>ENA-UOJC01001428-UOJC01001428.1-human-gut-metagenome-genome-assembly--contig:-C104-NODE-1428-length-32512-cov-15.433373_pt1 | contig 32512 bp, 26 predicted proteins | sample MGYA00242339_ERZ723886 | MGnify/ENA metagenome assembly ERZ723886 | reverse complement strand
CCTCCGCACGGCTGCAGATGCTGTTCATCCGTCCCACCCATTCCATTTGATTCTCAGCCTTCAGCTGCTCGGTGACGCCTTCGGCCTTCTTCATTTGCTCCACGAGCCGGTCAAACATGGCCTGCGCCGACTCGCCGATCTCGGCAAGATGCGGCTCTAGAGTCCCCGTCAGCAGCATCCCTGTGTAGATACCGTCCATGTGCGTGCGCAGATACCGCCTCCGCGCTGCTGCAAATCTGTTTTCCATGCCGCGCCTCCTTCATATACGCATTGTTTTTGGTTTCCCTTCGCGTATATGATAGCCCGGCGCTACACTAGAGTCCAATGTGCAATAATCGGATTTGCAGTCTTGACAACGGGATATATTTATTTTGCACCGGCTATTGATTTGTGCGTTTTTGTGAGTATAATAGATATTGAAATGTGTTTGTCACGAGATGTGCAACCAGTTGAATTATGTGTTTCCCGGCGCGTTGATTATGCTGAAAAGTGCGGAGGTGCGCTATGTTATATCGGAAAATTCAGCCGTATATCGAAAGCTACTTGAAGTCAGACTCCAACAAAGTGCTGATTATCGACGGGGCGCGGCAGATCGGAAAGACCTTTATCATCCGCTACGTCGGGCAGCAGTTCTTTGAGAACTATATCGAGCTGAACTTTGCGGAGGATTATAACGGTCCACGGCTGTTTGAGCAGGTCCGCACCGTCAAGGACTTCTATTTCCAAGTCAGTACCATCGCCGGCGAGCGAATGGGAGAGAAGAAAAACACGCTGATTTTCCTTGATGAAATCCAGGCATATCCGCACCTGCTGACCATGCTCAAGTTTTTAAAGCAGGACGACAGGTTTACCTATATCGCCAGCGGGTCGCTGCTCGGTGTGACCTTGAAGAAGACCACCTCGATCCCCATCGGAAGCATTGAAGTAAAGCGCATGTTCCCGCTGGATTTTGAGGAGTTTCTGCTGGCAAACGGGTTTAATCAGTTCGCCATCGATATGATGCATGAGAAGTTCCTTGCCGGTGAGAGCCTGGATGCAGCTATGCACGGGAAGGTGATGGACCTCTTCAAGAAATATCTGTTGATTGGCGGGCTGCCCGACGCCGTGAACTCCTTTATTGCAGACACCAACATCGTAAAGGTCAGGACGATCCATCGGGATATCCGCGCGTTCTATGCTGATGACGCGTCGAAGTACGAGGCGGACAATAACAAGAAGCTGAAGATCCGCAGGATCTACGATATGATCCCCTCCAATCTGGAGAGCAAGAAGAAACGGGTGGTCTTTCAGGATATCGAGGACAAGCGAGGCAAGCGTTTTTCCGACTATCAGGATGAGTTTGAATATCTGATCTCCGCGGGAATCGCCCTGGACGTCAACGCGATCACTACCCCAGTCTTTCCCCTAACACAGTCTGTCGGCAAAAACCTGCTCAAGCTCTATTTGAACGACGTAGGCCTTTTGACGGACGTTTTGTACGGCAGCAATATACGTGCGATCCTGGACGATGAGACGGGGATCAATCTCGGCTCTGTGTATGAAAGCGTGGTGGCCCAGGAGCTGGCCGCGCACGGCTACAAGCTGTTCTATTACGATAACCGCAGCAAGGGCGAGGTGGATTATCTGATCGACGATTACGACAGCCTCTCCGCCATCCCCATCGAGGTCAAGTCCGGCAAGGACTACACCGTCCACAGCGCGCTGAATACTTTTGTAAAGAACGACGATTATCATGTGAAAAAGGCCTATGTTCTGTCCAACGCCCGCGAGATCACGACGAACGGCAAGATCACGTATCTGCCGATTTATGATGTGATGTTTTTGGAAAATGTGCCAACGCAACAAGAAATGAATTAATACGCTACCAACATACAGAGAATTTTGGAGGAAGCAAATATGACTTACCTTGATAGGGCAATTAAAGATGGATATGCCATTATCACCGGCCCGGAGAATAAGCAGAAGATCATCTATGTCACGTCTGATAATCACACAGAAAACTATAACGATCCCGAGGAAAAAGTTCGGGCTGAATTCTGGGCGGAACTGATCTACGAATACGACTACCCAGCACATCGCATTAAGGTTGAGGTGACGATCCCGGATCGTGTACCGACGGACCGTGCGGATATTGTCATTTTCTCTGATGATGAATGCAAAAAACCGTATGCGGTTGTAGAGTGCAAACGAGATGGCGTTACAGATGCGGAGTTCTTGCAGGCAATTGAGCAGGGTGTAGGCAACGCAACGTGGGTAAAGCTTCGTGCAAGCTATGTGGTTATTATTGCTGGCGCTACTCGTCGGGTGTTGGATTTCTCGGACGATAGTACCGGCATTCTCGAACGAGAGAATAATATCATTGCCGATCTTCCAAAAGCCTATGGAAAACCGCAGGTTTATTTGTTGGATAAAAGAAAACTGCATTGCGGATGCGCCTAATATTCACATGCATGACCTGATCAGTATCTATGATAAGGTATTTGAGAATTCTCCTAAATCTGTATTTATGTCTATGAAATTTGGAGAGGAAACCGTAAATACATATCAAACGGTTAAGGATGTAAAAGAAATCCTGAAACGAGAAAATAACATTGATTTGAAAATAATAAAAGTTGATGAACACGAGGATGGCTATTCAGATGAAATATACCACCGTATTATTGATGGTATTAGAGAAGCCTCTCTCGTGATTGCAGATTTATCTTATGGAAACAAAAATGTCCATCATGAAATTGGATATGCGCAAGGCATTGGGAAAAAAGTATTATTAATATATCAAATACGTGATGGTATTGATCCAAAAGAAGAAATCGGATCGAATATTTCAATGCATGATCAACTTAGATTTACAAATATTGTAGAATTGCGGTCGCAGCTGCTAAAAAGGATACGAAATTTCTTTGGTATCCCGGAATCAACTGATTGAACTTAGGTGGTGGGTCTATGCCAAAAAGTGTAATACAATATAGTCTCTTAATATCATGTCCTGGAGACATCAAAGAAGAAATAAACTGTGTTGAAGAATGCGTTACGCAGTTTAATACGCTATACTCTGACGCTTTGGGAATTGAGATTGTAACCAAGCATTGGAGAAAAAGCTCCTATGCTCAGTCAGGTGGAAAACCGCAGGCGCTGTTAAATGAGCAATTTGTAAATGATTGTGATGCAGCAGTTGCAATTCTGTGGACACGCTTTGGAACCCCCACCGATGAATATGGCTCCGGCACAGAGGAAGAGGTAGAAATTATGCTGTCTTCCGGGAAACAGGTATTTATGTATTTCTCGGACAAGCCTCTTTCTCCGTCTCAAATGAACGAGGAAAGCTATAAGAAGGTTCAGGCGTTTCGTGAAAAATATAAAGATAGAGGTATCTACTTTACATATTCATCGGACGAAGAATTCAAAACGCTGTTTTTTGCACATTTATCCCAATTCTTTTTAAGCGAAAAGAGAGTTGCAGAAGTTAAAGGCGAGCGTCATTCTGAATTGAAGATCGTCGGTATTGACCAAACTCAACACATCAGTGATGTAGCCCCCATAATTAGCTTCATTCCAAATACTGATATGACTATCAGTAAGTACTTGGAAAAAATACGGACGCTATATGCTGATATTTCTGCCAGAAACTTAGAGAAACATATTGAAATGCCGGAAAAAATTGTAAGATACACCTTAGCGTTTAATAAGCCCGTAGAAATTGACGAAGGTGATCGAAAGATAATTTGTTCCATGGCTGATCACTTAGGCATCAATATTACCGAAGACTTTTTCATCCTTGGAAATCTATCACAGAGTAGTATACCAACAGGTATAATGGGCGGCTATTCGTTTAGTGGAACAGACGCAGAAAAAGAGAAATACGATACCATTCAGGAACTTTTGGAAACAATTTCGAAAGCATTGGAATGGGCGCCTGTCGAAAAAGCATTTGATGATAAGAAGTGTTTGAAACTTGCCCTTCAAAATTGCGGAACCGACATAGATGAAGATATAGAGATTTCTCTCAGGATTCCAAAGAATAGTTTGTTGCCAATAAGTGAGTTTCCCAAGTTTGATAATGACAAAATGGGTTACCTGCTGAATGATTGCGATATGAGCGAACTTTTCGGCATATGTAGTACATCAACGTATTCACATTACGACTCATCTATTGTAACAAGTCGCCGGTTCTCTCCTCGTGTTTCTACGTCTTCTGTTTTCCCGGGATATGTCCCGAATTATAATGACGATTTTGAAAGTGAACTTGCTGATGTATTCTCTTATTCTTGCTTTGGCGAAGGAGAAGAATACATTGTAAAAATCAAATTTGATTACATTAAGCATAATACGATAATCGCTTTCCCTTCGGTTATTTTTATTAAAGCTCCTTTCACGGTTATGCCATACACGATAACGTCCAAGAATTCGCCAAAAGTAGTGTCTGGAGAAATCAAAATTACAGAAGATATGCAACACCAATAAACAAAAAACGGCGGCAGGGATTGCCCCCCGCCGCCGTATGTCTGTTATGCATAGATCAGGTCATTATTGATGATCTCCCTTGCCCTGACCTTGATATTATTCATTCTCTGCACCCACTCCATAGGCTTCTCCGCCTTGAGTTGCTCGGTGATGCCTTCGGAGGCAGCACAGTCCTTGACTAACCGAAGGAAGAGAGCGTTGGCTTGTTCTTCGACGTCGGCAAGGTGGGAGCGTAACTTACCGCTGGTTTTCAGATTGGCATAGAGAATCGGCCGATGCTCCCGAAGGTAGCGCAGTCTCCGTTGGGCCCACACGCCGATGGTAGATTCTTCTTCGGGCGGTAACTGGGGATATTATAAAACTATCGTTCAGTCAGATTTCTCGAAAAATTCGCTTTATTCACCCTTGAAGAGCGAATAAAGCGAATTTTCGGTGAATATTCGGTGAATTTTCAGTCGCAGAAGCAGTGAATTACACTTTTCAATAGAAAAACAGGACGTAAGATCACGCTTTTCAAATTTCCTCACTGATCCTACATATCCAGAAAGCTTTCAAGAAGGGCGTCATCGCTCAAGAAGGTATCCATCATAAACCGCGCGCCGAGACGGAAGCCGGTGATGAAGGTGTCCAGCTCGCATTCGCCCATGAACTCGGCGTAGGCGTTGCAGAAGCGGAGGAACAGCGCCTTGTTTTCACCGGCGAGCTGCTCGGTGAGCTTTTCCTCCAGGTCGTTCAGCGAGTCAGACGCCTTCTTCACAGGACTCTTGGGGCTGTAGCCGCGATCCTGCGGGTCGATATTGCCGTAATACAACTCCTCGATGATATTTCCCCTCATTGTCCGTCACTCCATTTCTGCAGCTCCCAGAGCCGGTCAACATGGCGGCGGGACTTACGGAGGGTCGCGTTGTGCTCGTCCGTGGAAAGCCAGTCGATCAGGTAGCACTTCGGGATCATATACTTGTGCTGCAGCGCCAAGGCGCGGAGCTTGCCGAAGCGAATCCACTCGCAGACCGTGTGACGGTTGTAGCCGGTAAACTCCACGATGGAGGACACGTCGATTACGTCCGGGTAGGAGGCGAGCTTGCTTTCATAGTAGCGCCGCGTCTTCTGCGGGTCGTTGGGGAGGGGCGGCTGAATGCGGATCTTGTAGGGCTTCACGTCCTCGTTTCCGTATTTGTACCAGCTGGTGGGTACGATGTACCGGCTGGGGTTGACCTCCCGGTTGATCATAAAATCGATGACGTCTTTTTTCTTGATGGCGTAGCAGCGGGTTTTCTTCCCGGTGCAGACGTGGGGGATCAGATTGAACTGCAGCAGATAGTGCGCCGTCCGCTTGCTGATGTGGCAGACCTTGCGCATCTGCTCCTTGTTCATGATCTCTGGGTATTGGGCGAGTTCCTTTGCATCGTATGTCATGACGAAGCTCCTTTCCATTTTTTGGTCCGAAAGGGCGCTTCATCGGCGCTGTCGGGGTCTCTGTTTTCTTGCCTGACTTCTTGCAAACGCGCAAGAACGGCGACTTTTTACGCAAGAACGCGGTTTTATTTGAACTCCGGGCTGGTTCAAATCAGCTCTGGCCGAAACGGGTCGGAACGTCCGCAACCCCTTGCGGCGCCTGGTTTTTCGCCTCTTGACGAAGCGGCCTGAAACGACCTACCCCAGACGTAAATCTGCCAATGATAGACAACACTCGAAATCAGTTTGGGAGCAATCCCACGAGGGTTCGAATCCCTCCCGCTGCGCCAATTCCTTGTTGAAAGTGTTCAATCAGAAGTGTTCTGATTGAACACTTTCGCTATATTTCGCGACCTTTTTCGAGCCTTTTCCGGCCACCGCGTGTGTGCCGGATTTTTATCTCCTGTAAATTTCAATGCCAAAAGCCCTTGCGCCGCAAGGATTGCGCTTCCATTTCACTTTGGCATATCCCTATTTCTGTTTCAAATTTGTATTTTGCCCAAAGCGGCGGCGGAGAAGCGGCGGGAGATATGTATTTTCAATGAAATCCGTCGTGCGAGTATAAAACCGTATTGACAACGGCGGGGGGTGGGTTTATTGTACACACATCATTCGTCAAATGCTTTGAGCAGGACACGACTTTCCCGGATCACCGCTTTCAGAGAGCCGTTGGTGGTGCAAAACGGCAGCAAGGAACGGGCAGGCCATCCCCTGTGAGCAGCCGCGGTGAAAGGCGCAAACGCCGAGTAATCGCAGCCGGTTTCCCCACCGTTAACAGGGTACGCTCTCCGATCCATTCGGGCAGCGGTCGAGCGGCCGGTTTTCCGGCAAGCAAAGTGGTAACGCGGAAGTTGAGATCTGCGGCGGATATCGCCGCAATATTGGCCTTCGTCTTTGCAATGGGTTTTCGTTATGGAAAACCCGCGGCAGAGGCGGGGCTTTTCTTTTTGCTCCGGCATTGGCGAAGAACATTGCATTTTTAGGAAAGAAAGGGAAATCACATGAACACACTCGTCATCGTGCTGATCGCGGCGGTCGTCCTCGTCGCCGCCTATGCACTCTACGGTCGCTGGCTTGCCAAGACCTGGGGCATCGACCCCAAAGCGCAGACGCCCGCCGTCAAGTATAACGACGGCAAGGACTTTGTCCCTGCCAGCGGCTGGACGGTCTTCAGCCATCAGTTTTCCTCCATCGCGGGCGCAGGCCCTGTTACCGGCGCGATTCAGGCCGCCGTGTTCGGCTGGCTGCCGGTGCTGCTGTGGGTGCTCATCGGCGGCGTCTTCTTCGGCGCTGTGACAGACTTCGGCGCGCTGTACGCCTCCGTCAAAAACGACGGAAAGTCCATGGGCATGCTCATTGAGAAGTACATCGGCAAGCTCGGCCGCAAGCTGTTTCTGCTGTTCTGCTGGCTGTTCTGTCTGATCGTCATTGCGGCGTTCGCCGACATGGTCGCCGGCACATTCAACGCCTACACCGTGGTCGACGGCGTGACGCAGCTCGCCGATGCCGCGCAGACCAATGGCGCGGCCGGCATGGTGTCCATCATGTTCATGGTGTTTGCCGTTGTCTGCGGCCTTGTGCAGAAGAAGCTGAACCTCTCGGGCTGGAAGGAGGCCGTGCTCGGCATCCTCTGCATCGTCGCCTCATTCGCCGTCGGCATGAACTGCCCACTCATCTTCGGCAAGGCGAGCTGGAGCTACATCACGTTCGTCTACATCTTCTTTGCCGCCGTTCTCCCGATGTGGCTTTTGAAGCAGCCGCGCGACTACATGACCACCTTCATGTTCATCTGCATGATCGCGGGCGCGGTCGTCGGCCTTCTCGTTGCGCATCCGACGATGAACCTCCCCGTTTTCACGGGCTTCAACAATGAAAAGCTCGGCACGATGTTCCCCATCCTGTTCGTCACCGTTGCGTGCGGCGCGGTGTCCGGCTTCCACAGCCTCGTCTCCTCCGGCACGTCGTCCAAGACGGTCGAAAACGAGAAGGATATGCTCAAGGTCGGCTACGGCGCGATGATCCTCGAGAGCCTTCTTGCCGTGCTCGCGCTCTGCGTGGCCGGTGCAGCCGCTGCGGCGGACGGCACCCCCGCCGCTGGTACCCCGTTCCAGATCTTCAGCCGCGGCGTTGCGGGCTTCTTTGAGATGTTCGGCGTGCCGACCTATGCCGCCACGGTTTTTATGACGATGTGCGTCTCCGCCTTGGCCCTCACGAGCCTTGACGCGGTCGCCCGTATCGCACGCATGAGCTTTCAGGAGCTTTTCAGCGTGGATGACATGGCGCACGCCGAGCCGTGGCGCAAGCTCCTGTGCAACACGTATTTCTCTACCGTGCTGACGCTCGTGCTCGGCTACGTGCTCACGAAGATCGGCTACTCCAACATCTGGCCGCTGTTCGGCTCGGCGAACCAGCTGCTCTCTGCGCTCGTGCTCATCACGCTGTGCGTCTTCCTCAAGGTCACGGGCCGCAGCAACAAGATGATCTTCCCGCCGCTCGTCATTATGCTCTGCGTCACCTTTACAGCGCTTGTGCAGCGCCTGATGGCCATGGTGCGCGCTATTCAGAACGCTGCTGCCGTCGCCATCCCTGCGGGCGAGACGACCTGGGGCGCGGTGTTTATCGCCAACGGCCTGCAGCTCATCATCGCGGTGCTGCTCATTGTGCTTGGTGCGACCATCGTCGTGAACTCCATGAGAAGTTACGTTGCCAGCAAGCACAACAGCGAGGCCTAAGCATAACTTAGTAAAATGTGCAAAGAAAGAGGCTTTATATAGCAATGCTCCCTTTATGACGGCAGTTCGTTTTTTCACTGTCTCTCATAAAAGCAATGTCATTAAGCTTGCACACAAGACGCTCAACCACTTATGATAGTGGTTGAGCGTTTTTTGGCGTCTTCTCCCGCTTCTGATGCAGGAAGCGGCTTCCCAGCAGCGCCGCGGCGTAGAGGAGCGCGGCGGTGAGGACGATGAGCGAAAAGTCGCGCTGCATCTGGTAGCTCGTTGCCGAAAAACCCTTGACGAGCAGGTGGCCGAGAAGATAGCACGCGGGGATCGGCGCGAGATGGCCGAGTATTTTGCCGATCTTTTTCCTGCGGCAGAGGAAAAAGGCAATACCGAGCGTAATAAGAAGCGCAAACGATAGCAAAACGTAATAACCCAGCGCCAGCCGCGGCAGGGAAATGACGCCGCCGTCCCTGCTGCCGCAGAGCAGCACATCGTCCTGCCCATTGTTTGGCGAATAGTAGACCGCCGCGCAGTTCGTGGCGTCGAGCGTGAAGAGCGTGCGCGCGGATTCCGCTTTGGCGAGCGCGCCTTGCAGCGTGTCCGCCTCGCGCTGTGTGCGTTCGACCGTAGGCGCTGCGTTCGGGGCGTCCCCGGTTTTGTCAAATGCGCCGCGCCATGTGTCAAGCGGCGTGCGCCAGGCGGTGATGAAATAGACCGTCCTGCCGCTGTCGGGCTCCTGTGTGCTCGTGACCTCCGTGCCGGACACAGGCGTGAGCAGATTGACGGAAATGCTCTCAACGCCGCTGAGATCGGTCAGCTCGTCTGCCATGATGGAGCCGTCCGCGAGCGCGCGGGGAGAGCGTGTGATCATCCACTCTGTCTCGTCATACGGCAGATACTGCGGTGCGGTGAGGTATGCGAACCCCGCCGTCGCCAGTGTCAGCGCAAGCGCGACGGCCAGCAGCACGGCAGTGAGCTTTTTGCGCTGCAATTGCCGCTTTAAGTCGCGCAGCGGCTGCGCGCTGACGCTTGCGGGCGTTACGTCCTCTGTCCTGAGCGCCGTGAGCTCAGCGCGGCAGGCTTCGCACTGAGCGAGGTGCCCGTCAACATATTCCTTCGTCTCCTCGCGCAGCATATCCTCCGCGTAAAGCGGCAGAAGGTCCTGCACGATGCTGCAAGTTTTGTCCATTTCAGTCGTCCTCCAATCCCTCGCGGATCATGCGCTTGGCGCGGTGGTAGGTCACGCATGCCCAGTTTTCCGTCTTGCCGAAGAGCTTGCCGATGTCGCGAAAGCTCTTCTCGCCGTACACGCGCCAGAGGAAGACCTCCTTGTACGGCTCTTTGAGGCCGTGCAGGAGCATCTGGATGCGCTCGGCCTCGCTGCGGTCGGCGAGAGAGTCCTCGTGGCCATCGCACACGCTCGCGGCCTCCTCGAGCGGGGCAAGCCGCTTCTCGCGCCGCAGGTGCGAATAATAGAGATTCTTCGCGATCTGGCAGAGCCACACGCGCACGCTGCACTCGCCGCGAAAGTGGTCGAGGGCATCCATCGCACGGAAGAACGTCTCGCTCGTCAGCTCTTCGGCGACGCTCTCGCTCCCGGACAGCGAGAGAAGATAGCGGTACACGTCGTCAAAGTACACGGCGTACACCTCTTCAAAATTTGGCAGCGCCCTCACCCCCTTCTGTCTATTAGACGGCGGAAGCGCGGTTTTCTTACAAAAAAATCCGCCCCTCGGGACGGATTTTTTCCTTCTTACGTTTTGACGACCTTTTTCTTGCCGCACTTCGGGCACGTCAGCTCGACCTTGCCAACGCCGCGCGGCACGCGGCAGTACGCGCCGCAGGAGCAGCGGACATATTTGTGCGCCTTGTCGGCGCGGCGGGCCTGCGCCCCGCGCATGGCGTTCGCCTTCGGCATCCACCACGCGAGGAACTTCGCGTTTTCGGCGCGGCGCTGGTCGAGATTGCGCGAAAAGATGCGGATGAGCACGATGAACATCAGCACGAACGAAAGGAACGACAGCACGCTCGCCACGGTGCGCACGCGCACGAACGAGCAGACGACGCTCAGCGCAAGCTCGAGGGCGAAGAGCGCCCAGTTCAGGGCATCCACACCGTTGCGGCCATACATGAAGCGGCAGAGGGCATCGCGGAATCTTCTCACAGAAATAACACTCCCAAATGATTTGATAGCGCCATTCTACACGCTTTTTTCCATCGCGTAAAGATGCGTCACAGAAAGTTTACACTTCCAAAGGGTAAAACGAAAGCCCCGCATTGCGGGGCTTTCGTTCTATGGTGATTTACTTGCCGCCTTCGAAACGGTAGAGGAAGGTCACGGCTTCGCCGCGGGTGCAGGTGCCGTTGGGGGAGAAGGTCGTGGTGGTAGAACCGGTGGTGATGCCCTTGCTGACGGCCCAGAGGATGGCGTCATAATAGGGGGCATGGTCGGTCTTGTTCACGTCGGTGAAGGGGTTGTTGCTGCCGTAGCCGACGGGCTTCTTTGCGTAGCGCCACAGGAAGGTGACGATCTCCGCGCGGGTGCAGGTCTTGTTGGGGGAGAAGGTCGTGGTGGTCGTACCGGCCGTAATGCCGTTCTGGTTGGCCCAGAGGATGGCATTGTAGAAGTCGGAGCCCATGGAGTAGCTCACATCAGTGAACGGGTGGCGAGAGGTGGTCGGCATCGGGGAGCCGGCGTCGCGCCACAGGAAGGTGACGATCTCGGCGCGGGTGCAGGTCTTGTACGGGGAGAAGGTCGTGGCGGAGGTGCCCTTGGTGATGTTCTTGTTCACGGCCCACTTCACGGGGTTATAGAAGTAGTCGGCCGGCTTGACGTCGGCAAAGTTCATCGTCTGCGCGATCTTGATGGCCACGGTGCCCTCTACCTGCTTGGAGATGACGTTGCTCGTGCCGAGCTTTACATAGATGGTGAAGGGAACATAGACGGTCGTACCGGCCTTGGCGTAGGTGCTGGCGCGGAAGGTCACGTCGCTCAGGGCGTTCTGGGTGTAGCTGTTCGTGGTGGTGTAGTAGAACTTGTCGGTGGCCTTGACGGCGCTGAAGCCGCTGTAGCCGTTGTAGAGCACGCCTTCGTTCAGGGAGTTGACGGCGCTCTGGTCAAAGGTGACATAGTCCACGTTGTGGTTGTAGTTGATGCCGCTCTGCGTGCGCAGGAAGTTCTGGAAGTCGCTGCTGGTGAAGCTGATGGAATCGCCGGGGGCGACGGTGTACTTGATGTCCTCGCGCACGATGCTGATGACAACGGAGCCGGGGTAGTTCACAGCCGTGCCGCGCGTGTTGCCGTAGCTCGTGTACTTGGTGGCGTGGAGCGTGAAGTTCAGCGTGATGCTCTTGGCGCTCGTCTTGGCGTTGGGAACGAAGGTGATGTTGTCGAGGTTGGTGACCTTAGTGCTGCGGTTGAACGCGCTGCTGCTGTTGCTGTTGGACATGGCCGTGCCGTTGTAGTACAGCGTGCCCTGCGCGGAGGAGGGCATGGAGAAGGTCACGTCGTTGAAGGTGACATAGGTGTTGTTGTAGTTGTTTTTGCTGCTGTCGCCGCGGGCCTGCGCGATCTCGTTCATGAAGTTGGTGAAGTCGGCGTGCTTGAACTGGACCGTCTCACCGGCAACACCGTTGTAGTTGATGTTGTAGTTCTTCTGGTAAACGGTGAGCTGACCGTAGTAGAGCTTGTTATCGGTGCTGTTCTTGGTCACGATCCACAGTGTGCACTGGCCGTTCACAAAGTTGGCATCGGTCAGCGCATAGAGGCTGGCGGACTGAGTGGTGGCGTAGTAAACGGTCTTGCCGCTCTGGGTGAAGTCGGTCGGCGTGGTGCTCTGGTTCGGCGTGCCGACAACATAATAGTAGGAAGCGCCGGCGGGAACCTGAACATAGTACTTGTAGGTGTTACCGTAGGAGGCAACCGGCTCGGGATACTGCGCCTCATAGGTGGTGCTGATGGGGGTGACGGTCGCCGTAAAGGTAATGGGATAGTTGCCCTTGTTGGTATAGACGGTACCGGTGAAGGAGGCCGTGCCGATGCTTGTGCCGGTGATTGCATAGGTGTAGTAGCCGCTCGTGGAACTGGTCTGCTGGATGTAGCAGTTGGTTCGAGAGCCGGCAATAGTATCCAGCGTGACATAACTGACGGTCGCGTCAATGCGGGCAGTTGACAAGGCTGTCTGCGCAAGCGCAACGAGGTTATTGGTCGTACCGTAGCCGTAGTTATAGCCGTAGTTATAGCCGTAGTTATAGCCGTAGTTATAGCCGTAGAGGGTGACAGCGGTATTGTTCTGAATAGGAGAAATCGCAGCGGTCAAACTCTTTACGGTAACAGTATAAGTGGCAACATAGTCCTTTTTACCGACAGTGAACTTTGCTGCTACGGTGTAGCTGCTGCTGGCGTTGCTCGGAATCGTCAGCGTGTTGGACGCGGTCTTGCCGTCATCAGAAACGGCCTTCGTGCCAAGAGATGCGCCAGTGCCGGACGTGATTTTCCAGTCCACGTTGGTAAGAGCGTTATCGACCTTTTTACCGGAACCGTCCGTAAAAGAGAGGCTCAAAGTGACCGTCGAACCGCGCGTTGCCGCAACATTCGGATTATAGGTGAGAATGTTTGTGTCCTTGGTGACGGTAAAAGAAGAAGTCTTCGCCTTGACCGTGTCTGTCGTGGTAGGCGTACCGCTCTCCTTCAGGAAGCAGGTGACGGTATACGTCCCGGTAGTACTATTCCCAGTAATATTATTGGGGATAATCCATTCATAGCCGCCAGACTGATTCTTGGTAACGGTCATGGAAACGTACTGGCTGTCCGCAGCAGTGGACTTGTAGTACCACGCAAGGTTTGTGCGGTCGCTCTTTGTTGCAGCGAGGGTGAGGGTAAGCTTTGTGCCGGTCATTGCGCTGGTCTTATCTGCGGTAAGCGATGTAGCGCTAACCTGTGTAGCTGTGATGGGAATGGCAACTTCTTCAACAGAACCTTCAACGGCTCTATATTTGATTTTAACCTTAAGACTGCTGTTTTCAAATTTGGGATAGCCGTCTGTAGGAACGACCGAATAGTCAGTAGCCGGCGTGACGCTCCACTTAGAAGCATCGGTCAAGTCGTTGGCTTCGGCACTGTCATAGTAGACAGCAATATTGCCGCTCTGAGGCTTGGCGTAAGGTCTGCGGTTGAAAGTCACGCCTGTAAAAGCAGTCGTGCAGTCATAGACGGTGACCGAAGTAGATGCTACTGCGGTCGTGGTCTTATCAGTGTCATACGTCAGGGTGTACGTGCAGGAAACCGTGTAACTGCCCGACGCAGAGAATGCCTGATTAAGCGTTGCGGTGCTATTCCCGGATACAGTCTGATTGTTGACTGCCCATGCATAGCCGGTAACAGTCGCATTCGACTCTCCGACCTTTATATTAGTCGGAGCGGTTGCGGTAAAAGTAACATTGGTGTTTACTTTTACGACAGATACCTGCGCGGAAGGGTTGCCTGCGGTGGCAGTTACCGCATAGCTATTCTCGTCCGCCGCCCTTGCAGGTACGACGACCAGGCTCAAGACCATGGTCAGAGCCAATAGCAAGGAGAGAAATTTCTTCATGTGATTTTCATCCTTTCGTTTTTTGTTTGCCCTGCGTGCAGGGCGTTCTCATACGAGTACATTTTACCATGCCGGGGGGCTAAAAGAAATGGGAAAACAAAAAATTTCATAAATTCTTCATTTTCCCATTCTTCGCTATTCAATTTAGACGGCGCTCGCTGCCGTTTTGTTCCGCGAAAAGCGGCGTTTTCGAAAAATTATTTTCCCCAGCACCACCATGCGCCGCCGAGCAGCGCAAGCTGCAAAAGAAGCATCGCGGGAACACCGTACCGAAAGTACCAATGGCGCGTTTTGTGGTGAAAAACGCGCATCCCCGCGAGCGCGCCGAGGCTGCCGCCGAGCGCTGCCATGAGCAGCAGCGCCTTTTCGGGTATCCTGCGCGCGCCGGGGTGTTTCGCGCGGCGCTTATCGTCGCCGTAGACGAAGAACGTCACGACGTTGATGAGCGCAAGATAGACGAGCAGCGCTCGGGCGCTGCCGACAAAGGCGAAGGCCGCCGTGGGCGTTGCCTCGGGCAGGAATAAATCCCTCACTGCGCGAGCTTGGAAAGCTCCACCGCCGCCGCCGCGCCGAGGCGGGCGTTATTGAAGACGAGCTGGATGTTGGAATCGAGGCTGTCGCCGCCGGTGAGATCCTTGATCTTGGCGAGCAGGTACGGGGTCGTGGCCTTGCCGTGGATGCCGTCCTTCTTCGCGTCCTCGACGGCCTCGGCGATGGCCTTGTCGATGACCTCTTTATCCATGGAATACTCCTCGGGGATGGGGTTCGTGACGAGAAGACCGCCGCGCAGGCCCAGCTCGCGCTTGACGTGGAAGGCCTTGGCCAGCTCGGCGGGCGTGTTGAGCTGATAGTCGACGCCGAAGCCGGACTTGCGGGTGTAGAACGCGGGCAGCTCGTCCGTGCCGTAGCCGATGACGGTGACGCCGTGGGTCTCAAGGTACTCGAGCGTCAGACCGAGGTCGAGAATGGACTTCGCGCCCGCGCAGATGACCATGACGGAGGTGTTTGCCAGCTCCTCAAGGTCGGCGGAGATATCGAAGGTCTCCTGCGCGCCGCGGTGCACGCCGCCGATGCCGCCGGTGGCGAAGACACGGATGCCCGCCATGTCGGCAATCATCATCGTGGTGGTGACGGTGCACGCGCCGTCCTTGCCCTGCGCGACGAGGATGGGCAGGTCGCGGCGGGAAGCCTTCGGGATGCCCGCGCCGGTGCGGCCGAGGTAGTCGATCTCTTCCTTGGAAAGGCCCGCCTTCAGGCGGCCGCCGATGATGGCGATGGTCGCGGGGACCGCGCCCGCGTCGCGGATGATCTGCTCGACCTTGAGCGCCGTTTCGACGTTCTGCGGGTAGGGCATACCGTGGGAGATGATGGTGGATTCGAGCGCCACGACGGGCTTGCCGGCTTTGAGAGCTTCGGCGACCTCGGGGGCGATGTCAAGATACTTGTTCATGTTGGTTCCTCCTGTAAAGTAATAGGTGAAAGTTTCACGTTTACCTTTTGAGGTAAGATTTAAAAATAACATATCTTTTCTCAAAAGTCAATATAAAGCAGGGCTTGCAATCGCACGAAAAGTAGCATATAATACTCCTATTATCCCGCAAAAACCCACAAAAGGAAGGAAAAATTACTATGGAACGAGTGAGAATTGCTGCCCTCTTCGCCGACAGGGAGCAGTATGACGGCGCAAGCGTGACCGTCTGCGGCTGGGCGAAGACCATCCGCGATATGAAGACCTTCGGATTCATCGAGCTGAACGACGGCTCGTGCTTCCGCAATTTGCAGGTCGTGATGGACGCAAATTCTCTTTCCAATTATAAGGAGATCGCCGCGCAGAACGTCGGCGCCGCGCTGATCGTGCGCGGCACGGTCGTGCTGACGCCCGAGGCCAAGCAGCCGCTCGAGGTCAAGGCAACGGAGATCGAGGTCGAGGGCGCGTCCTCGCCCGACTATCCCCTGCAGAAAAAGCGCCACAGCGTCGAATACCTGCGCACCATCCAGCACCTGCGTCCGCGCACGAACCTCTTCTCCGCGGCCTTCCGCGTGAGAAGCGCGGCGGCCTACGCCGTGCACGAGTTCTTCCAGAGCCGCGGCTTCGTCTACGTCAACACCCCCATCATCACCGGCTCCGACTGCGAGGGCGCGGGCGAGATGTTCCAGGTCACGACGCTGGATCTGGAGAACCCGCCGAGAACGCCCGACGGCAAGGTCGATTACAGCAAGGACTTTTTCGGCAAGAAGACGAGCCTGACCGTCTCCGGCCAGCTCAACGCCGAGAACTTCGCTATGGCGTTCGGCGACGTTTACACCTTCGGCCCCACGTTCCGCGCCGAGAATTCCAACACCGCGCGCCACGCCGCCGAGTTCTGGATGATCGAGCCGGAGATGGCGTTCTGCGACCTCAACGGCGACATGGAAGTGGCGGAAGCGATGATCAAGCACATCATCCGCCGCGTCATGGAGCGCTGCCCGGACGATCTCGCGTTCTTCAACAGCTTCGTCGACAAGGGCCTCATCGAGAGACTCCAGCACGTCGCCGAGTCCGACTTCGGCCGCGTGACCTACACCGAGGCCGTGAAGCTCCTCAAGGAGAGCGGACAGAAGTTCGACTACCCCGTCGAGTGGGGCATCGACCTCCAGACCGAGCACGAGCGCTACCTCACTGAGCAGATCTTTAAGCGTCCCGTCTTCGTCACCGACTATCCGCAGGAGATCAAGGCGTTCTACATGCGCCTCAACGACGACGGCAAGACCGTCGCGGCGGCGGACTGCCTCGTTCCCGGCATCGGCGAGATCATCGGCGGCAGCCAGCGCGAGGAGCGCATCGAGCTGCTCGAGCAGCGCATCCGCGACCTCGGCATGAATCCCGAGGACTACTGGTGGTACTGCGACCTGCGCCGCTACGGCTCCTGCCGTCACGCGGGCTTCGGCCTCGGCTTCGAGCGCATGGTGATGTATTTAACGGGCATCGGCAACATCCGCGACGTGGAGCTGCACCCGCGCACCGTCGGCAACGCGGATTTCTGAGAAAAAACACGAAAAGAGGGAGACACATTCTGTGTCTCCCTCTTTTTTGGCGAAACTTGAGGGTGTTGCACCGCTTCGTCCTACGCTCCGGGGACGGATGGGCAATAGCGAAAGCACCGGAACGCCGGGCGCTTTGAATACAACATCAGAAAGCGGTGATTCCCATCGAAACGACAAAAAACTACGCGCTTCCGAAATGGAAGAAATCAGATTTCATCCAGATGGATGACTTCAACGACGCCTTTGCCAAGCTCGACACGGCGCTCAAGGCTGAGGCCGACGCGCGTGCCGCGGCTGACAGCACCGCGTCGAAGGCGCTCTCCGCGCTGGAGCAGACGGTCACAAAAAGCAAGCTCTGCCGCATCAAGTACGGCAGCTACACCGGCAGCGGCAAGAGCGGCAAAGCCGACCCAAACACGCTGAGCTGCGACTTTTACCCGGTGCTGCTGATCATCAGCAGAATTGACGAGTACAGCAACATCACCCGCGCCGTCGCCATACGCGGCATCAGCAAGTTTAGCGGCGGCGCGGGCAACCGCCTGAATATCAATACATGGAGTGAGCGCGGCGTAAGCTGGTATTCGGAAACGGAGACGGATACCTACTACAACGCCTATGACGTGCAGCTCAATACCTCCGGCATTGTCTATCAGTATCTGATACTGGGATATGACCAGTGAGGCGCAAAAACACCCCCGGCTCGAAAGAGCCGGGGGTGAAAACATTTATTGGATGTTTTTTAACAATAGTTTACGATTAAATCAATTCAGATTAATAAACGTAAATAGCGTTGGAGGTGGCCAGAAGCTTAGTGCCCATGTAGACCTCAGCAATGAGCTCATAGGAGCCGTTCAGCTTGGAAGAGAGATCCTCCGTGTAGGCATAGTTGGGAACAGTAGCGCCATCGGGCTGACCCACATAGCTCATCTGATAGACGAGGGTGCTGTAGGGGAGGTCGGTTCTATCAGCCGCACGATACTTCAGCTCAACGCGAGCGCCGGACTGAACCTTGGTGAGGGTGAGAGCCGCATTGACAGTCTTGCCAACGTTGTTCAGGCTCAGGGAAACAACACCGGGCACGGGCTCAGTGCCGGGAGTACCGGGCAGACCCTTGTCCATGACGTAGAGCTGGGAGACAACGCGGTTGTTGAAGTGAGCGGCATCAACACTGTAGACGAGGTAAACCGTGACAGCAGACCAATCCTTGACGTCAGCGATCTTGGTGTAGTCGCCAATGACCTTCTCAGCAACGTTGTTGACGAAGAAGGTGTCGTTCGTGGAGCTGACCAGAGTGCCGTTGGCAACATCAGCATCCTTGACGGAGATGATGCCGTAGTACAGGTTGGTAGCACCAGCCGCAGGAGTCAGCTGACCGTTGTTCCAAGCGGTGGTGAACGCGGTAGCGCTGTTCAGATAGCCGTTGACATCATAGGTGACAAAGAACGGATGGTTGACGCCAGCGACGATCGTCTGGAAGGCATCGTAGCCGCCATCGGTCTTGTCGGTGGTCATAACAGCATCTTCCTTGGCCTCGCCGTTAACGAGAGCGTTCTTGAGAACGTAGACGTTAGCGTCGTTGTAGAGGTTGCCATAGTAGGTGTTGCTGGTAGCCATGACGAAGCTCTTGCCAGAGTTGTCAACGGTGCAATCCTTGACATAGACATAGTCCACATAGGAGTCGCCGTTGGCGTTCACATAGAAGATCTCGGCGTTCTTGATGGTGGGCATGTTCATCTTGCCGACGTACTGCTTGTAGGTGTTGTTTGCACCGAGAACAGTGAAGACGGTAGCGTCATTCACGGGGTTGTAAGTGCCGTTGGCGTACAGGGAGGTAGCCTGGTTGACGTACTCAACACCAGTGGCGTGATTGACAACATTGAAGGCTTCCTTACCGCTGTTGTCAACGCCCTCGAGGACGACAGCACCGGTGGACAGGGTGTTCACGCGGTACAGAGCATAGCCCTTGTACAGGTCGTTGATCTTGAAGGTCTCGGGAGCGACATAGGCGATGCTGTACGCCTTGTCAAAGTGTGCGCCGTTGATGTCACCAGTGTAATACGGGGTAGCATCAAGGGTGTTCCAAGCGAAGTTAGCGCCTTCGGTCTTCTCCGCGGAACCGTCGATGGACTTCACGGAAGCGGTGGTCTCTTCGCCGGTGGCGGCGTTGACCAGAGTAGCAACAGCAGAGCCGTTAGCGCCGCCAGTGCCGAAGTTCCAGGTCAGGCTCTTGAGGATAGCATAGGTGTAAGTGGCGGCGACCTTGGCGGAGCCGATCACGTTGCCGTAGGTGTCGAGGAACCAAGTGAAGTTGACCAGCGGGGTCTTGGCAGCCTGATCGAGGTAATAGGTGTTAGCATCGTTGTAGGTGGTGCCGTTCACGATGTGCTGCTTGGCGTTGATCAGGATGCTGGTCTGAGCACCGGTGACAGCCTCAGCCTTGCCGATCAGCTCGGAGTGGGAAGCGACCTGCTTCGTGAGACCATTGATGGTGTCATTCTCAACCTTGATCTCAGCGCTGCTGTAGGACTTGGTGTAAGCGTTCAGCAGGACGTAGTCGCCCTTGGCATAGGTGAAGTCGACGCTGTCGGACTCGAAGATGGTGGTGGAAGCGTTGGTCTTGTCATAGACAGACAGCTCCATCACAGCATACTTGGCGAGGTGACCGGCCTTGTCGAAGGTGGCGGGGGAGACATTCTCGACCTTGGCGAGGTAGGTGTCGATCATGACGATGCGGTCAGCATAGACCTCAGTCAGACGGCCCTGAGCGCCGAGGACGTTGATGGTGTCGGTCGGCTCGACAGTGAAGTTAGCCTTGTTGTCCTTGCCGTTGACATAGATAGGATAGGTGGTCTTAGCCTTCAGGCCGAGGTCGGTAGCGACATCGCACTCCTTGACGGCAGTGGTGTAGGTCTTGACGGGGGTAGCCTTAACGGTGGCATAGAAGGCATCCTTGGTGTTCTTCTGATAACCAGTGACGTTGTTGTACTCACCGTACCAGGTGTAGTAGGGACGACCCCAAGCATCGTTCTGATCAGCGGACTTGGTCAGGCCGAAGTTCTTGTAGCCGAGGGTAGCGTTGGTCTTGCCGTTCAGGATGGAGTCGAGGTTGGTGTAACCCAGAGCGGCGGTGTAGTTGACCATGGGAACGTTGGCAGCGGTCTGGAACAGGAGCTCCGCAACGAGCTGACGGGAAGCGGCAGCGTTGAGGTCCTCGCCCCTGACGTTCTTCAGAACGCCGAGCTGCTGAGCGGTCTGGGCAACGTGCAGCTGCCAATCAGCACCGACGAACTCACCGTTCTTGTCGTAGCCAACAGCACGGAGGATCATCGCGAGAGCCTGATAGCCGGTAACCTTGTCCTGAGGAGCGAAGGTCTTGGCATCGTAGCCCTTGACGAGACCGGCGTTCGCGCAGTAGCCAATGTAGCCCTTGGCCCAAGCAGCGCCGTTCATGTCGTTGAACTTGTTGTAGGAGGCATACAGGGAAGCCTGCTTGTCGGCGACGTCACCGGTGTAGAGACGGTAGACGATCGCGGCAACCTCCGCGCGGGTGATGGAGCCTTCCGGCTGGAAGGAGCCATCGGTGTAGCCCTGGAAAACCTTCATGCCAGCGAGAACGTCGACAGCTTCGGCGTAAGTCTCGTTGACCTTATCGGCATCCTTGAAGGCTGCGTTGGAACCGACGACGGCCAGAGACAGAGTCATGACCAGCGCCAGAACCAGTGCGAGTAACTTTTTCATAAGATGTTACTCTCCTTTCATAAAATTCCATCCTTGCGGATGGTTCTTTTGTCAGAAAGACGCAAGCATCGGGCTTTCTCGGCTTACTTACCGTGGCATGCCGATCCCGTAACTAAGTCGGGAACGCACCTTATCCCACCTCTTTCTGCAATGACACCTTACCACACCAAAAAATTCAAGTCAACGGTTTGCCCCCATCTGTAACAGACTTGTAACAAAGGAAAGGGATTGTTACAGTTTGACATAATGCCGCGAAAAGCGGCGTTATCCGTCAACCGATACCGATATAATATATGGTGCGCCGCCGCCGTAAATTTTTCATCAGAAATAGTTACAAATGGGAACAAAACGGCGAAAAGCATGGTCAAAAGAGTGCGGGTCTGATATAATGGCCGCGCAGAACGAGAGGAGGATATCTCATATGAAACGATTTTTGGCGCTGCTGCTGGGCGCACTCATGGTGCTGTCGCTGCTGACCGCCTGCGGCGGCAAGCAGAACAAAACGGACGGCGATGAGACCACCGGCGGCGAGACGCAGGAGGGCGGCGACGCCCCCGACGGGAGCGCCGACCCCTATGACGCCGTGCGCACCTACTGGTCGGAAGATCAGCTCACACAGGCGTGGGGCCCGGAGCAGGTGGTGGAGCATCTCTTTTTTCACCCCGTTATCGCCTATCCGCAGTGGGCCTTCCACGACTGCAATGCCAGTCAGGACCAGCGCTACGGCCTCGACGACTGGATGGTGACGGCGGACGAATACAAGAAGATCTTGCAGTCCGTGTACGACAAGGGCTACATCTTAGTCGCGATGGAAGACGTCTGGAGCGAGGTGACGGACGAGACCGGCACGCATATGGTGCGCAATACCCTCATGCTGCCCGAGGGCAAAAAGCCCCTCGTCATCAGCTTTGACGACGTGAACTACTACCCCTATATGCTCGACGAGGGCTTCACGAGCAAGCTCGTCGTCGGCGAGGACGGCGAGATCTGGGCGCAGTGCACCGATCCGTACACAAATGAGACCTTTTTGACCAAGGAACTCGACGCGACGCCCATCCTCGACGAGTTTGTCTACGAGCACCCCGACTTTTCGCTCAATGGCGCGAAGGCCATCTTCTCACTGACGGGCTATCAGGGCATTCTGGGCTATCGCACGCAGGATGACCGCGACATCGCGCAGGATTCCCCCGACCGCCCGGCGTTCGACGCCTATCGCGCGAGCGAGATCGAGGCGGTCAAGCCCGTCATCGCGCGGCTCAAGGAAACGGGTTGGACGTTCGGCAGCCACACCTGGGGCCACATCCGCCTCGACACCAAGCCGCTCCAGACCATCATCAACGATACCGAGCGCTGGGCGGACGAGGTCGGCTCGCTCGTCGGCCCCACGCAGATATTGTTCTATCCGCACGGCGGCCGTCCCGACGGGGACGACTGGCACACGACCGGCGAGCGCTTCCAGTACCTGCAAAGTCAGGGCTTCCGCGTGTTCGCGAGCGTCGGCACCAGCTCTTTCAGCTTCGTCAAGCCCGACATCTCCGCCGTCATCTGCGACCGTCTGCATCCGGACGGCACCACGCTGCGCCACTCGCGCAGCCGCTATCTGCAATTCTATAACGCCGAGGATATCATGGATACGCAAGTCCGCCCCGATCTCGGCGTAGACTGGTGAGGAGGCGATTTTATGACAGCGTTAGAAGAACTCAAGGCCAAGGCCGTCGCCATGCTGGACATGGCCTATGTGCCCTATTCTCACTTTCCCGTCGGCGCGGCGCTCGAATGTGACGACGGCGCGGTCTTCACCGGCTGCAACATCGAAAATTCGAGCTACGGCCTGACAAACTGCGCCGAGCGCACCGCGGCGTTCAAGGCCGTGAGCGAGGGGCACCGCCGTTTTGCGCGCATCGTTATCGCCGGGCGCAGCGACGACTACTGCTACCCCTGCGGCGCGTGCCGCCAGGTGCTCTACGAGTTCGGCCCCGAGATGGAGGTCATCTGCCTCAACAAAAGGGGCGAGGAGAAGCGCCTGTCGATCCGCGACCTCTTGCCCTATGGCTTCGACCAGACGTGGCTTGCAATCGACGAGAAATAACGAAAAAAGAGAGCGGCACCGGCCGCTCTCTTTTTTGTTCGCTTCAGTTGCTGCCGAATGAGCTGGCTTCGATCGTCACCTCGCCGCTCACCGTTTCGATCGCAAGCTCGCTCACCGTGCCGCCCTCAAGTGCGGGCACAGAGTAGTGCGTCGCGTGGTCGTCGAGGCAGGTGATGAGCGTTCCCTCGCGCTCGGTGAGCGCGGAGCGGAACGCGCCGCTTTTCGTTTCGTGGGCGAGGGTGAAGCCGTCCTGCGCGGGAAGGGTCAGATGGATGCTGCCGCTCTCCGTTTCGGCGGCGAGGCGCAGCGCGCGGTCGAGGGAGAGAACAAGATCGCCGCTGACGCTTTCGAAGTCCAGCGCGCCGAGCGCGCCGGCAATATCCGTCTTGCCGCTCGTGGTCTCGATCCCGGCGCTGTCCGCATCGCCCGCCAGCTCGATCGCGCCGGAGACGGTCGAGATATCGACCTTCGCCCACGTGCCGTCCACCACGCCGGCATTGCCGCTCGTGGTCTCGATCTCGACCGCGGGGCAGCTTGCGCCCATCACGCGCGCGTCGCCGCCGACGGTCGAAAGCTTGATTTTCTGCGCATCGGCACTCACATAGGCGTAGGCGTTGGTGGTCTCGATGTCGATCTCTTCAAAATGCGCGTTCTTGACCAGCTCCCACGGCAGGCTGACCGTCAGGAATTTCTCGCCCTCAAAGCCATCCCTGTTCGCATCGCTCATAAAGCGGATGCGCAGCGTGTCGCCATCGACTGTGCAAACCAGCTTTTCGTCCTCCGCTAGCTCCGCTGTGGCATCCTCCTGCACGGTGATCTGCGAGGTCTGCCCCACAGCCTGAACGCTCACGCCGCCGCTGAGCCACGAGATGTCGATCTTGCGGATGTCTTCGCTCTCGCCGATGCTGAGCACCGCGCCCGGGTGGAGCTCTTCGCTCCCCTCCGCCTTCGTGCAGAAGGTGTAGGTCGCCGTACCCTTGTAGTCCTCCGCGTCCCAGCTGGCGTCCACAGCGAAGACGCCGATGCTCGGGATCAGCTCAACGGTATACGCCCCGTTGTCCTGCCGTTCCGCAAACAGCTTTTCGGGCTTCGCCTCCGTGTCGCCCCAGCACTGCTCGCTCCAGCAGCGCAGGATGACGGAATCGGGCGCGCAGTCGCCAAAGTCGAGCGTTACGGTATAGTGGAAGGACGCCGACACCGCGACGGGCATTTCAAGGATCGGGGTCATGTCGCGGCAGATTTCGTCCAGCGGATGCGCGCCGCAGGCGATCGCGCCCGAGCGCTGGCCGCCGGCATCATAGTCCCAGTCGTAGCTGCCGCTGTGCGCGGTGATGCTCGCGCCCTGCGCGTTCGTCACCGTCAGCTCCGGCGGCTCGGTGAGCGCGGACTTCGCACCGCAGCCCGCGAACGCCAGCACCATCAATGCGCAGAGGAAAAGGGAAAGCAGTCGTTTCATGGCGGAGTCCTCACTTTCTGTGTCGTTATGATAATAGACGGGCGGGGAGGGGGAAAAGTTCCCGCTTGGATGGAAAAAGCGCGGGAAGGGAGCGGCGTGCCGCCTTCCCTCCCGCGCCGCCTTACAGTTCTGACGACATGAAGCCCCCGCGCAGCCAGTTGGCAAGCTCGGCCGGGGTGCCGGGCACGCCGATGGTGGCAAATTCCGTGCGGGAGGGGATCATCTCGGCGTTGTCCGAGCTTTCCGCCCACTGCACGCGCTGCAAAATCTCCTCATGACAGTTCTCAAGCGCGCCATCGGGCGCGGGGCGGTATTGCAGCAGGATGGTCACATAGCGGTTGTCGCTCGTCCAGCGGCCGAAGTTCGTCGTGGGCTTGCGCCATTTCCAGAGGCACTTGTTGTCCTTCTGCCGCTTGAGCTTGAGATACCCGTTTTCGATGTCCTGCGTGCAGCGCATGAGCCAGATGACATGATAGCCCGCGCGCTGGAAATGCGCGCAGACGTCGAAAAAGGCTTCGTCCATCAAAAGACCGTCCTGCAGCATCATGACGAAGTGGTTGATCTGCACATAGGCCGTGACGGTCCGGCCGCCCTCGGTGATGGGGACGTTGCGGCACTCCGGCGGCACGATCGCGCGCCACTGCTCCTTCCACGCCGAGGTCGTAGACTGAACAAGGGGGGCTTTTTTCTTCTTCCAAAACAGCATGATGATCTCCCTTTCAGCAGTTGTCGTTCTCTTTTCATTATACCGAAGCGGGGATGCTTTCGCAAGCGCGGCGGCGAATTTCCCGGCCAATGCTTTTTTGCTTTGACAGACTGCGCTGGCGCGGGTACAATACTCTTAATAAGCCATTGACTCAGGAGACGCTATGAAAAGAAAACTGACAGCCCTGCTGCTGACGCTTGCCCTCCTTCCGACCCTCGCCGCCTGCGGCGAGCAGGGGACGGCGGGCGAAACACGGACGGTCTACGCCATGGATACGGTGATGAACCTGACCGTTTACGGCGAAAAGGCCGCCTCCGCGCTCGAAAACGCGGAAAAAGAACTGCATACCCTGGATGAATCCATCCTCTCGCGCACGGCGGAGGGGAGCGAGCTTTCCGCGCTCAACGCCGCGAACGGGGAGAGCGTTTCGTATGCCGCGGACGATCCGCTGCCGAAGCTCATCGAAACGGCGCTCGCCATCTCGGAGGCGACGGACGGCGCGTTTGACCCGACGCTTGCCCCCGTGCTCGATGCTTGGGGCTTTACGAAGGACTTACGCCGCGTGCCGTCCGCGGATGAGCTGGCGGCGCTGCTCACCCATACGGGGCGGGACAAGGTCGCGCTTGAAGAGACGGCGGACGGCTATTCGGTCGCGCTGTCAGACGGCGCGCAGCTTGACCTCGGCGGCATCGCCAAGGGCTACGCGGCGGATCTTCTGCGCGCGCAGCTTGAAAAAGAGGGCGTCACCTCGGCGACGCTCGACCTCGGCGGCGATGTGTTCGTCATGGGGAAAAAGAGCGACGGCAGCGACTGGCGCATCGCCGTCAAGGACCCCGGCGATACGGAGAGCTATCTTGGCATCGTGTCTGCGTCGGATGCGTTCATCGTGACCTCCGGCGTGTACGAGCGCTATTTTGAGGAAAACGGCGTGCGCTACCATCACATTCTCGATCCCAAGACCGGCTGCCCCGCGGAAAGCGGGCTCGTCAGCGTCACGGTCATGTGCAAAAACGGCGCATGGGCGGACGCGCTTTCGACGGCGTGCTTCGTCCTCGGCGCGGACGGCGCGCTCACGCTGCGCGGCGACCTTGCCGCGCAGGGGACGAATTTCGAGCTTATTTTCGTCACCGACGACGGGCGCGTGCTCTATACCGGCGGTCTTGCCGCCGCCTTTACACCAAACGAGGAAAGCGGGTACACCTATGAATCGCTCGCCTAAGCTCAAGCCGACGCTCTGGGATGCGCTCGTGGTGCTCGCGGTGCTGGCGCTGGCGGGCCTTCTTGCTGCGCGCCCGCTTTTCGCCGCGAAGACGGCGGGCGAGCTGAAGGTCAGCGTCAGCGTTGACGGCGAGACCGTTGAGCGCTGCGCACTCAGCAGCTACGAGGGCGGCGTTTACGAAAGCCGCGGCTACACGCTCACCGTGGAAGAAACGGACGGCGCGGTGTACGTCGCTTCGAGCGACTGCCCAAATCAGGACTGCGTGCACTCGGGCGCGATCTCGCGCGCGGGGCAGAGCATCGTCTGCCTTCCCGCCCGCGTGGCGGTCACGCTGGAGGGCGCGGCGTCCGACTATGACCTGATCGCGGGGTGAGCGCATGAAGATCAAAACAAGAGAGCTGACGCTCTGCGCGGTGCTCGCGGCGCTTGCGCTTGCGCTGTCCTACATGGAGTCGTTTTTTCCGCTCGCGCTCATTGTGCCGCTGCCGGGCGTCAAGCTCGGCCTTGCCAATATCGTTACGCTCTACGCGCTCTATGCCCTCGGCTTTCCAAGCGCGCTTGCCATATTGCTCGTGCGCTGCACGCTCGGCGCGCTGTTCGCGGGCAACGCCTCGGCGCTTTTGTTCTCGCTGCTCGGCGGGCTGTCGGCGCTTTTGGTGATGGCGCTTTTGCGCGGGGCGAAGGGGCTTAGCATTTTCGGCGTTTCCATCGCCGGCGCGGCGGCGCACAACATAGGCCAGGTCTGCGCCGCGATGCTGACGCTCGGCTCAGGCGCGCCGCTCTATTATCTGCCGTTTCTGCTGCTGGTGTCGCTCTTCACGGGCGCGCTCAGCGGCCTCATTACGGCGTGTCTGTTCCGCGCGATGGCGCACACGCCCTACGGGACGAAGGGAGAGAATCACCATGGATAAGAAGGACGAGATCATCCTCCAGCAGCTCGACGTCATCCGCACGATGACGCAGAACAGTCTCAATCGCATGGGCAGCGACTTCTGGGGCGCGCCGCCGGTGCAGGACACGCCGAAATCTACCGCGCCTGAAAAGGGCGCGAAGCCCGAGAAGACCGCCGCCTCCACCGGTGCGGACGAGAAGAAAGAGGAGGAAGCGCCGCTTCCCCCGCCGGAGAAGATCGAGGATCTCAAGGCGGAGCTGGACGGCTATGTGGGCCTCGGCGAGATCAAGCGCGAGGTGAATAACCTCATCAACATGGCGACCGTCTTCAAGCGGCGCGAGGAGATGGGCCTTCCCAACGCGGACTTTTCGCTCCACATGGTCTTTACCGGCAACCCCGGCACGGGCAAGACGATGATCGCGCGCCTGATGGCGCGCATCTACCGCTCACTCGGCATACTCTCGAAAGGGCAGCTTGTCGAGGTCGACCGCAGCGGCCTTGTCGCGGGCTACGTCGGCCAGACCGCCATCAAGACGAGCAAGGTCATCGAAAAGGCGCTCGGCGGCGTGCTGTTCATCGACGAGGCCTACGCCCTCAACGGCAAGGGCGACAACGACTTCGGCCAGGAGGCCATCGATACGCTGCTCAAGGCGATGGATGATCACCGCGACGACCTTGTAGTGATCGTGGCGGGCTACGACGGATTGATGGAGAAATTCATCCACTCGAACCCCGGCCTTGAGTCCCGCTTCAACCGCTACCTGCACTTTGACGACTATTCGCTCGATGAGATGCTCGAAATTTTCAGGATGCGCTGCCGCAAGTCGCTCTACACCCTCTCGCCCGACGCTGAGGAAGACGTGAAGGACTTCATCCGCGACGAAAACGCCGACGGTGTGACCTTCGGCAACGCGCGCGGCGTGCGCAACCTCTTTGAGCAGATTTTGACCGCACAGGCTAACCGCCTTGCGAAGATGGAGCACTTCACGAAGGAAGACCTCATGACCCTCACGCGCGACGACGTCCTCCACGCTCGCGGTATGGAAGAGGACATGACCATCGCCGAGCTGGAAGCAAAAGTGACAGAGACCAAGGAAAAGGAAACGTCCTCCGGCGCGGAGGCACCGAAGGACGAAGCGTGATCCGATCCAAATAAAAAGGAAAGGGATGCTCAGCATCCCTTTCCTTTTTATTTGTCAATGCTTGCCATGTGCTCGAGCAGGCGGACGACCATGCTGGAATAACCCCATTCATTGTCGTACCAGGAGATCAGCTTGACGAAGTTATCGTCGAGCATGATGCCGGCGGTCTCGTCGAAGATGCTCGGGTGCGGGTTGGCAACGAGGTCCTGGGAGACGATCTGGTCGCGCGTGTAGGCGAGGATGCCCTTGAGGGAGCCTTCGCTCGCGCGGTGGATGGCCTCGCAGATCTCCTGATAGGTGGCGGGCTTCTTGAGCTGCGCGGTCAGGTCGACGACGGAAACGTCAGCCGTGGGGACGCGGAAGCTCATACCGGTCATCTTGCCCTTGAGCGCGGGAATGACCTTGCCGACGGCCTTGGCAGCACCCGTGGAGGAGGGGATGATGTTGTTGTAGACCGAGCGGCCCGTGCGCCAGTCGCTGCCGCCGCGCCCGTCGACCGTCTTCTGCTTGGAGGTGGAGGCGTGGATGGTGGACATGAGCGCGCGCTCGATGCCGAACTCATCGTTGATGACCTTGGCGAGCGGAGCTAAGCAGTTGGTGGTGCAGGAGGCGTTGGAAACGACCTTCATATCGGGGCGCAGCAGCTCATGGTTGACGCCCATGACGAACGTGGGGGTTTCTTCGTCCTTGGCGGGCGCGGTCAGGATGACCTTCTTTGCGCCGCCGGCAAAGTGCGCGGAGGCCTTTTCGGTGGTGGCGTAAACGCCGGTGGACTCGATGACATACTCAACGCCATAGTCCGCCCACCTGATCTGGGAAGCGTCGGACTCGCTGAAGACGTGGATCTTGTGACCGTTCAGGATCAGGTTCTCGCCGTCCTGCTCGACCGTGCCGTTGAACTGACGAAACACGGAGTCATACTTGACGAGATAGACCATGTAGTCGAGGTCTGCCTTGCGCAGGTTGATGCCGCAGATATCAAACTTCTCAGGATGCTCGGACATGATGCGCAGCACAACACGACCGATACGACCAAAGCCGTTGATGCCCACTTTGATAGCCATAATGATAACCCTCCACGAAAGTGTGTTCGTAATTTTTAAGGGGCACGCATGCCCCTTGCTTTTTCAAGTTCATTATAGCATGAAGGATTTTTTTGTCTTCCCCTTTCCGGGAAAAAGGTGACTGAACTTTCTTGTGCAAATATGTTTAAAATAGCCAAAATACGCAAAAATTATTTGTTCAATTTGGCCAGATATTCCATACATTTGAAACATTTGAAGCATATTCTGATGCAGAAATCAACGCTGCTAAGGGCTGAAATGACGGTTATCCTGCAAAACGAACGGGGGGGCGGCACGCGCAAAAAAAGAAGGACAGCCGGAGCTGTCCTTCTTTTTTCAGTGATCTTACGCGAGCGCGGCGGTGATGATCGCCATGGAGTAGACCTCCTGGGCGTTGCAGCCGCGGGAGAGGTCGTTGATCGGCGCGTTCAGGCCCAGCAGGATGGGGCCGTAGGCGGCGAAGTTGCCCAGACGCTGGGCGATCTTGTAGCCGATGTTGCCGGCGTTGATGTCAGGGAAGATAAAGGTGTTGGCGTGGCCGCCGACAGCGTCGTTGATGTGCTTGGTCTTGGCGACAGCCGGAGAGACCGCCGCGTCGAACTGGAACTCGCCGCCGATCGGGGTGTCGGGCATGAGGGCCTTGGCCTTCTCGCAGGCATTGCGCATCTTGTCGACGTCCTCGCCCTTGCCGGAGCCGAGGGTGGAGTAGCTCAGGAAAGCGACCTTCGGGTCAACGCCGAAGATCTTGGCGCAGGAAACGGTCTCCTTGCAGATCTCGACGAGCTCGTCCTCGTTGGGCTTGATGTTGATGGCGCAGTCGGCCATGGCGAGCACTTCGTTCTCGCCGGAGGCGGCGGGACGGACCATGATGAAGCAGGAAGAGACGATCTTGTTGCCCGGCTTGGTCTTGATGAGCTGCAGCGCGGGACGGACGGTATCGGCGGTGGAGTAGGTGGCGCCGCCGAGCAGGCAGTCGGCCTTGCCCATCTTGACGAGCATGGTGCCGAAGTAGTTGCCCTTCTTGAGCGCGGCGCGGCACTCGTCGGCGGTCATCTTGCCCTTGCGCAGCTCGACCATCTTCTCGACCATCGCGTCCATGCCCTCGTAGTTCTCGGGGTCGACGATCTCGGCGCCGCGGATGTTGAAGCCGACGTCCTCGGCCACAACGGCGATCTCATCGGGGTTGCCGATGAGCACGGGCTTTAAGAAGTTGCTGGACAGCAGGCGCGCGCTTGCTTCCAGAATGCGGGGGTCGGAACCCTCGGTGAAGACGATGGTCTTGGGGCTCTGCTTGAGCGTAGCAATCAGTTTCGCAAACATAATTTTCCTCCTATATAGGATGCGCCGATTGCACGGCGCAAATTTACTCATGTAGTATACACCCTTTTTTCAACCGTCACAACTAAAATTCCCGCAAAAGTTTACAAATTTTCCATACTCTTGAAACATAATTGCCGTATCTTTTTTCCAAAAAGACTTGACGAAGAGGCAAAAAGCCAGTATGATAGCAGTAGTTACAATTTGTAACTATTTTATGTCCACCGCCGTTTTCTCTAAGGAGTTTTTATATGACAGAACAGAATCATTCGACCAAACGCCGCGGCAGCGTGCAGACGCAGCGCCGCGGCGATCGCACCCGCGGCACGCCGCCGGAAAAGCAGGCGCGCAAGGGGAGCGGAAATCCTGAGTGGCTGCGTGCGTTTCTGGCGAGCGCAGCGCTGTTTTTTGCTGCGCTGAACCGCCGCGTCCGCCGCATCGGCCCGCGCGCCCGCGCCGTGATGCGCGAGAGCAAGGCGCGCAACTTCCCTGAATCGAACCGTTTTCTCGTGCAGGTCTTTCTCGTCATCGGCGGGATGTTCCCGATGTGGCGCTCGCTCCTGCACGAAAAGATACAGGCCGACCGCCGCCAGCGCTCCCGCGCCGCTGGCGCGCGTGAGCGGCACTGGCGTGCCCGGCGTATCAAGCCCCTCCACTTCATCGGCGGGGCGGCGGCTATCGCCGCGATCGCGCTCTTTTTCTCGTTCTACACGCTGGGCACGACCGTTGAATACAACGGCAACGTCGTCGATACCGTCGGCAGCGCGTCGCTTGCGCGCCGCGTCGCGGCAAAGCTGGAGGACATCACGACCGAAACGCTTGGCACGACCTATAAGATCGAGGACGGCGCCATCCACTACGCAACGGCCTTTGTCCGCCGCAGCGACGTTGCGGAGACGGCTGACTTTGAGCAGGAGCTGGCCGAGGAGCTCGGTCAGGTGACCTACGGCTACTCGCTCTACGTCGACGATGAGCTCATCGGCTCGACGGAATACGCCGGTGCGCTCGAAGATCTGCTCGATCAGATCAAGCAGATCTATGCCTCGGCGGATACGCTGTCGATCGACTTTGTCGAAAATGTCCGCATCGCGGAGGGCTATGTCCCGACCGAGAGCGTGATGAACCTCGGCACGATCGCGGAGCTGCTCAACTCGACCAAGACCGGCGAGGTGACCTACACGGTCGTCAAGGGCGATACCTGGGGCCAGATCGCCAATAGCCACGGCATGTCTGCCGCCGAGCTGGAAGCGCTCAACCCCGGTTACGACATCAACCGCATCCACATCGGCGATGCGCTGACGCTGTCGAACGCCGTGCCGTACCTGACCGTCAAGGTCACCGAGCGGCAGAATTACATCGAGGACGTCAACTACGAGGTCAACTATGTGGACGATGCGTCCATGTATCAGGGCGATGAGCGCGTGATCTCCAAGGGCGTTTTCGGCAAGGCCGACATCGTCGCGGACGTTACCTACATCAACGGCGAGGAGCAGGAGCGCACGGTCATTTCCTCCGTCACGCTCTCCGACCCCGTGGGTGAAACGCGCGCACGCGGCACGAAGGTGCGCCCCACATGGTATCCCACCGGCAGCTTCCGCTGGCCGTGCTCGGGCCGCATCACCTCGCGCTTTGGTT
>ENA-UOJC01001417-UOJC01001417.1-human-gut-metagenome-genome-assembly--contig:-C104-NODE-1417-length-32714-cov-29.361126_pt1 | contig 32714 bp, 30 predicted proteins | sample MGYA00242339_ERZ723886 | MGnify/ENA metagenome assembly ERZ723886 | reverse complement strand
TAGAAGCTATTTTTTTGCCCCCGGCAGAGCCGGGGGTTAACTTTGGTCAACCAATGTGGAAAGCCCAGGGACGGAAAATTCCGCCCCTGGGCTTTTGTCATAGATTCGTATATCCCATCAGGCTTTCGTCCACCACGGCGGCGGTATCCCGCCCCTCTCGCAGGGCCCAGACCACCAGGCTCTGACCCCGGCGCATATCGCCGCAGGCAAAGACCTTGGGCTGGCTGGTGGCGTACTTGGTATCCGCCACGGTGCCCCGGGGGGTCAAATCCACCCCGAAGGCCTCGGCCACATATTTCTCGCAGCCGGTGAAGCCCGCGGTAATGAGCACCAGATCACATTCCAGAGTGAATTCCTCTCCGGTGGGAACCATGGCTCGCCGTCCGTCCACCACCCGGCTTTCCAATCTGGAAATCACCGCGGCACAGACCTGACCGGCCTCGTTTTTCAGAAATTCCTTGACGGTGGTCTGGTACAGCCGGGGGTCGCTTCCGAAGCAGGCGATGGCCTCCTGCTGGCCGTAGTCCGTCTTCAGCACCCGGGGCCACTCCGGCCAGTCGTTGCCGGGCATCCGGTGCTCCGGCGGACAGGGCATCATTTCCAGCTGGGTCACTCCGGTGCAGCCCTGGCGGATGGCGGTGCCCACGCAGTCGTTGCCCGTGTCGCCGCCGCCGATGACCAGCACCTTCTTCCCCTTGGCCGAAATGGCTTTGCCGTCGGCAAAGTCCGAGTCCAGCAGGCTCTTGGTCACGGAGGACAGATAATCCACCGCAAAGTAGATTCCTTCCGCTTCCCGGCCGGGAACACGGATATCTCTTGGCTCCTTGGCGCCGCAGCACAGCACCACCGCGTCATACTGCTCCGTCAGCTCCTGGGCGGAAACATCCCGACCTACGTCCACGCCGGTGAGAAAATCAATGCCCTCTTCCTTCAAAATCCGAATCCGGCGGTCAATGACCCACTTTTCCAGCTTCATATTGGGGATGCCGTACATCAGAAGTCCGCCGGGGCGGTCACTGCGCTCGTACATGGTCACCTTGTGTCCCCGCTTGTTGAGCAAATCCGCCACGGACAGACCGGAAGGGCCGGTGCCCACCACCGCCACCTTCTTCCCCGTCCGGGAGGGTGGGGGAACGGCGTGGAGTACCCCGTTTTCATAGCCGTACTCCACGATGGCTCGTTCGTTTTCCTTCACGGTCACAGGGCTTCCCGTGGCCATGCCGCAGGTGCAGGCCGCCTCGCACAGGGCAGGGCACACCCGGCTGGTAAACTCCGGATACCGGTTGGTGGCAATGAGCCGCTTCACCGCCTGCTCCCACTGCCCCCGGTAGACCAGGTCATTCCACTCGGGAACCAGATTGTTCAGGGGACACCCGCTGTACATCCCTCCCAGCAGCATTCCGCTCTGGCAGAAGGGCACGCCGCAGTCCATGCACCGGGCACCCTGGGCCTGCTGCTCGTCCGGATGCAGGGGAACATGAAACTCCCTGAAATTCTGAATCCGTTCCTCGGGGGGCAGCTCCCAGCTGACCTGCCGATCAATTTCCATAAATCCTGTAGGTTTTCCCATGGTGCTGCCTCCTTACTTTCCGTTTTTCATGGCGTAGAACGCCTCGATCTGAGCCTGCTCGCTGTCCTCGCCCTTCTCTTCCATCTGGGCGATAAGCCGGAGCATTTTGTCGTAGTCGTGGGGCAGTACCTTCTTGAACTTGTGCAGATATTCCCCGAAATGCTCCAGAATTTCCTTGCCTCTGGGAGAGTCGGTAAGCTCCACATGCTCCCGGATCAGCTCTTTCAGAAGGGACACGTCATACTTGTGCTCCACCGGCTCCAGGGACACCATGTCCTTGTTCACCCGCTGGTAGAAGTCCCAGTTTTCGTCCAGCACATAGGCAATGCCGCCGCTCATGCCCGCCGCGAAATTCTTGCCGGTTTTGCCCAGCACCACCACGGTGCCGCCGGTCATGTACTCGCAGCCGTGGTCACCCACGCCTTCCACCACTGCTGTTGCGCCGGAATTGCGGACACAGAACCGCTCCCCCGCCACGCCGCTGATAAAGGCCTTGCCGCCGGTAGCGCCGTAGAGTGCCACATTGCCGATGACGATGTTTTCGCTCCGGTCGTAGGTCACGTTCTCCGGAGGATAGACGATGATCTTGCCGCCGGACAGTCCCTTGCCCAGGTAGTCGTTGCTGTCGCCTACCAGCTCCAGGGTCAGTCCCTTGGGCGCAAACGCGCCGAAGCTCTGACCGCCGTAGCCGGTGCAGCGTACCCGGAAGGTGTCGTCGGGCAGAGAATTGCCGAATTTTGCGGTGATTTCACTGCCGAAAATGGTGCCGAAGGCCCGGTCGGTGTTGCCCACGGTAACCCGGATTTCCGCGGGATTGGGCTTTGCCATGTCGAAACTCTTCTTGAACCGCTTCATGAGCACCTTCATATCCGGGGTCTGATCGAGCGCAAAGTCATAGACCGCCTCCGGGGCAAAGTGGACATTGGAATCGGAAACCAAGGGATTGTGCAGCAGGGCGGACAAATCCATTTCGCTTGCCCGGGAACCGGGAGCGGCGGGACGGACTTTCAGCAAATCCGTGCGGCCAACCAGTTCCTCTACCGTGCGCACGCCCAGCTTCGCCATGTATTCCCGAAGCTCCTGAGCCATGAAGCGCATGAAATTCATGATGTACTCAGGCTTGCCCCGGAATTTCTTCCGAAGCTCCGGGTTCTGGGTGCAGATGCCCATGGGGCAGGTGTCCAGGTTGCACACCCGCATCATCACGCAGCCCATGGAAACCAGTGGGCCGGTTCCGAAGCCGAATTCCTCGGCGCCCAGCATGGCGGCGATGGCCACATCCCGGCCGCTCATAAGCTTGCTGTCCGCCTCAATACGCACCCGGGAGCGCAGACCGTTCAGAATCAGGCACTGGTGAGCCTCGGCAATGCCCAGCTCCCAGGGAAGCCCCGCATTGTGGATGGAATTGTAGGGTGCCGCCCCGGTGCCTCCGTCAAAGCCGGAAATCAGGATGACCTCCGCACCGGCCTTGGCAACGCCGGCGGCGATGGTGCCTACGCCCGCCTCGCTGACGAGCTTGACGTTAATGGCAGCGTGACGGTTGGCGCATTTCAGATCGTAAATCAGCTGAGCCAAGTCCTCAATGGAATAGATGTCGTGGTGGGGCGGCGGCGAAATCAGCCCCACGCCGGTGGTGGAGTTCCGGCACTTGGCAACCCAGGGATAGACCTTGCCGCCGGGAAGCTGGCCGCCCTCGCCGGGCTTGGCACCCTGAGCCATTTTGATCTGGATTTCCTTGGCGGAAACCAGGTACTTGCTGGTGACGCCGAACCGGGCGGAGGCCACCTGCTTGATGGCGCTGTTGCGCTCGGTGCCGTAGCGCTCCTCGGCTTCGCCGCCCTCGCCGGTGTTGGACTTGCCCCCTAAGCGGTTCATGGCAATGGCCATGCACTCGTGGGCTTCCTGAGAAAGCGCGCCGTAGCTCATGGCGGCGGTCTTGAACCGCTTCACGATGGACTCCACGCTCTCCACTTCCTCGATGGGCACGCCCTCGGCAGGATAGTTAAAGTCCAGCAGACTTCTCAGGTGCATATCGTCCCCGGCCTCGTTGGCCGCGGCGGCGGTGTACTGCTTGAATTTGCCGTAATCCTCCGTCCACACCGCCTGTTGAAGCAGGTGGATGGTCTGGGGATTGTACAGGTGCTGCTCGGCTCCGGTGCCGCCCCGGAACTTATGAGCACCGATGCTGGGCAGATCCATGTAAATATCCAGACCCAGAGGGTCGAAAGCCTGCCGGTGCCGATCCTCCAGATCCTTCTGGATGTCGTCCATGGTAATGCCGCCCACCCGGCTGGTGGTGTTGGTAAAATACTTGTCAACGACGCTTTCGCTGATGCCCACGGCCTCGAAAATCTGGCTGCCCTGGTAGGACTGGATGGTGGAAATGCCCATTTTCGAGGCGATCTTCACAATGCCCGCCAGCACCGCCTTGTTGTAGTCGCTGACGGCGGCATAGTAATCCTTTTCCAGCATACCGCTCTGAATCAGGCTCCCGATGCTCTCCTGAGCAAGGTAGGGATTGATGGCGCAGGCGCCGTAGCCCAGTAGGGTGGCAAAGTCGTGAACCAGCCGGGGCTCTCCGCTTTCCAGAATCAAGGCCATGGCCGTGCGCTTGCGGGTGCGCACCAGATATTTGGATACCGCACCCACCGCCAGCAGACTGGGAATGGCCACATGGTATTCGTCGATTTCCCGGTCGGACAGAATCAGAATGTTGGCTCCGTCCCGGTAGGCTCGGTCAACATCCACAAAGAGCCGCTCGATGGCCTTTTCCAGGGAGGTGTTCTTATAGTAGCAGATGGAAACCGTCTCCACCTGGAATCCGGGCACATCCATGGACTTGATGCGAAGAAGGTCCGTTTCCGTGAGGATGGGGTTGTCGATTTTCAGCATCTTGCAGTTGTCCGCCTTCTCTTCCAGCAGGTTCCCCTGCGCACCGGCATAGACCGTGGTGGAGGTGATGACCTGCTCCCGGAGGGCGTCAATGGGCGGGTTCGTCACCTGGGCGAACATCTGCTTGAAGTAGTCAAACAGCGGCGGATGGGTGTGGCTGAGCGCCGCCAGGGGGGTGTCGCTGCCCATGGCGCCGGCAGGCTCGCCGCCGTTTTTCGCCATTTGCAGCAGAATATTGTTCACATCCTCATAGCGGTAGCCGAAGGCCTTTTGCAGCCGCACCAGCTCCTCGTGGCTGGGGGCTGTCACCTTCTGATTGGGCACCTTTAAGTCCGTCAGATTCACCAGGTTCCGATCCAGCCACTCACCGTATGGCTGACGGCCGGCGTAGTCCGCCTTCAGCTCCTCGTCGTCCACCAGCCTTCCCTTGACGGTGTCCACCAGCAGCATTTTGCCCGGACGGAGCCGGTCTTTCCGGAGGATGGTTTCCTGGGGAATGTCCAGCACACCCACCTCGCTGGAAAGAATCAGCCGCCCGTCATTTGTGATGTAATACCGGCTGGGCCGCAGGCCGTTCCGGTCGAGAACCGCGCCCATCACGTCGCCGTCGCTGAACAAAATAGAGGCAGGGCCGTCCCAAGGCTCCAGCATGGTGGCGTAGTACTGGTAGAAGTCCCGCTTCTTGGGATCCATGCTCCGGTTGTTGCTCCAGGGCTCCGGGATGGTCACCATGACCGCCAAGGGCAGTTCCATACCGTTCATCAGCAGAAATTCCAGGGTGTTGTCCAGCATGGCAGAATCCGAGCCTCCCTGGTTGACGATGGGCAAGACCTTCGTCATATCGTCCTTCAGGTACTTACTGCTGATGGTCTCCTCCCGAGCCAGCATGGTATCGACGTTTCCTCGGATGGTGTTGATTTCGCCGTTGTGGAGAATGTAGCGGTTGGGGTGAGCCCGGTTCCAGCTGGGGGCGGTGTTGGTGGAGAACCGACTGTGCACCATGCCGATGGCGGTCTCATAGTCCTCGTCCTGCAAGTCCGGGTAAAACAGCCGCAGCTCCTTCACCAGAAACATGCCCTTGTAGACGATGGTTCGGCTGGACAGGCTGCACACATAGGTGCCCTGGCTGGACTGCTCGAAGACCCGGCGCACCACATACAGCCGCCGGTCAAAGTCGATGCCCTTGTTCATCCGGGACGGCTTGCCCACGAAGGCCTGCCAGATGCTGGGCATACAGCTTCTGGCCGTGTGCCCCAGCACCTCCGGGCACACGGGCACCTGCCGCCAGCCCAGGAAAGGCAGTCCCTCCTTCTTGCAGATAATTTCGAATAGCTTTTTCGCCTGGTTCCGGGGCAGCTCCTCCTGGGGGAAGAAGAACATACCCACGCCGTACTCCCGTTCGCCGCCCAGGGTGATTCCCAGAGGGGCGGCAACCTTCTGAAAGAATTTGTGGCCGATCTGGACGAAAATGCCCACGCCGTCGCCGGTTTTGCCCTCGGCATCCTTGCCCGCCCGGTGCTCCAGATGCTCCACGATCTGCAGCGCGTCGTCCATGGTCTTGTGGCTTTTCCGACCCTGGATGTCCACCACCGCGCCAATGCCGCAGTTGTCGTGCTCATACCGGGGGTCATACAGGCCTGCCGGCCCGGAGTAATTGTCCATACTGTAATCCCTCGCATTTCCCGGGAAATCCGCCGCCGCTGCCGAGGCCGGCCTTTTCCCGAAATAAAAAGAGCGTCCCCAAAATGGACGCAAAAAGTCCAATTGGGAATGCCTTTGTTCTCGGGAAGTATGATAGCATAAATTTCAGGAAATTACAACCTAAAATTCCGCCTGGGAGGGATTTCTGTCTTTATCTGGTGGATTGCACAAAGGGCAGGCCGCCTCAGGCCCCCTCCTTCGTCAAAAATCGATGATGCCCAGCAGATTCAGCCCCACCTTCACAAACAGCAGTCCCAGCACCAGGAACATGATGCTGCGGATCTTGTCGCTGCCGCCTTTGATTGCGAACCGGGCTCCTACATAGTTGCCCGCCATGGAGCACAGCATGGCCGGAATGCCCACGGAAAAGAGCAGGTCGCCGTCCAGGAAGAAAATCACCATGGAGGCAACATTGGAGGCAAGATTGGCGATTTTGGCGCAGCCGGAGGACTTGAGCAGGGTGTAGCCCAACACCAGAGAGAAGCCGATGGCAAGAAACGTGCCGGTGCCCGGGCCCACCAGACCGTCGTACAGGCCGATGAGCAGGCCGATGAGCAGGGACAGAAGCAGGGTCTGCCCCCGGGTCTTGGGGGGCTTTTCCACTTTCCCAAAGTCTCTGGCGAAGAACAGCACCACCGCCACCACCGGCAGCGCCGCCAGAACGATCATCTGCAAAACCTCCTCGTTGAGGTACACCGCCGCAGAGGTACCCAGAGAAGAGCCGATCAGAGATCCCACCGCCGCGGGAATGGCACACAGCCAGTCCACATTGCCGGAGACGATGTACTTGTAGGAGGCCAGAGCGGTGCCGCAGCCGTTGGCGAATTTATTGGTGCCCGCGGCAATTTTAATGGGCACACCGGCAATCAGGTAGGCAGGCAGGGAAATCACGCCGCCGCCACCTGCCACAGAGTCCACAAAGCCCGCCAGAAAAATCAGAGGACAGACGATTACAAACGTCCAGACAGTCGGGGTCATAAAAATACCTTCTTTTTCCAAATTCGGCACTTATTGTAGCACAGCCGATTTTCTTTTTCCATATGGAAATTCCCCTAAAAAGGCTGGACATTTCCCCCGTTTTCTCCATAGAAACGACTAATTCCGCCAATTGTGGAGGCGATAGGTGTCCCCAAAATAGAAGTTGTCATTGCCGCCCGTTAGACGCATGTCATTGCGAACCAGTGTCGCAACACTGGTGTGGCAATCCCCCGGTACTTCCGAGAACCATCGTTAGTGTTTGTAGGGGTCGATGCCCACATCGACCCAAAATGCCCTCATCCGTCTCGCGCTTGCGGGAGATGCGCGAGCCACCTTCCCCGGAGGGGAAGGCTTTGGCCGCCTGCACAGTTCGTTCCCTGTGAAATGGCTCAGAACACAAATTTTCCCTGTTCCTGGATTTCCTCCACCGTCCAGTGGAACTGCGCGTCCCGGTTCTGTTCCGGTCGGATATCCGCCGCGGAAAGACTTTTCAGAATGGCAGTGCCGCCATCGTAAAACCATGTCTGGTCATGCCAGAAATCATAGCAGTAGGTTTCCCCCACATAAATTCGGTGAATCTGCTGGGCTTTTTTCACGCCGTCGCCCATCTTGAAAATTACTGTCACAAAGCAGTTAATATCTCCGCCTGTGGTATGGCCGCCGCCCCAGATGACGGCTTTGTCCGGATACACCTCCGGAAGTACCTGCTCTCCGACAAATTTTGCCAGAGCCTTGAAGCCGTCAAAATTGTCTGCCGCCTCGGTCAGCATTTCCTTCGGAATGTCGAGCAGAAGGAAGCCGCCCACCTGCATTCCGTTTTTCACCAGGTCATGCCGGCAGTTGGAAACCGGGTAGCGGGTCAATTCCACCGCCCCGTCCGTTAAATCAAAATGAACGCTGTCCAGAACCTCCGGAGCCGCTTTCAGTTCCGGATCCGTCACAACGTAAACGCCCATCTGTCCAGGCTGATAAGGAAGCTCCGGAGGTGCTTCCTCGGTTGCGGCAGGAACCGCCGGTTTGCCCCGTGCCGGTTTTGTGACAGCGGTTTCCATTCCCTTTTTTCCGCATCCCGCAAGCAAGGCGCAGAGCAGCAGCGCAAGCAGCAAACTCTCCCATGTTTTCTTCATGTAATCTTCTCCTTCTAAGAGCGGGCGGCCAGAGTGGCCGTCCGCTGCAGCGTGTCAAAAAAGTCCGAAAGATACGGTGTCATTCCGAACCAGTCCGCTTAAGTGGTGTGGGAATCCCCCGGTTGAACGTAAAAACTGCTGGTTTAGGATTGAAAATATTTGAATATCAGGGAGATTGCCACGCCAGTGTGAGCACTGGCTCGCAATGACATAGTTCTTTGACAATCTTGAGCGGGCGGCCAGAGTGGCCGCCCGCCGCAAATGGAGCCTGTTTACTTTGTCATCAGCTGGGTTGCCATGGTGAAGAGCGCATCCACACTTTCCTTCCCATCCATATCCATCAGGACGTGACGCAGGCCGTCCTGCTCCCAGCTCAGGAAGCCGACTTTCTGCTGCTCCGGCGCGTCGGAGCCATAAGAAATGTAGTGACCGGGAAGCTTCTGCCATTCCTCCATTTCCTGGGTCAGGCCGGTTTCCTCATAGCTTGCGGGCAGCATCCAATACTGATCCAGCCGGTATTCCAGCTTCACGCCGTTCACTTCCCGAACCTGATCCGCCGCCCGGTCAGAGGCCGGCACATCCTCCTGAACGGGGCTGATATGATAGAACAGCATGTTCCCGGCCTTGTTCTGATAGGTGATCGAAGTCTCCCGGTATGTGAGCACCCGCTTGTCGCCCTCGTCCAGGCCGTTGACATCCTGAACCTGCACCTCCCGGAAGGTATAGTCTCCCAGGGTTTCCGGCACATTCAGGTCGAAGCCAGCCTTCTTCTCCGCCTTGCCCATATCGGAATACTGGGAACTGCTAAAATGCAGCCTGCCGGAGCACAAAGACCGGATGTTCAGAAAATCCGACGCATAGGCCGTAACGGTCAGAATGGGAATCAGCGCCGCAATGAGCAGTGCCTTCCAGGGCAGCTTTTTCTTGGAATTTTTCATAGTTTCTTCCGCCTCCATAATAAAGTCGTCACGGATATCCGTGAACGCGCTGAGCAAAAAGTCGTTTTTCACAGCAATTCCTCCTCCGTCAGCATTTTCTTCAAGCTTTTGCGCAGCCGGTAGAGCATGGATGCCGTTTTGCTTTCGGAGAAGCCCGTTTGCTCCGAAAGCGTCCGTATGGAATCCAGGTACCAGTACCGCCGGACGAATAAGTAACGCTCCTGCTTGGGCAGCGCCGCCAGGAACCGGTTCAGCGCCTGGGTCAGCTCCCGGCGCAGAGCCTCGGTCTCCGGGGTCTGGGAGTCTCCGATCACCTCGTCCAGCTCCTCCAAAGCCAGCACCGTCTCTCCCCCGCCCCGTTTCTCCCGGCTTCGGGCTCTGAGCCGGTCGATGGCGGCGTTCCGGGTGATTTTCCCCAGGAAGGTGGCCAGCACCGCCGGGCTCTGGGGCGGAATGCTGTTCCAGGCAGTGAGAAAGGTGTCGTTGACACACTCCTGGGCATCCTCCCGGTTTCCCAGAATGTTTGCCGCAATCCGGCGGCAATACCTGCCATACCTGTCCTCGGTTTCGGAAATCGCCGTCTCCGACCGGGCACGGTACAGCTCCAGAATCTCCTGATCCTTCGTGCAATCATCTCCCTTACGTTCTTTGGGAAGCTCTGATACTATTTCCTGATTAAAATCTTAATTTTAATCAGGAAGGCATCGCCTGAAGGCGCTGCCTGTTTTGTGATTTATAAGGAAAGAAATCACAAAACAAGTCTCATATGAACTCCATGCCCTTCAGGCAATTAAAATCTTTTTTAAAGATTTTAATTGGAGTTCAGTATGAGGAAGTCCCGTGAGCTTACCCTGAAAGGCCTTTCACTATACAACACGACATTTTTCGCAATTCATTGCAGATTTTGGTTTTCTTTTTTTCGCGGGTGTGGTAAAATGTGTTGCGATATATGATACAGTCTGAAAATCCGGGGGATTGCCACGGCAGTGTGCGCACTGCCTCGCAATGACACCGGTTTTCGATTCTTGCGAGGTTTTTTATGATTTATGGAATGATGGCGGCGGCCTACGGCATTCTCATCGGCGTTCAGTCCGCCTTCTGCGCGCAGATTACCCAGGCCTACGGCAACTGGTTTTCCTCGGTGATCGTGCACCTGGGGGGCTTTCTGGTGCTGACTCCCCTGTTTTTCACCAAATGGGGCAGGAAGCAGGGCTGTGCCCCCTGGTATCTGTACCTGGGCGGCACCCTGGGCTTCGTCAATGTGCTCTTTTCCAACTATGGCATTGTGTCTCTGGGCATCACCAACAGCAACGCCCTGATGTTCCTGGGAGAGATCGTTTTCGCCGCCGGGCTGGACAGCCTGGGCGCGCTTGGCTCCCGGAAGCGGAGAATCACCCCCATGAAATGGGCGGCCATTGCCATTGTGGTGGCAGGCGTCCTGGCCATTCCTTTGCTGTCCGGAGGAAATATGGCCGCTTTCGCCTTCCTGGCGGTTGCGGCCTCCCTGATGCGGGGAGTGATTACCGTGGTCTTCCGGCAGCTGAACGGTCAGCTGGGTCTGCGCTGCGGCACCGGCTTTTCCACTTATCTGAATTACGTCACAGGCCTTGCCGCGGCGGTGCTGGTGTTCTGCCTGCTGGGCTTTCCCATGGAAGCAAGCTTTCCCGCCGCCGAAGTCCCCGTTTGGGCATACCTGTGCGGCGTTTTCGGCTGCTGCGGTATTTTCCTGTGCAACCTGGCCTCCCCTCGCCTGTCGGTGCTGACCATGTCTCTGGTGGGCTTTCTGTGCCAGACCGGCACGGGCATGGTCTTCGACCTGCTCTGGGGACGGCTGTCGGTGCCCACCGTCGTCGGCTGTGCCATTGTTACCCTGGGCATGGTCGTAAATCTTTTGGCGGAAAGCAAGGAATCCAGATAATCCTCCTGGGCGGCCGATGGCCGCCCATTTATTATATCGGTTTCTGTCACCACCGTAAAGGGATTCGCCCACCAAATAAGAGTTTCCGAAATATCCCGGATTGGAACGGATATCCCAATCGGTGCACTTGCAAAGACTCCCGCTATCTACTATAATATAGTCTCAATGTACAAGGGAAGCTCTGATTAAATCGGCAAGAGCTGGGAGCGAGAGATTTTGTTCTCAGGCAAGGTTTGGAAAATGGAGGAATACTTTGTGTATTTCCCATTTTTCAAACCGCAGACTGGGGGCAAAAGATCCGCTATCCAGCCGCAGACGATTTATTCAGAGTTTCCCAAGATAAAGAAACCCCTATCCCAGAGGAGCCAAAAATGAAAATCTCCAAGCGCAGTGCCCAGCAGATTGTGGAAGAAATCGGAAAGCTGGTCAAGCAAAATATCAACCTGATGGATGAAACCGGTCGGATCATTGCCAGCAATGACCACGCCCGGGTAGGCAATTTTCATACCGGTGCTTACCGGATCATTCAAAATCACCTGAGCGAATACTACATCACCCCGGAGCTGGAGCGGGAGCTTCCCAATGTCCGGCGGGGCATCAACCTGCCCATTGAGGTGGACGGAGAGGTTCAGGGCGTCATCGGCATCACCGGCGAGTATGTCGAGGTCATCAAATACGGCCAGATCGTGAAAAAAATGGCGGAGATCCTCATCCGGGAGCGGATGATCCTGGAAGGCCGCCAGCTGGATCAGCGTGTCCAGAGCCGGTTCCTGGAGGACTGGATTCTGGGCACCGGCCTGAATAATCCTCAGGCACTGTCCGAGCGGGGCTTTACCATGGGCATCGACATCCGGATTCCCCGACGGTGTGTTGTGGTCTCCGCCCGGAACCGGGAGCGGTACACCGGCACCCTGGAGGGCCAGGTGCTTCTGGAGCAGGTGGAGCACCTGGTGGACGGGCCCGTCCGGGCCCAGGGAGGCATCGTTCTGCGAAACGCCGCCCGGCAGATTCTTCTGCTGCACAAACAGGAGACCCCGGCTCTGGTGAAGCTCTGCCAGGAGCTTTCCCAGATGGTGGAAAAGCAGCTGAACGTGGAAATGATCTTCGGCATCGACGGCCAGTCCGAGGATGTCCACGGGGCCTATCTGCAAGCCAACCGGGCCTGGCACACCGCCGCCTACAGCGACTACAACATCATCTGCTTCGAGAAGCTTCGCACGGAGCTTCTTATGGACGATCTGTCCCGGGAGAACAAGCTGGAATATCTGCGGCGGATTTTCCAGAACTGCTCTCAGGAGGAAATCGCCGAGTACGTCTCCCTTCTGGAGGTCTTTTTCGCCTGCGAGGGCAGCCTGCAAAAGGCCGCCGAGCAGATGTATGTCCACAAGAACACCATGCAGTACCGGCTCAAGCGTCTGGCGGAGGTCACAGGTCTTGACGCGCGCAAGCCCAGTCAGGCGCCGTCGCTGTATCTGGCCATGCTTTTGTACTTAGACCTGAGCCGAGGCGAGGGTGAACTCACATTTTGACGGTTTTTGTCATCCGTAACAAATATATCCGTTTTTTTGCGTCCTCCGTACCATTGCATTTTTTAAGAATTTCTTATAATATAATAAACAAGCGAGCAGGAAAACACGAGCCTCCAGCTGTGCAACCTGCTCAAAAAATGTGAGGAGGATTCTATTATGACTGGTTTTCCCCTGATTATCGCATTTGTTCTGGCGATTGTGGTAATGATCGTCGCGATCTCCAAGTACAAGATTCATCCCTTCCTTTCCATCATGAGCGTTTCCCTGATTCTGGCTCTGATCGCCGGTATCCCTCTGGGTGATATCGCCAACGTCATCGGTGCCGGCTTCTCCGGAACCTTCAGCTCCATCGGTATCGTCATCATCCTGGGTGCCCTCATCGGCACTGTCCTGGAGAAGACCGGTGCTGCTCTGAAGCTGGCTGACATGGTCGTCAAGCTGGTGGGTCAGAAGAACCCTGAACTGGCCATTGAACTCATGGGCTGGGTCGTCTCCATCCCTGTGTTCTGCGACAGCGGCTTCGTTATCCTGGATCCCATCCGCCGGGCTATGGTTCGCCGCACCCGTACCTCCAGCGTGGCCATGACCGTGGCTCTGTCCGCTGGTCTGTACATCTCCCATGTGTTCATTCCTCCCACCCCCGGCCCCATTGCCGCCGCCAACACCCTGGGCATCGGCGACAACCTGCTGCTGGTCATGGGCATGGGCGTCCTAGCCTCCATTCTGCCTCTGATTGCCGGCCTGCTGTTTGCCAAGTACATCGGCAAGAGCGTCAAGAGCGCCGACGAGACCGGCGATTCCGCCGAGACCGCCAAGACCTATGAAGAGCTGGTTGCCTCCTTCGGCAAGCTGCCCGGCGGCTTCGACGCCCTGGCTCCCATCGTTGTGCCCATCGTTCTGATGGCTCTGGGCTCCATCGCTTCTATGGCCGGCTGGACCGGCATTGCCTTCGATCTGTTCAACTTCCTGGGCAAGCCCATCATCGCTCTGGCTGTCGGCACCATCTTCGCCGTCATTCAGCTGGCTGCTACCAAGAAGCTGGGTGAGTTCTACGACCTGACCAACGAGACCCTGAAGGTCACCGGCCCCATCCTGTTCGTCACCGCTGCCGGCGGCGTTCTGGGCAAGGTCATCGCCACCAGCGACATGGTCAACTTCATCACCGAGCACGCAACCGTCTTGGGCTCCGTGGGCATCTTCTTCCCCTTCCTGCTGGCTGCTATCCTGAAGTCCGCACAGGGCTCCTCCACCGTGGCAATCACCACCACCGCCGGTATCGTGGCTCCCCTGCTGGGTGCCATCGGCATGAGCACTCCCGCGGAGATCGCTCTGGTGGTTATGGCAATCGGTGCCGGTGCTATGACCGTGTCCCACGCCAACGACTCCTACTTCTGGGTGGTCACCAACTTCGGTCAGATGACTCCCGAGCAGGGCTACAAGACTCAGACCATGCTGACCCTGGTTCTGGGCCTGGCCTCCATGGTTGGTATCTTCATCCTGAGCCTGATCTTCTAATCTGCACATCTTCTTGGGCAGGGCGGCAAAGCTGCCCTGCCCATTTTATACGAGAAAATGAGGTATTATTTATGGATATGAAAATGCGTTCTCAAGCCGATCGAATCATTTCCGCCTCCATTCGTGCGGTTCAGCCCGACGATGCCGTGGCCCGGGCTCTGAAGGGCGTGTGCTTCCCCGGCCGGGTGGTGCTGGTAGCCGCGGGTAAGGCCGCCTGGCAAATGGCCAAGGCCGCCCGGGACTGCCTGGGCAACCGGATTGACGGCGGCGTAGTGGTCACCAAATACGGCCACGTCATGGGCCCGCTGGGCAATTTTGACTGCCGGGAGGCCGGACACCCGGTACCCGATGCCAACTCCTTTGCCGGAACCCAGGCCGCCCTTGACCTGGTTGCAAACCTGACGGAAAAGGACACGGTGCTGTTCCTGCTGTCCGGCGGCGGCAGCGCCCTGTTTGAAAAGCCCCTGGTGCACCCGGAGGTTTTGCAGGACATTACGGGTCAGCTGCTGGCCTGCGGCGCGGACATTGTGGAAATCAATACCATCCGCAAGCGTCTGTCCGCCGTCAAGGGCGGCCGGTTCGCCCTGGCCTGTGCACCTGCCAAGGTCTTCTCCATCGTCCTGTCCGACATTCTGGGAGATCCCCTGGACATGATTGCCTCCGGCCCTGCCGTGCCGGATACCAGCACCTGCGCCCAGGCTCTGGAAATTGCCCGGAAGTACAATCTCAAGCTGCCTGAGGAAGCCCTCCGGTGTCTGCATCAGGAAACCCCCAAGGAGCTTCACAATGTGACCACCCAGATCACCGGCTCCGTCCGGGAACTGTGCGCCGCGGCGGAGCGGGAGTGCCGGGATATGGGCTACGAGCCGGTTCTTCTCACCGATCAGCTGTGCTGTCAGGCCAAGGAGGCAGGCTCATTCCTTGGAACCATCGCCCGCACCCACGCAGGCCAGGGCAAGCGCCTGGCATTCCTGGCCGGCGGCGAGACGGTGGTGCAGCTCACCGGCCACGGCAAGGGCGGCCGGAATCAGGAGCTGGCTCTGGCAGCCGCCCCCGCCATGGACGGCCTTGCCAATGTGTGCGTCTTCAGCGTAGGCAGTGACGGAACCGACGGCCCCACAGACGCAGCCGGGGGCTATGCCGACGGTCAGACCAACGGGGAACTGAAAGCGGCTGGCCTCTCTGTTTTCGACGTTCTGAAGGAAAACGACGCCTACCACGCCCTTCAGAAAACCGACGGTCTCATCATCACCGGCCCCACCGGCACCAACGTCAACGATGTAGCCGTGGCGCTGATAAACGGCTGATACTATTTCCTGATTAAAATCTTAATTTTAATCAGGAAGGCATCGCCTGAAGGCGCTGCCTGTTTTGTGATTTATAAGGAAAGAAATCACAAAACAAGTCTCATATGAACTCCATGCCCTTCAGGCAATTAAAATCTTTTTTAAAGATTTTAATTGGAGTTCAGTATGATTTCCCCCAATTTCGCAAAACAGGCTGCCGCAAACGCGGCAGCCTGTTCTCCGTTTTTATACGAGTTTTCAGATAGACCCTAAGAAATAGTATTACAGTTCGATGGATTCCATATCCTCAGGAACGAAGATATTCCCGGTGTAGGACAGCCCGGCCTCCCGGGTCATGAGCTCCCGCCGGTCGGGGCCGTAATCCTCGGTGTGATAGATCACCAGGTTTTCCGCCCCCATCCGCTGAGCCAGTTCTCCAACGTCCTTGGCCGTCACATGGCTGCGCTCGTAGGGCTTGTAAATTTCCCGGTCGGCGTACAGACAGTAGGCCTCGCTGAACAGCCACTTGGCTCCCTTGGCATATTGTTCGCTGGTTTCCTTCAGCGGCTCGTCTCCGGGGAAGCACAGACGGCCGTCCGGCAGGTCGGTGCAGAAACCGAACTGCTTCATCTTCTTGGAGCCGATGTCGAAGCAGTGAAGCCGGAAGCCCGCCAGGTCGATTTCCTCCCCGTCAGAAACCTCCCGGAAGAAAATTCGGCTGTCGAAGAGCTTGGTAAACTTCTTGCCCAGGGTCATTTCGCAAATACTGCGCACATGCCCCAGAGTCTCCTTGCAGGCGGCCACGGTGAAATTGCCCTCGTAGCCCTGCTCGGTCATGGCAGTACCCACCGCCCGGATGACCCAGGGGGTACCCAGAATGTGGTCTGTGTGGCTATGGGAGACAAACATGCCGCCGATGTCCGTGATTTTTACTCCCAGTTTCTCCAGCCGGACTAGAATCTCGTTGCCGCCGCCGGCATCCACCAGCAGCTTCCTGTCCCCCTCTTCCATCAGGAAACAGGTGTTGTATCGCTTGAGCACCAGGGCGCAGCCGGTGCCGAGAAAAGTAACCTTCATTGCAGTTTCTCCTTTTTGCTTTTTTCGTATTATACACGAAAAAAGCTCCATTTGGCAATCCCAAAAAGAAGTGCGCCGCAAAGAGATTTGCGGCGCGTTTTTGATTCACTTCCGGAAGTTTTCCCAGGAGGCCTGGAGGGCTTCCTCGTGGAGCTCCTCGGAATGGACGCAGCTCAGCCAGCCGAAGGTGACGTTCTTCTGGGACAGGCCCTCAAAACGCCTCTGCACGGCAGTTTCGTAGTCGTCCTCGGAAATGCTCTCGCCGCTGCCATTCTGGCAGGTGACGGTCTCCCCGCCGTTCTCATCGTAGTCCGTCTGCTTGGTGGCGACGATCTGGCGATCCAGCTTTCCGTCCTTCAGGAATACCGCCTGCTTCGTCTCATAATAGTGGGCGGCACCGTCCTTGTTGATATCCGTCTGGATATAATAGGTAATACCGCTGCCGTCGGTGTAGGCTTCCACGTCCTCCTTGGAGGGGTTCTCATCGGAATAGTACCCAGAGGACAGAACCGGGCCGCCTTCGCCGTCGTCCGTCGGAGCCGCAATGGGGTTCAGGGATGCACCGTCCTCGCTGACCTCCCAGGCTCGCAAAGTGGTGTAGTTGCCGGTGCCGTGGGTCTCGGAGGACAGAATTTCCAGTCGGCCGTTGCCGTCCAGATCGGTGACGGCGTAGCACCAGCCGTCCGTCTCCTCCAGAACCCGCCAGGTGTCTCTGGCCTCCCAGATGGTTACCAGTTGATCCTCTATGGCCCGCTCGTCCGGTACAGTGGTTTCCGTCGGTTTTGTCTGTCCGCAGCCGCACAAAAACACTGCCAGTAGCAGCGCACCGCAAATTTTCACAGTTTTCATGATTTTTCCTCCTGTCTGGGAATAAGATACTCTCCCCAGGCAAGAAAGTCAATAAGGTTAAGGAAACCTTAATGTTCCACGACGGCTCGTATGGCCTCACAGCCGTCCGCCTGGGCGGTACAGCACCGCATCCTTACGCCTTCTCGAATTCCTTGGCCACGTCCTCCAGAAGCTTCCGGATGGGCAGGTGCTGGGGGCAGACCTTCTCACATTTTCCGCATTTTACGCAGTCCGAGGCTCTGCTGCCGGGGTGGGTGTGGATTTCATTGTAATCATGATCCGCATTCCCGTCGTGATTCACCCGCTTGGCGTTCATGGTGGCAAAGAGATCGGGAATGGAAATCTGCTGGGGGCAGCCGTCGGTGCAGTACCGGCAGCCGGTGCAGGGAATCAGATCCTTATTGCGGAAAATGGCCTGAACCTTCTCCACGGCAGCCTGCTCCTGCCCGTTCAGAGGCTGGAAATCCTTCATATAGGAAAGATTGTCTTCCATCTGCGCCAGGTCGCTCATGCCAGACAGCACCATCCGGATTCCCGGGAAGCCCGCGGCAAAGCGCACGGCGTAGCTGGCGAGGCTTCCGCCGTGAAGTTCCTTCAGAATGGCCTCTGCCTCCTTTGGCAGATTCACCAGATTGCCGCCCTTCACCGGCTCCATGACGATAATGGGCTTGCCATGCTTCCGGCAGACCTCATAGCAGGCTCGGCTCTGAACCCCGGGGTCATTATAGTCGGCGTAGTTGAACTGAATCTGCACGGCTTCCACCTGGGGATACTCCGTCAGAATCTGATCCAGCATTTCCGGGCGGTCATGGAAGGAAAGACCCACATGGCGCACCTTGCCCTCGGCCTTCAGGGCGAAGGCAGTCTCATAGGCGCGGCACTTTTTGTAATGGGGATAATTCTCCGCACTCTGGGCGTGCATCAGGTAGAAGTCGAAATAATCCACCCCGCAGGCCTCCAGCTGGCTTTCAAAGAAAGGTCGGATATCCGCCTCGGTTTTGAAGAAATTCCCAGACAGTTTGTTTGTCAGAATGTACCTGTCACGGGGATATCGGCTGGTCAGGCAGGTCTTCAGAGCCGTCTCGCTTTTGCCCTGCAAATAGCCGTGGGCGGTGTCAAAATAGTGGAAGCCAGCGTCCAAAAAGGCATCCACCATCCGATTCATTTCGGCAATGTCCACCCCTTCGCCCTGCATAGGCAAACGCATACAGCCAAAGCCCAGCTTCTTATCGGTTCCAAAAATATCCATAGCACAATTCCTTTCCGAGATAGCATTGTTCGACCCCAGAGGTCTTCTCTATCGGTCAGCTATCCCCCGACTGCTGACCTTCTGCCTAGAATATACCATATTCCCCCGGATTTCGCAATCCCGGCTCAAGGAAGCTCTGATTAAATCGGCAAGAGCTGGGAGCGAGAGATTTTTTGACTGATCGAAGCATCAAAAGCAGAGGAATACTGGATGTACCCGCAAGGGGTATGCCGCATCCGTAAGCCAGCTTGCGCTGGCAACGGCTGCGCTATATTTCCTGCTTTGGATGCTGAAGAGCAGGTGAAAAAGATCCGCTTCCCAGCCGCAGACGATTTATTCAGAGTTTCCTTAGGGCCTATCTGAAAACTCAAACTTCATATATAAATTGCACAAAATCCAAAAATGCAGTAGAATAAAAGAAACAGCATAGGGGTGATCTTATGGCAGCAAAGCGATACGATCTGACCGATGCCCAGTGGGACAGAATCAAGGATCTGATTCCACGACTTCGCCCAGATTGAGCAGTACGGAACAAAGGTCTACTTTGCGCATCCCTACACTTCCTGGGAACGCGCACAAAAGGAGCGTCACAATGGGTTACTGCGGCGATATATCCCCAAAGGAGTATCCATTGAGAATTTCTCTGAGGAGGATATCCTCTGGGCAGCAGATGCCCTCAACAGCCTTCCGAGGAAGAATCTGGGGTACTGTACCCCAGAAGAACTCTTTGAAGCATTCCTTGACATTGTTTCCGCGGCCTGAGCGGCTGCGGAAGCCCCAATTTTGGTTGAATCTGACGCTTCAACCAAAACTGTGGCTAAGATGGAACTCATTTTTCTACCGCTGTGTGTCCAACTTGAACTTGCAATTTACGTCCCCTTTTCCTTGGCTACCTTCACGGATTCCAAACTCAGCTCCATCGCACTCTCGCTGATAGCGGGAGTGATACCGGTAATGTGGAACCAATCGACGCCCTCGAACACCTTGTCCCAGTCAATGTCACCGGGTTTGGCCAGCGCAATGGCAGAATAAGCGCAGTCATAGACCACCTTGCTAGGCAGCTGATTGGCGCCGTTCTCCAGGAAGTAAATGCCCATCCGGCCAGGACCACGCTTGGGGTGACGTAGCCCGGTGTGATGGCTACACTATTGTCGACGCACCATTTCACGACCTCTTTGTCAAAGCCGGGAGAAACGATGAACTTGGCGCCCATCTCCACTGCCTTCTGGCACTGCTCCAGCGTAATGACCGTACCGGCGCCCACCAGCATGTCCGGGCAATTGTCCGCCACGGCTTTGATCGCATCGGGCGCAACTGCCGTACGGAACGTGATTTCCATCACGTCGATGCCACCGGAGAGGAGTGCTTGCGCAGTGGGCACCGCATCCTTGGCATCATCAATCACGACGAAAGGAACGATACCTGTTTTCTATTCGGGACAACATGTCCATGAACTCCCTCCATTATCAGATTTATCGACCTTGTTCTTCCATAATAAATCTCGGGGTAAACTCAAGATATTACAATGCAGACTGTCCATCAGAGGAATTTTCTGCGAGTTCATACTCCCGGCTCCAATCCAAATTGCGGTAAGGCTCGCCGCGAGGATCATTTTTGATAAAGTCCACCAGCATATCGAGCATTTCTTTTGGCCAGACATGTACGTCAATCTCTGCTGTTGTGAATCTGTTGATGGAAATCATTTCAAAGCCAAACAAATCTTTCGCCTGTGTCTTGGCTCCGTCATCCACTACATCTGCGACAAGATGGGCCGGAATAAACAAGACTCCGCCACTGCAGCCATAAACGATGTCGCCGGGTAAGCAGATCGTGGCCTCTCTGCCAGCTCCGAGTCTTACAGGGCAGTTCATGCCTGTCATAACGAAATCTCGTATAGGCGTGGGGTCAACGCCCCGATAGTAGACTTGAATATCTGGAATAGATCTCACCTGCTCCAAGTCCCGGATGCCGCCCCAAATAACCGCTCCACCGTTTCCTGTCTTTGTTTTGATCGCAGTGGACAAATTCCCACCAACAAATGTGCCTTCATAGATTTTGTCATACATATCAATTACTGCTACATCACGATCGACAAGATTATCAATCACCCATTGATTTGATGTTCCTGTCCATCCTAATTTTTTTGCTTCGGCAACAGTAACATCGAGATAATCAGGTCTTGCAGGTGCATAAGCAGCGGTAACAGCACGACCAACAAGTTTACGGTTTACTTCGCCCTTCTCGGTAAATTCTGGATTAACCGAATTTATGGCAAGGAACTGATTGGTGTAGCCCTGCATAAAAATAGGCTTCCATAGTTCCTCCAGGGACATATTGTACAGTGCATCCAGATAACGGTCAGCTACCTTTGGACGTCCATCAGGAAATCGCTCCCCTTTCCAGAGCGGCGTCAGAGCCATGACTTCTTCTCTGCTGTAGATAATCATATGTATTACCTCCAATTAAAAAAGCAATTTACTTTGTCGTAAGTTTTAATTCAATGGCTTCACACAGCCCATCATATAGCCTGTAGCGACAAGATTACCCAGAATGCCATACGCCGGATAAGAGTTGTCATCACCATACATGGTGGGCACATGGTCTGGCCGCATCAGTCCGTCAAATTCGCACTCGTAATATTTTTTCATAGCACGGTACATGTCTGTCTTTCCGTTATAATGGAAAGTCTCATGGAAATCTTCAGCTGTACCCTCCACGTCACGGAAATGTGCAAAGAATAGGGTTTTGTCCTTGCTGAACATCTCAATACATTTCTCAACATCCTCGCCCATTGTGGCAAAGGTGCCCTGGCAGAATGTAATGCCGTTATATTCGCTGGGAACCAGTTTTGTAACTTGCCTCATGGCATCTGCACTAATGAGAATCCGATCAATACCTGCGATAGAGTCTACCGGGGGATCATCGGGATGTACGGCCAGCCGAACTTTTGTCTTTTCTGCAACAGGGACTACCTTTTTCAGAAAGTATTCCAGGTTGGTCCACAGTTGGTCCTTACTGAGTGTTACATTGGCACCAGGCGCATCGCGGACATCACTAATTTTAAAACCGGTGGCAACAGCACCGCCTTCAAGCTCAATCTCTGTGCGGGATCTGAACCAACTCCATACTGGCATCCAGTTATAGCAGACCGTATCCACTCCTAATTTAGACATATTTTCCAGCATAGTACAGAAGTGGTCGATTGCAAGGTCTCGGTCTTCAGTTCCAAGTTTTGCGGCGTCAATGAAGTCGACACCCTCCAGAACTTTCCATTCCATTCCAAAGTCTGACAACTCCTGTTTGATTTTTCGCATAGGCATATAATCCCATGCACCAGTATAAGGGGCATATGGATTTCCATCAGGACGGCACGGAGAAGCAACTGCGTACTTTATTCCTAGTTGCTTAGCGTAAAATTTCAACGGAGTATGGTGCGCTCCGCCAATATGGTAAGCAATTTTCATTCAAGTTCCGCCTCACTTTCAAAAATAATGAAAGGTCGATTGTAAAATGAAGCTGGACACCTGAAAAAAAGGAATTCATAGTGACTTCCAATGTGGTAGAATGAAGTTCCCCAACACCATTCACCGAAGGTAATCACTATGGATCACACTCAGTATACCACAAATGGAGCAGAACGCAAGCCCGGAACACATTTAACAATGGAAGATCGTGGAGCGATTCAGGCTATGAAGAAGCTGGGATGCTCCAATCGTGCGATTGCTCGATACCTGCATTGTGCACCCAGCACCATTTCCAATGAACTAAAGCGCGGTACACCACCCAGAACGGGCAGTCGTGGCCGTGCTCCCGGTTATAGCGCAAAGCGTGGGGACACAGTGTACAAGGAAAACAGAAAGAATAGCCACAAGCCGCACCGCATTGACAAGTGTACGTCATTTGTTCAGTGGGTCGTCACGCAAGTGCGTACGGAAAAGTGGTCTATTGATGCCTGTGCCGGTTATGCCCGCAAGAACAAGCTCTTTCCGGAAGATGAGATGGTTTGCACCAAAACCCTTTACAATGAAGTATGGGCCGGCAATCTGTCCCTCAACATCTTGGAACTTCCCGAAGCAAAAAAACGGAAAAAGCATCGTAAAAGTCCGGAAAAGCGAAAGAAAGTGTATGGAACAAGCATTGATGAGCGGCCAGAAATTGTAGATTCCCGAACCGAGGCGGGCCATTGGGAATGTGATACCGTTGTAGGAAAGCCTCAATTTTGGTTGAATCTGACGCTTCAACCAAAACTGTGGCTAAGATGGAACTCATTTTTCTACCGCTGTGTGTCCAACTTGAACTTGCAATTTACGACTTTTTATGAATTTTGATATTTTACGAAATCCAGACAAAGTATTAATTCTCTACCCATTTCATACATCGCTCCACAGCTCTGTTCCAATCATGCAACAGAGCTGTTCGTTTCTGGACATCCATAACTGGTTCAAACACGTTCCCATTCTCATAGGCTTTGCTAATCTCATCCAGACTGCGCCAAAAACCCGTAGCAAGACCAGCCAGCAGAGCCGCACCAAGCGCAGTAGTTTCTCGTATGGCAGGACGCATGAGACGTTTTCCCATAATACCAGCTTGAAACTGCATCAAGAATTGATCGCGTGAAGCGCCGCCGTCTACTCGTAACTCTTTCAAAACAAAACCTGTATCTTTCTCCATAGCCTGCACAAGGTCATAACTCTGATAGGCGATGGATTCCTGGGCCGCTCGAATGATATGTTCCCGTTTCGTCCCACGAGTGATTCCTATGATACAGCCGCGAGCGTACATATCCCAATGGGGCGCTCCCAACCCTGTGAAAGCCGGCACCAAATAAACACCACCGGTATCACTAACCTTTTGTGCATAATACTCCGCATCCCGCGCCTCATTGATAAATCGGATTTCATCACGGAGCCACTGAATTACTGAGCCACCGACAAAAATGCTACCCTCAAGTGCATATTGAACTTTTCCATTCAGACCTATCGCGATTGTGGTGATTAACCCGTGCTTGCTAGCGTAGGGAACATTACCTGTATTCATCAGCAGGAAGCAACCTGTCCCATATGTATTTTTTGCGTCTCCAGAACGGAAACAACACTGCCCAAACAAAGCGGCCTGCTGATCCCCAGCAATCCCCGCAATAGGAATGAGATGGTTTTGCACAGCTACATGTCCATACACCTCACTACTATTACATACTCTAGGCAACATTTCTCGTGGAATATCAAGTATTTCGAGCAATTTATTATCCCATTCAAGAGTGTGAATATTGTAAATCATTGTGCGAGAAGCGTTAGTATAATCGGTGACATGTACCGCTCCATTTGTAAGCTTCCAAATCAACCAAGTATCTACCGTTCCAAACAAAATTTCACCTTTTCTTGCTCGCTCGCGAGCACCAGGGACATGATCCAGTATCCATTTAATCTTTGTCCCAGAAAAATAAGCATCCGGGATAAGTCCAGTAGTTTCCTTGATATAATCTGCAAATCCCTGTGCTTTAAGATCGTCCACAATTTCGGCCGTACGGCGACACTGCCAAACAATTGCATTGTATATTGGCTGTCCGGTTTGTTTATCCCAAACGATAGTCGTCTCTCGCTGATTTGTAATGCCTATAGCGCCGATATCCTCTACGTTTACACCGCTACGAGCAATTACTTCCATCATTACAGCGTACTGAGAAGAGAAAATATCCATAGGATTATGTTCAACCCATCCTCCTTGTGGATAGATTTGCGGGAATTCTCTTTGCGCTATTTCAATAATACTTTGCTTATTATCAAAGAGAATTGCACGTGAACTTGTTGTTCCCTGGTCAAGGGCCAATACATATCTGCTCATTTATCAGTCTCCTGCGGCTACACTACATCGTTATTATTAAATATATTTTATATTCAGATTCTTGCCACGCCGGACTTGTGGGCAGCCTCGGCCACGGCGGCGGCCACGGCGGGACCAACGCGCTTGTCGAAGGCCTTGGGGATGATATAGTCCTCGGTGAGCTCGTCGTCGCTGATCAGGGCGGCCAGCGCCTCTGCGGCGGCCATTTTCATCTCCTCGTTGATGTCGCTGGCGCGGACATCGAAGGTGCCGCGGAAGATGCCGGGGAATGCCAGCACGTTGTTGATCTGGTTGGGGGAGTCGCTGCGGCCGGTGGACACCACGCGGGCACCGCCTGCCTTGGCGTCATCGGGGAAGATCTCGGGGGTGGGGTTGGCGCAGGCGAAGATGATGGGGTCCTTTGCCATGGTCTTCACCATCTCCGTGGTGACGGTACCGGGAGCGCTCACGCCGATGAACACGTCGGCGCCCACCAGCATGTCGGCCAGACTGCCGGCCTTCTTCTCCAGGTTGGTCACCTGGGCCATCTCCTCCTTGATCCAGTTGAGGTCCTCACGGCCTGCGTAGATAGCGCCCTTGCGGTCGCACATGGTGACGTTCCTGAATCCGGCGGAGAGCAGCAGCTCCACGATGGATACGGCAGCGGCGCCTGCGCCGGAGGTGTCCACCTTCACGTCTTCTTTCTTCTTGCCAACCACCTTCAGGGCGTTGGTGAGGCCGGCCAGGGTGATCACGGCGGTGCCGTGCTGGTCGTCGTGGAAGATGGGAATGTCGCACTTCTCCTTCAGCTTGCGCTCGATCTCGAAGCAGCGGGGCGCGGCGATATCCTCCAGATTCACGCCGCCAAAGCTGCCGGAGATGTTATAGATGGTCTGCACGAACTCGTCCACGTCCTGGGTCTTGACGCACAGGGGGAAGGCGTCCACATCGGCAAAGGTCTTGAACAGCACGCACTTGCCCTCCATGACGGGCATACCGGCCTCGGGGCCGATGTCACCCAGACCCAGAACGGCGCTGCCGTCGGTGATAACGGCGCACAGGTTGTGACGGCGGGTCAGCTCATAACTCTTGTCGATATCCTTCTCGATCTCCAGGCAGGGCTGGGCCACGCCGGGGGGTGTAGGCCAGGGAAAGATCCTCCTTGCTTTCGACGGGGACAGTGGCAATCACTTCGATCTTGCCCATCCACTCGCCGTGGAGTCGCAGGGATTCTTTTGCGTAATCCATAATTACTTCCTTCCTCTTAAATTTCAAATGGGAATCTATAAGGCAGATTTAGATTGTCTCGCAACTCGATCATTTCCTTCTGAATGGACTCACCCACTGGTACGCCTTTGTCTTTGCGGTCCTGCCATGCGAGGTGCTCTTTTTCGCCGGCAGTGTAGATTCGGTCTGCGCCGGGAGCCTTCTCAGATTCACGGAGCCCTCTGCAGATGCCGCCGGCAGTTTCCTTAAAGGTGTCCAAACCCATGAAGAACTCGGGGTTAATCACAAAGAAGAAGTGACCAAGATGATACATGCAGTTATTTCCATTCTCATCTTTGCCGTTTAGTGCTTTCATATAAGGACTGCCGGTCAGAGCTGCAGAGAGAATCTCGACGATGGTAGTGAAACCATAGCCCTTGAAACCGCCTGTCTCCTCGCCGAGGCCGCCTAAGGGTAGGAGAGCACACTTGCCACCTCTCATATCTTTGAGGATCTGGCCGGAATCGGTCATCGTGTTGCCGTCCTGTGTAACGACAAGGCCTGCGGGAGTGGGCTTGCCACTGCGTTCATAAAATTCAATCTTGCCGTTTTGGATGGTAGAGGTAGCGCAGTCAAAGTTGAAGGGGAACGCTTCATCAGTGGGCATAGTAAAGGTCAAGGGATTGGTACCCATCATAGGCTCGACACCCCAGGTGGGAGCTACAGAAGGTCTGGCGTTGGTTCCTGTAATACCGATCATGCCGGCCTTTTCTGCCATGGTACTCCAATAGCCGGCAATGCCGTAGTGCGTGGAGTTACAGATGGCGCCGCCAGCCATGCCGTACTTCTTGGCTTTTTCAATCAGCATCTCCATCATCTTGTAGCTGGCAACCATGCCCATGCCGTCATGGGCATCCATAACCACGGTAGTGGGAGTCTCCTTGAGAATCTCAATCTCAGTCTTGGGCAACAGTGTTCCGTTGACGATGCGATCCAGGTAAATAGGTTTAAAGCGATTACAGCCGTGGCTCTCTATACCCCTGCGGTCAGACTCCAAGAGAACGTCGGCACAAATTGCAGCATCATCTTCAGGCACACCATAAGCCTTAAACACATCGATCATAAATGTGTTCATCATATCCCAGGATACATACGGTCTTGTTTCCATAAAAAATACCCCCATACTAGCGTTAAACTTGCTACTGATATAGTCGCGTTTGCATTATTTATATATGTTGACAGTTTTTAAGAGCAATTATGTTTTTAATATAGCATTTTTTAACAAAATGTCATTAGGCGAGTTTGCTCTATTTTACGCAATATTTGCGGGGCGTTTTTGCTTTTTGCGCAATTTTTGCCAACTCACCTAGAGCCTATCTGAAAACTCAAACCTCATATATAAATTGCACAAAATCCCAAAATGCAGTAGAATAAAAGAAAAAGCATAGGGGTGATCTTATGGCAGCAAGGCGATACGAGCTGACCGATACCCAGTGGGACAGGATCAAGGATCTGATTCCACGAGCTAAGACTGGCAGGCCGCCAAAAGATGACAGGATGATGCTCAACGCAATGCTCTGGCTGGCCAGAAGCGGCGCGGCCTAGGCGGATATCCCTGCACGATTCGGGCCACATCAGACCGTTTACAGCCGTTTCTGCAAGTGGCGTGACGACGGGACCCTTTTGCGCATTTTTCAGAAATTGAATGCGGATGCAGACTACGAGAACCTGTGTATCGACAGCACGAGCATCAAAGCACATCCGCAGAGTGCGGGTGCAAAAAGGGGGCTGTAAATTCGGAAAACAACCAGTTTATCGGTGTAAGTCATGGTGGAAAGACTACAAAAATCCATGCTGTTGTGGATGCATTGAGAAATCCCGTCCACTTTCTGCTTACCGGCGGAAACATCTTTGATGCCAGTGTCGCCGTCAATCTGCTTTCGGAAGTGAAAATTTCCGGAAGCAACATTCTGGGTGATAAAGCATACGGAACAAATTCCATTCGCACTTACATCACAGAGCAGAGAGCATCGTATGCGATCCCACCCAAGCCCTTTAATCTTGCCTTGATTCGCTTGTTGTTGTAGTAATCGATGTATTCAATCAGTTCTTGTTTGAAGTGTTCCATGGATTCAAATTCTTGCAGATAGAGTACTACAACATGGAAAACCTGCACCTTTATATCAATGACGAGAACAACCGGGAAATCATCTGTAGCATTGTGGATGCCATGCGGGACGTGGCGGACAAGCTTTCCTATGATGACTCTGCCGTTGCCCGGGAGATTGTCAAGTTCGTTCAGGATGTCATTGAATACCAGTACGATTCTGAAACCACCGGACAGGAGGAATACCCCCGCTACCCCATCGAGACTCTGTATGAAAGGCAGGGTGACTGCAAGGATACCAGTATCCTCATGGCGGCGTTGCTGAAAGAATTGGGCTATGAAGTGGGCCTGCTATATCTGCCGGGGCATGCCGCGGTGGCTATCCGCACCTCGGATACCTATAACACCACAGCTTACTATGAGATCGATGGTCATCGATACCTATTCATTGAAAGCACCGGCAGCGGCTGGAGCATCGGCGAGATCCCAGATGAATTCATAGAGGCCGGCGCAGAGGTGTATATGGTTCCGTAATTGGACGGAAAATGCGACTTTCAATAAATTACGGAATTACCATAGGGGAGTGTACATGCAAGTCAAAACCCCCGGCTAAGCCGGGGGCTTTGACTTATATATCATATCGGAGATCAAAAAGTAGTAAATCCATTTTTGAGTGTAAATTATCGTGGATTATCAAGACAAATCGCGGCAAATTCAGGTAATGCCGTGGCATATAAATACTCCCTCCATGATGACAGTGTTTTATTTCACTGTCTCTCATAGAGGGAGCATATCAAAATCAAGCTCAGGGCTGTTAAAAATATTATTTGCATCTATTGGCTCACACATTCACAGAAAAATACCACGTTCAAACCAATGGTAACCATGGCTGTCACCGATGCTAAGCGATTTTGTTTATTCTGCTGCCTGTATTTCTTGTGCTAATCGGATACCCACCAGGACCCCATGTACAAATCCATTCCACTCATGATCCCGGCAGAGGATGCAAACAAGGGTGATAATCCAGTCCATTTTCCGCAAGGGCATTCCGTTCAGCAAACGATACAGCTCAGCGAAATCCGCTTTGATCCTGCCATCGTCAATGCGGTTTGCATCCCCGTAAGCTTCATAGAGCAGCGACAGAACCGATTCGCAATCTCCCAGATTCAGCTTACGGGAAGCCACATAGGTTTCAAGTGCCCAGATATATTCTTCCATATTCATACATAGATCAGCTCCTCTCGGATGATCTCCTCGACCCTGAAACGGATGTTGTTTATTCGCTGCACCCATGCCATTGGGTCGCTGGCTTTCAGTGCTTCCGTAATACCCTCGGCGGCTTTCATCTGATCGATCATCCGCTCCAGCCTGTCTTGTGCCTGCTGATCCAGGTTAGCAAGGTATGTCCACAGTTCGCCGGACAGAAACAGGCAGTTGTACTGAATTGGTTTATGCCCTCTCAAGTATTCCCGGTGCATACGCCCCCACTTGCCGATAGGACGATTCTGCTCTGACAGCGTCAGGTCTGGGATATAGTAATCACCCACGCGGATATAGTTGATGTCCATGCTTAATCCTCCTTTGCTTTGGTACTGCCATTGTATCGGAGAATGATTGGAAAGTCGATTGTGCCACAGGCATCCTGTTAAGCTGATGAAAGAAAATACCGGGAATCCAGACCATTTGCAAGATCGAATATTTATTCATTATATGCAAATCGTACACAACAGTGCCAAAAGACGTACTTGAATCCGTACTTGAATCCGTACTTGAATCCGTACTTGAATTCGTACTTGAATCAGAATATCAGACATTGGAATTATTGGATTTCACTCCAATAATTGCGTGCAGTATTTCCGATAATTCCAAATTCCGCAGAAAAACAGAACTTCTCCATTATGTCCACGGTCAAATGAGCCATTGGCATTCAAGAGGTCAGCGGTTCGATCCCGCTTATCTCCACCACGAGTCCTGAAAACCATTGGTTTTCAGGACTTTTTCTTGTAATATTCGTGAAAAATCGCTGTATAATCCGTATTTTCCGAACCGGGGCGTTACACCCCGGTTCGCGTTACTCGCCGTACCGGAATTACAACGGTTCCAGGTGGTCCAATACGTCCAAATCCGGGTCTTTTCCCCCGGAAAAGGCACAGGAAAACTTCTCGATTGCCGCCAATTTCACCGGCTCCTGAACGTGCAGATAGTGCTTTGTCATGTCCACATCGGCGTGACCGACGATGCTCTGAATGGTAGCCAGGTCAACGCCCAATTCCTGCATCTGGGAAACGTAGGTGTGCCGGCAGCTGTGAGGCGTCAGCACCCGAACCCCCTCTACCCCCTTCACCGCCTTCTGAAACTGGGTCCGGAAGGTGGAGGGGTTGCAGGGCATCCCCGGCTTTCTGGGAGATTCCCAGATGAATTTGTCCGACCTGTCCCGGAGCAGCACTGCGTAGCATCGGAGATTTTCAGGCACCGGGATGCAGCGGTAGCTATCAAAGGATTTTGGCGTACCCAGCGTCGCCGTGCCCGTATCCATGCACACTGCCTGCTCGATGGTGATGGTGGAGCAGTCCTTGGCGATGTGCCGTGGTTCCAGCCACAGCAGCTCCTGGGTGCGCATTCCCGTGCCCAGCATCAGCCGGATGCTCCAGCCGATTTTGTTCTGGGGGAGCCTTTCCAGAAGGAGCTGGACTTCCCGGGTGGTGAACGCCTCCTTCGGCTTGGGGCGTGCCTTTCGCATTTTGTCCGCGTATGCCGCCGGGTTCTTGTTCAGCAGATCGTTGGCAACCGCCTTGTTGAAAATCTGAAACAGCATCCCCCAGCATTGGGAAATCCGGGAATTGGAGGCCTTGCTCTAGCGAAGCTGTTTGAGAAATTGCTCAATGTCGTAGGCTTTGATCTGATCGAGCTTGCGTTTGCAGTTGGGCTGGAACCCATCCATGATGGTGCACTCCCAAAGGCCGTTTTTGCGCTGGCGAATATGACCTTCGCCGTTGGTTCTTTTCTTTGCCATTGAACTCCTTTCCGCTGGCACAACGTGTTTCGCCACGGTCATTGTACAGCATGGCGGTTTATTTTGTAAAGTTTGTGGCGGTATACAATTTCTTGATGAAAGGATTTCCATTATTTCCGAGAATGGATTGTGCCAGAAAAGGCAGATGACGCCGCTAGGCTGTCGCCCAGCAAGGAAGATAACGCATTTTGGCGCAATTCAGACCGGAAAGAAGGAGAGATTTTCATCAAGAGATTGTATCAAACTTCGCCGAAATGTTCGGCGAAGTCTTTTTGTGCGGTATGTGCGATCGGTGCGATAATCAGGCACTGGGCAGGGCGTCCGAAATATCGCACATATCGTTTTTATCGGACACGCTTTCCAGAATCAGATACTTCACATTTTCCTCCCGACGTCCCACATAGCGGATGCCGTGGCGTTCGGACAGCTCTCTGGTTTTGGCGTTGAGCTTTCGCACCAGGGAGTTGGGTTTGGCAAGGAGATCGGGATTGATTTTCAGAAGGGCTTCCAGCAGTTCCGTGGCTGTCCCCTTCCACGAAGGCTTGTCTTGCAGAAAACTTCCCACCGCTGCCAGAATTTGGTCCTCCGGGTCTTCCTTCTGAGCATCCGCGTAACCAAGAAACTTCCAAATCTTTTTCTCCCGGTCAAAATCCAGCAGCAGCTTTTTGTCCGGGTGCTCCCGCTGGTGACGGTAAGCGAGCCTTGCGTCCCCAGCCGGTTTTCTTTTTCCAAAATCAGCGAGCCATCGACACAGCCGATCAGCCCAGTGGTGCCGGAGATTTTGTCCACCGCATCATCGGCCTCCTGCTTCCGGGTGTGATGTACCAGCAGGATGGTCAGATCGAACCGATCTGCGATTTGCTTCAGCACCGTCAGGGTGGCGTAGTCCCCGGCGTAGCTGTAGCTGTCCGCTTTGAGCTGGCGGATTCTTTGCAGGGTGTCGATGATAACGAACTTTGTTTCCGGGTGGTCGCTCAGGAAATTGGTGAGCTGTTCTTCCAAGCCGCTGCCCAGAAGTTCCGCGTCGGTGGCGATGGTCAGGTCTCCGGTTTCGCCGCCGGTGAACTCCACCAGACGGCGTTGGAACCGCTGGTCCGTGTCCTCCAGGCTCAGGTAGAGCACGCCGCACTGCCGGGTTTTCAACTCCCACACCGGCAGTCCCAGACTGACGCAGTGTGCCAGCCACAGCACCAGCCAGGATTTGCCGATTTTGGAAGCGCCCGCCAAAAGATACAGCCCCTTGCCCAGCAGCCCTTCGATGAGCTCCGGGTTGTCCGGGAACTGCATATCCATCAGCTCGTCGGCGGCGATGGTATCGAGACTGTAAATCTTAACCCCCAGCACCCGGCACGCATGCTTGAGGGCATCGGCTGTTTTTCGGAAGCCGTGGCTTTCCATAGCATAGTCCACCACATCTCCTTTGCTGCCGCAGTTGGGGCAGTTCCAGAGGAAATCCCCCACCACCTGTGCGTGCTGCCCGCAATGCGGGCAGACGGTGAGGGCGGGTTCGTAGTAAGGAATCTGGGCGGCTTTCAGATAATCGATGAAGCGGAACTTGACTTCCGTTCGCAGAATTTCAGTCGTTTGCATGGGCGTTCCCTCCCTTATGCGGCGCTCTGTTCTTCCATCCATGCCAGCAGCTTGTCCTTTGGGACAACCATGCGTTTGCCGATCTGGATGGTGGGAAAGCCCTTGGAGTGCATCAGCGTGTAGGCTCCTGCCCGGGAAATCCCCAGGACCTGCGCCACGTCTTCGGCGCAGAGGGTGATGGGAAGCTGGTCGATAGAGGTATAAGTATTTGTCATGTTTTTTAGGTCGATTGTAAAATGAAGCTGGACACCTGAAAAAAAAGGAATCCATAGTGACTTCCAATGTGGTAGAATAAAGTTCCCCAACACCATTCACCGAAGGTAATCACTATGGATCACACTCAGTATAC
>ENA-UOJC01001415-UOJC01001415.1-human-gut-metagenome-genome-assembly--contig:-C104-NODE-1415-length-32756-cov-130.953855_pt1 | contig 32756 bp, 27 predicted proteins | sample MGYA00242339_ERZ723886 | MGnify/ENA metagenome assembly ERZ723886 | reverse complement strand
TCCCTTGACCCTGCAAGGGGCAGACGAAAAGGGACGAAGTCCCCCCTTGACCCCTCCGCGCGATTGAGTTGGTCGCGCTTTCATGCTCCTTCCGCGTGCAGCTTTTTGGTGCTTTGCCTAAGCTCTTGTTTGCTCCCCAAAACTTTCCGTGAAGAACCTTTTTTCATATCCCCATCCCGCAATGCTCGCACCGCCGCGCAGCCCCTTCCACCACACTCGTGCGCCTCCCGCAGTGCGGACACGTCATAAACGACTGTGCCAGCCCATACGCCCGGAGGTTCGGCGCAGTCAGGTATACCATCGCCGTCAGCGGATCAATCTGAATGTTTCGCAGATAGTTCCCGCAGAGCAATAACCGCAGCGTCTCCATGTTCGGGCAGTCCGGCAGGAGCTTGGGCATATCCGACAGCGGAAACATGTGCAGCGAGAACGCTGCTAACTGCTGTGCAACGCCGCGCGCCCGGCGCCGGATGATTTCCCCCTGAAGCAGATGCATACCGGCGTACAGCGCCGCCGTCGCAAGGCATAGCAGCAGCACCACCATGCGCGTGTCGCCGTGCTCACCCGCCTTGCAGGTGCGCCACAGCAGCAGCGCCGATAGGGCAAAGAACAGCGCCATCAGTGGATACACCCACCATCGGCGGTTTGCCCGCTGCGTCAAATAGGGATTCATGCGGATGCCTCCTGTTGCCGAATAACATTCACTTCACCTATACAATACCATACTTGCAGGATAATGTCAATCTTGACGCGAAAGAAAAACCGGGAAGCGGCTTCTGCCACCTTCCCGGCTGCTTGGCGTTACGCCCCCAGATACGCCTTCCTGACTGCATCGTTGTGCAGCAGCTCCTGCGCGTCGCCGGACATGGAAATCTTGCCTGTTTCCAGCACATACGCGCGGTTCGCGACGGACAATGCCATTTGCGCGTTCTGCTCCACCAGCAGAATCGTCGTGCCGCTCTTGTGCAGCGCGCGGATAATGTCGAAAATCTGCTCGACCAGAATCGGTGCAAGGCCCATTGACGGCTCATCCAGCATCAGCAGGCGCGGCTTGGACATCAGCGCGCGCGCCATTGCCAGCATCTGCTGCTCGCCGCCGGAGAGCGTGCCGGCAATCTGCTTCTGGCGCTCCTTCAGGCGCGGGAACAGCTCAAACATCTGCTCAATGCTGCCCGGAATCTCCTTGTCGGGGCGCGTGAAGCCGCCCATTTCGAGGTTTTCCAGCACCGTCATCTGCTGGAAGATGCGTCGCCCTTCCGGGCAGAGCGCCATGCCGTGCTTCACCATATCCGACGCGTGGACGCGCGCCAGATCCTTGCCGCCGAAGTGGATGCTGCCTTCGCGCGGGCGGAGCAGTCCGGCGACGGTGTTCAGCGTGGTGGATTTGCCCGCGCCGTTTGCGCCGATCAGCGTGACGACCTCGCCCTCATCCACCGAGAAGGAAATGCCCTTGATTGCGTGAATCGCGCCGTAATAAACGTTGATATCGTTGACTTCCAGCAGACTCATGCTTTCGCCTCCTTCTGCTTGCCCAGATACGCCTCAATGACGACCGGGTTGTTCTGGATTTCCTCTGCCGTGCCCTTGGCGATAATGCGCCCGTAGTTCAGCACGCAGATGCCTTCGCAGATGCCCATGACCAAATTCATGTCATGCTCAATGAGCAGGATAGCAATCTGGAACTGGTCGCGGATTTTGATGATGTTCTCCATCAGCTCCGCCGTTTCGTGCGGATTCATGCCCGCGGCGGGTTCGTCCAGCAGCAGAAGCGACGGATTCGTCGCCAGTGCGCGCACAATTTCCAAGCGCCGCTGTGCGCCGTAGGGGAGGGAACCTGCCTTGACATCGCCCATGTTTTCCATGCCGAAGATGCTCAGCAGATCCAGCGCCTTTTCGTGCTGCTTCTTCTCGCCTTGCCAATACTGCGGCAGACGGAAAATGCCGGAAAACATACCGTACTTAATCTGGTTGTGCAGGCCGATGCGGACGTTCTCTTCCACCGTCATGTTGTCGAACAGGCGGATGTTTTGGAACGTGCGGGCAATGCCGAGCTTGCTGGCCTGCACTGTGTTCATGCCTGCCGTGTCTTTGCCGTTGATGAGCACGGTGCCGGTTGTGGGCTGGTAGACCTTTGTCAGCAGGTTAAAGACCGTTGTCTTGCCCGCGCCGTTCGGGCCGATAAGCCCGCAGATTTCTGTGCGCCCGATGGCAAGGTTCACGTCGTCCACTGCCTTCAGGCCGCCGAACTCAATGCCCAGATGGCTGGCTTCCAGCACGGGCGAATGATTCACGTCGCGTTCCGGAATGATGCTGCGCGACGGCACGGGAACCATCTTTGTATTGGGCTTAAAACGCTTCAGCGGTTCAGTCATGCCGCGTCACCTTCCTTCACAACTTCTTTTTTCGCGGGGCGGATGCGCTCGAACACCTGCCGTACCACCGGGGCATTGCCCAGCAGCATCACGGCAATCAGCACGATGGCGTAAATCAGCATACGATAGTCGCCAAATTCGCGCAGCACCTCCGGCAGCACCGTCAGCAGCGCCGCCGCAATCACCGATCCGCGGATATTGCCGATGCCGCCCAGCACGACGAACACCAGCACGAGGATGGACGTGTCAAACTTGAACTTATCCGGCGCGATGGAGGAGAAGTTCAGCCCAAACAGCGCGCCAGCCATGCCTGCCAGCGCCGCCGAGGTGACGAACGCCATCAGCTTGTACTTCGTCACGTTCACGCCCATGGCTTCGGCGGCAATGCGATTGTCGCGGCTTGCCATAATCGCGCGGCCGGAGCGGCTGTTGATGAGGTTCAGCACGACAAACAGCGTCAGCAGCACCAGCACGAAACCCGCCTCGAACGTCGCAATGCGCCCGACGCGCACCGCGCCCGCCGGCCCGTTGTACAGGAGCGTGCCATCAATGCGGGGATTGTTGAAGTTGACAATCAGCTTGCCGTCGCTGACCGCGAAATACAGGCAGTTCATGACATTGCGGATGATTTCGCCGAACGCCAGCGTGACGATGGCAAGGTAGTCGCCGCGCAGACGCAGCACCGGGATGCCAATCAGCACACCCGCAATCGCCGCGCATACGCCGCCCGTCAGCATGGCCAGCACGAGGCGCATCGTCTCATTTTCCATCTGGAAGGCGTTCAGCAGCCAGCCAGACATGATGATGCCGGAGAAAGCGCCGACGCTCATGAAGCCCGCGTGACCCAGCGACAGTTCGCCGGAGATGCCGACCGTCAGGTTCAGCGAAACCGCCATGACGATGTAGACGCAAATCGGGATGAGCTGCCCCTTCAGGGAGCGGCTGATGGTGACGCCCGGAATCATCTTGCTCAGCGCCATCTGCGTAAAGACGAACGCGATGATGACGATGGCGTAGGTGATCAAGTTGTTCAGAAATCCTTTTGTTGACTTTTTCATCGTTTTCTTCATCCCGTTACACCTTCTCCCGCATCGGTTTGCCCAGCAGCCCCGTCGGCTTGACCAGCAGCACGATAATCAGCACGGCGAACACCAGCGCGTCGCCCAGCTCCATGGACACATACGCCTTGCCGAGAATCTCAATGATGCCCAGCAGCAGGCCGCCCAGCAGCGCGCCGGGAATTGATCCGATGCCGCCGAAAACAGCCGCCGTGAACGCCTTGATGCCCGGCATGGAACCTGTCGTGGGCATCAGCGTGTGGTAGGTGGAGCAGAGCAGCACGCCCGCAATCGCCGCCAGCGCACTGCCGATGGCGAAGGTCAGGGAAATCGTCGCGTTCACCTTGATGCCCATCAGTTCCGCCGCGCTGCGGTCTTCGCTGACGGCGCGCATCGCCTTGCCCATCTTCGTGTGGGAGGTGAAGAACGTGAGCACCAGCATGATGATGATGTTCGCCAGCACGGTCACGATTGTTTCGCCAGTCAGAATCAGCTGCCCGTCAAACAGGCTGATGGACGGGATGCTGACGAAGGACGGGAACGACATGGGGTTCGGGCCGAACACCAGCAGCGCCAGGTTTTGCAGCAGGTAACTCACGCCGATGGCGGTAATCAGCACGGCAAGGCTCGTTGCCTGACGCAGCGGCTTGTACGCCAGGCGCTCGATGACCATGCCCAGCACCGTGCAGACAATCATGGCAATCAGAACGCCAAGCAGGGGGGACATGCCCCAGTACTGCGTGGCGCAGAAGGCAATGTACGCGCCAATCATGATGACGTCGCCGTGCGCGAAGTTCAGCATCTTGGCAATGCCGTAGACCATCGAGTAGCCCAAGGCGATGATGGCATACACGCTGCCAAGGCTGATGCCGTTGATGAGGTAAGAAAAGAACTGAAGCATCCTGCCTGCACCTCCAAATGACTGAAATCTGTGGAAAAAGCATTTTCCCTTGAAAGACAGCAAGGCAATCAGCAGCAGTCCGTGTGCACCATTGCACCAACTGTTGCTGATTACCTTCTGTCTGCATCTCCCGGATACGCTCATGCCGGAGAAGGAAGCTCCTCCTCCGGCATGAGGAAAACGTGTGGAATAGGGGGGGATTACTCCGCTGCAGCCGCCTCAGCGCCGACATACACGCCGTTCTTGATGATGACGGCCGTCGGGGTCTTGGTGACAGCGCCCGTCGCATCCCAGACCATCGTGCCGGTCAGACCGGTGACGGTCAGTTCCTGCATGGCAGCAATCATCGCGTCGCAGATATCTTCCGGCGCTTCGTCGCCCTTCACGCCAGCCTTTTCAGCGGCCGCCGCCAGCGCGTAGATGCCGTCGTACGCATCCGCCGCGAACTGGTTCGGCACCTCGCCGTACTTTTCCTGATACTTGCCGACGAAGCTCTTGGTCAGCTCGTCCGGCGCGTCCGCGGAGAAGGGGGTCAGCAGCATGACGTCTTCCGCCAGCGCAACATCGAAGCCAGGCATGGTCAGGATGCCGTCCATGCCGTCAACGCCGAAGAACACCGGCTTGTAGCCCATGGTGTTGGCAGCGTTGAGAATCTGGGAAGCGGGGGTGTAGTAGATGGGCAGGAACACAACGTCCGCACCGGCGTTCTTGGCCTCGGTCACCTGCACGGAGAAGTCCGTGGTGTCGTTGGTGAAGGTGGTCACGGAAACGATGTTCAGCCCCAGCTCGGCAGCCTTGCTCTCAAAGGTCTGATAGATACCGGTGGAATAGGTGTCGGCGTTGTTGTAGATGATGGCGACCTTCTCGCCGACCTTCTTGTTGAAGATGTATTCAGCAGACGCGGAGCCCTGTGCCGGGTCCGTGAAGCAGACCTGATACGCATTGTCCTTGTTCGCGATGACTTCCAGCGAGGAGGCGGAGGGCGTGAGCATGAACACGCGCTCATCATACGCCTGCGCGGAGACAGCAATGCAGGGGGTTGTCGTCACGCAGCCAAGGATGACCTGCGTGCCCTTGTCCAGCGTCGCGTTGTAAGCGTTGATGGACTTTTCAGCGTCGTTTTCATCGTCCTGCACATCCAGCACGATGTTCACCTTGCCGGCGGCGTTGATTTCTTCCACGGCGATTTCCGCGCCGCGCGCAACTGCCAGACCATACACGGCGGCAGCACCGGTCATCGGGCCAATCACGCCGATGTGAATCGTCGTCGTTTCCTCTGCGGACGCGAAGGACGCCATACTCAGCGCCATGGCCAGAGCAAGAACGAGACTAAAGAACTTCTTCATGAGAACCAACCCCCTTATCAGGTGGACGGGCGGAAGCGTGTTCCGTTCGTCATGCAACAATTATACGCATCGGATGGCGTGCCGTAAAGGGTTTTTGTGGATTTTTCGTATTCTTTTGCTGCACTTCCTGACGAAAATGTTCGCTTTCTGGCTAATACTATTTCCAGATTCAACTGCGCCATCTGCTTGCGCCTTTTCCCTTCTGGCGTCCGCTCATTCCACTTAGCGTAGCGCTGCTACGCTGCGTTTCATTCACGTTAGCCAGAATGAAAAATTCGCGGCGCATCTTGGCGCATTCTTATCTGGAAATAGTATAATTTCTGCATCACACGAAAAATCCCCCTGCGCATACGCTGATGCGGGGGAGGTGAGGCGGCGTGAGCAGTATGCGCTATCAGACGCTCAGCTTCGTGGAATGTCTGGAAATCCTGCGGCAGGCGAAGGCAGTCCGCGCGGCGTTCTTTGACGGTCACGCGCCGTATGTTGTGCCGATGGGGTTCGAGTGGTTCGTGAACGGGATGCAGCCGGTCGTTTGCCTGATGATGCCGAAGGAGGGGCGCAAGGCGGAGGCATTATCCGTCTGCACGCAAGTGTGTCTGGAGTTTGAAGCGCCGGATGCGGCGGCGATACAGGTTGTTCTGGCGGAAGGAAAAGCCGTCCCCCTGCACGAGGAGGACGGCGCAATGGTCTATGCGATTCCGGTGGAAACCATGTCGGGGCGGCGCTATTTTTTGCCTGATGACTGAGCCGGGAAAGTCAGCGTGATGGTCGTACCCTCGCCCAGTGCGCTCTGCATGGCAATCTGCGCGTGATGCACCTGCGCGCCGTGCTTGACGATGGACAGCCCCAGTCCCGTGCCGCCGGTCTGCTTGCTGCGGCTCTTGTCCACGCGGTAGAAGCGCTCGAATACGCGCTGCTGATCCTCCGGCGCAATACCTACGCCGTTGTCCGCGACAGTCACGACGGCGCGTCCGTCCGCCATTTCTGCCCGCGCCCGGACGTATCCGCCCGCGTGGTTGTACTTGATGCCGTTTTCCAGCAGGTTCGTCAGCATCTCTTCCAGCAGGGCGTGGTCGCCGGAAATCAGCACAGGGTCATTTCCGCTGGCGCTGATGCTTACCTGCGCATTCTGCGCGGCGGGCGTCAGCTTCTGGACGCAGTGCTGAATCAGCGCGGTCAAATCGACGGGGGTCACTTCGCCGCGCACACCCTCGTCAAGGCGCGACAGGCGGATGATGTCCTCAATCAGCGTCAGCAGACGGCGGCTTTCGGCGAGAATCTTCCGCCCGAATTCCGTCGCGTCCTCCGGCTTCTGCAGCATCCCGGAGGACAGCAGCTCCGCGTAGCCGCTGATGGTAGTCAGCGGGGTGCGCAGCTCGTGGCTGACGTTGGCGGAGAATTGCCGGCGGCTTGCTTCAGCAGCCTGTGCGGCGGTGACGTCCTGCATCAGCAGCGCCGTACCGCCGCCTTCGACATGGCTGCGGGAGAGGTGGATGGTCATGCCGTTCAATTGCATCGCGCATTCCGTACCCTGCCCGTCCAAAAGGCGGAGCAGCGCCTCGTCGCGGCTGACGGCAATCATCGGCTGTCCAACCGGGTCATTGGTGATGCAGAACATTGCCCGCGCCGCGTTGTTCATCGTCAGCACATGCCGCTTCTCGTCGAGGATGACGAAGCCCTCCTTCATACCGCCGAGGACGGTATCCAGTTCATGCCGCTGGGCGGTCAGGGAAGCCATCTGGTCGGCAATGCGCATGTTCTGCTGTGCCATGCGGCGAAGCATGGGCGAAAGCTCCTCGTAAACGTCGCTTTCCAGCGGCTGGTCAAGGTTGACCTCGTTCATGGGGGCGGCAAGGCGCTTCGCCAACGGGCGGGAAAACGCCATCGCCGCGCCGAAGCAAAGCACCGCGCCCAGCAGCAGATACCCCAGTAAATCGCGCACCTGCCGCAGCATTCCGCGCTGCGAACCCGAAACGCGGATGACACGCCCGTCCGCCAGCCGTTTGGCGTAGTACAGGCTCGTTTGCCCAAGGGTTGCGCTGCTGCGGGCGGTGAACGCCTCGCCGTTTTCGCGCGCCTGCTGAAATTCTTCGCGCCCGGCGTGGCTCTCCAAGCGGGACGCATCCACTTCACTGTCATACAGCACCGTGCCGTCCGTATCCAGATACGTTACGCGCTGGGTGAATACGCTCCCTTGCAGCAGGGAAACCGGGTCATCCGACGCCTCAAGGTAGGAGGACAACTGCACCGCCTGCTGCCGGAGCTGCTCGCGGTTGTCGGCGGTCGTCTGGAAGTACATGCCCGCGAATACCAGCACGCACATCAGCAGAAGGGTCAGCAGGGTTACGCCCGACAGTGTCAGGCGCAGACGGGAAGAAAGGCGGTTTTTCATCAGGATTCACCTGCTTCCGGATGTTCGTCCATGCGGTAGCCGACGTTGCGGATGGTGGCAATCAGCCGCCCGCTGTCGCCGAGCTTCTGCCGCAGGGTGCGGACGTGAACGTCAATCGTGCGCGTGTCGCCGGAGTAGGCGATGCCCCACACGTCGTCCAGCAGCACTTCGCGTGTGACAGCTTTGCCCGCGTGCGCCATCAGGAACGCCAGCAGCTCAAATTCCATGTGCGTCAGGGCAATTTCCTGTCCGCCGGCGGTGACGCGGTGGCTTTCGCGGTCAAGCGTCACGTCGCCCAGCGTCATGACGGCGGAGGGCGTCTCCTCCTGCGTCCGCCGCAGCAGCGCACGCACGCGCGCCAGCAGTTCCATCACACCGAACGGCTTCGTCAGGTAATCGTCCGCGCCGCAGTCCAGTCCCTTCACCTTGTCCATTTCCGCGTCGCGCGCGGTGACGAGAATCACGGGCACGCGGCGGGTGCGTGCGTCGCGGCGCAGGAAGCGCAGCAGGGACAAGCCGTCCTCACCCGGCAGCATCACGTCCAGCAGCACGCAGTCCGGCACGGTCTTTTCCAGCGCCTGACGGAACGCGGCGGGGGTCTCGAACCCTTCCGCCTGATAGCCCGACTGACGCAGCGCGTACAGCTCCAGCTCGCGAACGCCGTGATCGTCTTCGACAACGAAGATCATTTCAGCTCTTCTCCTTTATACAGCCCGGTGATGGCGTACACCACCCATTCAGCAATGTTGACCGCGTGGTCGCCGATGCGCTCCAGATACTTGGCAATCATCAGCAGGTCAAGGCATTCCTCCGTCCGGTCGGGATGCCCGCGAAGCCCGGCAATCAAGTCCGCCTTCACGTCGTTGAACAGCGCGTCCACAATGTCGTCGGACAATTCCACCTGCTGCGCCAGCTCAATATCTTTATGGACGTACGCGTCAATCGCGCGGTGCACCATCGAAATCGCCGCCTGCGCCATCGACGCGAAATGCTCCGGGCGCGGACTGCGAAGATGCCCCATCGTCGCGATTTCGCAGATGTCGCTCGCCTGATCGCCGATGCGCTCCATGTCGGTAATCATTTTCAGCGCCGCGCTGATGGTGCGCAGGTCACGCGCGACGGGCTGCTGCTGGAGCAGCATGTGGATGCACATCGCTTCCACCTCACGCTCCTTTTCGTCCACAACGTGGTCGCCGTCGCGAATCGCCGCCGCTTCCGCCATGTCGTCCGTCTGCAAGGCGCGAATTGCCCGCTCAATCGTGTTCTCCACCAGTGCGCCCATTGCCATCATTTGCTCGCCAAGCTGCGCAATCTGGTCATCAAAATGCTTTCTCATCGAAAGGCCTTCTTTCTATGATAAACGGTGGTGAAACTCCTGAAAATGCTGATTTATGCGTTGATTTAGGGCACCACCGCACAATTCGGCGGCGCGTCTGGCGATGTCTTTTCCGCCATCTGCATCATGCAAATTTCTCGATTTACCGCCAGTAAACCTTCGAAATTTGCATTTGCATCTGACGAAAAATCCATTCGCCAGCCGACCACCTCATTTGTGCGGTGTTACCTTAGAAGTGCGGATTCCGAAAATCTGGCGACTTCCAATAAAAGTCAAGTCGGGGTAGGGGAAACCGAAGGGGTCAAGGGGGCGATCGCGGACTTCGTCCGTTTCCATTGCCCTTTGGTCGCCTCCGCAGAGGCGAAATCCCCTGCTTGCGGAAAAGTCATGCTATGTCTGGAAGACCAGCGCTGCGGTCGCGCCAATGGGCGCGACAATGTGCAAGTGATGGATAGAGCAGCTTGGGGGGCGCTCCTGCGGGAGCGCAAAGTTACTGGCAGGGACGCTTCGCTGCCTGCACCCTTTGCTGGCGGCTTCCTTTGGAATGGTCGCCCGACCAGTAGTTGGGGCGTTGCCCCAAACCCCACCAGAGGCGCCGCCTCTGGACTCCGCAAGGGGCATTGCCCCTTGACCCTTTTTTGCGTCCCGGCCTGAGCACGTTCCCCTGCTATCCTTTATCCCTAATCCGCCTATCCTTTCCCCTGCATTATAGCAAAAAATCCTTCCACTAACAACCCTTAGCCGAAGCGGCCCGTGATATAATCCTCCGTCCGCTTATCCCGCGGCATCGAGAACAGCTGATCCGTCGCCCCAACTTCCACCATATCCCCAAGCAGGAAGAATGCCGTTGTGTCCGCAATGCGCAGCGCCTGCTGCATGTTATGCGTCACAATCACAATGGTGTACTTCCCCTTCAGCTCCATGCACAATTCTTCAATCTTGCTCGTCGAAATCGGGTCGAGCGCCGAGGTGGGTTCGTCCATCAGCAGCACCTCCGGTTCAACCGCCAGCGCGCGCGCAATGCAAAGCCGCTGCTGCTGCCCGCCGGAAAGCCCCAAAGCGCTCTTGTTCAGGCGGTCTTTCAGCTCGTCCCAAATGGCGGCGTTCCGCAGGCTGCTTTCCACAATTTCGTCCAGCTGTGCCTTGCGGTGGATGCCATGCGTGCGCGGGCCGTAGGCAATATTGTCGTAGACGCTCATGGGGAAGGGGTTCGGCTTCTGGAACACCATGCCGACGCGCTTGCGCAGCAGGTTCACGTCCATGCTGCCGTAAATGTCCTCGCCGTCCAGCGTGATGCTGCCCTCGACGCGGCAGTCGGGGATGAGGTCGTTCATGCGGTTGAGCGTTTTCAGCAGCGTCGATTTGCCGCAGCCGGACGGCCCGATGAACGCGGTGATTTTGCCGCGCTCAATGTCGAGGTTGATGCCGTGCAGGGCGTGGAATGCGCCGTAGTAGAGGTTCAAGTCCTTGATGGCAATCTTTACGTCCGAGGGCGTATCAGCCGGATGTGCGGTTTTGTTCTTGATGGCTTCCTGCATGTCGATAATCATGATGCTTTTCCTCCGATTTTGCGGGAAATCAGGCTGGACAGGCTGTTCAGCCCCAGCACGAGCAGCAGCAGCACCACGCCCGTGGCGTATGCTTGGCCGTAATGCAGCCCCTCCAGCGACAGCTGATACATATGCACCGCCAGCGTGCGCCCGGACGAGAGCAGAAAATGTTTGGGCATGTCCGCGACCGTGCCGGCGGTAAACAGCAGCGCGGCGGTTTCACCCACGATGCGCCCAATCGCCAGCACCACGCCGGAGAGAATGCCCGGCATGGCGGGCGGCAGCACGATTTTGATGACCGTGCGCAGTTTGCCCGCGCCTAAGCCGAAGCTGCCCTCGCGGTAGCTGTCCGGGATGGAGAGCAGCGCTTCTTCGGTCGTGCGCAGTATCAGCGGCAGCACCATAAGGGAAAGCGTCAGCGCACCGGAGAGCAAAGTCAGGTTGATGCGCAGGGCGGTGAAAAACACCATGCCGAACAAGCCGTAGATGATGGAGGGGATCCCCTGCAGGGTTTCGGCGGTCAGGCGGATGGTACGCACCAGCGGCGAGTTGCGCTTGGCGTACTCCGCCAGATAAATCGCCCCGCCCACGCCAATCGGGATAGCGACAAGCAGCGCAACCAGCGCAATCAGCAGCGTGTTGATGATGGCAGGCAGCATCGACTGGTTTTCCGTCGTGTATTTCAGGCTGAACAGCTCCGGCGTCAGGTGCGGAATGCCCTTGACAAGCAGGTCAATGACGATGGCAAGCAGGGCGAAAATCGTAATCAGCACCGACAGGCGGCACAGCAGCCGCAGCAGCGCGCTGGCTGGATGACGCCGCCAGCGGTTGCCTTCATTGCGGAAGAAATTCCTGATGGGATGCGCGCGGTACGCGGGGGCGGTCATCATTGCTGTTCCCTCCTTTTCAGCACGGAGAAGGAAGCGTTGATCAGCAGAATAAAGACGAACAGCACGATGCCGGCGGCAATCAGCGCTTCGCGGTGCAGCCCTTCGGCGTAGCCCATCTCGATGACGATACCGGAGGTGAGTGTGCGGATGCCGCTGAGCAAATCGGAGGTCAGGCGCGGCTGATTGCCGATGACCATCTTGACCGCCATTGCCTCGCCGATGGCGCGGCCAATCGCCAGCACAACCGACGCCAGAATGCCGGATTTCGCCGCCGGGACAGTCGCGCGGAACACACTGCGTTCATCCGTCGCGCCCAGCGCCAGCGACCCCTCGTAGTAGGAGTTCGGCACGGCTTTGACGGCGGCGGAGGTCAGCTGGATGATGGTCGGCAGAATCATGATGCCCAGCAGCAGCGACGCTGTCAGGATGCACTGCCCGCGCCCGCGGCCGCCGAACATTTCGCGGATGAGCGGCACGAGCGTCGTCAGCCCAAAGAAACCGTAGACAATCGACGGCACGCCCGCCATCAGCCCAATCATCGGCTCGATGATTTTGCGCAGGCGAATCGGGCAGAAGCGCGCCAGATAAATTCCCGCGAGGATGCCGACCGGCGCGCCGAAGAGCAATGCGCCGCCCGTGACGTAGAGCGAGCCGACAATCATCGGCAGAATGCCGAAAATATTGTTCGCGGGCTTCCACGTCGTTCCGGACAGGAACGCGCCCAAATCATATTTCGTAAAGAACGGCAGTCCGTTCAGAAACAGAAAAACGCAGATCAGCGCGACGGCCGCGATGGAGAACGCCGCTGTCGCCCCAAAGACCCAGCGCATGACCTGCTCCTTGACTTTCATGTCCATTGATTCCTTCTTTCTTCATGCTTTCCCGCTATTTAGGATAGCACGGGAATGTAAAATGCGCGGGCGGGGGAATGTAAAGAGCGTGTAAAATCGTGAGAAGAAGGTGAAGAAAGGGGGAATGGGGATACAGGCATGAAAAAAAGTGCAGAAGATGCGGCGAAACTTCCGGCGTTATTAATACTATTTCCAAATTCACCCGCGCCATCTGCTTGCGCCTTTTCCGCGCTTGCGTCCGCTCATTCCACTTAGCGTAGCGCTGCTACGCTGCGTTTCATTCGCGTTAGCCAGCGCGAAAAATTCGCTTCGCATCTTGGCGCATTCTCATTTGGAAATAGTATAAAAAGGAAGCAAACCGCCCATGCTGCCGTACAGCGCCACGAATTAACACAATCTTAACCCAATCCGCCTTTCTGCCTTTACATTCCCGCGGTATCATACAGGCGTACCCAAGGAAAAAGACAAGGGCAACAGGACATCAGGAAGGTGTCCCGGACAGAAAGGAAGGTTTTCTGCAATGAAGAAGTTTGCTGCCATCCTGCTCTCGCTCGTGCTGACGCTCACCGTCGCGCTGGCGGACTCCATCTACGTTGTTTCCCGTGAGGACGGCTCCGGCACGCGCGCCGCGTTCATCGAACTGACGGGCGTTGAGCAGAAGGACGCTGACGGCAACAAGGTCGACATGACCACCGTCGAAGCGGCTGTGTACTCCGGCACGTCCGAAGTCAAGACCACGGTTTCGCAGGACGTTGCTGCCATCGGCTACATCTCCCTCGGCTCGATGGATGCGTCCGTGAAGGCGCTGAAGGTCGCCCGCAACCCCGAAGATGGTGCGGAAGCCGTCTATGTCGAAGCGACCCCTGAAAACGTCGCCAGCGGTGATTACGCCATCGCGCGTCCGTTCAACATCGCTTACAAGGCGGACAGCCTCTCCGCGACTGCGCAGGATTTCATCAACTGGATTCTCTCTGCCGAAGGTCAGGCAATTGTGACCGCGCAGAAGTACGTCGCCAAAGAGCCGGCTGAATATCAGGCGGCGCCCGTGGCAGGCAAGATTGTCATCGGCGGTTCTTCTTCCGTCGGCCCGCTGATGCAGAAGCTCGAAGAAGCCTACGAAGCACTCCACCCGGAAGTGGACATCGAAGTGCAGATTTCTGACTCCTCCACCGGTATGCGCGGCGCTGCGGACGGCTCGTTCGACATCGGCATGGCTTCCCGCGAAGTCAAGGCGTCCGAGCTGGAAGCGGGTCTGACCCCTGTGACCATCTGCATGGACGGCATCGCGGTCATCGTGAATAACGGCAACGCGGTCGAAGGGCTGACGCTCAATCAGATTCGCGACATCTTCACGGGCGAAATCGTGGACTGGGACGAAGTCAAGTAATCAGCCAAGGACAAATCAAGCGCCGAGCAGGTCGAAAAACTTGCCCGGCGCTTTTCAAATACCAAGTGCAATAAAAAAACAGGCGCTTCACGGAATCTTGGGGGAAGAGCAGTTTGGGGGCGCGTCTGCGGACGCGCAAAGTTACTGGCAGGGACGCTTCGCTGCCTGCACCTTTGTTGGCGGCTTCCTTGGGATTGGTCGAACGCGGAACAGTTGGGGCGTTGCCCCAAACCCCACAAGGGACGCTGTCCCTTGACCCTGCAAGGGGCAGACGAAAAGGGACGAAGTCCCCCCTTGACCCCTTTTCGCGATTGAGTTGGTCGCGCTTTCATGCTCCTTCCGCGTGCAGCTTTTTGGTGCTTCGCCTAAGCCCTTGTTTGCTTCCCCAACTTTCCGTGAAGAACCAAAAAACAGGCTATGACCCATTCGCCATAGCCTGTTTTGCCTGTACCCCTTATTCCGCCGCCAGCTTCATCAGCGCCGCGGCATAAATCTTCATCGCCTTGACCATCTGCGACACGCGGATGTACTCGTTCGCCTGATGCGCCAAGTCTTCATCCTCCGGGAATGCTGCGCCGTACGCAACGCCCTGCTTGAGCACCTTCGCGTACGTTCCGCCGCCAGTGGCGTGCGGCGCGGCGGGTTCACCCGTCACCTCGGTGTAGGAGTCCAGCAGCGAGCGCACCAGCTTGCTGTCTGCCGGAACGTGATGCGGTTCCTTGATTTCCAGCGAATCGACGTTAAAGCCGGGCAGGTGCGCGCGAATCGCGTTCGTCAGTGCGGACAAATCCGCCGCCACAGGGCAGCGCAGGTCGAGCGACGCTGTCACCTTGCCGTCCTTGATATGCAGGATGCCCATGTTGCACGTCAGCGCGCCGGAAATTTCGTCCGAGCACGCGCAGCCCAGCGACGCGCCGTCGTGCTCCATGCCGACCGCGTCCGCCAGCGTCTTCAGCGCGCCGGTCACGCCCATCTCGCGCAGGAGTACCAGCATCATGCCGATGGCGTTGCGGCGTCCTTCGGGATACGCGCTGTGGCCGGGGATGCCCTCCGCCGTCACCCACACGCCATCCGCGGTCACCTCCGCCGTGTAGGGAAGCCCGGTCTTTTCGGCATAGGCCGCCACCTTATCGGCAACCTCCTGACCGCCCGCGATAAGCGCCTTGGATTCGCCGGGGATGACATTCACGCGCTCACCCGTCCACAGCTGCTTGACCTGCAGACCGTCCTCCGCGAGTTTGCCCGTGAAGAAGCCGTGAATCATGCCCTTTTCGGTGTTGATGATAGGGAAGGAGGCGTCCGGGGAGAAGCCGACTTCCGGCATTTCCGTGTGCGCGCAGTAATACGCCATGTCTTCCCAGTCGGATTCCTCGTCGCAGCCGAGAATCAGACGGATGGACTTCTTCAGCGGAATGCCCGCTGCCTTGATGGCGTTCATCGCGTACAGCGCCGCCAGCGCCGGCCCCTTGTCGTCGCTCGTGCCGCGCGCGAAAATCTGGTCGCCCACGCGCGTCGCGGTGAACGGCGGGGTCGCCCAGTTGTCGCCCGCCGGAACGACGTCGAGGTGTCCCAGCACGGCAATGGCTTCTTCCGATTCGCCCGGCAGGGTGATATCGCACGCATAGCCGTCGAAATCACGGGTTTCATAGCCGAACGCCTTTGCGTCCGCCATGGCCACATCCAGCATCCGGCGCACATCCTTGCCAAACGGCGCACCGGGCGTGGCTTCGCCCTTCACCGACGGCACTTCTACCCAGCGGCACAGCTGAGCGGCATAGTCCTCCGCGTGCGCATCCAGATAAGCAAATACTTTTTCGTACATGGGAAAATTCCTCCTTATGCTGAAATCATGGGGTCGAGAATGATATTTCGCGGTTGCAGGCGAAAATTCCTGCTTGATGGAAGATAAAAAAGTTAAGAAGGGCTAACCGTACGATTAGCCCTTTCTCTTCTTTTAGTCGCCGTAATCCGGGAGCGGGGGGAAATCCCGCCCAGACAGCTGCATCAATTCACCCACCGTCACCGGGCGCAATCCCTTTACGTTAATCCAATTATCCAGCGCCTTATCCAGCACCTCCGCTGTATGATACCCATTGATATGGAACTGCACCACGCACCCGCTCGTCACCCGGTCGCTCGTCACGCGGTACACCATCTGATACACCTTATCCTTATACGCGTCCGACCAGTCGCACGCGTCGATTGCGAACAGGCAGTCCTCTACGCCTTCCGCGCGGGCAATGGCGGTGACGATGCTGTTCGTCGCGCCCAAATGCGCACAGAACAACCGCGGCCGTACGCCGAAAGTCTCTTCGCACAGGTCGTTCAGCTCGCGGATGTTCTCCTGCACACGCGCGTAGGAGACTTCGGTCATGTTGATGAGGTTGTTGCCGTGGCTGCCAAGCTCGTGGCCCGCATCAATGATGCGCTGGATGCGCTCCGGGTTGCGGCGCACGAAATCGCCCGTGACGTAGAATGTCCCCTTCACGCCGTATTTGTCCAGCGTGTTCAGCATGTCAGTCAGCTGCTTTTCTGATGCGCCGCTGCACACAATCATCACGCCGACAGCGGGCTCAGAGGGGGTCAGGCGGGTGACGCGCGGCAGGCTGATGTCCGAAAACGCGGCGAAGGAATCTGTTTCGTTCACTTTCTCGCCGTCCAGCCAGACGGACAGCTTGTTGCCGCCCAGCATGTCCTCCGTCACATAGACCGAGAAGGTCAGGTCGTAGCGCGGATTGCGCCAGAACGCACGCTCCAGCACTTCGCCGCGGTGGTTGCGCAGCTCCAGATACTTCTCCGGCACAGTTGCGCTGCTTTTGTTTTTGCACGATACGGTGATTTTGATTTCGCGGTCGAGATACCCGACGTAGAATCCACTCTTGAACGTGACAATCGGCGCAACGGCGGGGGTTTTGTCCTCTTCGTTCTCTTCAGCGAACGCGGCGCCGCCCAGCAGCATCAGCACCATCAGCAGCAAACTCAGCAGTTTCTTCATCTTTACCACTCCTTTTTATCCAACTTTCATCCGTGAAAGCTGTGTTTGCAAATGGAAAGTTACCTTAAACCTGCGGGCGCACAACCACCTGTGCGCCTTCCGGCACCAGCGTCGGTTCAACCACAAACCCCGCCGGGACGGACAAAATCCGCAGACTGTCCATGTCCTCCAGAATTCGCTGATTGAACTTCGTCACGCGGCAGCCCTCGATGAACGCGGGGATGATGAGTTCCGTATCCGAACCGATGTACTCAATGACCGAGTAGGTGCTGCCCTTTTCTGCCTGCCCCAGATACGAGCCGACGATGAGCGTATCGCCCTCTGTCATCAGCCCCAGCCCGACGCGCAGGTCACGCGCACGGGCGCTGAAGGGGGCGGGGAGGGTCAGCGCGTCCAGCCGGGAGCAGCCCGTCAGCGCGTCATGCCCGATTTCGCGCACGGTTGCGGGAATGGCGAGTGCCGTCAGGTGTGTGCAGCCGCGCAGGGCTTCGTGGTCGATGCGGGTCAGGGTGTCCGGGAGATTCAAGAATTCCAGCGATGTGCAGTTCATCAGCGCTTGCATGGGCAGGACGGTCAGCGCGTTCGGCAGGTGGACGCTATTCAGCGCGGTGCAGCCCGAAAGGACAGCGCCACCAACGGCTGTCACAGAATCGGGGAACGCGATTTCGCGCAGCGCGGTGCAGGACGCGAACGCGCGGTACTCGATGGTTTCCAGCCCGTCATTCAGCGTGATGCTTGTCAGCGCCGAGCAGCCCTCGAAGGCACTGCCGCCGATGTGGCGGAGCGTTTTAGGGAGCGTGACGGCGGTCAGGTCGGTGCGCATGATGAACGCGCACAGTCCGACGCTCACAACGGGGAGGCTGTCGAGCGTTTCCGGGAGGGTGATTTCGCCGCCTTGCCCGTAGTATTCCATGATTTCCGCGCCGGTGTCGATGACGCGGTAGGTGTAGTCACCGCATTGCATGGTGTGTACTTCCTCATTATAGTAGTGTGGATTTGGAGAGCGGTTGCCGGAGTTGGCTGCTTTTCCAATATAGGTCTTTTATGCAGCAACCAGAGGGCTTTCCGATCGCCCTCTGGACTCCTTCGGATGCACTCCCATGTTTCTTGACTTTTATCGAAACATTTTTAGTTACTGCGCAGGGACGCTTCGCTGCCTGCGACTAAGATGCCAGACTTGAGCGCGTTTGGCATAGTAGGTTTAACGGTGCAACAGTTGGGGCGTTGCCCCAAACCCCACCAGAGGCGCTGCCTCTGGACTCCGCAAGGGACATTGTCCCTTGACCCTTTTTTTGCGCCCCGGCTTGAGCGCGTTTCCCTTATGGTTAATTTTCGCGGCTGAGTGCCGCCAGAACCGCGTTGCGCATCTGTCGAACCACCCGTGTCGTACCGGAATCAACCGTGTTCTGCATCGACAGAATCGTCATCTGCTGCCCGGGGAAGTTGGCAAAGTATGTTCCCAGCCAGCCATCCCAGCCGTATTCGCCCGCGCAAGCTAATCCGGCGATGCGCCCCGGTTCAGCGCAAATGCGCATCAGGTGCCCGTAGCTGTACCCGTCCAGCGAATCCCACATATCGCGGCGAACAGCGTCTTTCAGCTGCGGCTGCGTCATGCAGGCGACTGTTGCGGGCGAGAGAATCCGCCGCCCCTCGTAAGTGCCGCCTGCCAGCAGCATGTCGGCAAAGTGGCTGTAATCCTCCAGCGTCGAAACAAGCCCCGCGCCGCCAGATTCAAAGGCAGGTTCGCGGTCGTAAACACCGACGGCAAGGTGGGTGCTTGTCCACGGCACAAGTCCGTTTTCCGTGCGCTTGTAGACGGTCACAAGGCGATTCCGCTTGCTTTCGGGAACGTAGAAGCCGGTGTCCACCATGTCCAGCGGCTCAAAGAACTCCTTGCGGAGGAACTCGCCGAAGCGCATTCCGCTGACGACCTCCACCACCGCGCCGAGGATGTCCGCGCAGGTGGAGTAGCGCCAGTGCGTGCCCGGCTGGAAGGACAGCGGCTGCTGCCCCAAGCGGTTGCAGAACTCCACCGTCGGCACGCCGCCGCCCGCAAGGATTTCCTGCGTTGCTTCGTCAAATACCTTTGCGGCATACTGCCCCGCCGGGTCGCTGTCGGGGTAGCAGACGCCCGCCGTCATGCCGAGCAGCTCCATCAGCCACGGCGCGCGGGTCGCGGGGCGAATCGTGCCCTGCTTATCGACGACGCGCGCATTTCGGAAGCCCGGCAGATAACGGTCTACGCCGTCCATCAGGTCAATCTGCCCACGCTCCGCCAGCAGCATCACGGCGGCGGCCGTAATCGGCTTGGACTGGCTGTACAGGCGGAAGATGCTGTCGCGGTGGATCAGCCGCCCCGACGCAATGTCGGACATGCCCGCCTGCGTATAGAGCATTTCCTCTCCGCAGCGCCGCACCAGTACGCTGATGCCTGCGCATTCCTGCGCTTCGACAGCGGAGGCGAGAATATCGGTGACTTGTTCGTGAAGGGTCATGAGAATAACCTCCTTGCATGTTTTTCAGCAATCATTCGTCGCTTTCGATGAAATCCGGCAGCTGATGCAGCGTCACAAAGCTGCTATCCCGATAAATCGCCCGCAGCGACTCCGGCGTGTTCCCCTTGCTGCTGTCCGTCAGCCAGCTGGTGTGCCACACCATGAAGTACGCCCACGGGGCATTCGTCGCGTCCATCTCCGCGCGGGTCGGAATCTGTCCGCACTCGTGGAACACAATCGGCATCCCTGCCGGGGCAAGCGCGGCACAGCGCCGGTATAAATCCCCCTGCGCGCCGACCTTGTAGCTGTCGCCGCCGAGAATGTCCACCACGTCGTCCCCTGGATACCACGGGCGCAAATCCTCCGTCGCGTCAGAGAAGCCCAGCACCCAAATTAGATTCCGCAGACCGTGAACATGCGTGTAGCGGTCGTACATCAGCCGCCACAGGCGCACAAAATTCGCCGCGCCGCCGCGTCCCCACCAGAACCAGCCGCCGTCCATCTCGTGGAAAGGCCGCCAAAGAATCGGAACGCCATCTGACTGCAAGCGCTTGAGGTAGGGGACAGCGTGGTCAAGCCCATCCAGCAGACGGCGGTTCGCTTCCGTGCCGTCCACAAAAGCGGAAGCCCAGTCCAGTTCGCTTTCGCGGCATTCGGGGTAACCGGAGAAGAAATCCGCGCCCGTGTGCCAGCAGATGGTGGGAATGCCGCCGCGCGCCCACCAGTCCTTCGCGCGCTGCGTCACGCCCAGATAGTCGTTATCCATGAAATCCAGCCCTCGAATGGCAGGCTGACGACCGGTGACATCGGTCAGATAGCTGATTTCATGCTCAGTCGAGCGGCACCATTGGCTTTCCATCTGCCCGGTCAGGCACTTGCCGGAAAGCGATTGCAGGTATTCATAGACGCGCCGAGCGGCGGGCAGCGGATTTTCCGCGCAGAGGGGACGGAACATAATGCTTCTCCTTTGCTTTGCAGGAATCTGCTTGCAGTATAGCAGGAAATGCCCGCCTTTGCAACGGGTAGAAGGGAAAAAGGGAGGGGAAAAAGCATGGAAAATCAGGCGGCGGCAGTTGTCCAAGAAGAGGGTTTGTGCTATACTTATTATGGGTGTTTATTGGAATGCCCATGAACCAGCGGGCATCCCCGCTATGGGAGTTAATAAATGAAGCTGAAAAAATTGGAGCTGTATGGCTTCAAATCCTTTGCCCAGCGGACGGAAATCGTCTTTGATGAGGGCATAACGGGCATCGTCGGGCCGAATGGGTCGGGCAAGAGCAACATCGGCGACGCGGTGCGCTGGGTGCTGGGCGAGCAGAGCGCGAAAACCCTGCGCGGCGCGAGTATGTCCGACGTGATTTTCAACGGCACGCAGAAGCGCAAGCCGCTGTCCTACTGCGAAGTATCGCTGGTGTTTGACAACGATGACCATGCGCTGGCGATGGAAGCTGCCGAGGTTATGGTCACGCGCCGCGTCTACCGAAACGGCGAATCCGAATATTACTTAAACCGCACCGCCTGCCGCTTGAAGGACGTGGTCGACCTCTTCCGCGATACGGGCATCGGCAAAGAGGGATACTCCATCATCGGACAGGGGCGCATTGACGAAATCCTCTCCCGCAAGAGCGAGGATCGCCGGCAGGTGTTCGAGGAAGCAGCGGGCATCGTTAAGTTCAAGGCGCGCAAGGAAGAAGCGGACAAGAAATTGCAGCGGACGCTGGAAAATCTGGAGCGCGTCGATGATATTCTGGATGAGCTGACGAAGCGCGTGAAGCCGCTGGAAGAACAGAGCCGCAACGCCCGCGTGTATCTGGAACTGTCCACCGAATTGAAGGATTTGGACTTGAACCTTTTCCTGATTCGCTCCGACCGGGCGCGGGCGCGCTTGTCCGAACTGGAAAGCGAACTGCTGACTGTCCAGACGATTCTGGCGGACACGGAAAGCAACCTGACCGACAAGACCACCCGCCGCGACGAGACGCAGAACCGCATCGATCAGCTGGAAGAAGCCATCACGAAGGCGCGCACCGAACTGATGGAATGCGCCGAGCATGTGCACGAATCGCAGAAGAAACTCTCCGCCCTGCAAAGCCGCCGCGAGACGCGCAGCGAGAACCGCCAGCGCATCGTCCGCGAGCAGGAGGAAGCCCAGGAGCGGCTGGCGGAAATCGAGAAGGATCATGCACGGATTCAGGCGGACGTGGAGAAGCAGCACAGCCTGATTGCCGACGCGGAGCAAATCCTCCGGGCGACGCAGAAGGCCGCCGAAAAGGCGCAGGCGAAGGAAAAGGAAGCGGACGCCGCGCTGGAAGCGCAGAAAGCCGCTGTCATTGACCAAATGAATCGGCTGTCCGATGTGCGCAACGACAAGACGCGCCTGAACACCATGCAGGCGCAGATGGAAACGCGCTTGACGGAGATTGAAGAATCCAGCGGGGCACTGCAGGAGCAGGAAGCTGCCCTGCGGGAAGCCTTGACTGCCGTCGAAAAGCAGCTGGAAACAGAAAATCAGCATCAGCAGCAGTGTCAGGAGAAGCTGGCGCAGGCGCGGCAAGCGTCGGATGAGGCGGATGCCGCGTATGCCAATTTGCGCGCGGATGTCGAAAAGCAATCCGCCGATATGCAGGCGGCGGCGAGCCGTCATAACGTCCTGACCGAAATGACGCGCGACATGGAAGGCTACAACATGGCGGTTCGCCGCGCGATGACCTACGCCAAGCAGCGCGGCTTGACGGGCGTCAAGGGCGTACTGGCGCAGCTGATGACCGTTCCGCAGGCGTACGAAACGGCGATTGACATGGCGCTGGGCGCGGCGCAGCAGAACATTGTCACCGACACCGAAGAGACGGCGAAGGAGCTGATTAACTACCTGCGCCAGAATCGGCTGGGGCGCGCGACGTTCCTGCCGATGAGCGCCATCCGCGGCAAAACGCTCTATGGCAATGAGCGCAATGCGTTGAAACTGCCGGGCTGCCTCGGCGTGGCGAGCGAACTGGTGCAGTGCGCGCCGGAATATCGCGGCATTGTGGAAAATCTGCTGGGGCGCACGGTGATTGCCGACAACCTCGACCACGGCATTCCGATTATGCGCGCGGGCAATCACGCGTTCCGCTTGGTGACGCTGGAAGGCGACGTGATGCACTCCGGCGGCTCAATGACGGGCGGTTCGGCGCAGTCGAAGGTGTCCAACCTGCTCAGCCGCGAGCGTGAACTGAAGGAATTGACCGCGAAGCTGCAAACCGGGCGCGCGGAACTGGACAAGTGCCGTCAGGAACTGACGCAGCGTCAGCAGACGGCGCAGGAGAAGCGGCAGAAGGTCAGCGACGCGGTGAACGCGCTGCATCAGCAGGAGATTGCCGTCGCCCGCGAACAGGCGCGCCGCGAAAGTGTATCCGCCGACCTGAACACCCATTTGCAGCGGATGCAGGAGACCGAGCAGGCGCGCGTGCAGCTGCATCAGTCACTGGAGGACATTCGCCAGCAGCTGGAGACCATTGAACATCAGCGCACGGGCGCGCAGGGCGACCAGAGCGCGATGGAGCAAAAGACCATTGAAATGCAGAATGCGCTGGTCAAGGCGCGCGCGGAAGCCAGCGCGGAAAACGACCGCCTGATGGTGCGCACGCTGCAATTGTCCGACCTGCGCCACGGCTTAAGCGACTTGGAGCGCGACGAAGCCCACGCGCAGCAGGATCAGGCGCAAATCCTCCGCGAACAGGAGCGCCGCGAACAGCTGCTGCACGAGATGGACGAATTGGACGCCATTGACGAGAACGACATGAAGCGCGAGGAAGCCGAATCCGCCCGCCGCCAGAAGGAACAGCTGCGGCAGGAGAGCGCCGCGCAGGCCATCGAGCAGCGACGTTCACAGGCGCAAAGTGACCTGCGCGACATCCTCAGCGACATGGAGAACCTGCACGAAGCCTACAACCGCGACAGCGAGAAGCTGCACAAGACCGAGCTGGCGAAGGCGCGCATCGAGGGCGACCAGAAGAATCTGCAAAACCGCATCTGGGACACCTACAAGCTGACCTACGCCGGGGCAGAGGAGTTCCGCCGCACGCCCTTCGACGAGAAGGAAAGCGACCGCCGCGCCGCCGAGCTGCAAGGGCAGATTCGCGCGCTGGGGACGGTCAACGTCGGGGCGGTGGAGGAATACGCCGAAACAAAGGCGCGTGTGGACGACCTGACCGCCCAGCAGCAGGACTTGAAGCGCGCGGAAATGGACTTGCGCGAACTCATCGAGCGGCTGCTGATTCAAATGCGTTCTACATTCGTCGAGAACTTCTCGAAGATGCAGGGGTACTTCGCCGAGACGTTCACGCGCCTGTTCGGCGGCGGCCATGCGGAACTGAAGCTGATGGATCCCGACGACCCGCTGAACTGCGGCATCGAGGTCAACGCCCAGCCGCCGGGAAAGAAATTGCAGCTCCTGTCGCTGCTCTCCGGCGGGGAACGCGCGCTGACGGCCATTGCGATTCTGTTCGCGATGCTGAAATTGAAGCCCACGCCGTTCTGCATTCTGGACGAGATTGAAGCTGCGCTGGATGACGCAAATATCGGGTATTACGCGGATTATTTGAAGGAATACTCGAAGGGTACGCAGTTTATCGTCGTGACACACCGCAAGGGGACGATGGAGCGCTGCAACAGCCTGTTCGGGGTGGCGATGGAGGAACAGGGCGTGAGCCGGATGGTGTCGGTGTCGCTGCAGGACTATCAGGAGTAAGGGAAAACTGAAAGGGGTATCACGGCGGACAAATCCGCCTGATGAAAAAGGAGGCTTTTTGCATGAGTGAGAACGAAAACAATCAGTATCGACTGCTGTCGCCGTGGGCGTATGTGGGCTATGGCCTCCTGTTCACGCTTCCGGTCATTGGCTGGATTCTCGCCATCGTCTTTGCGCTGAATGACGACAACCTGAATCGCCGCAACTTTGCGCGCGGTTACTGGTGCATGGTTCTGGTGGTGGTTATCCTGTCGATTGCTGGAATGGTGATGGGCGTGTCGATCATGGATGGGTTCAGCAGCTATCAGTATAACTACCGATATTGATGAGGGGATTATCAGAAGCGAGGCTGCCTGCCGGGTGCGGGCAGTCTTTTTTGCTGCCCGGATGGCGCAAGCAGCGGGATCCTCTTGTGAGGTTCCACAACAAATTGGGATGCTTTTGTTAGGAATGCCAAAATTATATTATTCAAAAAGAGAACGCTTGAGTTTTTTTGAGGGGAGGGTAAAATGAAAGTAAGGAATCACGAGGGAGGGAAATGACGTGGAAATTCAAAGAAAAGGGCTGAATCGGGCATTTATCGTGCTGGCGGTGGTGCTTCGGCTGCTGGGCTTGATTCACGGGGCTCTTCAGCGTTGACCGCTTCTACCTCGGCTACACGGCATTGGGCGTGTTGAAGCTGCTTACCGCGGGCGGCCTTGGCATTTGGGCACTGATTGACTTCATCCGAATCGGCGTTGATTCGCTCCGCCCGGCGGATGGTTCGCCGTGGGTGGAGGAAACGCGCGACGAGAACATCCGCAGCATCGCCGCGAATATGCAGACCATCGCCGAGAAACTGGAGAAGCTGCAAGCGCAGAATGTTCCGGTAGAAGCACCTAAGCCGGAAGCGGAAGGCGAAAATCAGGAGACACACAAGGTGTCGCTGAAAAAATAACTTCCTAATGGCAATAACCGCAGGGCTGTCAGGCGCAGAACGCTTGGCAGCCTTTCGCGTGGGGGAAAAATCCGCTTGCAAACTGCGCGAAAAACCAGTACAATAGAATCGTATCCCTGAATATCAGCATGAACGAGGTGCTTTTGATGCCTTTGTGGAAACGAACGCTGGCGGCGCTCCTGCTGGCGGTGATGATGATACTGCCCTTCGCGTCGGCGGAGGATGCGGGGGAGGCCGTGCCGGATGACAGCGTGGAGTGGACGGAGGGCGCGGCGAACATCACGCGCGATTTGACCCTGAATGATGAGGGCGACGACGTGTCCGCCCTGCAAACCGCGCTGACGGATTTGTGCTATTACAGCGGCGACGTAACCGGGCGCTATGGCGAGGCGACCAAAACCGCGGTGGAGGATTTCCAGCGCGATTTTGCCCTTGCGGTGACGGGCATGGCGGACAAAGCGACGCAGGAAGCCATCTATGCGGCGGATTATCGCCCGCTGCGGCTGGGATGCGTGGGCGAGGACGTGCGGCAGGCGCAGATTCGCCTGATGGCGCTGGGCTACTACACGGGCAAGATTTCCGGGCGCTATCTGCCCGCGACGCAGGAAGCCATCCGCCTGTTCCAGACGGCGAACGCCCTGCCGATTACGGGCGAAGCGGACGTTAAGACGCTGGAGCGCCTGTTCAGCGGCGATGCCATCAGCCGGGATTCGTCCGCCGCGGCGACGCCCACCCCGTCGCCCACGCCCGGAATGCACCTCTCAGATGAAACCACCACCCCGACGCCCGCGCCGACGGTGGCGTTCGTCAAGAAACTGCAATACAACAAGGCCAAGGGCGAAGAAGTCAAGCTCGTGCAGACCCGCCTGACGGAACTGGGGTACTATTCCGGCAACATCAGCGGCAATTTTCTGGGGCACACGCGCAACGCGGTGAAGGCATTCCAGCAGCAGAACGCGCTGAGCGTGGATGGCATCGTGGGCGAAAACACATGGAACGCGCTGTTCAACGACCCGGATGTGCGTGCCGCGACCGATGATCCGAAGCCTACGCCCGAACCGACGCCTGTGCCGTTTGCCATCACGGTGGACGTCAACAATCAGGTAACGACCGTCTACGGGCGCGACGAAAACGGCGATTACACCGTTGTTGTGCGGCAGATGCTCTGCTCCACCGGCACGCGCAAGAATCCGTCGGATATCGGCACATTCACACTCAACGGGCGCACGGCGCGCTGGTGCTACTTCCCGGAGTGGGGCAGCCACGCGCAGTACTGGACGCGCATCAACTCGTCCATTGCGTTCCATTCCGTCATTTACAACACGGTCAATACCATGGATTTATCGGTCAAGTCCTACAAGAACCTCGGCAAGCGCGCGTCGCACGGGTGCATTCGCCTGACCGTTGCGGATGCGAAGTGGATTTACAACAACTGCGGGGCAGGGACGGTCGTCACGATTCGCAACGATATGCCCGCTGACCCGGAACTCCGCGCCGCGCTGAAGCTGCCCTCGCTGAATACGAAGAACATGCTGCCCTACGTCACGCCGCAGCCGACCGCCGAGCCGGATTACCGCGCCGGGGCGATGCCGCCGCAGCCCTTCCGGACGCTGAAAGTGAACAGCTCCGGCGAGGATGTGTACTGGATGCAGCGGAAGCTGACGGATCTTGGCTACTATTCGGGCAAGTGCTCTGGCACGTTCCTGGCAGGCACGCAGAACGCGGTGAAGGCGTTCCAGAAGGCGAACAGTTTGTCTGCGACGGGGACGGCGGATGTCAAGACGCTGAAGTTGCTGTATGTGGAGGAACTGTCGGCGACGCCCACGCCGGAGGTCGCGGCGGATGACCGCACGCCGGAGCCGCTGCCGACGCCGGCGGCGGGGCAGTGAGATTCCCTGCGGGCGTGATACTATTTCCAGATAAGAATGCGCCGCGAATTTGAAAATAGTATAAAAATAGAACGCGCTCGTCAGCGGAAAGGCTGGCGGGCGCGTTTGCATTTGCGCACAATTGACGATGCTTGAAAATTGTGCTATATTCCCCGGCTTGGCGCAGAAATCGGCCGTTTTCTTGCTGTCGCGAATGCCGGGGGCTGGTCGTCACTTTGCGTACGGCTGACCGCAGTATGTGCAGCGCAGCGCGCTGCCGCGTCGGCCGCTGTTCTTCGCGCCGCAGCCGGGGCAGATCCACTGCACGAATGTGCCCTCCGGCGTGTACAGCGCAACCGTGCGCGTCGCAGCGTTAATCTGCAGGTTTTGCAGGTATCCCGTGCCGATGAGCGATCTGAGCTGCTCAAGGGCTTTGCTGGAGGAGAGAACCGTGCCCAGCTGGTCAAAGGTCAGGCTTTCTTCGGTCAGCGGGAGGAGCGCGCCTGCGATACGGTGCGCGCAGGCTCGGCGGTATGCATGGCGAAGAATGCGAAAGACAGGCGTTATGAGCGCAGCGAATAGGAAAATACCCATCACGCCGGACAGCGTTTTCCCCTGCGAAAACATCTTTATCGTCGCGGAGACAGTCGCCGCCGCAAAAATGGCACAGACCAGCACAACGGGAATATCCGTTTTTTTCTTGGCGACAGCCTTTGCGCTCAAGTATGGATTGGTGATGTTTGTCATTGCGCGTCTACCGCCGCCTGACAGGTTTCAAATGCTTCGTAGGGATCGCCGCCGTTGAGTACCGCCACGATGCCGTCGCCGTAATCTTCCATATAGCTGTGCGGCATGGCGAACAGGTAGAACAGCTCGTTCTCACCGGGGAGAACGTCCTCCACCAGGTTGCAGGAGCGGCAGGAGATATAGAATTCGTCTCCATCCAGATCGAGGCGGAACTGTGCATAGTAGATCTCGTTGTTGACCAGCGTGGTGAACACGGCCATCTTTTCAAAGACATCCCGGGTTCCGTGAATCGGCGCGTCCACGGACACGGACAGCATATCATCGTAGATATAAACGGTTATAAAGGCGTATTCCATCGAGTTATCGACGGAAAAGGGCACGGTGAAGGTATAGTCGTCATATTCATAGGGGAATTCATTTTCTTCCAGAAAATTCTTCACCAGACTGGCCATTTGATCCTCTTTGCTCGTCGGAACAGAATCAGCGAAGGCCACGGAAAACATCAGCAGTGCAGTCAACAGGAAAACGATTATTTTCTTCATGGGGGAAAATCCTCCTCTTTTTGTTTGATCAATGAAAAAGAAATGACGGTCGCTCGTTCCGCTTGGCACAGCGCAGTGCTTCATTCGGAAACGGCATTATTTTGCGGATTCTTCCGGCGCAAAATGGATCAGCATAGAGCCGAAATAGTCCATATCGCAGCCTTTTTCCGTGGGCACGATGTACAGCGCCTGTGTGTAATAGTCGATGACAATGCCGTCGACCTCACCCGCTTCCGTGGGCGCCTTGCCAAAGACCCATGTGAGACCGGGAATATCCGCGCCTGCTATGACCAATTTGACGGTGCCGTCCTCATGGAAGAGAAGGGAATACTCATAATTGCCCAGCTGCGCGGCGGTCATGTTGTAGCCGCTTACATCCGCGTCGGTCATGACGTACTTCTTTTCCAGCATAATCTCGGCGCCGGCGGCGGGTTCGGGCGTGACTGCGGGATTGAATTCTGCAGTTGGTTCGGCGGCCGCTTCGGGAGCATCGCCGGTACGCTCGTACCACAGCGTGAGGTCGCTCGTTTCAAGGCTGAGCGTTCCATCCTCGCGCAGCGTGACGGCAGCCTCGCCGTTCAGGATGGAGATGAGCAGCGTGAAATTGTCCATGCGGCAGGACAGACCGTCCAGCGTCGTACCATGCAGGGTCAGGTCGCAGGTAGTGCCGTAAATAACCAGCGTATCCCCCGCCATTTCAGCGGCTTCAGCGGGCAGTGTGATGCCGTCCGCTGTGACGCGCGCAAGCGTCCAGAAGCCCCTGAAATCGTCCATAATGGCGCTTTCGTTGATGCTTGGGACGGCCGTACTTGAGGCTTCCGGCTTCTCGCGGCTGAACGCCATGGTCACGTCGTCCATGGAAACCGTGAGGAGCGCGTCCAGCAGCGTGAACGATATGCCGTCCGCCATGAGTACGCCGTCCTGCATGGCGCAATGGATGCTGTCCACGTCGCCGTTCGTGTTCATTTCAGCCATGCCGTCCGCGCCGAGGGTGAAGGTCACATCCAGCCCCATGTCGGCCAGCGGATAGGGTGTACCCCCTATCTCCATGCGCACGCCGTACCACACGCCCAGATATTCATCGGGAATGCCAGCGTTCTGCGCAACAGGTTCGGGAATGGGGCTGGGTTCAGGCGCAATTTCGGGTTCAGCCGCGCCTAACGTGCCGGGCTGCGCGGGCGCGGCGGTTTCCACGCTTGCATCCAGCTTCAGGGTGGGGAGCAGCGCAGGCAAATCGGGCAGCGTGGGCTGCGCGTGGGCGCATGGCTCGGTGATTACGGTAACCTCGCTGCGGTTTTCGCTCCAGCTCTGGCAATTCTGAGCGTGCCTGAGGTTTTCTTCGCTCATGCCTTCGGGCACGCGCACGGTCAGCTTGGGCGCGACGTTCATCATCAGTCCCATGGGGGACGCGGTCAAATCGCAGCCGTCGAAGCAGATTTCGGCAAGGTTCGGGCAGTTGACGATGCAGTTTTCGCCGAAGTCCTCCATCTTGCTGGTGAAGTGCAGGCTGGTCAGGTTCTTGCATTCAGTAAACGCGCCGTATTCCACACGCTCCGCGTCGGCGACGAAGGAACTGAGGCCGGCAAAATTGAACGCCTGCTGGCCGATCCTTATGAGATGCTCGCCAAAGTACAGGTTGCCCAGCGGCCCCGCGCTGTCGAAGGCGTAATTGTCGATTTCGCGCACGCCGTTGACGAAGATTACGTTGTTCAGGCTACGGCAGAGCATAAACTGATTGCCGCCGGTGCTCTCCAGGGGCGCGTAGCAGACGAAGGTCTCCAGCTGCTGGCAGTAGGCGAGCATCATGTCCGGCAGCTCTTTGATTGTTTCGGGCAGCACCAGCGTGCGCAGGCGCACCCACTCGGTACGGTCACTCGTCACAGAGGAATCCGTATAGTCATGGCACGCGTCAAAGGCGTTGTAGTTTTTGAAGCCTACCACGGTTACGCCGTTGATTTCGCGCGGCACGACCACATCCACGTCAGTTCCGACGTAGGCGGCGATCAGACCGGTATCCGGATCAAACTCAAAGTTCTCGGCGGGAGTCGGCTCGAAGGGCATCTTTACGAATTTGCTTACTTCGCCCTCGCGCAGCATGGGGTCGTACCACGGGCGCTGGAGCGTCTCGTTCCACGCGGCAAGCTGCTCATTGGTCGCGTCGGCGGGCAGACGCAGCTCGGCGCTCGTGCCCTCGACGGCGGAAAGCGGGAAACTGCCGGCGGTGGGGATGACCATCTTCGTCAGCTTTGTGTTCGCGAAGGCTCTCTCGCCTACGGAAGCGGCAGCGTTCAGCTGTACACGCTCCAGCGCGGAGCCTTCAAACGCGCCCGCGCCAATGGCGGTCACGTTCTGTATTTCGGCGCTTGTCAGCGCGGTGTTGGCAAACGCGCCCGCGCCAATGGCGGTCACGTTCTGCATTTCGGCACTTGTCAGCGCGGTATTGGCAAACGCGCTGTTGCCGATTTCGGTCACGCCCGCGCCCAGCGTGAGCACGGTCACGCCGCTGCCCTCAAACATATGCGCCGGGATTGCGCCGAATTCGACGGTCACGTCGCTCAAAGCGGGCAGATTTGCAAACACGCCTGCGGGGATAATCGCCGGATCGCACTGAATCACCAGCTTTTTCAGCCCTGTCAGACCGTCGAGCGCGCCTTCGCCGATGGAGGTCAGCGAGTCGGGCAGGGTCAGGGCTTCCAGCTGCGTGCAGCCCGCGAACGCCCGCGCGCCGATGGTGGTCACGGAGTCGAACAGATCCACATTCCGGAGGGAACTGTTCATGAAGGCCTCCGCGCCGATGGTGGTGAATTCATCGTTGTGGGCGACGGAGAAGTATTCAATGGTCTGGCTGCCCTTGAACACGCCGTCGCCCAGACCGACCACCGCCTCCTTTGAAACGGTGAGATGGGGGTGAATGCGCGTCTTTGTGCCGGTGTATTCGGTCAACACGCGGTTTTCGTACCGATACGCGCCCTTCTCAGGCGATTGGGCAGTCGGGTCCTGCGCGCGCCACACGCGGCAGGGAAGCCCCAGCGCGTCCACATACGCCTGCCACTGCTGCATCTCCTGACGAGTGCCGTGCGCGTTCAGGTCGATGTCGTACAGATAATCGCAGCCCGCGAAGACGTCCTCGCCCAGCGTGGGCGCGGTCAGGCTTTCCAGAACGATGTACTGAATGTTGTAGTCGCCCTTGAAGGCGCGGGAGCCAATCGACTCAAGCGTCGAGGGCAGATAGAGATTGCCACCCATGTTGCTGCAGGCTTCAAACGCGCTTTCGCCGATGGTTTTAAGCCCCTCGGGCAGCGTCAGAAAGCCTTTGATGCCGGCAAAATAGAAGGCGTATGCGCCGATATGCTCCAGCCCCTCAGGCAGCTCCAGAACGCTGCTCTTGTAGGCGTTGTAAAACGCGTTGTCGCCGATGAACTTCAGCGTGGAGGGGAAGTGAACGCGGGCCAGCGTTTCGCAGTTATAAAACGCGCGATCGCCGATGGTTTCCAGCCCTTCAGGCAGTTCCAGCAGCGCCAGATAGGTGTGCTGCGCGAACGCCTCGGGACCGATGGCCTTTACTGGCGCGCCGCCGATGGTTTCGGGGATGGACAGATAGGTGGCGTAGCCGTTGTAGGAGGTAATCGTGCCGGTGGAAGCATCAAAATCGAACTCCGATTCCACATAGCCGTTGTTCTCCACAATCACGGCGTTTTTGCCGCTGGGCTGGACGCTTACTTCACTGCCGGCATTTTCAAACGCCGCTATATAGGCATCCAGCTGGTCGTCCGGGACGTAAGCCGTCGCGCCCTCGGACAGAAGGCTGAAGCAGTCAATGTCGATTGCAGGGCATACACCCTCAAAGGTAATCTTGCGCAGCGATTCGCAGTATCTGAATGAAGCGTCGCCGATATAGCGCACGCCTGCGGGAATGGTAACTTCCGTCAGCGCCGTGCAGCTGAAGAAGTTCATGCGGTTGATGACCACAAGGCTCTGGGGCAGGGAAACGCGGGTCAGGTTGTCGCATGTGCTGATGGCGTTGCTTCGAAGCTCCAGCACGGTTTCGGGCAATGTCAGCGAGGTGATGGTTTCCCCGCGGAACACGCTGACGCCGATCACATCCACCGTGAAACCGTCCAATTCGCCGGGCACAACCACGTCGCCGCCCGCGCCGTTATAGCCGCGGAGTATGCCGTAGTTCGCGTCATAATTCCAGTCGGCAGCTTCGCCCGACGCCGTGACGCAGGTCACCAGCATCAGCAGGAAAAGAACCAGGCATAGCCTTCTTTTCATGAATTGATTCCTCCATTTCTTCATCATAATATTAAGGCAATCCCGCACAAAGAAAGAACAGCCAAAAGGTCGGGAAAGAGGTATA
>ENA-UOJC01001414-UOJC01001414.1-human-gut-metagenome-genome-assembly--contig:-C104-NODE-1414-length-32788-cov-8.018727_pt1 | contig 32788 bp, 31 predicted proteins | sample MGYA00242339_ERZ723886 | MGnify/ENA metagenome assembly ERZ723886 | reverse complement strand
AATTTTACAAATTAAATACAATAACTTATCAATTAATCCAAGAAAAAGCGTCGACACTCAGAATATTGACAAAAATCAAATCAAACAATGCAAGCCCATTGATTTTCCCAATAAATATTTATTCTCCATCCATGTTTTATGTCATGTGAACACCCGATATGGCAGACCTGATGAAGATCGAAGAGCCTTCGCGAAACCCCATGAATTCCGGAGCCTCCCTGCATGACACACTGGAGCTGGGGTTTAGACCGCTGTATCTGTGTGCTGCGGCCTGGGCCATGGTCGGGGTTGGAATCTGGGTATTTGCCCCGCAATGGTTGCCGGGCATGCTGACCGGACTGTTCTGGCATGCGCATGAAATGCTCTGGGGCTTTGTCGCGGCAGTGGCCGTCGGTTTTCTGCTGACAGCGGTCAATAACTGGACAGGTATCAACCCATTGCACGGCCCTGCCCTCGGTCTGCTGGCCTTGCTGTGGCTGCTGGCACGCATCGGTTTTCTCTTGCCTGGGAGCTGGGCCTTCATGCTTGGCTGCGCCGCAGAGCTGGCATTTTTTGCCATGGCCACTGCAGCCATCAGCCGTAGCATTTGGCGCAGCAGAAGCCGTAATAACTACGGTTTTCCCGTGTTGCTGCTGGGCATGGGGCTGACTGATACCGCTTTTTTGTGGGCCATCTGGCAACCTGCAGACTATGCACAGCTCATGCAGCAGTGGTTCACAGGCATGCTGTGCATGCTGGCCATCGCTTTGCTGCTGGCGCGCCGGGTGCTTCCATTTTTTGCCAGCCGTGCAGTTGCCGGCTTGAATCTGGAGCGCCACACACGCAGCGGCCAGTGGCAGGTAGCCATGATTTTGCTGGCCATTGTGTGCTGGCGGATGCATATGCCTGCCGCCGCTGCATTGCTGTTTGGTGCTGCGGGACTCATCACCCTCTGGCATTTCATCGCCTGGAAGCCCTGGGCCGTGCTGCGCACGCCGCTGCTATGGATTCTGTATCTGGGCTACCTGGGTTCAGGGCTGGGTCTCCTAGCAACTGCACTCTATGCACAAGGTACGGTTGCACGCCTTTCGTGGCCTGTGCACCTGATCGCCGTTGCTGGATTCGGGCCACTCATCATTGGCATGATGACGCGTACCGCCCTCGGCCACACAGGACGCATGCTGCAGGTCGACAAGCTCATGTGTTGCAGTTTTGTGCTCATGCTGCCCTGTATGGCCTTTCGTGTGCTAGCCTTGCACGCTGCTACCAATAACTCCCTTTGGCTTTACGCCAGTGCCACCTGCTGGGTGCTGGCCTTTGCCATGTATCTGTACCGTTTCATTCCCATCCTGACTCGACCACGTGCAGACAAGCAGCCTGGCCGCCCCATCGTTTTGCGACGTTCTTGAACTCACCTGGCATTCCCATGCGCCTTACTGCACTCACAGACTATGCATTGCGTGTGCTGATCTATGCGGGGTCACACAATGACCGGCTGTGCACGATCAGCGAAATTGCCCATGCCTTCGACATCTCGCAGACACACCTGATGAAGGTCTCTCAGCTACTCTCTCAGCAGGGCTGGATCACTACTGTGCGAGGCAAAAAAGGGGGCCTCAGACTGAGCAAGGAGCCACATCTGATTCATCTTGGCGCGGTGGTGCGCAGCATTGAACCTGGCTTTGCGCTGGTGGAGTGCCTGGGCAGCAACAACAATTGCAAGATCGCTGGCAAGTGCCCTCTCACCGGCATCCTCAACGGTGCTGTTACTGCGTTCTTGCACCACCTCAGCTTCTACACGCTGGCCGACGTCATTAGCCCGGTGGAATCCGCACAAAGGTTTGCCCCCATGTTGGCGCCAGCACCAAACATGAGCACAACAGAAAAACCTGAAGAAAAGCCGAACGCCACACCTGTGGACAGCACCCTGGAATAGAGCCTGCAACTGCTGGGCACCATGGCAAACGGTACCCAGGCAGCCAGCACTTAGAACGCCTCCACCGGCATCTGCGCACAGGTCATGTCACGGGTGCTGACCACACGCAGCCAGGCTGTGATCCTGGGCAACTCATAGTGATAAAAATAGCGTGTAGCGCTTATCCTGCCTGCGTTAGAAGTTACAGATATGGAAGCATCCACTTCCAGCACCTTGCACGCGATATCCAGCCAGACCCACGCCAGCACCGTGTGGCCAAAGGCCTGCATGTACGGCACGGCATTGGCCAGTGCCTCTTGCGGCTGTCCGGTAGCCCAGGCTGCGCGCGTCGCGGCCTCCAGCTCCTGCAATGCCTTGGTCAGCTCCGTGGCATAAGGGTGCAGCTCGGTGTGCGCCATGGCCTGTTCGATGGTGGCCTGCATGGTCTGTGCCAGCAGCTGAAAACCTGCGCCCCCTTGCATGACCACCTTGCGGCCCAGCAAATCCGCGGCCTGGATGCCATGCGTACCCTCATGGATCATGTTCAGGCGGTTGTCACGCCAGTACTGCTCCACCGGGAAGTCACGCGTATAGCCGTAGCCACCGTGGATCTGGATGGCCAGAGAGTTCGCCTCCAGGCAGTTTTCGCTGGGCCAGCTCTTGGCAATCGGGGTGAGCACTTCCAGCAGCAGCTTGGCGCGTGTTGCATCGTCTGGTGCGCCTGTGCGGGCCTCATCGACCAGCCTGGAGCAGTACAGGTTCAGCGCCAGCGCACCTTCGCAATACGCCTTTTGCGCCAGCAGCATGCGTTTGACATCGGTGTGTTCAATGATGGGCACCTGCGGACTGCTGGCGTCTTTTCCGCTTTCCGTCATGGGCCTGCCCTGCGGGCGGTTCCTCGCGTAGTCCAGGCTGGCGTAGTACCCCGCCAGCCCCAGCATGGTGGCCGCCATGCCTATGCCAATGCGTGCCTCATTCATCATGTGGAACATGCACCTGAGGCCTTCGTGCGGCTTTCCCACCAGATAGCCGATGGCCCCTGCCTTGCCGCGCACCGGGTATCTGCCCTCGCCAAAGTTCAGCAGCGTATTGGTGGTGCCGCGCCAGCCCAGCTTGTGGTTCAGGCCCGCCAGCGCCACATCGTTGCGCTCGCCCGTGAGCTGACCTTCGGTATCGACCAGCTGCTTGGGCACGATAAACAGCGAAATACCCTTCACACCCGGTATCAGCTTGCCATCCGGCCCGGGAATCTTGGCCAGCACCAGATGCACGATGTTTTCGGTCAGTGCATGGTCGCCCGAGCTGATCCACATCTTGTTGCCCTTGAGACGATAGCGTGGCCCCAGGGGATCATTGGCAAAGTCATCGCCATCAGGCTCGGCCCGAGTGCAGATATCGCTCAGGCTGGAGCCCGCCTGTGGCTCAGACAGTGCCATGGTGCCTGCCCAGCGGCCATTGAATTCGTTGTCGGCAAACACCTGCTGCTGCATGGGCGTGCCATGCACGCGCAGCAAGTTGGCATTGCCCACCGTGAGCAGGTTGGAGCCAATGCTGATGCTGGCGCAGGCAAAAAAGCTGTTGGCTGCGGCCTCCACCACATAGGGCAACTGCATGCCGCCATGCGCATAGGGCTGCGCTGCGCTGAGCATGCCGCTGTCCGCATAGGCTTTGCGCGCTTCATAGGTACAGGCGGGCAGGATGACTTTTCCGCCATCAAAGGCGGGCTCCTGCATGTCTACGGTGCGATTGAAGGGCGCAAACTTTTCACGGGCAATACGCTCGCAGGTGTCCATCACCGCATCAAAGGTTTCGCGGCTATGGTCTGCGTAAAAGGCGCGGCTGGCGAGCTGCTCGGCTTGCAGCCAGTCGTACATCAGAAAGTCCAGGGTCGAACGCAGGGGAGACATAATATTGCTCAAATTGGCTTCTAACGCTTATGCAGCAAGCGCTAGTAGCTATTGTTTTTAAGAACACAAGTCGGCAAAAAAGCCGCCCCCCCTCGAACCAGCAGGAAGGGCGGCTTCAAGGCTCATGACGGCCTGGGCACTGCAGCGGCTTAGAGCACCTCAAACACGCCAGCTGCGCCCATACCACCACCGATGCACATGGTCACGCACACGCGCTTGGCACCACGGCGCTTGCCTTCAATCAGGGCATGGCCCGTGAGGCGCTGCCCCGACAGACCATAGGGATGGCCCAGTGCAATCGCGCCGCCGTTGACGTTGAGCTTTTCGTTGGGGATGCCCAGCTTGTCGCGGCAGTAGATCACCTGCACGGCAAAGGCTTCATTCAGCTCCCACAGGTCAATGTCATCCACCGTCAGGCCCAGCTTTTTGAGTACCTTGGGCACAGCAAACACGGGGCCTATGCCCATTTCATCAGGCTCGCAGCCTGCCACGGCAAAGCCCAGGAAACGGCCCAGGGGCTTGAGGCCATGCCTGGCCGCATAGTTCTCATGCACCAGCACACAGGCACCGGCACCGTCGGAGAACTGGCTGGCATTGCCTGCCGTAATCAGCCCGCCGGGCAAGGCGCTGCGCAGACCGGAGATGCCTTCCTTGGTCGTGCCCTCGCGTGTGCCTTCGTCCTTGCTGACCGTGACTTGCTTGGTGGTCAGGCCCATGAGCTTGTCGGCCACGCCCATGGTCACGGTGATGGGGGCGATTTCCTGGTCAAACAGGCCTGCTGCCTGCGCAGCGCAGGCCTTTTGCTGGCTGGCAGCGCCATACTCATCCATGGCGTCGCGCGTAATGCCGTAGCGCTTGGCCACCTGCTCTGCGGTCTGCAGCATATTCCAGTAAATCTCGGGCTTCATGGCCACCAGTTCCGGGTCCTCGGCCATATGGCGGTTGGCTTCCTGCTGCACGCAGGAAATGCTCTCCAGGCCACCGGCCACCAGCACCTCGTTTTCGCCCGCAATAATGCGCTGCGCCGCCAGGGCAATCGATTGCAGACCCGAGGAACAGAAGCGGTTGATGGTCAGGCCAGAAGTCGTCACCGGCAGCCCGGCGCGGATAGCGATCAGGCGCGCCACGTTGCCACCCGTGGTGCCTTCGGGCATGGCCATGCCCATGATGACATCTTCCACGGCAGCACCTTCAATGCCCGCGCGCTGCACGGCATGAGAGACAGCATGGGCTCCCAGCGTGGGGCCATAGGTCATGTTGAATGCGCCCTTCCAGCTCTTGGTCAGCGGGGTACGCGCGGTGGATACAATCACTGCGGAGGTCATGAATTCAATCCTTCCAGTCTTGCTGGCTGCTGCCGGGGCAATGCGCCGGGCAGCACGCCGTTATGTCGAGAAATGGCGGGTCTTGCGGCGCACATCAGGCAAAGCGCTGGCCTTGCGCAGCCAGGCGCGCCAGCAGCGGTGCGGGCTGCCAGAACTGCGCATCGTCATGCGGGTTCTGCGCAAAACGCTCCATGGCACGCACCACATTGATCAGGCCCAGTTCGCTCGCATAGTGCATGGGGCCACCGCGATAGATGGGAAAGCCATAGCCCGTCAGATACACCATGTCGATGTCGCCGGACTTGCTGGCAATGCCTTCTTCCAGGATGTGCGCGCCCTCGTTGACCAGCGAGAACACCAGGCGCTGCACGATCTCTTCGTCGGAAATCTTGCGCGGTGTGATGCCCAGCGCCTTACGGTGCTGCTCGATCATGTCCAGCACTTCCTGGCTGGGGATGGCATCGCGCTTGCCCGCTTCGTAGTCGTACCAGCCCTTGCCGGTTTTCTGGCCGTAGCGGCCCATCTCGCACAGCAGGTCGGCGGTCTTGCTGTACTTCATATGGGGCTTTTCGACATAGCGGCGCTTGCGGATGGCCCAGCCAATGTCGTTGCCTGCCAGGTCACCCATGCGGAACGGACCCATGGCAAAGCCGAACTTCTCGATGGCCTTGTCCACCTGCTGCGGCGTAGCGCCCTCTTCAACCAGGAAACCGGCCTGGCGGCTGTACTGCTCGATCATGCGATTGCCAATAAAGCCATCGCACACGCCAGAGACCACCGCAGTCTTGCGAATCTTCTTGGCCAGCTGCATCACGGTGGCCAGCACATCCTTGGCTGTGGCCTTGCCGCGAATCACTTCCAGCAGCTTCATCACATTCGCGGGGCTGAAGAAGTGCATGCCTACCACGTCCTGCGGGCGGCTGGTGAAGGCGGCAATCTTGTCTACATCCAGCGTGGAGGTGTTGGACGCCAGAATCGCACCGGGCTTGGCCACCGCATCAAGCTGCTTGAACACCGTTTCCTTGACACCCAGCTCCTCAAACACGGCTTCGATAATGAGGTCGCAGTCCTTGAGGTCGTCATAGCTCAGTGTGGTGCTGAGCAAACCCATGCGCTGCTCGTACTTGTCCTGCTTGAGCTTGCCCTTTTTCACCTGCGCTTCGTAGTTCTTGCGGATGGTGGCCGTGCCACGGTCCAGCGCCTCCTGCTTCATCTCCAGAATGGTCACAGGGATGCCTGCATTGAGGAAGTTCATGCTGATGCCGCCGCCCATGGTGCCTGCACCAATCACGCCTACCTTCCGGATTTCGCGCACCGGGGTATCTGATGGCACGTCGGCAATCTTGGAAGCTGCGCGCTCGGCCATGAACAGGTGGCGCAGCGCACGGGACTCTGGCGTCCACATCAGATTGACGAACAGCTCGCGCTCGTAGTCCAGGCCATCCTGGAATTTGCGTTTGGTGGCTGCTTCCACCGCATCCACGCACTTGAGCGGTGCGGGGTAGTTCTTGGACATGGCCTTGACCGTGTTGCGCACAAAGCCAAAGTAGGCATCGCCCTTGGGGTGGGCACATGGGAGGTTGCGCACCAGTGGCAAGGCTTCATGGCTGGCCGCATGGCGCTCGCCCACTTCCTGAGCGTAGGCCAGTGCTTCCGCAGCCAGGCTGTCTGCGCTGGCTGCCATTTTGTTGAACAGCTTCTGGCCGGGCACCATGGCCAGCATCTCGCTTTTGATGGCTTCGCCGCTGACGATCATGTTCAGCGCAGGCTCTACGCCCAGCGCACGTGGCAGGCGCTGCGTACCGCCTGCACCAGGCAACAGGCCCAGCTTGACTTCAGGCAGCGCCACATGCGTGCCCGGTGCTGCCATGCGGTAGTGGCAGCCCAGCGCCAGCTCCAGACCGCCGCCCATGCATACGCTGTGAATCGCCGCAATGACGGGCTTGGCCGAGCGCTCTACCTGCGCAATCACGGTGTGCAGATTGGGCTCCTGCAAGGCTGCTTCCTTGCCAAACTCCTTGATATCCGCGCCCCCCGAGAAGGCCTTGCCGGCCCCGGTGATCACAATGGCCTGCACCGCCGCATCGGCATTGGCACGGGTCAGCCCGTCAAGCACGGCCTGTCGGGTGGATAGCCCCAGGCCATTGACCGGGGGATGGTTGAGCGTAATTACGGCCACATTGCCGTGTACCTTGTATTCAGCCGTCATGGCTTGTCTCCTCGGTGTCGTAGCTGGCAAAAAAGAACGTTCGTTCGCGGACCATTCTAGGAAGCGCCCTGCTCCTAGACCATCAACGCAAGCCCTAGCTTTGTCCTCTAAGGGACAGTCCATGCTTGCGCCATATCAGCCCGTGGGCAGTGACAGGAGGGCAACGCAGAAATCCGATGAACGGTCAGGCCTGCGATGGGCGATGGCACCGTTCTTGCACCTCAGCGCACAACCGCCCTGTGTACCAGCAGGCATGCGGTCTGTGGCTGCAAAAAAACGCTAGTGCAAACCATGAACAGGCGTTTGGCTGCTGGCCCAACAATGTGCGATGCGCTGACTCACATTGGTGCAACACCTCATCAACACGGGAGGCTGACTCTATGCAACGTAAAACTTTCATTCGCCTGAGTACCTCATGGGCAGCAGCGGCCATGCTGGGCATGGCATCGCTGGGCGCCACGGCAGCAGAAACCGTACTCATCGGTGTGCCGATTCCAATGACCGGCCCCAACACCCAGTACGGCGATGAAGTCAAAGCTGGTTTTCTGACGGCCGTTGAGACCTTGAACGCCGCTGGCGGCAACATCCAGTACAAGGCCGAATTCATTGACGATGCCTGTGAGCCCAAGCAGGCCGTGCCTGCCGCCAACCGTGTGGTGACTTCCGGTGCCAAGTTCGCCGTGGCCCACGTGTGCTCGGGCGTGACCGTGCCAGCTTCCAAGATCTACGAGCAGGAAGGCATTGTGGCTATCACACCCGGGGCCACTTCGCCCCTGGTGACAGACACGCTCAACGGCCACCACTTCTTCCGCACCATTGGCCGTGATGACCAGCAAGGCCCGTTTGCCGCCAAGTTCATCGCCGAAAAAATCAAGCCCAAGGCCGTGGCCGTGCTGCATGACAAGCAGACCTATGGCTCCGGCGTGGCCTCGCACGTGAAAAACACGCTGGAGAGCCTGAACGTGCCCGTGGTGATGTATGACGGCATCAATGCCGGTGACAGCGACTACTCCGCCGTAATCACCAAGCTCAAGGCTAACAAGGTGGACTTTGTGTTCTTTGGCGGCTACTACCCTGAAATGGGTTTGCTGCTGCGCCAGGCCAAGGAACAAGGCCTCAAGACCCAGTTCATGGGCCCTGAAGGCACTTTCAACCAGGACCTGATCGACATCGCAGGCCCTGCCGTGGACGGCATGATGTTCACCTTCCCAGCCGACTTCAGTGAGCGCCCTGAAAACCAGGGCGTGGTCGAAGCCTTCAAGAAAGCCAACCGCTCTGCCAACGGCGCTTTCCAGATGCCCGCCTATGCCGCCGTGCAGGTGCTGGACACCGCCATCAAGGCGGTAGGCCCTGACCCCAAGAAGGTGGCCGACTACCTGCATGAAAACGCCTTCGACACCGTAATCGGCAAGGTGGCCTATGACAAGAAGGGCGACCTCAAGGACTTTGAGTTCGTCGTCTTCCAGCTGGACAAGGACGGCAAGCGCACGGCACTGAAGTAAGCATCAGCGCCAGATACAGCAAAGGCACCTTCAAGGTGCCTTTGTTATTTGCGTAAACGCGGTGATGTGCTCAGGACTTTAGAGCCCCTTTCCCAGCAGCTTGCCGTTGACTTCCACACCGTACAGCGAGTGTGGCGTGTTGCGGAAAACCTCACGCGTTTTCGCGACGTCACCCGTAAAACGGGGGGCCTGCGGGCGCTCAAAGCTGTTGATGCAGGTTGCTACGTCCCATGCCTCCTGATCACTCAAGGCATTGTGCAGGCCATAAGGCATGTTGGACTTGATGAAATTGGCCGCTTTGTCAATTTCATGCATGCCCGCACCCCAGTTGTACGAGTCGCTGCCCCACAGCGGAGGGAATACCATCACGCCCCCGCTTTTCTGGCCTTGGCCGTCAGCACCGTGGCACAGGGCACACTTGGCTTCATACACCTTCAAGCCTTCCTCAAAACTGGGTTTGCGCTCTGGCAGCCACACTTTGACAAAGCCTGCACCCGGCAGCTTTTCACCCGTAGGCGCTTTCTGCGCCATCCAGTATGCATAGGCTTCCAGTGACACCAGAATGTCATGCCCATCGTCCGGTGCCTTGCCATTCATGGAGGACATGAAGCAGCCGCGCACACGCTCAGCAAACGTATGCGGGCTACACCTCCAGCCACTCCTTGCGAATGTGCTGGTTGGCCTTGAGGGATTCCGGTGTGCCATCAAACACAATGGCACCGTGCCCCATGACCAGTGCGCGGTCTGAGATGCGCAGCGCAATGGTGAGCTTTTGCTCGATCAGCAGCACAGAGACGCCGCGCTCCTTGATCTTCTGCAGGTACTCGCCCACCAGTTCCACGATCTTGGGCGCCAGCCCTTCAGTGGGTTCGTCGATGATGATGAGGTCTGGGTCGCCCATCAGCGTGCGACACAGCGTCAGCATCTGCTGCTCGCCACCGGACATCACTCCGGCTTCGGTGTGCTGGCGCTCTTTCAGGCGCGGAAACATGGCGTACATGTCGTCAAAGCTCCAGCGGCTGCCCTTGCCCCGGCCTTTCTGGCCCAGCAGCAGGTTCTGGTGCACGGTCAGGTTGGGGAAAACGTCTCGACTTTCCGGCACATAGCCAATGCCAAGATGCGCGACTTCAAAGGCTTTCTTGCCGTGCAGGGCCTGGCCTTTCCACTGCAAGTCACCCTCCCAGTTCACCAGGCCCATGATGGCTTTGGCCGTGGTGGAGCGCCCGGAGCCATTGCGCCCCAGCAAGGCCACGATCTCGCCAGGCTGCACCTCAAAGTCCACGCCATGCAGCACATGGCTTTTGCCGTAGAAGGCATGCAGGTTATGAATGCTGAGCATGTGTTCCTTCCTTCAATGCAGTGCGGCCTGTTCTTCTGCGACGACAGAGCCCAGATACGCCTCCTGCACGCGCTGGTTGGCGCGCACGTTCTCGGGTGTATCAAAGGCGATCACCTCGCCATAGACAACGACGGCAATCTTGTCGGCCAGGCCGAAGACCACGCCCATGTCATGCTCCACGGTCAGCAGTGTCTTGCCTTCGGTCACTTCTCGGATGAGCTGGATAAAGTGCCCCGTCTCGCTGTTGCTCATGCCGGCCGTGGGCTCGTCCAGCAAGATCACATTGGCCCCGCCTGCAATGGTCACGCCAATCTCCAGTGCGCGCTGCTCGGCATAGGTCAGATTGCCCGCCAGCTCATCGGCCTTTTTGTGCAGGCCAATTTGCTGCATCAGCTGACGGGCGCGCTCGTTCACCTCCGCCATGCGCGAGAGAAAGCGCAAGAAGGTGTAGCGATAGCCCATGCTCCACAGCACCCCGCAGCGCAGGTTCTCAAACACGCTGAGCTTGGGAAAGATGTTGGTGATCTGAAAGCTGCGCGACAGGCCTGCACGGTTGATCTCATACGGCTGTTTGCCCTCAATGCGCTGCCCATGCAGCAGGATCTCTCCGCTGGTGGGCGCAAAACGGCCGCTGATCAGGTTGAACAGCGTGCTCTTGCCCGCACCGTTGGGGCCGATGATGGCCACGCGCTCCCCGGCCTCTACGGCCAGATTGGCGCCACGAATGATTTCCGTACGGCCAAAGCTTTTGCGCACATCGCGCAGCTCCAGCGCATAGGTCTTGGTCTGGCTCATGCTGCGGCCTCCCCTCGTTCAATCTCACGTGCAATGGTTTCCTGAATCTGGTGCCACTGGCACAGATAGGCGCGGCGTGTCAGCTCAAACAGCCCCAGCCCGGTAAGGAACACCGCCACTGCCCCCAGCCAGCTCTCGGCACTGCGCACATGCAGCGTCATGCCCAAAAAACGCAGCTCATCGCCCAGCGCACTGTTGAGCTGCAGGTGGTAGATCATCTCCACCATGGCGGCCACACCCAGTGTCATCACCAGCGCCGTGCCTGCCAGTGGCAGATAGGCCCAGACGATGCGCCCCAGCTTGCCGTACTTGGCCAGGCGCAGGTTCAGCATGATCAGGCTGGCAATACCGCCCGGCGCGTACATGACCATGAACAGGAAGATCAGCCCCAGGTACAGCATCCAGGCCTTGGTCAGCTCAGACAGAAACACCGTGGCAATCACCATCAGCACGCCGCCGATGATGGGGCCAAAGAAAAAGGTCGCTCCGCCCAGGAAGGTAAACAGCAGGTAGGAACCCGAGCGCAGAATGCTCACGCTGTCCATGGCGGTGACGATTTCAAAGTTGATGGCCGCCAGACCACCGCCCACTCCGGCAAAAAAGCCGGCCACCACAAAGCCCATGTAGCGCACGCGCTGCGGGTTGTAGCCCACAAAGGCCACGCGCTCTGGGTTGTCACGCACGGCATTGAGCATGCGGCCCAGCGGGGTGCCGGTAAAGGCAAACATCAGCGCCGTGCAGACAAAGCAGTAGACCGCGATCAGGTAGTACACCTGTATGCCCGGGCCAAAGTCAAAGCCCAGGAAAGGCTGGCCGTACACCCGGTCCGTGGTGATGCCGCCTTCCCCCCCGAAAAAGCCTGGGAACATCAGCGCCATGGAGGCCACCAGCTCCCCCACGCCCAGCGTGATCATGGCAAACGTGGTGCCGGATTTCTTGGTGGTGACCCAGCCCAGCAGCGCGGCAAAGAACATGCCCGCCAGACCGCCGACAACAGGAATCAGCACCAGCGGAATGGGCAGCGCCCCCTCGGCCGCCCGGTTCATGGCGTGGATGGCGATGAAGGAACCCAGCCCTGTATAGACCGCGTGGCCAAAGCTGAGCATGCCGCCCTGCCCCAGCAGGATGTTGTAGGACAGGCAGATGATGATGGCATAGCCCATCTGACTGAGCATGGTCAGCGCCAGCGAACTGGTGAACACATGCGGCGCGGCAATCAGCATCAGCGCAAACAGGCTCCAGATAACGATGCGCCCCACATTCCAGGGCTTGAAGCGGTAGTACGCCGGTGCCCCGATGGCAGATGGCGGCGTGGCAATGGGCACGACCTCGTTGGGTACGGCAGGAGACAAAATGGCAGACATGGTGTTATTCCTCCCGTGTTCCGAGCAGCCCCTTGGGGCGGAAGATCAGCATCAGCACCAGCAGCAGATACGGCAGGATGGGTGCCATCTGTGAAATCGTGAGGCTGAGCACCGGCCAGCCAAAGCTCTCTGGCGTGAGCTGCAGGCCCAGCGTGTTCAGCAGCGAAGCCCAGGAATAGTCCAGCGCCACGGCAAAGGTCTGCACGATGCCGATCAGCAGCGAGGCCAGAAATGCCCCGGCCAGTGAGCCCAGGCCGCCGACGACCACCACCACAAAGATGATGGAGCCCACGGACATGGCCATGGAGGGCTCCGTCACATAGGTATTGCCGCCAATGACACCCGCCAGCCCGGCCAGTGCACAGCCGCCGCCAAACACCAGCATGAACACACGTGGCACGTTGTGGCCCAGCGCTTCCACCATCTCCGGCTTTTTGAGGGCGGCCTGAATCACCAGACCAATGCGGGTACGCGTAAGCAGCAGCCACACGGCCACCAGCATGAGCAGCGCCACCAGCATGATGAAAGAGCGCGACTTGGGGAACTGCGTGCCGTACAGCGTGAACAGCGGCCCCTGCAGCGAAGGTGGCAGGCCATAGGGCACGGCGCTGCGGCCCCACAGTAGCTGCACCAGCTCCAGAATCAGATAGGACAGACCAAATGTGACCAGCAGCTCTGGTACATGGCCGTATTTGTGCACCTTGCGCAGGCTGTAACGCTCAAACAGCGCGCCCAGCACCCCGACCAGCAGCGGCGCAATCACCAGCGCAGGCCAGAAGCCAATCACGCCCGAGAGCATGTAGCCGAAATAGGCTCCGAGCATGTAAAAGCTCGTATGTGCAAAGTTGAGCACGCCCATCATGCTGAAGATCAGCGTCAGGCCCGAGCTCAGCATGAACAGCAGCAGCCCATAGCTGATGCCGTTGAGCATGGATATCGCAAAAAACTCTGGATTCATCAGTTGCCACCCGCGTTGGGAGCTGCCGCTGGCACTGCAGGCCTGCGGCAGCTCGGCAAAGGGATGCAGCACCCACCCTGCGCCGGGCCTGTGCTGCATGCAAGAACACGCTGCCTGCGGCAGCGACTCAGGAAGGACGCTTCATCTGGCAGGTCGTGGGCGTGCTGGCCACCGAGGCGTCAAAGCTCTTGACGGGCACAAAGGTCATGCCGGTGTTTTCCATGTCCACGGGATTGTCGGCATTGGTCTTTTCCCAGCGGCTGATGAACAGCCCCTGCTGCAGCTGGTGGTCGTCCTTGCGCATTTCGACCTCGCCGTTGAAGCTGTTGAACTTCATGCCCTCCATGACCGCTGCCACCTTGACGGGGTCGGTGCTCTTGGCGCGCTGGAAGGCTTCGGTCAGCATGGCCAGGCCGTGGTAGACCGCGCCGGTGTACATGTCGTCATTGAACTTGGCCTTGAAGCCCTTGTTCACATCGCTGAAAGCACCGGGCAGGTTGGGGTAGGCATAGGCCACCTGATAGACCTTGCCTGCCGCGCCCTGCCCCATGGCCGTGGGCACGCCCGTGGTTGCGCCGTAGTAGGTGTAGAACTTGACATCATTCAGCCCCGCATCGTTGGCGGCCTTGATCATCAGCGCCAGGTCAGACCCCCAGTTGCCCGTAATCACCGTATCCGCGCCGGACTGCTTGATCTTGGCGATGTAGGGCGAGAAGTCACGCACCTGGGCCAGCGGTGTCATGTCGTCGCCGACGATTTCGATGTCAGGGCGCTTTTGCTTGAGCATTTCCTTGGCGTACTTGCTCACCTGGTGGCCGTGCGCGTAGTTCTGGTTGAGCAGGTAGACCTTTTTCACATCCGGCACTTCCTGGATGTAGCTCGTCAGCGCCGCCATCTTCATGGAGGTGTCAGCATCCAGCCGGAAGTGCCAGTAGCTGCACTTGCTGTTGGTGAGGTCAGGGTCCACCGCTGCATAGTTCAGATACAGCACCTCCTTGCCCTTGTTGCGGGCGTTGTGCTTTTCCAGCGCGTCCATGATGGCCAGCGCAGGCCCAGAGCCATTGCCCTGCACCACATAGCGCACGCCCTGGTCCATGGCCGAGCGCAGGGCGCTGGTGGTCTCCTGCGGGCTGAGCTTGTTGTCGATGGGAATGATTTCAAACTTCACGCCAGCAGGGTTGTCCTTGCTGAATTCCTCGGCCAGGTACTGCCAGCTTTTCATCTGGTTGGTACCCAGTGCCGCCATCAGGCCAGAGAGCGGGTCCAGCCACGCGATCTTGACGGTCTCACCCTGCTGCGCCAGCGCTGCACCTGCGCTGCTGAACAAAATGGATGCGGCCAGGGTCTTCCACACATACTGCATGCTTGCCTCCTCAATCGAGAGATGGGGTTGGTTGGAACGTACCGAACACCCGACAAGCGTAGTCAGACCCGCGTAAAAAACGCATGGTGCTTTCACTCTTGGGACTAGTCCCCTTGGGAATAACGCTTATAAAAAAAGAGCACCTAGCGCTTGTCCCGCAAGGTTTTCAAAGCTCTATAAGCCTCAAACCCTGCAAAATCAAGCGCCAGGCGCTATGAAATATAAGCTGGCGCAAGCAGCGCCAGGAATGGATCAGACCGTGGGCAGCTGGTAATCCTTGAACTGCTCACGCAGCTTGGTCTTGAGCATCTTGCCCGTAGCGCCCAGCGGAATGGCGTCCACAAACACCACGTCATCCGGAATCTGCCACTTGGCAATTTTGCCTTCGTAGAAAGCCAGAATTGCTTCACGCGAGACTTGCACGCCCGGCTTGAGGGCCACGACCACAATCGGGCGCTCATCCCACTTGGGGTGGGGCATGCCAATGCAGGCGGCCATGGCAACGGCGGGGTGGCCCATGGCGATGTTTTCGATGTCAATGGAGCTGATCCATTCACCGCCTGACTTGATCACATCCTTGGTGCGGTCCGTGATCTGCATGAAGCCGTCTTCGTCAATGGTGGCCACATCCCCCGTGGGGAACCAGCCCTGGCCCTGCTCGTCCATGACCAGCGGGCTGTCGCCCTTGTAGTAGCGCTCCAGAATCCAGGGGCCGCGCACCAGCAGGTCGCCATAGGTCTTGCCGTCCCAGGGCTGCTCTAGGCCTTCGCTGTTCACAATCTTCATGTCCACACCAAAAATGGCACGGCCCTGCTTCTGACTGATGCGCTGCTGCTCCTCCTTGCTGCGCTTGAGGTGCTTGTTCTTCAAGGTGCACAGCGTGCCCAGCGGGCTCATTTCCGTCATGCCCCAGGCGTGCAGCACCTTCACGCCATAGCCCTGCTCGAAGGCATCAATCATGGCCGGTGGGCAGGCTGAGCCGCCAATCACCGTGCGGTTGAGCGTGCTGAACTTGCCGCCTACGCTCTGCACGTGGCCCAGCAGCATCTGCCACACGGTGGGCACACCAGCAGCAAAGGTCACGCCCTCGGCCTCGATCAGCTCGTACAGCGACTTGCCATCGAGCGCCGGCCCGGGGAACACCACCTTGGCACCAGTCAGCGCGGCCGAATACGGAATGCCCCAGGCATTGACGTGGAACATGGGCACGACGGGCAGCACCGCATCGCGTGCAGACAGGCACATCACATCTGGCAAGGCTGCACCATAGGCGTGCAGCACGGTGGAGCGGTGGCTGTACAGCGCCGCCTTGGGGTTGCCGGTCGTGCCGCTGGTGTAGCACATGCTGGAGGCCGTGTTTTCATCGAGCTGTGGCCAGCGGTAGTGCATGCTTTGCGCACCAATCCACTGTTCATAGCTCACCAGCCCGGGAATGCCGCTGTCCGCAGGCAGCTTGTCTGCATCGCACAGCGCCACCCACTGGCACACCGTAGGGCACTTGGCATGCACGGCCTGCACCAGGGGCAAAAACGTCATGTCAAAGCACAGCACCTGGTCTTCGGCGTGGTTGACAATCCAGGCCACCTGCTCGGGGTGCAGACGCGGGTTGATGGTGTGCAGCACCCGGCCCGAGCCGCTGACGCCAAAGTACATCTCCATGTGGCGGTAGCCGTTCCAGGCAATCGATGCCACACGGTCGCCATGCGCCACCTTGAGCCCATCCAGCGCATTGGCCAACTGCTTGGAGCGCTGCGCCAGCTCGGTATAGGTGTAGCGGTGGATATCGCCTTCCACACGGCGCGAGACGATTTCCGCATCCCTGTGGTGGCGCGCCGCGAACTCAATCAGACTCGAAATCAGCAGCTGCTGACTTTGCATCAAACCCTGCATGGTGTTGTCTCCTTTTGGTTTTGTACGGCTGGTTGCAACCTGCCTTGCAGGCATCCTACGTGCAGCCTTTGCACACCAGTTTGCGGATTTACGCGCATTCAGGTGTCGCCCAAGTGCCAGTTAAACGGCATTTGCACCACGGCTGTGCAGGCATTTCCTGCAATCGCAAGGGTTTCACGGCTTGGTGACAATGGCTGACATGCACTCTTCTTCCGGCCCCCTCGCCCTGCCGTGGCAAACCGGCTTTGCCCAGCTGGGCAGCGCTTTTCTGACCTACCTGCAGCCCACACCGCTGCCTGATCCGCAATGGGTGGCACGCAACAAGGCACTGGCCCAGCAGCTGCAACTGCCTGAAGGCCTGCTCGAGACTGACGCTGCCCTGCAGGCTTTCACCGGCAATACCCTGCTGCCCGGCAGCCAGCCCTATGCCAGCGTGTACAGCGGCCACCAGTTTGGCGTCTGGGCCGGGCAACTGGGCGATGGGCGCGCCATCTGCCTGGGCGAGACCGCCAGCGGCTGGGAACTGCAGCTCAAGGGCGCGGGTCGCACCCCCTACTCACGCGGCGGCGATGGCCGTGCCGTGCTGCGCTCCAGCATTCGCGAATACCTGTGCAGCGAGGCCATGCATGCCCTGGGCATTCCCACCACGCGGGCACTGTGCCTGACAGCCTCTGATGCTCCCGTCTACCGCGAGGAAGTAGAGACCGCTGCCGTGGTCACACGCGCTGCCCCCAGCTTTGTGCGCTTTGGCCACTTTGAGCACTTTGCCGCGCGTGACATGCAAACCGAGCTGCGCCAGCTGGCCGACTATGTGATTGACCGCTACTACCCTGCCTGCCGCGATGGCTGGCAAAGCACTGACGGACACAGCGGCAATGCCTACGCCGCGCTGCTGCATGCCGTGGGCCAGCGCACGGCGCAGCTCATGGCGCACTGGCAGGCCGTGGGCTTTTGCCATGGCGTGATGAATACGGACAACATGAGCATTCTGGGCCTGACGATTGACTATGGACCCTTTCAGTTTCTGGATGCGTTTGACCCGCAACACATCTGCAACCACAGCGACCACCAGGGCCGCTACGCCTTCAGCAAGCAGCCGCAGGCGGCGTACTGGAACCTGTTCTGCCTGGGCCAGGCATTGCTGCCTCTGATTGGCGATGAAGACATCACCGTGCAGGCGCTGGAAGCCTATCGCCCCGCCTTCAGCCATGCGTTCCGCGCGCTCATGTGCGCCAAGCTGGGCTTGCCGCAGGCCGCGCAGACGCACGAGGAACAGGTCACACCCGTCATCGGCCAACTGCTGGAGCTGCTGGCCAGCAGCCGCGTGGACCACACCATCTTCTGGCGGCGCCTGTCCCTGAGCGCGCAGGATGGCAACTACGAACGCACCCGCGAGCTGTTTATTGGCACTTTCAACTTTGACCAGTGGCTGCTCTCGTATCAAGAGCTGTCAGCGCAGGCGGGACAAGCGCCAGACGCCAATTTGATGCTTAATACCAACCCAGTGTATGTGCTGCGCAACCACATGGCAGAACAAGCCATTCGTGCGGCACGCGCTGGGGACTTCACGCTGGTGCAATCATTGCAGCAGGTGCTGGCCCTGCCCTTTGTCGAGCAGCCCGCCCACCGTGACTGGGCTGACTTTCCGCCCGAATGGGCTTCTTCTATTGCCATCAGTTGTTCGTCATGACATTTCCCATCCAGAAAACCGATGCCGAATGGCAGCAACATCTGCAGGCCAAGGGCGCAGAGCCCGTGGCCTACCAGGTCACACGCCATGCCGCCACCGAGCGCCCTTTCACCGGCAAATATGAACAGCACTGGGCCGACGGCAGCTACCACTGCATCTGCTGCGGTGCCAAGCTGTTTGATGCCGATACCAAGTTTGATGCAGGCTGCGGCTGGCCCAGCTTTTCACAGGCTGTGCCCGGTGCCATCAAGGAAATCACCGACTACAGCCACCACATGGTGCGCACCGAAACCGTGTGCAGCCAGTGCGGCGCGCACCTGGGCCATGTCTTCCCGGACGGCCCTGCCCCCACCGGACTGCGCTACTGCATGAACTCTGCATCGCTGGATTTTCAGGATCTCGCACCTGACGTACAGCCCTGAGTCTGCTGCGGCCACGCAGCGCGTGGCTTTGTCCAGCGCCATCAAGGTCTTTGCGGCCAGATACCTCGCCAGGCTATGGCATGCTTGGCGTCTTTCGCATGTCTGCGGGCAGCACACTGCCCCAATGTTTCATGAAACTGCTGATTGATTTCTTCCCCATTCTTCTGTTCTTCGTGGCTTTCAAGGTCTGGGGCATCTATGAAGCCACTGCCGTCGCCATCGTGGCCACCATCGTGCAAATTGCCTATCTGCGCTTCAAGCACGGCAAGGTGGAGCCCATGCAGTGGGTCAGCCTGATCGTCATCGTGCTGTTTGGTGGCGCGACGCTGCTGGCCCACGACGAGAACTTCATCAAATGGAAGCCCACGGTGCTGTACTGGCTTATGGGCGGCGCGCTGCTGGTGGGCCAGCTGATCTTCAGAAAGAACTTCATCAAAAGCCTGATGGGCGCACAGATGCAGCTGCCAGACCCGGTCTGGAACACCCTCAACTGGGCCTGGACGGCATTTTTTGCCGTCATGGGCGTGCTGAACATCTGGATTGCCTTCAACTTTGATACCGATACCTGGGTCAACTTCAAGATGTTCGGTGGTCTGGGGCTGATGCTGCTCTTTGTCATAGCGCAAGCCCTGTACCTGAGCCGCTACCTCAAGGATGTGGAACCCAGCAGCAAGGAGCAGGGCCATGAGTGAGCCCATCACCGCTGCTGCGATTGAAGCCGTGCTGCGCGAGCGGCTGGCACCCACCCAGCTGGAAGTCATTGACGAAAGCGCGGCCCATGCAGGCCATGCAGGCGCCAATGGCACAGGATTTGGCACCCACTTTCGTGTGCGCATTGCCTGCGATGCATTTGCTGGCAAGAGTCGCGTAGCGCGTCATCGCCTTGTGTATGATTGCCTTCAAGCTTTCATTGATCAGGGGCTGCACGCGCTGGCAATCGAAGTGCTGTAGACCTACGATGTCAAAGACTTGCCAACGGTCGTTGGCAAGCACCAACCTTCTCACCTTTTCTTGGATTTCCGCATGAAAAAACAGCTTTTGCCCAGCCTTGTGGCCGCCGTCGTGTTGGGCACTGTCGCCCTTTCGGCTTCTGCGCAAAACTTGGCTATTGTGAACGGCAAGCCCGTTCCCATGGAACGCTTCCACGCACTGAAGCAGCAAATCGAGAGCTCCGGCCGCACAGTCCCTGCCGAGATGGATCCTCAGATCAAGGACGAAATCATCGCGCGTGAAATCTTCATGCAGGAAGCAGCCAAGCGCGGTCTGGAAAATTCGCCCGAGTACAAGCTGCAGATGGAGCTGGCTCGCGAAACACTGCTGATCCGCGAACTGTTCTCTGACTTCCTCAAGAAGAACCCTGTCACTGACGGCGAAATCAAGGCCGAATACGACAAGTTCGTCGCCGCCAACTCCAGCAAGGAATACCGTGCACGCCACATCCTGGTGGACTCGGAAGACCGTGCCAAGGCCATCATTGCGGAAATCAAGTCCGGCTCCAAGAAGTTCGAAGACATCGCCAAGAAGGAATCCAAGGACCCAGGTTCCGCCCAGAATGGTGGCGATCTGGACTGGGCCAGCCCATCCAACTACGTGCCTGAGTTCACCGAAGCCATGCTCAAGCTGAAGAAGGGTGAAGTCAGCGACACTCCCGCCAAGAGCCAGTTCGGCTGGCACGTGATTCGTGTCGATGACATCCGCGACGCAGAACTGCCTGCCCTGGAAGACATCAAGCCCCAGATCGCCTCCCAGCTGGAACAGCAAAAGATGGTGCAGTTCCAGGAAGACCTGCGCGCCAAGGCCAAGGTGGAATAAGCCTCTCCGCTACACCACCCATCAAAGAAGCGACCCTCGAGTCGCTTTCTTTTTTTAGGTTGTGGACTGCTTATGCGCCGCGCGTCACAGGCACCTGTGCATCACGCCCATATTCGCTGTACTTGCCCAGCTCCCACTTGGCAATGGCATTGCGGTGTACTTCATCCGGGCCGTCGGCAAAGCGCAGCGTACGCGCCGTGGTATAGGCATGGGCCAGCGGGAAGTCCTGGCTCATACCACCGCCACCGTGTACCTGCATGGCCCAGTCAATCACATCGCAGGCCAGCTTGGGGGCCACCACCTTGATCATGGCAATCTCGGTGCGTGCCACCTTGTTGCCCACGGTGTCCATCATCCAGGCCGCCTTGAGCGTGAGCAGACGTGCCATGTCGATGCGGCAGCGTGCCTCGGCAATGCGCTCCTGCGTCACGGTCTGCTGCGCCACCGTCTTGCCAAAGGCTACGCGGCTGGAGGCACGCTTGCACATCAGCTCCAGCGCACGCTCGGCCTGACCAATCAGACGCATGCAGTGGTGAATACGCCCGGGGCCCAGGCGACCCTGCGCAATTTCAAAGCCTCGGCCTTCGCCCAGCAAAATATGGCTGGCAGGCACACGCACGTTCTCGAAATACATTTCCATGTGGCCGTGCGGTGCATCGTCATAGCCCAGCACCTGCAGCGGGCGCACCACACGCACGCCGGGTGTGTCAGCCGGCACCAGCACCATGCTTTGCTGCGCATGCTTGGGGGCATCGGGATTGCTCTTGCCCATGACGATGTAGATGGCGCAGCGTGGGTCGCCCGCGCCAGAAATCCACCACTTGTGGCCATTGATCACGTACTCATCACCCTGGCGCTCAATACGGGTGCAGATATTGGTGGCGTCGCTCGATGCCACCTCAGGCTCGGTCATCGCAAAGGCGGAGCGGATCTCGCCATTGAGCAAAGGCTGGAGCCAACGGTCACGGTGCTCCTGCGTACCATAGCGGGCAATGGTTTCCATATTGCCCGTATCAGGTGCCGAGCAGTTGAACACTTCGGAGGCCCAGCCTACACGGCCCATGATTTCTGCCAGCGGTGCGTATTCCTGATTCGTCAGGCCTGCACCCTGCACCCCGGCAATCTCGGCGGTGTCCTGCGGCAGAAACAGGTTCCACAAGCCCTGCTCCTTGGCCTTGTCCTTCAGGCCTTCAATCAGCTGCAGGGGCGTCCAGCGCTTGCCCGCCTCGGTATTGGCTTGCAACTCCTGCTGAAAGGCTTCTTCGTTCGGGTAAATGTACTCGTCCATGAAGCGCAGCAAGCGTGCCTGCAGCTCCTTGGTCTTGGGGGAGTAGTCAAAATCCATGGTGTGCCTCCTGTAGTAATTAGGGCGAAACATGGGCGAGCGCTGCCCTTCGGCCATCGCCTGCCGTCTGATGCATGAAGGAAAAAAACCTGCAGACCTGCTGTGTCTGCAGGAACACTCAAGCGCTGTGCTTTTGCGCGTAGGCCCAGGCCAGCTGTGCCATCGGCCGTGCTGTCTCACCAGCTGCTCTGGCCTGTGCACTGGATGCCGTACCAGCCTCTACGCGTTTGGCAATGCCCTGCAAGATGGCCGCAATGCGGAACATGTTGTAGGCCAGGTAAAAGTTCCAGTCTGCCTGCAGCTGCTCGGGCGTTGCCAGCCCGGTACGCTCGCAGTAGCGGCGCATGTAGTCCTGCTCACTGGGAATGCCCAGCGCGGCAATATCCAGCCCGCCAATACCACGCCCCAGGCTGGCGGGAATGTGCCAGGCCATGCAGTGGTAGCTGAAGTCCGCCAGCGGATGGCCCAGTGTGGACAGCTCCCAGTCCAGCACGGCCACCACACGGTCTTCCTCGGGTGCAAACATCAGGTTGTCCATGCGGTAGTCACCATGGACGATGGAGCGCTTGCGCTCATCCCTGGCGCTATCGGGCATGTGGGCAGGCAGCCAGTCCATGAGGAGGTCCATTTCCTCAATGGGCTGGGTGATCGAAGCCTGGTACTGCTTGCTCCAGCGGCCAATCTGGCGCTCAAAGTAATTGCCGCTCTTGCCGTAGTCACTCAGCCCATGCTGCTGCACATCTACGGTATGCAGCGCCGCGATCACGCGGTTCATCTCGTCATAGATGGCTGCGCGCTGCGGGTTCGCCATGCCCGGCAGGCCCTGATCCCACAGCACACGCCCCTGCTTGAACTCCATGATGTAGAAGGCCCGGCCGATGATGGATTCATCCTCGCACAGCGCATACATGTGGGGCACGGGCACATCGGTACCCGCCAGCGCACGCATCACGCGAAATTCGCGCTCAATCGCATGGGCCGAAGGCAGCAGCTTGGCTACCGGGCCGGGCTTGGCGCGCATCACATAGCTGCGCGCCGGTGTGACCAGTTTGTAGGTCGGGTTGGACTGGCCGCCTTTGAACATCTCTGCCTGCATGGGGCCTTCAAAGCCATCCACATGGGACTGCATCCAGGCACTCAGTGCGGCAAGATCAAAAGCGTGGGCTTCCGAGACAGGTCTGGTACCTACAAATTGGTCAAAGTTGCTCATAAGTCCTTAAAAGTCTGTTTCCACAATACGCAGCAGCGCATCGCGGTCACGTACCACCAGACCACCCGGTTCGATCCGGATGGCCCCCTCGCGCTCCATGCCCTTGAGCTCCTGGTTCACGCGCTGGCGTGAAGCCCCGAGCAGCTGGGCCAGCTCTTCCTGTGCCAGTTGCAGGCCGATGCGAATTTCTTCGCCATTGGCCAGGCTGGGAATGCCATAGCTGCGCGCCAGATGCAGCAGCTGCTTGGCCAGCCGCGCACGCAATGGCAAAGTATTCAGGTCCTCCACCAGCCCATAGAGCTGGCGAATGCGCCGCGCTGCCAGCCACAGCATGGCTTCGTAAAACTCCGTGTGCGTTGCCAGAATGCGTTTGAAATCCGCCTTGGCCACACACAGCAGCGTGGTGGCGCCGTGTGCGTACGCATCGTGCGTGCGCCTGTCTCCGTCGAAAATTGAGGTATCCCCAAACCAGATCCCCGGCTCCACATAGGTGAGTGTGATCTGCTTGCCCGTGATGGAGGTGGAGCTGACCCGCACCGCCCCCCTGGCACACGCAAACCACTCCTCCGGCACCTCGCCACGCGCGCAGATCAAAGCACCATCCTTGAACCGTTTGACGTAAGCGCATCGCAATATGTCGTGCCGCAATGAAGGGGAAAGGGATGAAAACCAGCGACCAGCATTGATCGCCTCTCTCTCTTCCATAGTAAGAATCGGGTCGTCCATAGCCTGTCTTGTCTGTGACTAAAAACCGCCCCATTGTCGCGTCAGAGACCGGCCCATTCACCAGTCATCCCGGCTGCAAGCCTCTGCGCTGTCAACCTTGCGACAGACTTCATGCCTGCAGCCGGATGCTTCACGGGTAAACCCTGAGGCATCGGATACCGCTGCCTGCATACCCCATGCAGCCAGCCACAAAAAAAGCACATGGTGATTGCTCCACCATGTGCCACTGCATACGCTGCTGCGATGAGGCAGCTTCCAAATACATAGCTTCCAGCGCAGACTACATCTGCCCTGAAAGCCATTTTGATCAAAATTCAGGCTGCAGGCGGCTGCTCCTCGTCGGTCAGCTGTACGGGCAGGCGCTGGCCATCACCTGCGACCAGACAGTTCATCTGCCCTTCACGCAACGGCACGCCCAGAAACTCCCCACCCCAGTCTTCGTCCAACTGAAAGTTCATGGATTCATTGATCAGCTTGCGACCTGTTCGCAGCGCCTGCAGATCCTGGGGCATCAGTTCAATGGCTTGGGGATAGGCGCCATCATGGGCCTTCCAGTACTCACGCAGCATCTGCGTCAAAGCGTCATAGAGATTTGGCATGGTGTGAAGTGTAGGCAGCTTGGCAAAGCTGCAGGGCATGAGATGGTGATGATGTCGTCGACCAGTCAGGCTGGGACAAAAGCCTGACGACTGCCTACGTTGAATACGAGGTGCATCAGGCACGCTGCGCCCTAGACTGTCAGCACCGACCAGAAGCTCCCACTCACCCCCCCCATTTCATGCACTATCTCAACCATGCCGCCTGCGGCCTGATGTCGGACGCTACGCGCAACACCATGCATGCCTATATGTGCCAAGAGCAGCAAATGGGCAGCTATCTCGCAGCCAAGCAGGTACACAAAGACATCGCCAGCGTTTATCAAAAAATCGCGCAGGCTATCCATGCACGCCCTGAAGATATCGCTTTGACGCAAGGTAATAGCGACGGCTGGGGCCGCATCATCAGCAGCATGGATTGGCGCCAAGGTGGGCGCATTCTCGTTGCCCGCAATGAATGGGGAGGCAACCTGGGTGTCTTGATGCAGCTGCGCGCGCAGTACGGTGTCCGCATCGAAGAAATGCCATGCAATGCTGATGGCCTTGTGGATATAGATGCCTTGGACCGCTTGCTGCAAACACCCACCAGTCTGGTGGTGCTGACCTGGTTTTCATCCAACAGCCCGCTCATTCAACCTGCACAGACCATTGGCGCACTTTGTGCGCAGTACAGGACGCCCTTGCTGATTGATGCAGCGCAGGCCATGGGACAGTGGCACATTGACGTGCAAGCACTGCAATGTACTGCGCTCACCGCTCCCGGTCGCAAGTGGCTCAGAGGGCCTCGCGGCACAGGTTTTGCCTATGTGCATCCAGACTTTTTACCCTCCCTACATCCACTGGGTGCAGACCACTTCTCCCGCCCATGGCAAACAGACAGTACGTGGGTCCATAGGACGGATGCCAAAAAACTGGAGCTCTCAGAGTCATCCATCGCCTTGCGACTGGGTTTGAGTCAGGCATTCGACGAATGGAATGCTGCTGGCGCAGCCAAGGTGCAAGAGCAAATCCAGGAACGTGCAACATGGCTGCGAGAGCGCTTGCAGACCCTCCCTGCGGTCAAAGTCCATATTCCACAACGCGAGCATCTCTCTGGCATCGTGACTCTGGAATGCGTATCGCACAGCCATGAACATATCCACTCCAGCCTGCAACGCCAGGGCATTGAAGCGGCGTTATGTCCGGCAGCTTTTACGCCATGGGATATGCAGGCCCGCCAGCTGCACTCTGTGCTGCGGTTCTCACCCAGCTACGACACGTCCTGGGACAGCATGGCATTTTGTGTAGATGCGCTGCAAAGAGCACTTCAGCCATAGCGTTCCGCGACGCAGGCCCTCCACGCCGTGAAGTCCTGGCCACTGGCTATTTCTCCCATCCACAGGCACAATCCGCCCCGCCACTTTGCTGGCATTCGCTAGGGGTGTCCTGCTGCGCTGCAGCAGGGCTGAGATCACACCCTTTGAACCTGATTGAGGTCAGCCTCAAGCACTCAATATATATACTCGTGGGCATGACAGAACAGCCACGCGTATATAGCTACATCCGATTCTCAGACGCTAAGCAGGCCGCTGGGGCCAGTACAGAGCGCCAGCAGTCCTACGCTGCAGACTGGGCCAAGAAGCACGGCCTGGAGCTGGACGAAACCCTCACCATGCGTGATGAGGGCTTGAGCGCTTATCACCAGATGCATGTCAAGCGTGGTGCGCTGGGGCTGTTTTTGGCGGCAGTGGATGCTGGCACCGTCCCTGCAGGAAGCGTGCTGGTGGTAGAAGGCCTGGACCGCCTGAGCCGCGCTGAGCCCATTCAGGCCCAGGCACAGCTGGCCAACATCATCAATGCCGGCGTTTCTGTGGTCACGGCAAGTGATGGCAAGGTGTACTCACGCGAGAGCCTGAAGGCCAACCCAATGGATTTGGTGTACAGCCTGCTTGTCATGATCCGTGCCCACGAAGAGAGCGACACAAAGAGCAAGCGCGTGCGCGATGCCATCCGCAGGCAATGCCTGGGATGGCAGGCTGGCACATATCGCGGGCTGGTGCGCTACGGCCCTGCACCGAGCTGGCTCAAAGCAGTAGACGGGCAATGGCACATCATCCCTGAGCGCAAACAGGCCGTACTCACTGCCATTGAGCTGTGGCAGCAAGGCCTGGGCACTGGAGCCATCGCCAACGCGCTTTTTGAGCGAGGCCTTTCCATCAGCGGCGTACCACCGACCAGCGGGCACCTGTCACGGCTGCTGCAGCACCCTGCGCTGGCAGGCACAAAGATTGTCAACCTAGACGGCGAAGAGTTTGTGCTGGAGAACTATTACCCCGCCCTGATCAGCCAGGAGCAGTTGCTGGAGCTGCAGCAGCAGGGCAGCGAGCGCGGCAGGCGCTGGACCAAGGGCGACATTCCCAGCATCCTCACCGGCCACAACATCACTGTGTGCGGCTATTGCGGATCGCCCATGAAGTCACAGACCATGACCAGCCGCCGCAACGCAGACGGCACCATTCCAGACTACAACCGGCGCCTGCACTGCATGCGCATCAATTCCGGCTGCAAGTGCCTGGTAGCCGGATCGTGCAGCGCTGTACCCATTGAAAAAGCACTGCTGCACTACTGCAGTGACATCATCAACCTTCAACGTCTGTTTAATGGAGACCACACCGCAGTGGCCAAGTCTGCCGTGGTTGCCGCGCAGTCTGAGCTGGCTAAGGTGCAAAAGCAGCTGGACCGCATCACCGAAGCACTGCTGGAAAGCACCGCCGCCCCGGCCACGTTCTTGGCCAAGGCCAACGAATTGGAGCTGCTGCGCGACCAGGCACAAACCCGCCTGCTGGCTGCTGAACGTGATTTGGCCAACGTCAGCCGCGCCAGTGCGAAAGATGCGCACCTGCAGTGGCAAGAGCTCAGCGCCGGCGTACTGAGCCTGGACAAACCTGCCCGCCTAAAGGCTCGGCAGCTGGTGGCAGACACCTTTGAGCGCATCACGGTTTACCAAAAAGGAATGCGCCCAACTGCTGGAGATGGGCGCATAGATATTGTGCTGCTTGCCCGTGGTGGCCAGTCGCGCATGCTTCGCATCGACCGGGCAGGCAACTGGGTTGCAGGGGAAGATGCAGATATTTATCAAAATATAAACACGTACCACACTTAAAAAATTATCAAACACAATGAAAAAAACCAATAGAGATATTTACAAGAGTATTAAAACAACTCCAATAACAATCCTAACAACTCTGCTAGCATTTTTAGCTCTTTTATTATATTTTTATAATTTTAGAGGCAGCTTTTCAAAAGATCCACACTCCTGGGGAGCATTTGGAAGTTATTTAAATGGAACGATTGGAACATTAGCTGCGATCACTGCAGTCATTTGGTTAATAATTTCAGTAAATCTTCAAAAAAAAGAACTGGAACACGTAAAGGCGCAACTAGAGAAGAGCGCTGAAGAACAAATAAAACAAACTACTATAAGTGCAATTTCAGCAATTTTAAACTCAAGCCTACAACTAATAAATAACTACCAAAATGATTTGGTCGCACTTAATAATGGAGAAAAACATTTACACCCATTTGCTGATGCACAGCATCTCCATAACAAGATAGATATGGAGTGGAGAAAAATGATATTTTATCAAGCAAAAATCGAATCATACCTAAATGACAAATATATAGATAAAAGCAATGAAAATAGCGAAGACGACGAACCTTTTTGAATTTAAACGACCTAATTATTTCAATAGTTTTATAAATCCTCATTTAACATCCTTTCCATCAGCACCTGCTGCTTGAGCAGATCTACTTGGGCGTCTCGCCGCTCGACAATGCCCACAAGCTCTCCAACCACGCCCGCGCCCTCTGCAAGATGGGCTGCGAGTCGCTGGTAGTGATCTGCGAGATCTCTTGCGGCAGCGGCGTCGGCTGCAGCTTGTGCTCGCTGGGTTGCTGTAGCGCGGAGCTGCTGCTGCAGGCTTGCAATGTCAGCAGCATCACGAGCGCGGCCAGCTTCGAGCTGAGTGATTTTTTGTGTGTATTCATAGACATTGGTTTGCGTGTTGTCTGCATGATCCAGCAGCGCAGCGGCTTTGTTTTCTGTAGCTGCTTGCGCTTGCTGCGCCTGCGTTTGGGCCATTTTTGACTGTGAAGCCTCCAGCTTGGCCAAGTCCACCTGCAGGCCCCGCACGCGGATTTCTTGCAGGCCCACGGCAGCAGCCAGTGCCAATGCCGCCCACGGCCAGATGCGCGCGGCAATCACAGCGGCCTCCAGTACCAGCAGGGGTCATGCACCCACATCAGCCACAGAATCAGCATCACTGCCCTCCTTTCTCAGCCAGCACCTGCGCAGAAAAATGCCCATCCCGCCCCCAGTCTCGGCACAGCTCGGCAGTCGTGTCGCGACGCTTGGCCAGGCCGTCCAGACGCTGCTTTTTGCCGCCCACGGTGCCATACGCAAAGCGCTGCATCTGTGGGCACCAGATTTCGAACGGCTGGCCAGCATTGGCTTGCCGCAACAGCGTGGAGGCAGCCACGGTGGCTTCGCCCAGGTTGTAGAGCATGTCGATGATGCTGGCGCGCACCCAGACGTTGTACGTCCCCCAGTGAACAAACATGCGCCGCGCTGCGCGCTCGGCGGCAAGGTATTTGGGCAGCTCCAGGCGCTTGCAGTCCTCCGGCGTGTAGTACTTGGCAGGGTCCACCTCAGGGCCCGTCACCCCGTTGCAGACGGTCCATGGCTGGCCCTTGCCGATCACGTCCCGGTAGGGCTTGCCGATGTGCCGGCCGCTGCTTTCGTAGTGGGCACCGATTTCCATGGCCAGCTGCACGGCCTGGCTGGGAGCTTGGTGCTGCTCTACCGTCACATAAGTGGCGGCACCGGCAGCAAAGCCCAAAACCACCTGCATCAGCTTGTTGCGCAGGATTTCTGGCACTTTGCTCATCGCACACCCCTCCACGCACTCCAGGCAGTGATACATGCAGCGCCCAGGCCTACGATGGCCGCCGTGGGTTTGGCCAACTTACCCAGCCAGTTCAGCACCTTGAAAGCGCCGCGCATGGCTTCAAAGAACTCGAGCAGGTCTGCCAGCTGGGTGCGCAGCTCGTGCAGCTCTTTGCGCGTGGCCGTCAGCTCTGCATTGGCTGTGCTCAGGTCGCGCTCAATGTCGGCCATGCGCTGGCTGCCTTTGTCAAACCGCGCATTGATCTGCTGCAGCGTCACTGCTGGCAGCTCGTTGCCGTAGTCGTCCACCATTGCCCTCTCCTACACTTCGATCAAGACATAGGGCAACACCGGTGCATCGCCCGTAATTTCTCCCGCTTTCACATACACCTTGGCAGCTACCGCCCTGCCCAGCGGGTTGCGCACGCGCAGCTGGCCACCACCACCGTCCAGCGTGACCAGCGCCGTGCCATCTGCATAGGCAGCTGCCACGGTGCCGCTTTGCACCGGGTCATCCGGCAGCAGGCTCAGCAGGCGTTTGTAGAGATTTGTGCTCATGCGGACACCCTTTCTACGGTCACTTGCTGCCGCACCTTAGGCAGCGCGGCGCTCACGCTCACGCTGCGTACCAGGCCGCGCCATGTGCCGTCCAGATCTGGCACTTCCAGCAGCTGGCCAGGCTGCAACACGCCGGGATTGGTGCCCCCGGTCAGCACGGGCATGTTGATGGTGTGCAGCAGCTTGTTGCCGCTGGCGGCCAGCTCCCAGCTGCCGCGCATGCGGGCGGCGTCTGCATGGGTGATCAGGTCATCCTGAATCTGTGGGGCCAGCTTGTCGCGGGCGCTCAGGGCACGCACTACGTGGCCCTGCACGCCACCCACAGGGCCTCCAGTCACGTACACGGCGTTGTATTCGGCGCGTGGCTCAGGCTTGAGGTCGTCGGTCACGATCACATCAGGCGGCATGTGCACGTCTGGCGTGGCGTCTGCCCATTCCCACGGCAGGTGCGGGTAGCGCGGCGCGATGATGAGCTGCTCTGCCGTGCGGTGGCTGCGCACCACGGCGTTGACGCTGGCCGCCACGCGCTGCACGGCCTGCAGGGGCGTGCCCTGGAAGCTGAAAGCACCGGCAGGCACCTGCCAATCTGTAATCTGCCAGTCCAGCCCCACGCCTGTGTACTCCAGCGCCTGCGCGGCCAGCTGCTGGGCAGTCATGGCGGCAGCGGGCGTCCACACTTGCTGCGGCATGTAGGGGTCTGCCAGCAGCGTGGTCACGCTCAAGCCCTCTACTTTCACGCGATGCTTGGCAAAAGCACGGCTGCGCGGCGTGGACATGACGGCAAACACAAAGGGAATGCCATCAATCGACACTTGCAGCCGCGCTGGCAGACCTGCCACGGGCGCCAGCTGCTCCATCAGGCGCTCAGGGCCAGATGCGCTCAGGCTCCAGCAGAAGCTGTCATCGTTGGTGCTGATGGTGGCATCGAGCAGCTGCACAGGCTCCATGCTTGGCAGCAGGTGCGCGGTAAGCGTATGGACTTGCATATAGATCCGTAGGACTGGAATGCGGTATTGCGCCGAAGGCTCGGGCGTGGGCGTGTCGTCTTTGCAGCAGCAAAACACCAGTGCAGCGCTGCCGGTGTAGGCGTCACGAAACAGCAGCTGCGCAGGCAGGCCTGGCACGTAGCACGGCGCGGGTTTAGGGGGCAGCGGTGGCAGCCACATGCCGGGGCCGGGCTTGATGGCCTCTTGATACCTGCCGTGCATTCCCACGCGCAGCGGCAGGCCTTGGCCCATCCGCGCCAGCAGCCGCGCTGCCAGCGGCTGGCCTTGTTGCATGCGGCTGCGCAGCTGACCGCGCAGGCGCACGGCCTCCTGAAAGCCCTGCAGGGTATCTGCGCGCACGGGAGCAGCATCCTGCTGCACGTCTTGCATGCCACTGCGCAAGCGCATGCCGTCCTGGTACTGCTGGGCCACACCTGCACGCACTGCAGCAGCGTCTTGCGCCAGCTCTTGCGCGCTACAAGCCAGGCGCTGGGCCTGCTGCCACAGCTGCTGCACCTGTGCGGAGACTTTGCGGGCGTCTTGCCAGATCTGCTGCACGTTGGCTTGCATGCGCTGTGCCTGCTGCCACGTCCCGAGCATGTGGCCACGCAGAGGCGCTGCATGCTGGACTAGCTCTTGCGTCTGACCAGTGCGAGGCCTGGAGACATTGATGCTCCAGCCCAATTGCACACTGCCGCGCAAGCTGCGGACCACACCGGCCGCCAACTGCACACGCTGCATTGCGTGTAGCTGGACAGATCCGCGCAGCCCCACAGTCACCACACCATTGACGCTCAGAGCGTAGCTGTGCTTGCCTGGATCTACTGGCGGCTGCTCATCATGCTCATCGCCGCCGAACACCAGGTGTGCAGGCACGCTCCCCGTCCACTGCTGACGCAGCAGCAACTCCACGCCATTGCCTGCCGTGGGTGGCTGCTCTGGCTGCGGCGTTGCGGCACTACCGCCCAGCAACAGGTGAGCGGGCACATCACCGCTCCACGCTTGGTGCAGCAGCAAATCAGGGGTGTTCAGTGGCTGCTCGTTCATGCTCACGACTTACCCCAACACAGCCCCTGCAAGGCTCAGCAGTCCGCCAGCGTAGAACTGAGGCGAGTCATCCCCCACTGGCGTAGCACCTCCGACAACTTGAAAGCAGCCACCGTGCTCTGCATCTGTCACCCCACCGTCCAGCAGCACGGTGCCATCCCCCGCCACAAGCTCGCCCGTGCGCGGAATGCCAGACTGCAGCACCATGACCCCAGCCACAGCAGAACTGGCTACGTTCAATGCCAGCGTACCGTCTGCTTGCAGCGTGCCGCAGGGCTTGTCCAGTGGCACCTCCACCATCATGTCTGCAAGCTGCAAACCCATACCGCTGCCGCGCGCAGTCCGATAAATGCGCACACATGCATTCCCCTCGCCCACATCTGCTGCAGCCACCAATGCAGCAAGCTGGGCCGCGCGCATGGCTTGCTCGGTTGCAGGGCGCAGGCGCCACACATCCACTGCGGGGACCGTCATGCCTGCACCTCTGACTTCAAGTTGTTGGCAATCTCGCTGCGGAAATGCCTTTCGTGGTCCCACGCCACCACGTCAAACTCCAGGTCAGGGTTGAGATCGCGGAATTCGTAGCTGCCGTCCTCCCGGCTCCAGGTCTGCCGTAGCAGTGCACCCGTCCTGCTGTCGTGCAGGCGAACGCGGCGCACAAGAGGGATGTTTTGCGGGTCTGCCTTGCGCTTGACAGTGCCGTAGATGCGACCTCGACCACCAACGTCGAGGTCTAGGGTGGTGAATACAGGCTCCACGCCGAGCGTTGCGGGTTCGACGAGTGGTGCACCTGCGGTGACAGGTGGGAGTACTGCAAGAGCACGAGTGCTAGCCACATAGATTGGATCTAGCTGCACACACTTGTATATCTGCCACCCACCGTAATCCACGGCATAAACAATCACACCATCGTGTGTTGCAATACC
>ENA-UOJC01001413-UOJC01001413.1-human-gut-metagenome-genome-assembly--contig:-C104-NODE-1413-length-32801-cov-14.725402_pt1 | contig 32801 bp, 29 predicted proteins | sample MGYA00242339_ERZ723886 | MGnify/ENA metagenome assembly ERZ723886 | reverse complement strand
CCGTCACCGGCCGCAGCATGGAGAACATGATGAAGGTCTCCACGGAGCTGGGCTATATGAAGGTGCCCAAGAACACCCTCATGGACATCAACAAGCTCAAGGGCCTGCCGAAAAACAAGCAGGTCATCGTCACCACCGGCTCCCAGGGCGAGGAGATGAGCGCCCTGTACCGCATGGCCTTCTCCACCCACAAGCAGGTGGAGATCGGCGCCGGCGACAAGGTCATCATCTCCGCCTCCGCCATCCCCGGCAACGAGGTGACGGTGGGCCGGGTCATCAACGAGCTGTTCCGCAAAGGCGTGAAGGTGGTCTACAACAAGGCCGACATCCTCCACGTCTCCGGCCACGCCTGCCAGGAGGAGCTGAAGATCATCCATGCCCTGACGAAGCCCCGTTTCTTCGTCCCCCTCCACGGCGAGCAGCGGATGCTGCAGATCCACAGCCAGCTGGCCCAGGACATGGGCATGGACCGCAACCACATCGCCATCGCGGACAACGGCACCGTTATTGAGCTGACCGCCAAGACGCTGAAGCTGGGCGGCTCCGTCCCCGCCGGCGAGGTGTTTGTGGACGGCTCCGGCGTGGGCGACGTGGGGGCCGTGGTCATGCGGGACCGCAAGCGCCTGGCCGAGGACGGCATGGTCGTTGTGGTGATGCCCGTCTCCAGCCACGACGGCGGCCTGCTGGCCCCGCCGGAGATCATCACCCGGGGCTTCATCTATGTGAAGGAGTCCGGCGACCTGATGAAGGACCTGCAGTCCATCGCCATGGACGCGGCGGATTCCGTCTCCCGCAGGCGCGGGCGGGACGACGGCGAGCTGAAGGGCGCGGTGAAATCCGCCGTCAGCAGCTATCTGTTCAAAAACACCAAGCGCAGCCCCATGGTCATTCCTGTTGTGACAAGGCTGTAAAGAAAATGGGACGCCCCGGCGGGGCGTCCCATTTTTTCGTTGTGATCCGGTCAAAACCGCCGCGTAAACGTCGATCCCCTGCCCGCGGGAAGCCGTACCCGCGGAGACCGCGGCAGCTGATGCGGGCAGGAGCGGTCCAAGCCGCGGCCCTCACCGGGGATCATCCCGCAGCCAGCGCCACCGTCACATCCACATCCCCCGCGCAGGAGCCCAGCGCGTCGATCCCGGCCTGGTCCATCCGGGCGATGACCTCCATGCCGGCGGCGATGGTGCGCTCACCCTCGTCGCCGGACAGGGTGATCTCCAACTGCCGGCCAGCGGATGCGGCAGACTCATCCTCCGCCAGTTCAAAGGTGACGCTGACCAGATCGGCGTAGGAGTGGATAGCCTCCACGCCGCCCTCGTCCAGCTTGGCCAGGATCTCGATGCCGGCGCTGATGGAGCGGCCGTCATGGTCATAGAAGATGCCCATGGTGGGGCCTGGATGCCAGTAGACGATATCGCCGATCTCATACTCATTGACGGTGTTGGTCTGGCTCTCCTCGCTGAGGGAGAAATCCAGATAGACCTCCTTCTGCCGGTCCAGGTGGTCGTGCATCTCCACGGTAAAGGGCATCTGTCGGGCAAACTCAGCTGCGGCGGGGGTGTCCATCAGGGCGGCGGTGACCTCCTGAGTCCCTTCCTCGCCCTCCAGCGTCAGCTTCAGGGTGCGTGTGCCGGCAGATGCGGAAGCGGGAGCTTCCGGCTGATTTGTGCCGGATGCGGAGGTGTTCGGCTCCACAGGGGCAGGGCCGGCGGCAGGGGGATTTGCGCCGCAGGCGGCCAGTGAAGCAAGCATCGTGACCGCCAAAAGCAGCGCGTTCCATTTGCGTTTCATGCGGATTCATCCTTTCAGTATGGTCTTGGGAACTGCGGTTCAGGCGTCTTACAAGCCACACTGTAAAGGGGACATGTGAGAAAAGTGTGAGGAAAAAAGCAGGGTTTTGTGAGAAATAGCGGCCGGAAAATTTTTTGAGATTTTTCAGATTTCCTCACAGATTTCTCACAACTGTGCTTTATGATATGATATCATCACAGAAAAAGGAGGGATTCCTGTGCCCAACATGCTGATCGTGGATGACGATGTCCACCTGAGAAAGCTGGTGCTGACCTATGCCCAGATGGAGAACTTCCAATGCCGGGAGGCCGAGAGCGGCGACCGGGCGCTGGAACTGCTCCGGGAATCGGACGCCGACATCATTATATTAGATGTGATGATGCCGGGACGAGACGGCTTTGAAACACTGGCGGAGATCCGCAAGACCTCCCAGGCGCCGGTCATCATGCTCACTGCCCGGGGCGAGGAGTACGACAAGCTGCTGGGCTTCAACCTGGGGGCCGACGACTACGTTTCCAAGCCTTTCAGCCCAAAAGAGCTGATGGCCCGTGTTGGAGCGGTGCTCAAACGCAGCGGCACAAGGCAGGGGAAGCGCCTGACTTTCGGCGGATTGGTGATCGAGCCGGAAGCAAGGGGCGTCACGGTGGATGGAAAGGCCGTCAGCCTGCCGCCGAAGGAATTCGACTTACTTATGAAATTGGCCGGGAACGAGCGTATGGTCTTTTCCAGAGAGCAGCTGCTGGATCAGGTGTGGGGCTTTGACTATTTTGGGGACGCCCGCACGGTAGACACCCACATCAAGGCCCTGCGGGAGCACCTGGGGCCGTACCGCAAGCTCATTGAAACCGTCTGGGGGGTAGGATATAAATTTGAATACCATGAAGAACGATAAAGCGCCCCGGCGGGGCATGAGCATGGCTCTTTTGCTGTGGGGCATCATGATGGTGCTGGTGCTGGTGACGGTGGCCTTTATGTGGGTGTTCCAGATCTATTTCATGGAGCGCAACTATATCGACTCCCACATCGCGGAGGTGCAGGAGCGGCTGGACCCGGTGCTGGAGGAGCTGTCCGCCACCGACCTGGCGGACAATGAATCCATGATCTCCTACCTCAGCCAGACGGCCAACGGCAAGCTGCTGATCGTCAATCAGAGCGGGCAGCTTGTCACCATGTACACCTACGGCCACCCCATTGACCTGGCCTCCAACCGCACAGATGTCCTGACTTGGGAGCGCATTGCCAATGGTGAGGATTACCCCAAGATCCGGGCCATGGAGCCCTATTCCAGAGAGACCATGGAGGGCCGCCGCATCATCTCCTATGAATACGGCCTGCCGGCCCGTTACCACGGCGAGGATGTCTATGTCATCCTGTACCACTCCTTTACGGAGCTGAACAACGTGCTGGACCTGAACCGGCACCAGCTGATGATCCTCAGCGTGATCCTGACCCTGGCCTCCGCTGTCCTTGCGGCTTTCCTGTCCAAATTGTTCACACGGCCCATCCTGACCATCAAGAAGACTGTGGACCGGCTGGCCCAGGGCGACCTGACCGCCGCGCCGAAGCTGAAGCGGAAGGACGAGATCGGCCAGCTGGCAGCTTCGGTAGAAGAATTAGGACAGGCCCTCCAGCGGGTGGACACCCTGCGCCGGGAGGTCATTGCCAATGTGTCCCATGAATTGCGCTCCCCCCTGGCCCTCATCGGCGGCTACGCGGAAATGGTGCGGGACATTACCTGGAGGGACGACGCCCAGCGCACGGAAAACCTGGACCTGATCATCAGCGAGTCCAACCGCATGAGCGAGATGGTCAGCGATATTCTGGACTACTCCCAGCTCCAGTCCGGCTACCTCCAGCTCAAGCGGGAGGAGTACGACCTGTGCGAGATCGTGGAGACAGAGGTTCAGCGGTGTGAACAGATGGCGGCGGAGAATCATCTGAAGCTCCGGGTTGACCGCCCTTCCAGGGAATTCCAAGTCAATGTGGACGCTTTGAAGATCAGCCAGGTCATCCGCAACCTGCTGAACAACGCCGTCAATCACACCAAGGACGGCGAGACCATTACCGTGACGGTGGAGGAGACGCCCCAGGATTACAAGGTGTCGGTCATCAATCCCGGCGAGCCGATCCCGGAGGAGGAAAGGCAGCTCATCTGGGAGCGGTATCAGCGCAGCCAGCACCAGGCGGGACGGCGGCAGGGCACCGGCATCGGCTTGTCCATCGTCAAGACCATTCTGGACGCCCACGGCATGCCCTGCGGCGTGGACTGCGCGGACGGGCTGACCTGTTTCTGGTTCTGTTGTCCCAAGCAGCACTGATTTCACAATCACATATTGGTAAGCCCGCCCCGCGCCTGGCCGCGGGGCGGGCTTTTTTTCTGATATGGCCCATTTCTCACAAAACCCTGCGTTTTTCCTCACACTTTTCTCACAACTTCCCATTAGAGTATAGATAAACCCAAAGCGAACCCCGAAAAGCAAATAACATCTATCCCTCGAAAGGAATGGTTCATATGAAAAAAGCGCTCTCCCTTCTTCTGGCCCTGGCCATGACCGCCTCTCTGGCCGCCTGCGGCGGCCGGGATGCCGGCGCCCCTCCCGCTGAGGACCCGCCGGCGGTCACGGCTCCCGACAGTGCCCCAAATCCCGCGGGCCAGCCCTCTGAACCCGCGGAAACGCCGGACCCCTCTGCTCCCTCTGACAATCGTGAGAACGGCGGCATCCTGATCGCCTATTTCGGCGTGGTTGAGGACCGTGAGAATGTGGACACCGTGGCTAATGCCAGCCGTGTGGCCACGGCGGACGGCGTGGTGGGCAACTGTGAATTTATCGCCCAGGCCATCCAGGAGGCCGTGGGCGGTGACCTGTTTGCCATCGAGACGGTGCAGGACTATCCGCGCAGCCACGAGGCCCTGCTGGGCTTCGCCTACCAGGAATTGCGGAAGGACGCCCGGCCGGAGCTGCGCGGCGAGATCGAAAACCTGGACGACTACGATGTGATCTTCCTGGGCTATCCCAACTGGAACGCCGACCTGCCCATGCCCCTCTACACCTTCCTGGAGTCCTATGACTTCAGCGGTAAGACCATCATCCCCTTCGTCACCCACGGCGGCAGCGGCTTTTCCCGCACCATCTCCACCATTGCGGGCCTTCAGCCCAACGCAACGGTTGTGGAGGATGGGCTTTCCATCTCCCGGGGGAATGTGGCCAACGCCGCCCAGGAGGCCATGGACTGGGCCTCCGGGATTTTGAATTGATACCAGCCTCTGAAACGTCCGCCATTTTCCTCCTGCGGGCGTTTCAGAGGAAGATCTAAAAGAAAGAGGCCCTGTCCATGAAGCTGAAACAGAAATGCAAAATTGCCCTGGACGTCTGCATGACCCTGCTGCTGTTCGTCCTGATGGCCTATCAGATCACCGGGCAGCTGGCCCACGAGTGGGTGGGGGCGGCAATGTTCCTCTGCTTCATCGCCCATCACATCCTGAACGCCCGGTGGGCCGGGGGCCTTCTGAAAGGAACATACAACGGCTTCCGGATCTTCCAGACCGCCATAGACCTGCTCCTTCTGGCAGATATGCTGACGCTGATGGTCAGCGGCATCCAGATGTCCCGCTATGTGTTCGCCTTTCTTCCGGGCTTCGGCAGCATCGCCGCCGCCCGGCGGCTCCACATGCTGGCCTCTTACTGGGGCTTCGCGCTGATGTCCGTTCACCTGGGCCTCCACTGGGGCATGGTGACGGGGATGTTCCGCAAAGTAAGGGTCAGCAAGCCCTCTCCCGCCAGGACTGCCGCGGCCTGGGGCGTTGCCGGACTCATCGGGGCCTATGGTGTTTACGCCTTCTGGCGGAACCAGATTTGGATGTATCTGTTTCTGCGGGCGGAATTTGTATTTTTCGATTACAGCCAGTCGCCGGTCCGGTTTTTCCTGGATTACCTGGCCATGATGGGGCTGTTTGTCTTTTTGACCTACGGGGCCGTGAAACTGCTGCGGAGGAAGAAAAAGGCGGTGCAGACATGAGGCGGCTGCTTGCTCTGGGGCTTGCGCTTCTGGCCGCGGTAAGTTGCGTTGGCTGTTCCCGGCAGGCGGCGTCAGCCATGTCGGAGCCCCAGGAGGCCGCCGGCGGCCTGTTCGCCATGGACACCTACATCAACCTGACCGCCTACGGCCCAAACGCGGAAGCTGCCCTGGATTTGGCCGAGGCCAGGATCCGGGAGCTGGAGAACCTGTGGTCCGTCACGGACGAGGGCAGCGAGATCTACGCCGCCAACCACAGCGGCGGCGCGGCGGTAAGTGTCAGCGCGGACACGGAAGAGCTGCTCCGCTTCGCCCTTGATATGGCAGGGGAAACCGGCGGCGCATTGGAGCCTACCATCTACCCGGTGCTGACCGCCTGGGGCTTTACCACCGACAGCTACCAGATCCCAGCGCAGGAGGAGCTCGACCGCCTGCTGAAGCTGGTGGACTATGAGGCGATCACTTTGACCGATAACACCGTGACCGTTCCCGATGGGATGATGCTGGACCTGGGCGCGGTGGGCAAGGGCTACGCCGCCGACGAGACCGCCGCCATCCTGCGGGAGAACGGCGTGGAATCCGCCCTGCTGGACTTCGGCGGCAACATCCTGACTGTGGGGAGCAAGCCGGACGGCACCCCCTGGCGGGTGGGCGTCCGGGACCCGGACAGCGATGGAACCCTGGGCATGCTGGAGGTGATTGACCAAAGCGTGGTGGTCTCCGGCGGGTATGAGAAGTATTTTGTGGGCGAGGACGGAGAGCGGTATTGGCACATCATCGATCCGGAGACCGGCCGCCCTGCCCGGAGCGGGCTGGTCCAGGCGGCCATCGTCAGCCAGGAGAGCAGGCTGTGCGACGCCCTCTCCACCGCTATCTTCGTCATGGGGCTGGACAAGGCTGTCGACTACTGGCAGGCCCATCAGGACTTTGACATGCTCCTGCTGACCGACGACCGGGAGATCTATCTGACAGAGGGACTGCGTGGCGCTTTTACTCCATGGGCAGATCACCCAGTACACATCCTGACCCCATGAGAAGGGCCATATCCATGAACCGGATTTTGACCTTTCTTTTGTCCTGCGCGCTGTCCGTCAGCCTGACTGGCCGCGGCGAAGCGCCGGGGCCGCGCGGGAGCCGGCCCAGGATGCCCAGCCGCCGACACAGTCGGAGGAAGCGCAGTCCCCGCAGGAAACCGGGCCGGAGCTGTGAGTACACTGTGGAGGAACTGTCGGTGAAGGTGGACGGCCATGGCTTCAGCGGCGACAATTTCGACCTGGCGATGGGGTATCTGCTTGATTAGGCCATCAGGGCGCCGCAGGAGGCGGTTTTCCCGCCGCCGCAAAACAGCTCCGACGCCCCGGCCCGCCGAAACAGCCACCAGATAAATACCATGCACCAGGCATAAGTCTCGGTAGCGGTGTCATGCACTTCCCGCCCATAGTAGGCGGTATTGTACTTGACGTTATTGGAATTGGCCGGGGATTCCCTGACGCCCAGTTCGGCCCGGGCGATGGCCAGCAGATCAGACGCCCGCGCCATCGCCGCCACCGTCCAGCGTATCCTGGATCTTCTGAGACTGGGTGCCGAAGTAGAACGCGATGATGACGGCATAGATGGTCATGAAGTCCTGGCTGATGGCTCCCCGCAGGGCCATGACCGCGAACACCGCCGTCAGCGTGATGGTCACGATGGACTTGACGGACATGAGCGCCGCCACCCGCCTGATGATCCTTTCAAACATAAGATACCCCTCCTAAACAGTATCGAATATACTTGCCGCGTCCGAATCGGGCGCGGCGGCCTTTGCGGTCCCCAGGGCGGCATCGTAGGTGATGCCGCCTTTTACATTCTCCGCCTTGGACTTGTTGGTGATTGCCGCCAGGACCACGGCATTGCCCGCCTGGCACAGCGTGATCAATCCGGACAGCGGATATAGGGCGCCTGTAAAGCTGCGTACAATGCACAGCCGCATCAGATACAGTGTGGCGGCGGACACCATGGTAGTCAGGCCCAGCATCCAGAAAGCGATCAGCTTGGAGGCGGTCAGCCGCTTCCTCTGGGGACTTTCTCCGGGCTTGTCCTCCTCAGGCTGGGCGGAGGCACTGTCCTTCACGGCCCTGCCGCGCCTCGTCGCGACCCTTCTGGCGGCCCTTCGGTTGGCACTCTCCTCCAGCTTCACGCCCCACACCATGCCAATCAGAAGCGCCGCACCCACAGCCGCCATGAAGAGCAGGCCGGTACTCCCGCTCATGCTCCCACCCCCGGCATTCCGGACAGGACCCAGGTCAAAAAGGCCCCGGCTACCAGCCATAGGGCCTTGTCCACCAGCCCGTCCCATCTCTTGCCGGGCTTGGCGTTCAGGGCCTTTACATCGCTTTTGATCTCCCGGACGTCCTGCTGGATATGCTCCTGCTCCTTGGCGAACACCGCCACAGAGGAGACCAGTTCGTCCAGGTTATCCTGCCGCTTTTCAATTTCCTCCAGCCGGTGGGTATTGGCCTTTGCCCGGTCTTCCACGGCGGTCAGCCGCTTCTCGTGTTCCAGATCCATGTCTTCGCTCCTCTCACGCAGCCGGCTTTCCCATGGCCTCCAGGCCGGCCCAGGTCAGATTTTGAGCCTCCAAAGCATTCCAGGTGTACCCGACAGCCTCCACCAGTCCCCAGGTGGCACCATACTTGTAATACAGGCCCGCCGTGCCGGCCGCCGGTATGGTCTGGCCGCTCTCCATGACAGCGGAGACCTGGATAATCGCCTCAACGCTGGTCCGGCCGTCCCCGGTGAAAGAAATGGCGTCCAGAGCGTCCTGGGCGGCAAAGCGGGCGGTTACCGCCCTGGTCAGCGTGATGGTATCACCGGTGTTGACCGACCAGCCGGGCGCCGTGACCGCCAGCCCGCTCAACCCCGTCCCGGAGATCTCCACCTTCAGCGAGGCTGCCCGGCAGAACGCCGTAATGCCGCACATCCCCGCGAAGCTGGCCGTCTCGCCGGTGGAGAAGAAGCCATAGAATACGTCGAACGTTCCCTGGCAGGACGCGATGAACACCTCCTGGCCGGTATCGCCCTGGACGATCAGCAGCACTTTTGGCACCAGCTCCTGCAGCGTCTCGGTGGCGGCAGCGCCGACGCCCATTTTGGCCAGATTCGCGGCCAGGTCATCCCGAAGCTGGGAGAGCAGCTGGAAATACGGCGTCAAATTATCCATTGGACGGCACCCCCACCACCTGTGCCAGGAATGTGTCCAGGCCTGCCAGCGCCGCGGCGCATTCGGCGGCCTGTGTGACCGCCTGGTCCAGCTCAGCCCCGGTATGGGAAGACTCATATTCCACCGCCATGGAATCCCTCCTCGCGCAAAGTAATTTTCCGTCCCGCAGCCGGACGTTCTCACGATCCGCCGTGATGACACGGGCGGCGTCGGTGGCCGAGATACGGAGCGCCAGGCCCTCGCCGGCCTCTGCGGGATTGGGGATCAAAGAAACCGCCAGCAGTACCGGCGCAAATGTATCGGCCACCATATCATTCACTCCTCAACACGCACAGTCAGCCGCTTCTTGATGGTCTGATCACCCAGGGCAAAGGAGACCGTGAGCTTGTACATCCCCGCTCTGTTGGGCTCCAAATACAGAATGATCTGATTGTCCCGGATCTCCGCGGGCCCCTCAAGGGTCTCCTTGCCGCCGGCCAGTGTATAGGAGGCGTCCCGGAGCGTGAAGCCATGCTCTTTCCCGTCAATAGTGACGGCCAGCATGATCTGCCGCCGCTCGCCCAGCAGCATATTGTAAACAGATTCTATGGTAATCAAATGGATCAAGCCTCCCCACAAAGATCACAGCGGACCAGCTCCACGCCGACATCCGCCTGTGAAAACGCAGCTACTGCATCTGAAACCCGCCCAGTTCTGACATCCGCGCAGGAAAACGCGGTCCGCACATCGTCAAGGGACCAGCCGGCGCCGATGTCCAAAACCTGAAAGCGGCAGCACAGCTTTGTGACGTCGTAAGTCAGCAGGACCGTGCAGAAGTAAGAGCGGTTCCCGGCGGCATCCTCTGCCCAGAGGGACACCGTGTACTCGCCGGAGGCCCTGGCGGGGACTGTGGTTTCCCACAGCCCCGCGGGGGTCCGCTGAAACAGAATCTTCGCACCGTCGCAGGTCCCCCAGATGGATTTAATCATCGGTGGCCTTGACACGGATGACGTAAGTAGCGCCGCAGTCTACGGGGTTGGGCGTCAGGCTCACGGACACGAAGACAGGCGCGGCGGTGTCCAGAGTCACCGTACGGGTAATGGCGGCGGTCTTGCCGGCGGAGTCCGTGGCGACGACGGTGATGACGTTCTCCCCCTCGGTCAGCGTGACCGCGGCGGAGAAGCTGCCGTCGGCATTGACGGTCACGGCCTTGCCGTTGACGGTCACGGAGACATCGGAGGTGGCGTCGTTGGTAACGCCGGACACCACCAGCTCGCTCTCGTTGGTATACAGGCCATCCCCGGGAGCGGTCAGGGTCAGGGTGGGCGGCACCGTATCGGTGGTGATCGTGGCCGTCGCCTGAACAGCGGCGTTGCCGTCGTGATCTGCGGCGTCGACCGTGATGGTGTGCTCACCGTCCGCGAGGGCGCCGCAGGTCACAGAGAAGGAATAACCGTTCTCGATGGCGCTGTGGGAGACGCCTTCCAGCGCGACGCCATCCACCTTGACCACCACGGAATCGAGGTCCACGCCGGAGTCGTCGTCAGTAATGCTGAAAGAGATGGAGGGCGTGGCGGTGGCCAGATAGGAGCCGGTGGTGGGCGCCAGGATGGTGATGACCGGGGCGACCTTCTCCTTGACCTGGAGCTTCAGGGATTCGCCCAGGGTCGCGTGGGTGACGTCCACAGTGGTGGAGTTGTTGGAGTCGTCGGTGGCGGTGATGGACACCGGGTAGTAATGGCCCTTCTGCGTATAGCTGGACTTCTGCGGCGCGGGAACGGAGGCCACCCAATCGCCGGTGGACTCCTCCAGCGTCAGATTGATGACCTGCCCGTTGATCAGGGCCTTCATGGTTTTGATCATATCTTATCCCTCCGTATGTTCTTCGGCATACGGCTCACCGATGTACTGCCGGTAAGCCTCCGCGCTGATTTTGCCGGCCTCGGCATCCCGCCTGGCCAGAGTCTTCACGTCCTGCCGCAGCTCCTCCGGGACCGTGGCAAACGTCCGGGACCCCCGCTGAATACTGCGCCAATAGACTTTCGTGATCGCACTCATTCCACCGTTTCCTCCCCAACATTGTTTTCGCCGCTGGTATTGCCCGCAGCTGCCTGCCCCTCATACAGGGCGATTGCCAGCTCGTCGGCCTCCGCCAGCTGATCCCGCAGGGTGGCAATCTCCCGCTCCTGGGCGGCGATGGCGTCCTGCTGTTCCTCGTTCCGGCCGGTCAGCTCCGCCACCTGGGCCTGATACTCCGTGACGTCCCCCAGATACTGCTGGGCGGTCTGGACCGTCACCGTGTAGCTCCTGGTGTTGTTGGCATAGGTGATGTCCACCACCTCGAAGCCGTAGCCATCCGGCAGGCCCTGCTCACAGTCCCGGTCCGTCAGCTTCTCGATGACGGGCCTGGCCCAGTTGATGCCCTCGATCTGCTCCAGCGAGGCGTTCTCCCGCTCGAACAGGATCCGGTACTGGCCGTTCTCCGTGCCCCGGGTGATGAACGATGCCGTCACGCCGTCGATCTTCCAATACTTCCCGAAAAATCCCATAGTTGCCTCCTCATTGTTTATATTGCATGGGCACATTCAAATCCCGCCCATGTCGTTGGGTTATCCTCAAACCACTGCCAGGTCAGCTCCACACCCTCCACATCGGCACAGGTGAGGCCGGAGATGATAAAGCGCGGATGGGCCGGTTTGATTTGCTCCACTCCATGTCCACAAGCTCATTCTTTTCGCCCGGGCGGGCATTCGCGCGCACCGTCCTCCCGGGCCAGGTTCCCGCCAGTCTGGCCCTGGTGGTGTCCAGGGCATCGGCTGCGCCTTCCATATTCCTCCATTGCCGATAAAGCCCTCTCTGTTAGTGGATGCCCAAGCCCGATAAGTTGCCGCAAAATGTGCAACAGCTCCTCTATTTTTCAAATTTTCACACGCTTGAAACGCAATCTATGGTCTGTCGGAGCCGGGGCCCCGCCTTACTCACGCACACAGGCTTTACTTGGCGGAGAAAAAGCCCCTCGGTGAACAGTCGCGCAGGGCAGCGTCCCGGACCGCCGTTCAAGGCCTTTCTGTTCCCCTGCATCAGGATCGGACGCGTCTGTTTTCTCATAAAGCGCCCACCGGCGGAAGTCCCATCTGCAAGCGCTGACATCAAAAAAATAACGCCGCATTTTCGGCGTTCAATTGCCGGCATTATTCAGCAAAGGAAAATAATCCCGCTCCAAAAAAGCGGTCCTTTTACGTAAGCGATTACATGTTGTAAAAGTGCACAATTGAAAGCGCTTTCAAAAATTTATTATACAAATTTGCAAAATGCGCCTTGCATTCCCCGTTCCAAAATGGTAGGTTTATACACAGAAAAAGCTAAATGCAAACTTTTTTATGGCTAAATTGCCAGCTTTAATTGTAAGGGCTTACATTTGGAGAGGAGGTGTCCGCGTGCCTTCAAATCCCACCATTTATGATGTATCCAGGCTGTCCGGCGTATCCACCGCCACCGTGTCCCGCGCGTTTTCCAGGCCGGAGCATGTAAAGGAACACACCCGGCGGAAGGTATACGAGGCGGCGGAGGCACTGCACTACTCTCCCAACGCCATTGCCCGGGCGATGGCCCGTCAGCGGACGGACAAGATCGCCTATCTGATCTGCAAAAAGGATGCCACGGTGCTGGACGAGTTCTATGCGGGCATCTGTGAGGGCATCATGCACTCTGCAAACCACTCGGAGTTCCAGCTTCTGGTCTCCACGGCGGAAGACTGGCTGCACAATGTCAGCACCGCCCAGGCCAAGCAGATCGAGGGCGTGATCCTGGGCGGCGACGCCAAGGCCGAACTGGTGTCTGAACTGCAGAGCCGGGGCGTGGCCGTGGTGCTGGTCAACAACCGCATGTCGGGCTTTGACCTGCCGTGCGTAGTCTCCGACGAGCGGGGCGGCGTCCGTCAGGCCGTGGAGCATCTGAGCTCCCGCGGCCACCGCCACATCGCATTGATCACGGGGCAGTTTTCCCCCTACATTTCCCGGGAGCGCTACACCGCCTTCCGGGACATCATGAAAGAGCACCGCCTGCCCGCGGACGACATCCGCCTGTGTGAGCTGAATGTTGAAAGCGCCGCCCAGGCGGCCATGGAGCTTTTGCAGCAGGAGCGGCGCCCCACCGCCGTGTTTGCCGCCAACGACATGATCGCGGCCGGCACGATCAAGGCCGCGCGGCGGCTGGAGCTGCGGCTACCGGAGGATCTGGCTGTGGTCGGCTTTGACGACTCCTCTATCTGCGCCATGCTGGAGCCCTCCCTGACCTCTGTGCACATCAACTGCCGCAGAATGGGAGAGCTGTGCGTGGACCGGCTGAAGGCCCTGCTGGACGGGGAAAAGGACATTCCCCGCGTCACCGTGATCCCCACGGAGCTGCATGTCCGGGATTCCACATGATCCGCCGCCTCACATACATTTAACATAGATTTTGCGGGAAACCGCTCGTTTCGCCGCCGGATGCGCTGTATACTTAGGCGAACGAGAGGCCAAGACAGAAGGAGGATATCCATGAAGTCCAAGAAAAAAATCATGTCCGTGGTAAAAGCCTTCATCAGTGCGGTGCTGCTGTTCATCTCCCTCTTTCCGATCTACTGGCTGGTCGCCATGGCCATCCGCCCCACGGAGGAGATGAAGGGGCATATCCCCCTGCTCCCGCAGTCGCTGACAGCGGAGCATTTTCTGCAGCTGTTTACAGACGAGGGATTCGGGCAGGCCATTGTCAACAGCCTTCAAACCACCTTCAGCTCCCTGGCGCTGTCGCTGATCGTGGGTATCTGCGCCGCCTATATCCTGGCCCGCCGGCGCTTCCGTTTCGGCCTGAAAAAGCCGGTGACCTACTGGATTTTGCTGGTGCGGGTGCTGCCGCCGGTGGCCTTTACGATCCCGCTTTACACCATGTTCAGCAAAATCGGCATCCTGAACACCAAGCTGCCGGTGACGCTGGCCTGCGTGCTGATCAACGTCCCGCTGATCATCTGGTTTTTGATCAGCTTCTTCCAGGACCTGCCGGAGGAGGTGGAGGAGAGCGCCAAGGTGGACGGCGCCACGGAGTGGCAGCTGTTTGTGAAAATCGTCCTGCCTCTGGTGGCGCCGGGCATCGCGGCGGTGGCCATGCTCTCTTTCATGTACGCGTGGAACGAATATACATACACCGTAATCTTCACCCGGAGCCCCTCCAACAACACCGTGCCTCTGGCGCTGTCCCTGCTGAATACAGAGGATAACCTGACCAACTTCGGCCTGGTGGCCGCCGGCGGCGTGGTCTCCGTCATCCCCATCACCCTGTTTGTGATCTTTGCGCAGAACTACTTGATCTCCGGTTTGTCAAGCGGCGCTGTCAAAGAGTAACAAAAATAGAAGGAAAGAAGAAACCATCAGATTAGGAGGAAAAGAAATGAAAAAACTGCTTGCTCTGATCCTGACCCTGGCAATGGCACTGTCCCTTGCGGCTTGCGGCGGCAATGGCAGCGGCTCCGAGGACGGCGGCTCCAATGCCGGATCCGATTCCGGCTCCGGCGAGGCCACCAAGATGACGCTGATCCTGCGGGCCGGCGCTTACGGCGACGCGCTGAAAGCCGGCCTGGCCGACTTTGAGGCGGAGCACAATGTGGAAATCGAAGTGCAGGAGCTGTCCTTTGACGATCTGCACACCGGCATCGCGCTGGACGCGGTGAACTCCACCGGCGCTTATGATCTGTGCATGGTGGACGGCTCCTGGATGGCCGAATTCACCGAAAACGGCGTTCTGGCCAACCTGAGCGCAATGGGCTACAGCTTTGACGACGACATCATCCAGGCCACCACGGACATCTGCATGGTGGGTGACGACATCTATCTGGCGCCCTTCTTCGGCAATGTCACCGTTATGATGTACAACAAGCAGCTGATCGCCGATGCCGGCTATGCGCCGGAGGACATCACCACCTTTGAGGATCTGCGGGACATCGCCCAGAAGACCCATGACGCCGGCAAGACGGGCTTTTTGATCCGCGGCGGCAGCGCCGACAACATCGTCTCCGACTTCATCCCCCACCTGCTGGTCCACGGCGGCTGGGTTGTGGATGAGAACAATCAGCCCACCGTCAACACCGATGAATTCAAGGCCGCCATGCAGGAATACCTGGATCTGTATGCCCTGGGCGGCACCATGGACAAGGACGATATCGTGGCTGCCATTGACGGCGGCACCGCTGCCCTGGGTCAGGCCTGGCCCGGCTGGTACGTGCCCTCCGCGGACACCGCGGCCAGCTACACCGTCATTCCCACCAAGCTGAATGACGCGGACACCGAAAAGAACACCTCCATGTACGGTGTGTGGTGCATCGGCATTCCCAACAACGCCCCCCACAAGGATCTGGCTCTGGCGCTTCTGCAGCACGTTATGAGCGCTGAGGTCCAGCTGGCTTCCATCGACGTGGGCGGCGTGCCCTGCCGGTACAGCTGCCTGCTGGATGACGACGTGCTGTCCACGTATCCCCAGTATGAGACCGTCTGTGCCGCCCTGGAGAGCGGTGTGTACCGCCCTGTGATCGCGGAGTGGACGCAGTTCACCAACATCCTGGGCACCGAGATGGACAACATCATCCAGGGAACCAAGACCATCGACCAGGGTCTGGCGGACGCCCAGAGCCAGCTGGAGGATCTGATGGCCTGATCTCCCCCTACGCTTTCCCCTGACCGCAGGCAGGTCCGGGACGTCCCCGCGGCGTCCCGGACCTCCCTAAAAACCTCTTTGAAGGACGAGGGCCAGATATGAGAAGAAATGAAATCAGAAAATTGGGCAGCGCCAGTGCCCAGACAAAGCGGTTCGGCATCTGCATGATTTCCCCCACGGTGCTTCTGCTGCTGATTATGACCGCGTATCCCCTGGTATTCACCCTGATCTACAGTTTCACCGACTACAACTATTTGAAAGGGACGGACAACGCCTCCTTTATCCTGTTTGACAACTATATCAAGCTCTTTAAAAATGACTATTTCCGCCAAGCGGTCGGGAACACCATCAAGTTCACCATCCTCGCGGTGCTGCTGGAGATGGGCCTCGGATTGCTGATCGCGGTTTTCATCCATAGCCTGAAGCGGGCCCAGAAGATTATGCGGACACTTCTGCTGCTGCCGTATCTGCTGCCCGCCGTCACGGTGGCGCTGAGCTGGAGAATGATGCTCTCCTCCAACTACGGCATTATCAACCAGTTTCTGACCAGCCTGGGACTGCCCTGCTACAATTGGTTTTTGGACACCAAGACAGCCTTCGGCGCGATTTTGCTGATCGATGTCTGGCAGAACGTCCCCTTTGTGTTTTTACTGCTGTTTGCCTCCTTGCAGTCCGTGCCGGAGGGGCAGTATGAGGCCGCCCGCATTGATGGCGCCGACGCGCTTCACCAGTTCTGGTACATCACCATTCCCAACATCAAAAACAGCCTGGCCCTGTGCGCTCTGCTTCGGACCATCGATACCTTCCGCCTTTTCGAAAAGGTCAACGTCCTGACCGGCGGCGGCCCCGCGGGCACCACCTCCACCATCACCCAGTATCTGTACAACTACGGCATCAAATCCCTGGATTTCGGCTTCGGCAGCGCCGGCGCCATTGTCATGACGCTCCTGGTCCTGATCCTCTCCAGCTTCTACATCAAACGCGCGATGGGTTGAGCCGATGGGAACTATGAAACTGACCTTTGTCAATGTGGGCTACGGCGAGGCCATTTTGCTGGAATGTCCCGATCCCAAATCCGCGGATGGGACCTTCGTCATGCTGATCGACGGCGGCAGCGCCGAGGTCTCCGAGTTCGCGGACCGCTCCACCGGCCGGATCCCGCTTTCAAGCTATTTGGAGGCCCGGGGGCTGACACATATCGATGTGATGGTCAACACCCATATTCATGAAGATCACATCTGCGGCCTGCTGCCGGCGGCCCGGGCATTCCCCCCTGCGGTGCTGTGGGTCATCCCCACAGCTGCGGCCTGGCACGGCGAGATGAAAACACTGGATGTCTCCCTGGCGCGGACTCCCTCTCAGCGGAAGTTCATCCGGGCCATCAACGACTGGCAGACGCTCTGCCGGCTGGTGGAAGCCCACGGCGGGCGGGTGGAGACCCCCGCCGCCGGAAGCTCCGGGCAGCTGTGCGGCCCTTTACACTATCGGATACTGGCGCCGGACACGGAGCGTATCGAAGAACTGGAAACAGGTCTGCGCCAGGTGTTTGCAGCGCTGGAGGACACTTTTCTGAATGTGCTGGACAGCCTGGACTGCCGCATGAACAATTTCAGCCTGATGATGCTCCTGGATTTCCAGGGCACCCGCATCCTGCTTCCCGGCGACACCAACCGCGCCGGTTACGGCGGCATCGATCCGGCAATGCTGAAGGCCGACCTGTTCAAGGTGGGCCACCACGGGCAGATTGACGGCGCGGATCAGCCTCTGCTCGACCGCGTGCGGCCCCGGGCCGTGGTCTGCTGCGCGTCCAGCGACCGCCGGTACAACAGCGCCCACCCGGATCTGCTGCGCATGATGAGGGACAGCGGCGCGGAACTGTTCTTTTCCGATTGCCCGCAGCTGCCGGGGCCGCATATCCCCCCCCATCAGGCGCTGCTTTTCAGCATTGGAGAAAACGGCGGCCTGACCGGCCAATATCTCTGACAGGAGGAACCCATTCATGGCAGAAGTGGTTTTAAAAAACATCAAAAAGGTATACCCCAACACCGAGCCCAAGAAGAAAAAGAAGGGCGAGCCGGAGAAGAAAACCAACCTCCAGATCACTGAGGAAGGCGTTCTGGCGGTTCAGGACTTCAATCTGGAAATCGCTGACAAGGAATTTATCGTGCTGGTCGGCCCCTCCGGCTGCGGCAAGTCCACCACGCTGCGGATGGTGGCCGGGCTGGAGGAGATCTCCGGCGGCGACCTGCTGATCGGCGGCAAGCGCATGAACGATGTGGAGCCCAAGGACCGGGACATCGCCATGGTGTTTCAAAGCTACGCCCTGTATCCCCACATGACAGTCCGGGGGAACATGGAATTCCCCCTGAAGCTCCGCAAAATGCCCAAGGATGAAATCGACCGCCGGGTCAACCAGGCGGCGGAGACGCTGGGGATCACGGAGTACATGGACCGCAAGCCCAAGGCCCTGTCCGGCGGCCAGCGCCAGCGGGTGGCCATTGGCCGCGCCATCGTCCGGGAGCCCAAGGTGCTGCTGATGGACGAGCCCCTCAGCAACCTGGACGCCAAGCTGCGCAACCAGATGCGGGCGGAGATTTTGAAGCTGCGCCAGCGCATCAACAGCACATTCATCTATGTCACCCACGACCAAACCGAAGCCATGACCCTGGGCGACCGTATCGTCATTATGAAAGACGGCGTGATCCAGCAGATCGGCACCCCTCAGGAGGTGTTTGACCATCCCGCCAACCTGTTTGTGGCCGGCTTTATCGGCGTGCCCCAGATGAATTTCTTTGACGCTGAGCTGGTGAAGCGGGACGGCAGATACGCCGTGGAGCTTGGCGGCGTTTCCATTGCCCTGTCCGATGAAAAACAGGTCAAGCTGGAGAAAAACCATGTCCAGCCCCAGGCCATCACCCTGGGCGTCCGCCCCGAGCATATTACGCTGAAGGGCGAACCCGCTCAAATGCTGACCGGCAAGGTGGATGTGTCGGAGATGATGGGCAGCGCCATCCATCTCCATGTGGACGTGCAGGGCAAGGATGTCATCATCATCGTGCAGACCATGGATCTGCGGGGGCAGAGCATCCCGGCCATGGGAAAAGACATCTCCTTCACTTTCCCCGCCGAAACCGTGCACCTGTTCGACAAAACCACCACCATGAATCTGGAAGCCTGACCCGGAACATTTGACAAAAGAAGAGCGGAGGCCGCGGCCCCCGCTCTTCTTTTTCTCTTATTGCTCCGCCATGGCGCGGTACAGGAAGGTTACGATCTGCGCGCGGGTGCAGGGCTGGGCGGGGCCAAACGTATCGGCGGTGATGCCGCCGGTAATGGACTCAGCCACGGCCCACTTCACCGCGTCCGCGTAGTAGGCGCTGTCCGCCACATCGGTGAAGGGATTGCTGCCTGCGGTCTTTCTGCCGATGGCCCGGTACAGGAAAGTCATGGTCTGTCCCCGGGTCACAACGGCGTTGGGGCTGAAGGTGGTCGCGGTGCTGCCGGTGGTGATCCCCCGTTCCACGGCCCACAGTACAGCCTGGTAATAATATGCGCTCTCCGCCACATCGGTGAAGGGATTCACGCTCCCGGCCGCCTCCGGGCACCCGGCGGCACGCCACAGGAAGGTGACGGTCTGCGCGCGGGTGCAGGGAACATTGGGGCTGAAGGTGTCGTCGGTGGTGCCGCCGGTGATGCCCTGCTCCACAGCCCAGGCCACCGCGTCACGGTAATACGCGCTCCGCGGCACATCGGTGAAGACCAGTCCGTCAGACGCGGCGATCTCCGTAAATGTGGCCTCCACGGTGACTTTGCCGGAGGGCATGGAGAATGTATACTTGGTGTCGCTCTTCTTCGTGACCTTCACAGCGCCGCCGGCGGTGGTAACGGTCAGCGCATCCAGCGCGTAACCGGCGTCGGGCTTTACGGTGATCGTCACCGTTGTGCCCCTGGATGCGTTCCTGGGGCTGACTGTGACGGTGCCGTTTCTGCCGCTGTCCACGCTGACAGCGTAGGTGGTGACGCTGCTCCCGCCATGGCCGCCGGACGGCGTGACGGGTGTGGCGGTCTCATCCTTGTAGCCAATGGCGTAGGTGGAGAACCTGCCTGCGAAAATATGGATCAGGCCGTTGGCCCTATCCAGCTGATAAGTGCCCTCAGTGCCCCCAGCCGCTTCGTTCAGCTTGGCAGCGCTTCCATCGTGATAGCGGTAGACCGCCACATCGCTCTTGCCGCCAAAATCGAAGGGCACCACGATCTCCATAACGGTCTGGGTCTCGCTGACAGCGGCGTCCGTGGAGGTCCCGCTTACCACAACGGTCTTTGTGACCTCGACCGCCAGATACTGCCAATTTGTCGTACCGGCCGCCGCGGTCTGCCTGATTTGGGCAGCGCCGTCGGCCTGGGACTCCGCCTTGGCCTCCACGGTCATGGAGACGGTGACCTTGGTGTCCGTTGTCCCCTGGATCAGCTTTTCAGCCTCATCATCCAGGCCGCCCACCACCACATTGGGAGTGCCGGTGCTGACGTCCAGATGGGAATTGGCGCCCTCCGTGGGCTTGGTGACAGTCACAGTCTCGTCACGGTCCGTAATTGTAACGAGAGAGGTCTTGACCCACTGCTCCCCGCCGGACGTGCCGCTGACAACGATGTTGTACGCGCCGGCCGGGACGTGGCCGGTAAAGGCATACGCGCCGCCGGCGTTCGTCCGCCCGGTCTCAAGCACAATGCTGCCCCGCTTCAGCGTCACATCCGCGTCAGCGACAGGATTGCCGCTTTGATCCTTCACCGTCACACCGACGCTGAAGCGCACCTGCTTCCACCCGGCGTAAAGGGTGATGTCCTCCGCCACGGTGTCCGTTTCAAAGTCCCAGGCGGCGGTGCAGGCCGCATCCTTGTACCAGCCCTGGAACGCATAGTCCTCCCGTGTGGGATCGGCGGGCCTGGCGGCCTTGCCGCCGTAGGAGAGATCCGCCGCGGCGCTGACGGCGCTGCCGCCCTTGCTGTCAAAGGTGACCGTAATGGCCGGTCCCGCGGCAATGGTATTGCTCGCTTCCTCGCCGTGGGGCGCGGCAGCGGCGGCCTTGACGCGGACTGTCACAGCCGTTCCGGCGGCGAGGTCCGTCAGATCGGCGGGGCCGGAGATCCAGGCGCCGGCGCCGATCCGGTATTCCATGGCTTCGGTGATGCCGGTGATCCTGCCGTCGCCCTTGCCCTTTACGGTCTCATCGGTCTTGACAAGGCCGGGGGCGGCGGGCCGGGACGCTAGGGAAATGGCCGTCCAGCCGGAGGCGGCGTGGTTCTGATCCTCCACCTTGCGGATATAGAGGGTCTGGCCCAGATAGGCCGTCACGCTGCCGCCGGAGACCGGCGTGCCGGTCCCATCGCTGGCCGTGCTGACCTCATAGCCGCTGTCCACCGCGATGGTCTCGGCGGCGTAGTCCAGGGTATAGCCCTCGCCCGCCGCCGGCGCGGCGGTGCTGGTGTCCTTTGTGATATTGGCGGTGACGCTGGCGGGCTGGGCGCTCAGAATGTAGTTGCCCGCGTCCGCGCCGGCCAGGGAGAAGCCGGAGAAGGTGACCGTGATGCCGGTTCCGGCGTTGGGGCCGGCAAATGCCGCCGTGCCCTGGACGACCGACACCGTATCGCCGGAGATCACGCCGTCAATCACAGCGGCGCCGGTCATAACGGCGCTGGTATCGCCGTCATACACCTTATCCGCCGCGCCCAGTCCCGTGATGGTGACAGGCTTCGCCGTGATATCGGCGGTAAGGCTGGGCAGGGTCAGAGTGTAGTTGGCCGCCTTATCCCCGCTCAGGGCATAGCCGGTGAGGGTGACCGCCTTGCCGGTGCCGACGTTCTTGTCGGCGAAGGAGGCCGTGCCCGGGGTAAGGATCAGAGCGTCTCCCAAAACCGCGCCGCTGATGGCGGCGGTTCCGGTAACAGTGACGTCAGTAGTGCCGTCGTACACCTTGTTCTCCGCGGTCAGGCCGGTGACGGTGACTGCTTTCTTGGCCACATCCACCGTGCCGGAGACAACGACAACATCCGTATACGCCCTGCCGCCGATGGTGCCGCTGTACAGCACCTGGAAGGTCTGGCCCTCGCCCGCGTCAGGCGCGCCCGTCACATCCAGTCTGTACGTGCCGGCGCCGGTCTGGTCCCCCACCTTGGCGGTGATGGTGTTGATGGTGACGATCTGCGCCCAGGTGTCGCCGTAAGTGGGATCGGCCTTCAAAGTGACGGCATTGTCCGCCGTGGCGGGCGCTCCGTCCACCGTAAAGGCCACGTCCACGACAGTGACCGTGATGGTGCCGCTGACGCTGGCCCCAGCGTAGTTGCCGGTGCCGGCAAAGGTATAACCGATGGTGGCCGTGGCGCCGGCGGCCGATCCGGCCAGCGCGGTTTTGATCTCCTCCGCCGTCTTTGTCCCGCCGTCATAGGTATAGGTAATATTGCCGGTGGCCGCTTCGCCGTTCACGCCGGTGATAACGGGGAGGGCAAAGGCGCCGTCGCCCCTGACCGCCGTCTGCGTCTGATTGGTGGCGTCGGTCACGGTTGTGCAGGGCTCAATGGTGCCTGTCAGGTTGGTAAGGTCGGGCTGGATCAGGGTATAGTTGCCCGCCTTGGCTCCGGCCAGCGTAAAGACGCCTGTGCCGGTAACAGCCTTGCCGGTGCCGGCATTCGCGTCCGCGAAGGTGCCGGAGATAGACGCCTCCGCCACGGAGACATCATCAGCCCCCATCTTCCCCGCCAGCGCGCCGGGGAGGATCGCGGCACTGCTGGTGCCGTCATAGGTCTTCGTCTCCACGCTGACAGAGAGGGTCAGCGCGGCCTTTTCCAGGTTCCAGGTCTTGGTGATTGTGCCGGAGTAATTGCCCGTGCCCGTGAAGGTGACCGTGACAGCGGACGCCGCCACATCTGTCAGGCTTTCAGCGCCGGAAACGGTGTAGTCTGTACCCTTAGTCAGCGAGGTCGTGACCGGCGCGGAAATCGGAGCGCCGGTATAAACCGGATTCTCACCCATGGTGAAATCGCTGTCCGTCAGGGCCTTGGGGAGGACGGTGACCGTCCCCAGCTCCATGGTGCCGGCGGCGTAAACCTCTCCCTCCGCCGCGTCAACACAGAGCGTATACGCCCCGGCGTCCTTCGCCTCTGTCACGTCAGCGCCGTTCTTCTTAAGGGAATAGGTGCACGCGCCCACGCCCTCCATGGCGGAAACAGCGGCGGTAATGGCGGAGGCTTGGTCACTGCCGTTATAGATCAGCTCCAGCGCCCTAAGGCCTGTCACATCAAACGCATCCGCATCCAGGGCCTTGCCCTGAACGGCGGGGATCGTCACGGACACGCTCACGTCTCCGACCCGGATCGCAAAGGTGGTATCGCCCTTTTTCAGCGCGGTGCCGCTGGTGTAGACGATCTCATAGTCGGTGAAAGCTGCATCGGTGGAGCCGTCGTCATAGGAGGCCGCAACAGTCAGCTCATCTTTTGCGACGGTATCGCCGTGGGTCTTGTTCCCCACGCGATTTTCGCTGACAGACAGGCCGGTGAGCGTCTTCTCCGCGGTGGCGGGGAAGGCCTTTGTCAGGACGATCCGGGTGCTGTTGACAAAACGGACCTCGTAATCCGCGCAGGTGATATTTTGGGCAAAGCTGTTGCCATTGGAGGCGTTCAGGGTGATCTCCACGGAGTACACCGTACTGGCCCCGAAAGTGGTGCCGTTAAATTCGACGTCGCCGGTCTTCCAGACCAGGCTTGTCACTGTTGCAGCGCCGCCGCCAACGGTAACGGCATCAGCCGTCACGGGCGTCCCGCCCGTCACGGGTGCCGCCACGCCGGAAATGGACACGGAGGTCAGCGGTGCCTTGGTGATGCTGGCATAAGCAGTACAGGTGGCTCTGAACAGCGTATAGTTGTTCGCCAAATCCGTGTTGCTCAGCGTCACCGTGACCGCGACGGTTTTGCCACTGTCGACCTCGGCATCGCTGAATGCGCCGGTGGCGGTGTAATCGGTGCCCAGAATCAGCGTGTCGCCGTTTTGCAGGCCGCTGAACGTCACACCCGTGACCGTGGCAGTACCCGTTCCGTCATACACCTTATCCGCCGCAGTCGCACTTTCAGCCGTCAGCGGGGCCTTGGCAACGTCAAACGTAATCGCCTGCTCCACTGCCTTGTAGGCAGTGGTATCCGTCGGCGTAAACACCGCCGTGGCCGTCATGGGCCCCGCCTTGGTGATCCCCGGCACAGGCGCTTTCCAGCTCCAGGAACCGGAAACCTCCGCCGCATCAGCATCGTCGCCGGCCTTGACCGCGCCGCCGGTAATGGAAACGTCATGCAGCGTATCGCCGTAGGTAGCCGCCGCCGTGGGCGGGGTCTCAACCACAGGCGTGACCGTGAAGGAGCCAACCGTTTCAGACACAACCGTGCTGAGCATGTTGTTCTTCACCGCGACGGCCTTGACCGTGGCCCCGGGCGCGGAGAACGCTCCGGTGTATCTCGTGCTTGCTATGGTCGGCTCAATGCCGTCAGTGGTGTAATAGATCACCGCGCCATCCTCGGCGGTGATGGTGACCATCCCATCCTCGCTGCTGATCGTGGGGGCGGCGGGCTTCAGGCCGTTGTTCCACGTCACAAGCTCCCTGCCGGGTGCGTTGGGGTTGTCAAAGTCCGCAAGGGTGGCCACTGGTTCTCCGTTGAGCGTCAGCGCGCCCTGGCCGATGAGGAACTGAACAGCATCCTCATACCACTCGCCGGCATTCCGGAGCATGGCGGCATACAGCAGGCCGGTCTCCTCCCCGGCGTCCGCTGCCGCGCCGCCTGCCGCCGCGGCCGTGGCGCACCGATGGAGGAACACCGCGATCTGGGCGTTGGACGCCGCCGCGTAGGGGGTAAAGGTGGTCTCGGTCGTTCCGCTGATGATGCCGCGCCGGTAGAAGAACTCGATCGCCGTCTTCTGTGCCTCCGTGCAGCCGTCAATGTCCGTAAAGGGCACCACGCCGCTGTTTACGATCGTCGCGGATTCCAGAATGGTGTAATAGTCGTTGTAGACCTGCTCGGCCATCTCCGCCCGGGTGGCGCCGCCGGCGGGGGCGATCATGTTAATGCTGCCATTGTTAAGCGCCGCAGCGCACTGGGAGAGCCAGTTCCCCAGGTCCTTCTGCGACACCGCCAGATCAAGGCCGAAAGCAGTTCCGCTGACCGCATCATCGGCAGTCAGGACGCCCATGGCGTAAAGGCAGTTGATGGCCGCCGCGTACCACGCCGAAGAAATAACGTCACTATAAGGAATAATCACTGGCTCCGCATTGCTCCGGCTGCCGGCGGCCCTCCAGATGATCACCGCCGCCTGGGCCCGGGTCACAGTGCCGTCGGGATCGAACGTGTCGGCGCCGGTCCCGGTGAGGATCTGCGCGCTGTACAGGCGGTTGATCGCGTCCCGCTGTTCCTGGGTGCAGCTGCCAATATCGCTGAAGTTGGCGCTCACGCCGCTGCCGCCCGTGATGTGGGTATTGAGCTTTTCGCTGACCTGCTCCGCCAGCTCCGCCCGGGTGACAGTCTTTTCCGGCGCAGGCGGGGTGTACTTGGCATTGCTCAGCACCGGGCCGTTGGTAAACGACACACCGCCGTCGGAAACAGTGTTGGATTCCGGGTGGGACTCAAGGAATTCCATATTCTCGACCACGGTCGTGCCGCCCACCAGCAGCCAGTTTTCATTCTCAACGCCGGACAGTGCGCCGGAATTTCCGCCAGTCGGGTCATTCCAGGTGACGTCCACGGCGTACCAATTGCCATCATCCATCTGGACATAGTTCCACATGTGGGCCTCGCCATCGCTGTCGGTGCTGTTTTTTGCATGACCGTCAACCAGGACGCAGGGGATCTCCACCTCGTCGCAGAGGACCTTAAAAGCCCGGGCATAGCCCTCGCACACGGGGCCTTCCCCGCCCGTTCTGCCCTCCAAAGCGCTGGTGCACTCCCACGCGGCTCTGGGTGCACTGCTGCTTTGGCCGCCGCTGACGTATGTATTATATTCGTTGTGCGTGGTCAGCCACTTATTGAAATATGTGATCTTTTCAACATCACTCCCGCCGATGGGGAAATCAGAACCTAAAATACTGTTGATATGTTGATCTCTGGCAGCAATATCATTTTTGATCAACGTTTCGCCCTGATACTGGTCATCCCGCAAATCAAAATCGCTGCTGTTTTTCAGGGAAAAGAATACATATATCTCTGCTTTCGTAAAGGCGTTGCCCGACTTATATGTAAATGTCTGGCAGTTTGCATAGCTGCTGTTTCCCAGCCAAAAAACCTCTGGATGGTCCCGGTCAAAGGCATTATACGCCGCCGCTACGCATGCCAAGGCATACGTCTTTTGCTGCTCCACCTTCGTCTGATCAGTCTCCGTTATTTTTGTAACAAAAATGGAACTTCCGGTAGACGTATGCAAAACATCGCCCGTATTTAAAGCACTATATGTGTCAGGACTGCCAGGGTCCGCAGTTCCTGTCTCAAAATACGTGTCCTCGATCAGGATATCGTCAGTGCCGTCATTGTCCGCGCCTTCTGCAAGCGCATCATAAAAATCTACCGCGTAATCCGGCAGGATGACCCGGTCGATCCAATTCGTGTAGTTATCCTCTTTCAGGTCAGGTGCCCCGGTCTCCACCGAAAAAAGCGATATCCCCGTGTCCGCGCAGGTCTCCAGATCTCCCAGGTCAACGACCTCCCAGCTGATATCGACCTGCATATCATCGGCAGGGTCATTGCCTGGATCCGGTGCCGCCGTCTCCTCCTCCGGCTCCGTCTCCTCCGTTGTGCCGTCCTCCGGCAGAGCGGTTTCCTCCGTCGGCGCGCTTTCCGGCGCTTCGGCAGGCTCGTCCGCCAGCGCCGCCGTGGGCGCCAGGGACAGGCACAGCGCCAGCACCAGCAGAGCGCTCATGATCCGTTTTCTCATAAAACTCCTCCTCGTCTCATTGATCCACCATATATTTCACATGTTTTGCTCCCGTGTATCAGCCGGCCCCCGCCGCGGTTCCGCCCGCGGTCAAAGGCCTTTTGTCCTGCCGTTGGCAGGACAAAGCAGGGGTTCCCCTGCTTTTGGTTTTTTCAGTTCCGGCGGCAGCCGGTCTCCGTCTTCCGCCATGCGCCTATAACAGACTGATTATATCACGCGTATGTTTGCTTTTCAATGAAAAATGTTCACACTTTGCTAACAAATTGTCCCGCGGCATCAAGCCCCCGCCCTGCCGCGGGCGTCCCCCTCCGAAGTCCCCGGTCACCGGTAATCCCAGGGCATGGCCTCCTTCAAAACCGCCGTGGACTTCTTCACACCGGTGAGGGCGGGCATGGTCAGATCCTCCATCTCCTGGCTGACAGGGCCGTCATAGCCCTCCATGCTGAGGACGGAGAGGAATTCCTTCCACCAGCACACGTCGTGGCCGTGGCCCAGGGCCACATAGTTCCAGGTGCGCCTGGCAAACTCGCCGATGGGCTTGGTGTCCAGCACGCCGTCAGGCCCCAGATAGTTCCGCTCCATGCGGACGTCCTTGGCGTGGACGTGGTGGATGCGCGCCCCGCCCAGCTTGTGGACCGCCGCGATGGGGTCGCCCCCCATCCACATCAGGTGGGAAGGGTCCAGGTTCATGCCGATCATGGGGCCCACGGCGTCCCGCAGGCGGATGAGGGTCTCGGGGTTATAGACCATCTGGCAGCCGTGGTTCTCCAGGGCGATGGTCTCGATGCCGCTGGCCCCGGCCAGCTTCACCGTCTCCTTCCAATAGGGGATCAGGACCTCCTCCCACTGCCAGTTCAGGATCTGGGTGGTGCTGGGGGGCCAGCTGGTGACGATCCAGTTGGGGGTGGTGTCGGCGGGGGAGCCGCCGGGGCAGCCGGACATCATGACGATGTGCCGCACGCCCAAAAGCCCCGCCAGCCGGAAGGTCTTCTCCACCACCTCCTGATGGCGGCGGCCCTCTTCATTGGGGGCCAGCTGGTTGCCGGAGCAGTTCAGGGCCTCCAGCTCCAGCCCCCGGGCGTGGATGGCGTCCATAAAGCGCCTCCGCGCGTCGGCGCTCTCCAGCATCCCGTCCAGGTCCATGTGGGGGGCCTTGGACCAGTTGCCGCAGGCGATCTCCACGGACTCGTAGCCCAGCTCCGCCAGGGTGTCCAGCATCTGCTCAAAGGGCATATAGCCCAGGCCGTCGGTATGGAAGCAAAGTCTCATTGTCGTCTCCTCCGTTCAGTTATTGAAAAAGTACGGATGCCGGACCGCCGCTCATCCCAGGCCCGCGGGCCGGCGAATCTTCCTCTTCATCATAGCCCCAAATCCCCCTTTTGTACAGAGCGGGCTTTCGCCGCCCCGGCAGGGCGGAAGCGGCGGCCCTTTTCCCTATTGACAACTTGGTCTATATGGTATAGACTGTATATAGACTACATGTTGTAGACCAAAGGAGGCCTTTTGCTGAGCGAATGGAAACTCGGCGCCATAGAATCCCGTTTCGCGGATCTGATCTGGGAGAGCGAGCCCATCCCCTCCCCGGAGCTTGTAAAGCTGGCGGAGCGGGAGCTGAAGTGGAAAAAGTCCACCACATACACCGTTTTGAAGCGGCTGTGCCAGCGCGGCATTTTCCAAAACCGGAACGGGATCGTGACCTCCCTCCTGTCCAGGCGGGAATTTTACGCGCTGCAAAGCGAGCAGTTTGTGGAGGAGACCTTCTCCGGCTCCCTCCCGGCGTTTCTGGCGGCATTTTCCACCAGGAAAAAGCTGTCTGAGGAGGAGATCGCGGAGCTGCAGGCATTGATCGACCAAAACAGGAGGTGACGCGGAATGGGCGGCTTCATATCCTATGAGCTTCTTCCCATTGTTTTCAACATGAGCGTAACGGCCAGCGCGGTCATCGTATTTGTGCTGCTGGCAAGGCTGCTGCTGCGGAAGGCGCCGAAGATCTTCTCCTACGCCCTTTGGGCCGTGGTGCTGTTCCGGCTGCTCTGCCCGGTGTCCGTCACCGCCGGCTTCTCCCTGCTGGGGCTGCTGGACACGCCTGTGACGGCGACGACGCCCCACACCTCGGCGGCATCCTATATCCCCCGGGACGTGGTCCACGCCCCGGAAGTGGAACTTCCCCTGCCGGGCGTGACCCCCGCCGTCAGCGAAGCGCTCCCCCAGGGGGAAGAGCAGACGGCGGCCGATCCGCTGGAAGCGCCTGTGGCGCTGGCGTCGCTGGTGTGGCTGGCGGGAATCGGCATTCTGGCCACTTACAGCGCGGTTTCCCTGCTCCGGCTCCGCCGGAGGCTGGTGGGCGCCGTGCCTCTGAAAGAGCGCGTATACCTGGCCGACCACATTGACTCCCCCTTTGTCATGGGGCTCCTGCGTCCCAGGATCTATCTGCCCTCCTCCCTGTCCGAGCGGGAACAGGGCTACATCATCCTCCACGAGCGGCATCACATCCGCCGGGGAGACCATATCATAAAGGCGCTGGCCTTCCTGGCCCTGTGTGTCCACTGGTTCAACCCGCTGGTGTGGGCGGCCTTTGTCCTGTCCGCCAAGGACATGGAGATGAGCTGTGACGAGGCGGTGGTGAAACAGCTGGGAGAGGGCATCCGGGCAGACTACTCCGCGTCGCTGCTGAGCCTTGCCACCGGGCGGCGCATCATCGCCGGCACGCCCCTGGCCTTCGGCGAGGGGGACACCAAAAGCCGCATCCGGAATCTGCTGAGCTGGAAGCGGCCCAAGGTGTGGATCACCGTCCTTGCCGCCGCGGTCTGTGTGGTCATTGTGGCGGCCTGCGCCGCGAACCCCCGGAACACAGCGGCGGAAAACCCCAAAGACCCCGCCGCCATGACCGGGCAGTTTGCCAGCATGGAGGCATACGCCCAGCAGGTCATGGAGGAAACGAAAACCGTTCCGTACTACCGTGCCGGCGGCGGCGAGGCCACCGCCAATGTCACCGGCACAAAGCTGGCCTGGCTGGAAAAGCAGGGCGAAGTGACGGGCCTCGCCCCGGAGGGGACTTTGGAGGCCTGGACCTTCAACTACCTTGTGCGGGTGGACGCCTCCCCCGACGACATTCTGCTGATGGGCGGCATGTATGAAGAAGACGGCTGGTACGACCTGGAGGGCCAGGGCGGGCGTAACATCGTCGCCCTGCGCTATGCCGACGGCAGCTATGACATCCTCTATAACGCCGTCGTCAACGACAACATGGACTTCTATGGCTACCACAACAGCTATGAAGAGGCCGTCTATGACTGGTACGTGACGGAAAACGGGCTGGACCTGCCGCTGTATGTGGAGGACTGGACGGACCGGATCGGTACGACGGAAAATGACCTGGGGAACTTCCCCGTCCACCGCTTTGACGGGGACGGCTGGTATCTCTATATTCCTGTGTCAGGCTGGAAACAGATCGAGGTGAACAGCAGCTCCGAAAGTCCCATATGGGGATGGGGCTCTGCCTATGATACCGGTGCCGCGCTGATCGTGACTTCCTTCGGTCCGGAAGTCGCCCCTTCTCTTCGGGGCAACAATCCCTACATGAGGCCTCTGGACAGCGAAAACCGTGTCTGGGAGCAGCAGGGTGACGATTATATCCGGGACTATTTCACCGATACGTCTGACGGCGGCTGCTGGCGCGTGTCGGTCACGGTGCCCCCTGAAGGCACCAAAGATCCCGGAGAACTGGAGGTCCTCTATGCCATGGCGGAGAGCTTCACCCTGGACGCCCGTATGTCCCCCTCTCCGTCCGCTGACAGCGATCCTCTGGCCGACAGCCTTGCCGGCGTGGGGGAGGGCGATCCCCTCACCCTGCGCCTGACCCTCGATAATGGCCCAGTGGGTGCTTACGACGACTGCTGGTCCGTCCCCAACGCGCTTTACTGCTTCCACGCGCTGCAAAGCGTCTCCTGGGCGGTCACGGCGGACATTGCCCCCGCCGGCATCCAGGGCCGCCCCGCTGTGACGCTCTCCGCCATCAACGACTGGAGCCTGACGGCCTATGAGGGCCTGGACGCGGTCCGCTTCACCGGCCCCACCGGCGAATGGTGGCTGGTGCCGGAAGGGGAGGAGCTTTCCGCCTACGGGCCGCTGCGCGAATGGTTTGACGAAGCCGAATACGCGGCCCTGGGCGGCAGCTATGACCGCCAGAGCATCGTCATCCCCGACGAGGGGCAGGGATACCTGCAGGCCGCCGGGGCCTATGTACAGGACTTTGAGAGCATCCACCTCCAGGCCTCCCCGGGCAGCAAATTCCGCTATTCCTTCGTGGCAGCCAGCGTGGAAGGTGCGGAGGAAATTACCGCGGCCATGCGGGAACATGGCGAGATCGGAGAAAACACCTACTGCTTCTATCTGACCACCGTGTTCGTCCCGCAAAACGAGTCCGCGCGGCAATGGTCCATGGCCGGCAACACCGGGGACTATACCGGAAGCGACCCCGGCGTCCCCAAGGACGCGCTGGAGGATTACCGCTGCGGCTATATCACGTTAGAGGACGACGGCTGGCACGGGCAGCTGGTGGGCACCGGCTGGTAAAGCGTCCCCGGCGGCCTCCCCCAGGCCGCGATCCACGTCAAACAGCGCCGCCAAGAAACTGGCGGCGCTGTTCTCTTATCCCGCGGTCTTCCCGCCATCTTCCGAGCGGGTGACAGTCTTCACCCATTTCCAGCTGTGGAGCCGGATGGTCACGGGGATGATCTTGTAGAGCTGATCCCACTTCAGCAGGAAAAACACCACCACCGGCGCGCTCTTCCACCAGAAGGCCGCCATGGCGGAAAAGGGCACCACGATGAGCCACATGCTGAAAAGGTTCATCTTCGCGCTGAAAGCCGTGTCGCCGCCGCCTCGGATGATGCCGTTGTCGCAGGCCATCTGATAGGCGGTGCCCACGGTGGTGACGGCCATCACCACCATAAACTGCATGGAAAGGGCATGGGCACGCTCCGTCAGCGTCCCGCCGAACACCGCCAGGATGGGGGAGCGCAGCAAAAAGATCGCCAGTCCCGAGAACACGCCGATGACCAGGAAGATGACCTGCAGCGTGGTCACCAGGGGATGCAGCTCCTCCTTTCTGCCGCTGCCGATGGTCTTGCCCACCACGATGCCGGAGGCGGACGCCGCGCCGTAGGCCACAACGGACAGCACCTGATATACCTGCACCGCAATGGCGTTGGCGGCGGTGACGTCGCCGCCCAGATGGCCCAGGATGCCGGTCTGCACCATCTGGGCCACTCCCCAAAGGGCCTGGTTGATCAGGACCGGAGAGGAAATGCGGGCATAGTCCCGGATGTAGCTGGTATCGATGCGCAGCAGCCTTTTCAGCGTCAGGCGCAGCCGCTGTTCCCGGCATTTCAGATAGTAGGCCACGATCAGCAGCTCCACGCACCGGGAGATCAGCGTGGCAATGGCCGCGCCCCGCACGCCCAGCTCCGGAAAGCCGAAGCGGCCGTAGATCAGCAGATAATTCAGACAGGTATTGATGCACAGGGTGGAAAAGGAGATGATATAGCCGATCTTGACGATGCCCACAGACCGGAGGGACGCCACCAGGATATTGGTGACGGTAAAGATGATATACGTAAAGCAGATGATCTGGAAATACTGCACGCCCTGGCCGATCACGTTTTCGTCGTTGGACAGCAGGCACAGCAGCTGCCGGGGAAAGGCCAGCACCACGGCAAACATCACCACCGCCAGCGCCCCGCCGAAGCGCAGGGCCGCGCCGATGATATGGGGGATGGGGTCCAGCTCATTCTTTCCCCAGTATTGGGCGCCCAGCACCACGGCCCCCTCGCCGGCGCCCACCACCAGCATCTGCAGCAGAAACTGCACCTGATTGCACAGGCTGACGCCGCCCATGGCGTCCTGGCTGTACCGCCCCAGCATGACGGTGTCCATCATGTTGACACCGTAGGTCAGCAGATTTTGCAGCGCCAGAGACAGCGTCAGGGCAAAAAAGGTTCTGTAAAATGTCTTTTCCCGAATCACGGCTCTTCCGTCCTTTTCCCCGCGGCCGCGGGCCCTCCCCCGGGCCAGGCCGTTTTTCCGTAAGATTATAACGCAGAATCTCCCCGCTGGCAAGCACCGCGGCAGCGCTTCCCGGCAAAGGCGATTCAGAAAAAAGCGGCCCCCGGCGGCATT
>ENA-UOJC01001407-UOJC01001407.1-human-gut-metagenome-genome-assembly--contig:-C104-NODE-1407-length-32849-cov-10.073337_pt1 | contig 32849 bp, 37 predicted proteins | sample MGYA00242339_ERZ723886 | MGnify/ENA metagenome assembly ERZ723886 | reverse complement strand
TGTCTTTTCTCTCAGAATTAACAAGTTCTTTTCAGCTATTCTGTTTTCAATGTGCCGATTGCCGACTTTAATCAAACCCGTTCTTTAACAGGAATATTTATTTTTTTCTTTGCAGAACACAAGCTTTTATTTGCTTGGGGCAACTTCAACAGGAAATAATCCTTTATGCCATGACCTTTTGTCAGGTTCCGCCTCATCTCGCGGCATTTATTATCATATTACTTAAATCTTTATTGTCAAGCCTTAAATTTTATTATTGTTAAAGTTCTTAACGTTTCTTAATTCTTTAAGTTCTATATGCATTTTCTGCACATTTATTATCTTAATATAATAAAAATTTAATGTCAAGCGTTTTCTTTATAATTCGTAAAATTTATTTTTTATCCTTTGTTCGTATGAGTTTTTTTTATACTTTCTGCCATATTATATACTTGAATGACTATCTAATATAGAGAGGAGAGTTATATGATTAAAGATTTTAAATTACTTTTTACGGCTTGTGCAATTATTTTGGCATGCTCAAGCTCGGCTTTTGCAGATGGAAACGCTTTTACTCCACTGAATTTTGATGATGTTAGTTATCCTGGGACATCTTCTTATCAAAGCACAAATAGTATTGCTTCTACATCCGCTACGAAAACTTATACAGGAAGTGCAACCACTAACGCCACATATACTTCTTCAACCACAGAAGGTGCTGGCAGTACAAAAATGCAGAGTTCCATTATTCAATTAGACAATGCTCTTGTTGATATCAGAAATGAATTGCTTAACTACAAGACAAAATACTCTGAAGTAGATGCACAATATAAAACAATTAAAGCTGAAAGAGCTGCGTTGAAAAAAGAAGTTAAAAATGCAGAAAAACGTATTAAAGAAATTGATAAAGCAAAAGAAAAAATCAGAAAAAATATGTCATAAATAAAAAAAGACCGAATTGAAAAATTCGGTCTTTTTTTTGATTAGTCTGACAATAAATCTTTCCACTGTTGTTTTTTAGTTTCAAATTTTTTCTGTCTTGCCTCTTGTTTTGCCTGCATTTGTTTTTTATATTCTTCTCTGGCTTCTTGACGAGCTTCCTGTTTTTGTTTAAGAGCTTCTTGTTGTTCCTTTATAGCTTTATCTCTAGCTTCTTGACGTTCTTTAATTGCCTGTTTTTGCTCTTCAATGGCCTTTTGTCTTTCTTGTTTTCTTGCCTCTGATGCTTTTTTATTTGCTTCTAATTTATTATAAGTATCAGATTCAGCTTGCTCTACTTTATTCGCAGTATCACTAAGCCATTTAGATACAGGCCCCTGAGCAGCCTGTGCCGCACCTACACTCAAAAGTGTCATTGCCATTAACAAAACCATACTTTTTTTCATAACAAAACTCCTTTCTTGTTTAATGGAGATATTATACTAAACAAAATCATACATTTCAATAATTTTTTTTATACCATTTTCTGCGACATTAAAAATTTCAAGCATATCTTTGTATTCGTACGGCTCACCTTCTGCAGTTGTTTGAAATTCGATAATCTTACCGCTTCTGGTAAGAACGATATTACTGTCAACCTGTGCGTTTGAATCTTCCTCGTAGCACAAATCAAGGAGAATTTCACCGTTCACAATTCCTGCAGAGACTGCCCCTACAGGTTCTATAATAGGATTTTCACGAAGTCTGCCAATCTCCAGTAATCTTTCAACGGCAATTTCCATAGCAAGATAACCGCCGCAAATACTTGCTGTACGGGTTCCTCCATCTGCCTGAATTACGTCTGCATCAATCGTAATTATAACATCGGTCATTTTTTCTAAATCAACGCAGGCTCTAAGGCTTCTTCCAATAAGTCTTTGGATTTCCTGAGTTCTGCCGGAAATTTTTGTTCTTTCTCTCTGGCATCTGACACTGGTCGAAGAAGGCAAAAGGGAATATTCTGCAGTAACCCAGCCTCGCGGATCTTCTTTATCCATCCATTTCGGCTTGCCTATTTCTACAGAAGCTGTAGTAATAACTTTCGTGTCTCCGAATTCTACCAGCACAGAACCCAGTGCATTTTTTGTAAAATCTTTTGTAAACTTGATTTCTCTCAGTTCATTGTTTTTTCTGTCTTTTCTCATAGTATTATCCTTTATAATCGTAATCCCACATATAAATCTGTCCGCAATACCGGCATACTGCATGTTCATTCATAAATTGCAAATCCGGAATAAAAGTATAACCGTCAACAGTTATTTCTATTTCGTTTTTGTCGTTGTAACGCTGTTCAAAATGTCTTTCACCTCTATAATCCGGAGAAAACATCAATTCAAATTTGTCTTTTGATTTACAGCTTTTACATATAAACATTTTTAGTCTTCATCTTTTTGAGTTGCACGTTTAATAATATTTTTATCTAACTTTTTTGTTTTCTGATTTACTGATTTTGTAGAAACGGCCGAAGCTACATCGCGGCTTAAAACTTTATACCATATAGTCCAGCAGATACTTCTTAATGGAAGTGTTAACCCTGTCACAATAAAGAATACTATCTGATAAACAAACATACCTGCAATTTTTGACGGTGTTATAACATCGAATCTAGGATTTATATTAATCATATAATTATTAAAATTATCCAGAGGAATAGTATTTTGAACCCAGTTTTCAAAAATACCGCCCAATAACTGTGAAAGTTTTGTCAAATCAAAAAATACAGAAAACCCTTCAACAAAAATGTAATGCGTAAAAAATGCAATAACTGCCATTATAATAAATGTTCTTGCAAAATTTCCTTTAATTAAAAGCATACTGCGTTTAAAGCAATCATAAATTGAGGCATTCGGCTCAAAAATAAATACCTGAAAAACCAGAACAAAATATATAAACAAAATTCCGCCTATTAACCAGATTAAGGGAAATAATGCAATCATTGAAAGAATACTTATAACAAGCCACAATGCAATAAATTTAAATGTTCTGTTTGTAACAACAGCATTATGTGCGGGAAAATCATATACCTTACCCGTATTTATCGCACTTTCAGCCATAGAATTTAATGCACCGTATGCAACAAGAAAATCCCAGAAAGCTTTTAAGAAAATCAACATCCCCGGGACAGTAATTAAGATTACACACAAAACTATACTTGAAAAACTATTAAAAAATGCGTATGTAGAAATTAACTCCGGAAGTTTAGCCGTATAAACAGACGCCAAACCAAAAATTAAAGCCAGCCCGATTAACTGCCCCAGTACAGGGAAAAGCATATAACGAGTAAACGGCCAAATATTTGCACCATAAACTTTAATACTTTCAAACAACACACTTGTAATCTTATTTTCAACTTTTATTTTTGCCATAATTGTCTCCTTGATAATTGGACATAAATCGAGTTGTTAAACTTTTTATTTTGTATAATAATTTTATTACAAATAAATTTAAAAAAACAATGACTGACTACAAAGAATTAATTAAAACATTTACAAAAGAAGATTACGAAAATGACCGCGTGAATTTGCACATGCATACAACCTATTCTGACGGGAAGGGTGATTTTTGCGATTTAATAAAACAAGCAAAAGATAAAGGATATAAAAAAATTGCAATATGTGATCACAATACCTTAAAAGGGTATGAAAAACACGGTATTGATGATATTTTGATACCTGCTGTTGAATTTGATGTCTGGTGCGGATATGTTTTTCTCCACTTGCTTGGCTACGGTGTCGATATAAATAATCGAGAACTGCAAAAATTCTGTGCAAAATCAAAACGGGAAACTGAACTGGATATCATAAGAATTTTTTCAACCAGAAATATAAAAAAACTTATTCAGGCTATACATAACGCCGGAGGAATTGCAGTACTTGCACACCCTGCATGCTGCTGGGCACTAAGTCATGACCGATTTATAAAAAAATTAATCTCATACGGACTGGACGGGATTGAAGTTTACTATCCTTACAAACGCCACAGGGGAATAATAAAATTTACGACAGCACATAATATTGAAAAAATTGCCGACAAATACGGGCTTATTAAAACCGGAGGTACGGATCTGCACGGAGAAATGTTATAAAACATTACTGCAATCCAAACTTTTTTCTTTAATAAACCTAAAATAGTTTACCACGGATAGTCATCCTTTATCTCCCAGCCATCACGAATTAATTTTGCGGCACACATCATTCCAGAACCATTTCTGGAACAATTTTGATTTATTGTTTCTTCATCCCGATTATATCCATATGGCATGACTCCTTTTCCGGCTACTCTATCAAAAATAAAAGTATCCCGTCCGAGTTGGTTTGGAATCCGTGATGCATTCAAATCAACTATTATACGACTATCCGCTCCGCCGGTATTACCTAACACATTTCCGTTTTCGTCCTCGCCGCCTTCTGCAGAACCATATCCTGAACTCATAAGAATACTTATATATGTTCCGTCATATAAAATAAAAGCCGAACGGTCACTATCCTTTACAACCAGATATGCATCATTCTTACCATTGGCTCTTTTCCATGGGGCGGAAGACTTATAATTGCAATCAACATCTCCTTGCCCGCCACGACAATAACCTAAAATATTTAAATAAGGTTTCCAATACTGATTAAAATAAAAATCAATTCCTTTGTCTGTATTCCAATATACCGAGGATTCATTATCCGCCTCAGAACGTTTAAATGCCTGGTTTAATGTTGTATAAACTTTTTTAAGCTGTGATATCGTTTGTACTTTCTGGTAATTTCCTATAACAGACGGTAATGTCATTGCAGCAACAATTCCGATTATACCTAAGGTTATTAAAACTTCTGCAAGAGTAAATGCTGTTTTACCGCATGTTGAAATGAAATTTAAACAAAAATTCTTTACCATAGATCCCTTACCTATCATCATTTTCTCCTATTTTTGCTAGTGTCACTAGTTGTATTAATTGCTAGTATAGCTAACAATTTAAAAATGGACAAGGGATATTTACAAAAGTTTGCAAAAAATTTAAAAAAATTACGCAAAGAAAAAGGACTGACGCAGGACGACCTTGCGTCAGACAAAATATCGCGTTCAATGATTAGTCTAATAGAAATTGCAAAAACTGACCTTACAGTCTCAAAGGTCAAAATTATAGCAGATACACTGCACGTACATCCAAGAGACTTATTTGATTTTGATTAATTTACCATGGGTAATCATCTTTTATTTGCCATCCATCCATAACTATCAAAGCCGCACAAAATGCACCACCCTTACTTTTATTACAAGCTCTGTAATCACTTCCATTGGCAAGTTCATCTCTATTATATCCTATATGTGTAGTTCCTCCATGAACATCTCCGACTCCGTAAGGAACCATTTTCCCGCCTGCAGATGCAGAAAAAGCAAATATGTCCCTGCCATACATATTAGGTTTTCGAAATCCGTTTAGATCGACAATAAAAGTTAGGAATCTGGTACCATCACCGCTTGCAGAAGTTCTTATTGTTAAAGAGGTTCCGTTTTTAATAATAATTTTTGGTAAATCATAATATCCGAAATAATCATCACAAACAGTTCCGTTAATGCAGTAATTATGAATATTTCTAGGAACTTCATTCTGTTTATATTCTTTAATAACCTGAAAATATGGTTTGATATATTTATCGTTAAATTCTTGAGAATCAAGGTTAAAATCCCAGTAATTAATTGATTCGTAATCGACCTCAGCTCGTTTAATTGCCTGAGAGACAAGAGAATATATAGCAGCTAATTGTGAAACGGTTTCCTGCTTTTGATATTTATTGATAACAGCAGGCAGTGTCATTGCAGCAACAATACCAATTATACCTAAGGTAACAAGAACCTCAGCTAACGTAAAAGCAGTTTTTGGGGAACTAATACTATAAACACGTTCATGACGACGGTTAGATTTAAATAAAACATCAAAAAGCTTAGCCGGAGAGCTTAGATTACTTGCCCCCCCCCCCGAAAGCGTCTCTACAACTGAATCTTAGCATATTTACCTCCTTTTTTATCCTATACTTTTATATTCTAAACTAATTTTCACGTTTTTTCAAGTAAGATTCTATGAAACCGTCCAAATCACCGTCCATTACGGCATCTACATTGCCGACTTCATAACCGGTTCTGTGATCTTTTACCATTTTATATGGATGGAATACATAGGAACGAATTTGCGAACCAAAATTAATATCAACATTTTCACCCTTTAATTCCGCTAATTTTTTTTCATGCTCTGCCTGACGCATTGCAAGAAGTTTTGAAGCCAGAATTTGCATTGCATTTTCTTTATTTTGAAGCTGAGAACGCTCCTGCTGACATTTGACAACAATTCCGGTAGGTTTATGAAGTATTCTGACAGCAGTTTCAACTTTATTAACATTCTGACCGCCGGCTCCACCCGATCTCATTGTGTCAATCTCAAGTTCTTCAGGCGGAATTGTAATAGTTTTTTCAAAATCTGCAATAATAGGAGAAACTTCTACTGACGCAAAACTTGTCTGACGTTTCCCGTTTGCATTAAAAGGAGAAATTCGCACAAGTCTGTGAACACCCTTTTCGGCTTTTGCATATCCAAAAGCATATTTGCCGGTTATTTTAATCGTGGCAGATTTAATTCCTGCTTCATCTCCATCCAGTTTATCCAATAAATCAACTTTCCAGCCGCGGTTTTCCGCCCAACGCATATACATACGGAGAAGCATGCTTGCCCAATCCTGAGCATCTGTTCCGCCTGCTCCGGCATTTATAGTCAAAATTGCATCCGCCTCATCATATTCACCGCTTAGCATCAGGCGTATCTCAAACTTATCCAGCTCCTGCACAACATTTTCTAATATAGAAAAGCTTTCTTTTATTAACTCCGCATCCTGAATTTCAACAGCAACTGCGGCATCTTCTACCGCACTTTGCCAGTTCTCAATCTTTGCAATATTATCTTTAATCTCTCTAATATCAGCACCGAGTTTTGAAACTCTGTTTTTATCTGACCAGACATCAGGAGCCTGCATTTGAGTTTCAAGTTTTTCTAATTTTGCGGGCAAACTCTCAAAGTCAAAGACACTCCTTTGCACTTTTAATACGAGGTTTAATATTATTTAAAAGCTGCTTTAATTCTGTTTCCATAATATTAGTATAACATAAAATAATTCTGCTGTTATGAACTATATTTAATCAATAATTTTCAGCCTTCCGTCATCAACAATATCAACAGGCTCTTTATGATTTCTTATATACCATTCAACACAGTCATTTAAATCATAGTCAAACTTTTGAACGGCTTCCGTCTGTTTATTTAACATAGGCAAATCGTCATTACCTGCAGCATAAAAATCATTTATTGCAACGAGGTAGGTTTTATCCGTTCTAGGATTATTAACATCAATATGATACTCCCTGCCGGATTTGTCAACGAATCTCAAATTATAAATTTGCCCGTTTCTGGATATTTCATACTTTAATCCTGAAACATGCATTATCCCCGGTTTGTTGCTGCGATTGTTTAGAGATTTTGCAGTAGCTTTTAAAGCGTCCACTATTTCTTTTTCAGTATAATTTATAAGCATAAGCTTATTTTTAAACGGTGATAACTCGGAAATTGCCATCGTATCAACTTTACCCTTTTCCAGATAGCCTCTGATATTTGCCGCAACAACCATAGCTATATCTGCACCGGTTTTTTCTTTAATTGCATCGAGTGCAAAATTAGCAAGCGGACTTGGATCAATCAAATCATTTTTCAGCGGACCCGGTGCTGTATTTATAAAACCTACGACTTCAGGCTTTCCTAAAATATTTTCAAATACGTATTTTGCAGCGGCATTCCTACAGAATTTTCGTGTTGAATCTACATTATTCTGAACTTTTTTAATAATACCGTTTTCGTCAAATTCCAGATTTAAAACCCCGAAATTTTTGCCGTCGCGTCCAGCCTGAGTAATTATTACCGGCTCACCGGCTTTTGATGTAAACAGGTTTTCGCCTTCTTTTACCCCTTCCAGCAGATTATGAGAATGTCCTCCCAGAATTACGTCAATTCCGTCAGTTTCTTTGGCTATTTTTTTATCGTAACCGTATCCGCTGTGAGAAAGCAGTATTATTTTATTAATACCCTGCTGTTTCAACTTATCAGCTTCTGTTTGGATATTTTTGATTGTTTCTCTAATATTCATCGGCTCAAGCTGTAAGTCACTCTGGACCTCCGTTTTCATCCTTGATAAAATATCGGAAGGCATTGTTCCGATAATACCGTATTTATTACCGTTTTGTTCTTCTATAACCGATGATTTTACAATATTAGTAAGTGTTGAAGGCTTTTTGGTTCTCAAGTTACATGCCAATAGATTATAAGTCATATCATGCGATATTTCAGCAAAATCATTCGATTTCATATCACACTCATGATTTCCCACGGCCGAGGCTGTTACACCGATAAATTTCAGAAAAGATTTTGCAACAGTATTTATTTTTTTGTCTTCACCCAACATAATATCACCTGATGACAGTTTTAAAACATCTGTATCAGGTGAAACTTTTCTATTAAAAGCATTTAATGCAGTTATTGCCCTTTCCATATTCTGGGCCTTCCCGTGAAAATCATTTACATAAAAAATGCTTGTACGGGTGTAATTAGGATTACCCGGCAAGCATTTTTTTTCGCTTCCTTTATTATTTTGCGACGTAAATCGCATTATTAAATTTGTCGGTGAAGTATTTACAGGATTTATCATCTCAATGTCCCTATACATTAATAACCCTGAAAAATTTTTTTTGCTAGTTTATTTACAAAGTTTTACAATAAGTCTGCCATGCCTTTAAATAAGCATCTTCCACATGTTTTGCAAAACCTTTTTTATCAGTTACCAGTATTGATTTTGCAAGCGTATCTCTCAAAGTATTTCTGTATTTTTCAAGCTTATAAATATTTTTAGCAAGACGTTGAGCCTTTTTGATATACTGTTCTTCATTTTCCGCTACAAGGTCATCCAGTTTTAATGCCTTATTAATTCTTGCACAACCTCTTGACTGCATGCTTTTTCCGGCAAGTGTCAAAACCGGTATGCCCATAGCAATTAACTCCAGAGTTACGGTCAAACCGTTAAAAGGTGTAGGGTCAAGGGCAATATCAGCCATTTGATAGACATAAAAATGCGGACCTGTAAACGGCATATTATTAAATATCAATCTGTCCATGCCTATACCGCATTTTGCAAACTTCCCTTTAAATCTTTCTATTACATCGTTTGTCATCTGCGTTCTGTAAACGAGAAGTTTAGAATTTTCTACATTTTTCAAAAGTTTTGACCACAATTCAATCGTATAATCATTTATCTTTGACGGGCAGTTAAAACTTCCGAATGTTATATATCCATTTTTCTTATAAGGCAATTCATTTATTGCAGGCCACTTGGAATCATATTTATTAAAATCAAATCTCTGCATATATGTATTCAAATACAAAGGTTTTTCAGTATAATATTTAGCCATATCTTTAGGAATTGTATAATCATCAGCAAATATATAATCAATATCTTTCATGCCCATTGTATTTACAAAACCAAGATACTGCATCTGAACCGGAGCAGGCTTATAAAATAAAGAAAAACACCTGCAATGTGTAAATCCGCTCAAATCTATCAAAATATCAACATTGTCATCATAAATGACTTTTGCAAGCTGTTTATTGGTAAGTTCACGACAATCCTGCCAACGCATGCCGAGATTTTTAATTTTTTCAGTTACATGGTCAGTTTTTTTTGTAGTTGAATAAAGCGTAAAATCAAATTTATCTAAATTATGATTTTCCAATAAAGGCAAAATAAACTGCATCATTGCATGTGAATAAAAATCTGATGATAGATACCCTATATGAAGTTTTTTCTTATTTTTTAAATCTCTGTCCTTGTGAGAATATGGAGTTTCATTTCTCATAATAATTGATTTAAATTTTTCCATATCCTTTTCAAAAGTTTCTTTTATCATTTTTTGAGAGTACTTATGAGATTTTAAAATAGTAAGACATTTACTGGACAAAGAAACCTCATCAGTAGGAGTAATTTCAACAGTTTTAGTATAGTAATCTATTGCAATATCATTATCGACATAATAATAAAGGTAAGCAAGAATAGCATAGATACTGCCGTTAGTCGTGCAGTAGTCCAGAGTTTTTTCATACGCTCTCCTTGCTCCGTCCTTATTTTGCTGTGCATAATAACAGTTGCCTATCTTTCTGTATAATTCACACCTGTCAAATGCAAAAGATTCATCTAATTGAACCAAAACATTATTATACATGCTAATTGCTTCATCAAATCGGCTCTCTTTGTAAAGATTATCTGCTGAAGCAATTATATCCAATAAAGGCTGTGAGGTCAGCCTTTTCTGCAATCTCTCATACTCATTCATCATAAGTTCAATAATAAACTATAAAATAATACTAGTCAAATTTCATCGTTTGAACAGCCCAATGCTTAGAGAGTTCTTCAATAAGTTCTGAACAATCATCAGCGACATCAAGAAGCACAATTCCTGTATTGGTGCAGACACCGTTTTGCGAATGATGCAGTCCTATACGTGTTTGAATAGAGCAGCCGAATTTTGTTAAAATTTGCTGAAATTCAATAGAACTTTCTGCTCTGTCTGTTAATTTAACCCCGATAATTGTTGTCATATAAAACTCCTTTCTTTTTAAATTATATTAACACATAAAATATGTTATAGGAACCTTTCTTTTTTATGTAAAAGGTTCCTTTTATGTTCATTTCTTTCTTTTTGTTGCGAGGCAAAAAGAAAGAAATGAACCAAAGAAAGAAAAACCCGCATTCAAACGGAACGAGTGAGCAGAAACTACGTTTCCGCACCTTCCTAAACCGGTCTGCGACCGGTCGCCGAGCGTGTGCTTTAGCACTATAGCGAGGCTGAAAGGTGAAAAGCTTTTGCTTTTCACGACTTCATTTTGATTTTGCAATGCGAAGCATTGCCGTAATAACAGCGGGTTTTTCTCTTTTCCGTCCATTTTCTCTTTTTGCCTCGCAACAAAAAAAGAAAATGGACAACAATAAAGCAAGCAACCGAGCAACTAAAGAAAATCCTCCGTTACTTCGTGACACCTCCTTTATTAAAGGAGGCTCTCTTCCTATAACATATTTTATATTGTTAATGTTCAATTATCACAAATTTATTTCTAAATAAAAAAAATAACACCCTCATTTCGGGTATTATTTTTCTTATGATATTAGGAGAAATTTCTCCTTTTTCCTTAGACCTATTCAATATCAAGGTCTTCCGTGGCTTGAAGCTGTTTTTTCTTTAAGTTGTGCATAACTGCATCAACAAGAAGTTCATAGGATTTCATGTTCTCAATATTCGGGAACTCTTCCTTGAGTTGTTCTCTGACCATTGCTTCCAGCCTGCGTTCGTCAGAATTTGTCTGTATGTCCTCAACTCCGCTAATCATTTTTATGTATTCAGGAGAGGATTTATCCATTCCGCTTGTTGAAAATTTTAACCAGCGTAATTTTGGACTGATTGAATCATTCAGTTTTTTTACAATTTTTAAATTTTTAAATCGGTCTAACATAATTAACCTCTACACTTTTGATTATCGGATTTGTTACCTTCTTGTACTATTTTAAAGTATCCTGAAAAAAATAATTTACTTTTTTTTATTAATTGTTTAGAAATTGTTACAAACCGCTAAATTGCAATTATAGCTTGCTAAAATCTGTTAATTTTTCGTACTTTTTCTTTAACATTGTTAACAAAGCGAGTCTGTTTTCCTTAACTTTCTCATCCTTATCCATGACAAGAACATCTTCAAAGAACTTTTCAACAGCAGGATTAATCGCAATTAACTGATTTAAATAGGTTACATAATCGGCAGTTTCATCGACTGTTTGAATTTCTCTGTAGAGCATGCCCTCTGAAGTTTCTTTGAATAAATCTTTATCAACTGAAATTTTAGAATCCTCTTTCAAAATTCTTATAACTCTGTTTGCACATTCAAGTAAGGCAGGGTTGTTGAGATTAGAAACGACTTTCACTCTTTCTATATAATCCGCCAAATCTTCCATAGGATTTTTATTGGAAGCACAGGCCTCAAGAACATTCTTAGCATATTTGTCAGCAAGAAAAATTATCAATCTTTGTACGAAGAAATCGTTAATTTCCTGCGGGCATTGCTGCGGAACAAGTCTTGCAACATTTTTCTTCACAGAATCTGCAATTTTTTGCAGAGCATTCTTGTTTTCATCGGTTTCAATAGAAACAGGTAAAAGCAACATATCTTTTTGTATTAAATCCGCAACATTAACTTTCAAATTGTTATCAAGAATAGTCCTTATAATACCGAGAGCAGCACGACGGACACCCAGCGGATCTGATGAGCCTGTCGGTTTTTTACCGTCAGCAAACACTGCACAAATTGTATCAACTTTATCGGCAATTCCTACAATCTGTCCTTCAATTCCTTTTGCAGTTTCACTCTCTGCGTTAAGCGGGAAGTAATGTTCTTTAATTCCTTCAACAACCTTTTCATTTTCTCCTGAAACTCTTGCATAATCAGAACCAATATAACCTTGAAGTTCTGTAAATTCAAACACAAGCTGCGTTACCAAATCGGCTTTACATAGCAGAGCAGTTCTTTCAATATCTTTTGACGGAACATTTAATTCTCTGGCAATATCTTTTGACAGAGAAATAATTCTCTGAGTTTTGTCATAAACAGAACCCATACCCTTTTGGAATGTTACGCCTTTTAACTCATCCACATAATCAGCTAAAGGTTTTTTGGTATCTTCGTTAAAGAAGAATACGGCATCATCAAGACGGGCTTTAATAACACGTACATTACCGGCCTTTATATTTGCAAATTCATCTCCAATATAATTTGTCATTGTAATAAATTTGTTGATTAACTTTCCGTCTTTATAAAGGGCAAAATATCTTTGATGAACAGCCATAACCGTTACTACAAGTTCCTCCGGAAGTTTTAAATATTCTTCCGAAAATTCACAGGTAACCGGAACCGGATATTCGGTAATAAAAGTAACTTCATCAAGCAAATCATCAGTATAATAAGGTTCTGCACCAAGCTTGGCCGCTTCTGCTTTTGCCTTTTCAACAATAATTTGTTTTCTCTCATTCTGGTCAACAATTACACAGGAATTACGCATAATTTCAACGTAATCATCCGGATTATTAATATATACATTCTGCTGAGCAAATCTATGACCGCGGGAAACATTTGAAGATTCTTTATCAATAATTTTTATTTTAACTTCTTCTTTATCCAGAATTGAAACAATCCATTTAATAGGGCGTGAAAATTTCTGCTCGTTATAGCCCCATCTCATAAAGTGAGCCCCTTGCAATTTAGAGAATATTACCGGAACATTTTCTTTTAAAAGTTCAACAATAGATTTACCTTTAACAACGATTTTTGCATGCACATAGTTATCTTCCACATACAAATCTTCAGGGTTAACGCCGTTTTTCTTAGCAAAACCTTCACCGGCTTTTGTCAGATTACAGTTTGAGTCATAGGCAATATTTGCAACAGGACCTTTTACGACTTTTACTTCATCTTCACTCTTTTCAACAAGTCCGCTCACAATAACAGCAAGACGTCTAGGCGTTGCATAGACATCAACTTTTTCAAAACCTATTTTGTTATTGTTTAAAAATCCTTCAAAACCGTTACGCAGTTGTTCTATAGCCTGCGGTATAAATCTGTAAGGTAACTCTTCCGTTCCTATTTCTAATAAATATTTACTCATGTCTCACCTGTAATTAAATTTCAATTTACGAAAATTATAGATAAAGCAAAAAATATTGTAAAGTAAATATTAAAATAAAAAGCATACAACCGGGGCTGAGATTTTAAAATCTTAGCCCCGGTGTTAAATTGCACATCCATTACATAATATATCTTATTTGAGAAATTTTCCAATTACCCGTACAATTATTTAACTGATAACACATCAAGCCAAAATAATCCCCGTAATTTTATAAAGTATATTCTTTAGTTAAAATTGCATTAATATACAAAAGTTTTTACATTTCTAAACATACAAAACTCCAAAAAATTTGAAATCTTGATTATGGACATACCTTTGTGTATAATATTCACATAGGTTAATAAGGAGAGGTAAACAATGGGATATAAAATTTTATCAAAAAAAGAAATTTGTCCAAACCAATATGAAATAACAATAGATGCACCTTACGTTGTAAGAAATGCTCAAGCAGGTCAGTTTATTATTTTCAGAGCAGATGAAAACGGAGAACGAGTTCCGCTTACCATTGCAGATGTTAACAAAGAAACCGGAGCTTTAACTCTGGTATTTATGGCAGTCGGATATTCAACAAAACGTCTTGCATCACTCGGAGTCGGGGATGAAATTGCTGATATCGTAGGGCCTCTCGGGAAACCTACCCATATTAAAAAATACGGAACAGTGGTTTGTCTTGCAGGAGGTTACGGGGCAGCTCCGTGTTATTTGATTGCAAAAGCATTCAAAGAAGCCGGGAATAAAGTTTACATGATTATGGGTGCCAGAAACAAAGATTTAATATTCTGGGCAGATAAAATGAAAGATGCTTGTTCGGAATTATTTATCACAACAGATGACGGTTCACTGGGTGAAAAAGGTTTCGTAACTCAGGTAATGGAAAGATTGATGAATCAGGAAAAAATAGATTACGCCATTGCCGTAGGCCCTATGCCTATGATGAGAGCAGTTGCTGACCTCACCAGAGACAAAGGTATCTATACGGAAGCAAGCATGAATCCTATTATGGTTGACGGAACCGGCATGTGCGGTGCCTGCCGTGTAACTGTCGGCGGAGAAGTTAAGTTCGCCTGCGTTGACGGTCCTGATTTCGATGCTCATAAAATTGATTTTGATGAAGTTATTAACAGAACAAAAATTTACAAAGATCAAGAAAGAAAACGCGACGAAAATTGCAACTTGTTAAAACAAGCCCGATAGGTATTTAAAATAAGAAGGAGAAAAGTAATGGCGGATATTAAAAAAGGAATTCCTTACTGCCCGTTAATGAGTGTAGGCAAAGATGTGGACATGGTTTGTACACAGGAACGCTGTGCATGGTATATTCCTAACATTAAAAAATGTTCTATGTACATAATGGCTTACAATGCTCTTTTGGAAGCTAATTCAAAACAGATTACCAAAAAACGGATTGTATAATTAACAATTTCAAAAGAAAGTTTAATATGAAAATAGTATTGTGCATCAAGCAGGTTCCGGATACTTCAGACATAAAGTGGACTGAAAATAATACAATTCAGCGTGAAGGACTGGAAAGTATCATAAATCCTTATGATGTTTATGCAATGGAAGCTGCACTAAAATTAAAAAGGTCTTATAATAATATTGAGATAACGGCTCTTACCATGGGGCCGTCTCAGGCTGAAGACATGTTGAAAAAAGCAATATCAGTCGGCGTTGATAATGCAATTCTGCTTACTGACAGAAAATTTGCCGCAGCTGATACTTATGCAACAGGAAAAACTATCGGTACAGCAATAAAAACTAAAATTCCTGATTTTGACTTAGTTATCTGCGGTCAGTTTGCAATAGACGGAGATACTGCTCAAACGGGTCCAAGCATTGCTAATACTTTGAATATTTCGCAGGTTACTTACGTTCAGGAAATCCTTTCTTATGACACTGACTCAATAACGGTGAGAAGAGAACTTGAAGACGGAACGGAAATTGTCAAAGTAAAACTTCCGGCATTGATTTGTGTTTTGAAAGATTATTTTGAACCGACCAGGGCAAAAATTAACGGAATTATTAAGGCTCAAAATACGGAAATAAAAACTTTCGGGTTTGAAGATTTAGGACTTGCGACAGAAGAAGTCGGCTTAAAAGGCTCACCGACTTATGTTAGCAAAGCATTCCGTCCGGCTGCCAAAGATACGCAATGCCAGTATTGCTCAACCGTTGAAGAACTGGCTGAAAAAATAAAACTTTGCGGAGGATTAAATGGCTAAAGAAATCCTTATTTATGCTGAAGTAACACGTGATAATTATATACATACCGTTTTTTTTGAACTTGCAAACAAAGCAAGAGAACTTGCAGAAAAACTTGAAAATGCGGAGGTTAATGCTCTTTTAATTTCAAAACGCGGACTTGCGGCCGACTACAGAGAGGCGTTTGTTAACAGCGGAATAACTAAAATTTATACGGCTGAAGGTGAGAATTTTGAAACTTATAACACGGATTATTTTGCTAAAGCTGCAGTTGATGTCATTCAGGAAATCAAACCTGAAATTTTACTTATAGGTGCAACCAATCAGGGTAGAGATCTTGCACCGAGAATTTCAACAGCTCTGCATACAGGTTTAACTGCGGACTGTACAGGTCTTGATATAAACGAAAAAGGTCAGCTTGCAGCTACCCGCCCAACCTTCGGCGGACAACTTATGGCGACAATCCTTTGCAAAAATCTTCCGCAAATGGCAACCGTCAGGCCGAAAGTATTTAAACCTGCAGAACATAATTTTGTAAAACCCGCTGAAATAATTTACAAAGAAATTAATCTTGAAAATACACCTAAAAATGTTGAACTTTTAGAATTTCAAAGAAAACTTACCTCGGAAATAAACGAGCTTGATAGTGCCGAAATTATAATTGCCGGCGGACGCGGAATGAAAAATGAAGCAGGGTTTAATCTTTTAAAGGAATTTGCGGATAAAATCGGGGCTGCAGTCGGAGCAAGCAGAGTTGCGGTAGAAATGGGGCTTGCCTCTCATGAAATGCAGGTAGGACAAACAGGTAAAACTGTTACGCCTAAACTATATATAGCCTGTGGAATTTCAGGAGCAATACAACACACAATCGGTATGGATAAATCCGAAAAAATTATTGCAATAAATTCTGATGCAAACGCACCGATATTTGAAATTGCTGACTACGGTATTGTTGGCGATGCCTTTGAAATTCTGCCAAAATTAATTGCAACCGGATTATCTAAATGATATCAATATCTTTTACAAGCACTTCAATGCTTACCCAAGAGCTTTTGCAATCCTATAAAGGGTAACTATCGTAGGAGATTTTTCCGCACGTTCAATACATCCGATAAGCAAAATCTACCTTAAAATTTCGATTCAGAGATTTATTTGGCATTTTGCTTTTCACTTTAGACTTTTGTAATATAATTAAATTATGGATTATTTGCAGAATAAATATGATGTAATAGTAGTAGGTGCAGGACACGCAGGTTGTGAGGCAGCATTATCCTGTGCCAGACTCGGTGCTAAGGTTCTGCTTGCAACTCTTAATCTGGATAATATCGCATTGCAGCCATGCAATCCGGCAATAGGCGGTCCTGCTAAATCGACACTTGTACGAGAAATTGATGCCCTCGGCGGAATTATGGGGGAAGCTGCCGATGCTACTTATATTCAGATGAAAATGCTTAATTCATCAAAGGGTCCTGCCGTTCAGGCACTTAGAGCTCAATCTGATAAAAAAGAATATTCAAATTATTTACGAAATATTCTGGAATCCAATGAAAATATATTCCTTAGACAAGCTTGTATTACCGATTTAATAGCAAAAGACGGAAGAATCACAGGAGCTATTGATGAATTCGGAATTGAATATTCCGCACGGGCAATAATCCTTACAACAGGAACTTCCCTAAACGGAAGAATATTTGTAGGTCTAAAGTCATACAGTGCTGGCCGACTCGGTGAGGCCGCAGCTACAGGCTTATCAGAATCTTTAATAAAACTCGGCATTAATATAAAAAAACTCAAAACAGGGACTCCGCCGCGTGTTGACAAAAGAACTATTGACTATTCAAAAATGAAAGTTCAACCGGGCGACGAAATTCTGAATTTTTATTCGTTTAAACCGAACAGACCGGTAAGACAACAGTATCCTTGTTATTTAACAAGAACAAATGAAGAGACTCATAAAATCATCAGGGCCAACCTTGACAAATCTCCGATGTATAAAGGTCTAATCCACGGAGTAGGTCCGAGATACTGCCCGTCCATTGAAGATAAAGTCGTAAGATTCAGCGAGAACCCTTCACACCATATATTTATAGAACCGGAGGGCCTCGGAACTTATGAAGTTTATATTCAGGGCTTTTCAAGTTCACTGCCGGCGGATGTTCAGGTTCAAATGCTCCATACATTACCCGGACTGGAAAAAGCCCATATCATAAAACCGGCTTATGCTGTCGAATACGATTATGTTCCTGCCGTACAAACAACCCACTCACTTATGTCAAAAAATATTCAAGGCCTGTTCTTCGCAGGACAAATAAACGGGACAAGCGGTTATGAAGAAGCTGCTGCACAAGGGTTAATTGCAGGCATAAATGCAGTGAATTATATGAATAATTCCGAAATGCTTGAACTTTCAAGAAGTTCTTCCTATATAGGAACACTTATTGACGATTTAGTCACAAAAGATATTGATGACCCTTACAGAATGCTTACGTCTCGTTCTGAATACCGGCTTTTACTAAGACAGGACAATGCTGATGCCAGATTGACTCCTATTGGACACAAAATAGGATTAATCGATGATGCACAATTCAAATACTTTAGAGATAAACAGGATGCAATCACAAAAGAATCTGAAAGATTAAAAGAAGCAAAAGTATCCGCAACGGATGAAGTAAATAGTATTCTTGCAAAATATAACGAACATATAGAAAGAGGCTGCAAGCTTGCAGAACTTTTAAAACGTCCTAATATAACCTATTCAATTCTGCAGGAAATAGACTGCGAAACACGAGAATTGAATCTTCGCCGCGATATCTACGAACAGGTCGAAATCCTAGCAAAATATGAAGGATATCTGAAACGTCAGGAAATACAGGTTAATCAGGCCGGAAAACTCGAAAAATTCAAGATTCCGGAGAATATAGACTATATGAAAATAGAACATATTTCCTCTGAAACAAAAGAAAAATTGAATAAAATACGCCCTAAAACCCTTGCACAGGCTTCAAGAATAGGCGGAGTCAAACCTGCGGATATTTCGGTTTTGATGGTACTTTTAGATAAACACACCTTTGCAAAAACAGAAATTTAAAATCTAATCTTGAATCCGCTTCCGACACCAACAGAACTGTGAGATCTAATTGGTTTTGTTTGATATCTGTAAGATCCGTATCTTGGTCCGCCGCCATAAAATCGCGTTGTATAAGGAACTGTTTCAGTATAAATAATTTTCCTTCCGTCATCTTCAACTTCAACAGTCTTGACTGTACCGATTCCGTTTCTGTAATAATGAGTGTTATAACCGTTATTATAAAGTTTCAGCGGAGTAATAGGCGACAAAACATATTTGTCAACATTAGGATCCGTAGAAATTCCGTTTACGGTTTTGGCATAACCCGGCAGAATTGTTATCGCTAAAACTGCCACAGTAATTATAAAATGTCTCACCATATATACACTCCTTCTGCCTTTAATTTATAACGACTTATTTCGGAAAATTGTTCATTATCAAAAATTTTCATCAAGTTTTTTATACTCAATGTTATTTCTTTTAAGAATACTCTCAACAATATTATCCCTATCAACCTTTACATTTATAACGACTTTCCCGTAAACACTGTTATATTTTAATTGATTAAATGTTCCTCTGGGATTGGTCATCCAAAAGTTGTTCATAAGCATACCGAGAGTAAAAATTTGATTACGACTAATTGCCGAAGATGCATCAATTTCGTATTTACTTTTAAACGGAACACTATTTATGTATGGAGAATACCTGCTGATTTTCATCTGTAAAAATTCCTGTCAATTATATTATTTTTAATATATAAAACAAAAATAAAAAATTTTTGCTATATATCACAAATTATTACAGCTGATATAAATAAAAAATAACTAACCGGAGTATCATTTTTATGAAACTTTATCATTAATAATTTTTTGTTCTGCAAGTTCAACGGCACGCCGAATTTTATTACGATGAGGAGTTTTTATATTTTCGCAAAGCTGTTTCAATCTGGTAATAATATCTGTCTTTTCAGGCATCGTCTTTCTGTTAACAACTTGTTTATAATATCTGCGTATTATTTTATCAGTAAGTTCTTCTACTTCCTTTTGTATTCCTCCTATATCAATAACTCTGCCGGCAACAGTATTAGAAGCATTTTGTTCTATGTCCGTCGGAATAATACCGAGTTTTGAAAAATCTATTTCCTTTGTGATTTCAGGCAATGAATCATCAGAATATGGGGAAATACTAAATTTATGCCCCAAATCAAACATATCCTGTTTATTCAAATTTGTATTATGTAAAGAGTGCCCAAGAGCATTTCTAATATAGGCAGACGAATTTGCTTCCGCAGCAACACCATGAGTATCCTGACAGTCAAATATTATTTGCAAACCTTTCCTTAATTCGTCTTTTGAAGGTATATTTTCACAACTAGTCTTAAACATTTCAATATATTCTTGAATTTCTTGTTCACTACCGTTTCCAACAGCTCTCCTAAATAGTGAATTATTTTTCATAAAAAATGAATACAATTCATCCACAGTCATTTGTGAAAGCATTTCTATCTGCTTTAAACCTATTTCCGCAAGCAAATAAGAAAAGAATTCTGAATCTCTATAAACTTTCATAACTCTGTCTTTAAATATTTTTTTACCTTTGTTATCTAAAAATTCAAGCCTATATCCCCTGCCAAAAGCTCCTCCACCAAGAAATGACAATTTTACCTCGGCATCTTCAGGTAAAATATCTGCCATGGCTTCTTTAATTTTTCCTGCGGCATTCTTATGTATTTTTTGAATAGTTTCTTCAGGAAGAAAACTATCCAAAATATCTTTCATAGTATTTTTAAGCTCTTCAACCTCTCCTGTGATTAATTTTTTCAAAAGAAAATCCATTTTTTCATCGGGAATTCCGTTTCTTTGCAACTCGTCCAGCATTATTTTATCTTGCATATTCAATTCATCAGCAGCCTGTGCAAATCCGGACTGGACCTTCTTAATAACTTTAGCTTTTTCAGGAAGTTTTATGGCTGCTTTCAGCATATCATCAGGGATATTTCCTATAACTTTATTTTTTGCAGACAAAACGATTTTATCGTAAGACTCATAATTAAGATTACTTGTAAACAGTCTTTTTAATCTGGAATAACCATTCACGGCAATATCAGACTGCAAACCAGCTTTACAGCCTAATAAATTTACAACATTGCCAAGACTAACCATAACTGTTTACCCTTTCCGCTATATACATATATAAAGTATTTTAAAAGATATAAATTGATTATTATTGAAAATCATAATTAATATTACTTAAATATTTAAATTCTGACGTTCTTTTTTCATAACATTCTTTAACAAATCCGTTACAATATCAAGCTTTTCAGCAAAACGTGCCTGATTATTAACATACTCTTTATACAAATATATATTTAAACTATTCTTTAATCTTTTAATTAAGCCGCCTCTTTTAAGATAGTTAATTTCTTCATTATAGGCATTAATCTCGGTTATAAGTGAATATCTTATTTTTTGAAGTATTTCAATTTTTAAACGGGGCTCAAGCTTATCAAGTGCAGAATTCATACTCTGCTTGTATAAATCAATAAACCCCTTACTATATGGACTTGCAAAATAATCATTTACAAACGTCATATCATGAATACCTGTACAAATATCATCAACACCATCAGTATTAAATTGTTCATTGACATCAAGTGCATTGGTTTTCGGATTGCAAATATGATCAAAAAAATGCCGGGTTTCATGAATCGCAGTTCTTTTACTTTTTATAAAATGACCTGATTTATCCAGTTGTAAATAAACATTAAAACTGCCGTTTTCTACATATGCAATTTCCGCAGCCTCATCAGGACAAACTATTTTATACACCGGTTCCAATGTTCCGCCGAAATCTCCTCCTTCCTGTTTTTTTACATAATAATCAATCTTATAAGGAGCAAGCGTTTCATCAAGACATTTTCTGTACCCGTCAACAGACAACGGTACAGTATCCGGATAGTATTTATCAAGATTTTTTATGAATTTCTTTGTATATTTATGTGCCAGAGCATAACGCTCTTTAACAGTTCCCCTGCATACATCCAGAGGGAGTTTTGCCGTAGGCAGAATTTTGTTTATTAGTTTTACCATACTATAATAACAATGCTGAATTACAAATTTTGCTAATTCCCTAAATTTAGATATTTGTTAATTCTTTAAATTTTGAAATATAATTGTCCTGAGGCAATGTTGTTAAATCGATTTCTGCAATTTTCTCAACTTTTTCCACCGGCATTTCATTACAATATAAAAACTCAACAGGACGATTCCATAAAGAACTAAAACCTTCTTTACCGATATCGGTAAAATTTATCCATTCATCTGATAATTCACTGTTATCAGCACCTATTAATTTTATAGGTCTCCATTTAAACATAGACTCATCTTCGGCTTTTACAGGCACCCTCAAAATAACAACTTTGTGAGATGGCGCTATCGGTCCGCCCTGCTCCGGCATATATCCGCCATACCATCTTACCATCCTTGTTAAAGTATTATCGTCATACTTATTTTTTATTGTATTTTTATCAGACAGAAAAACGCCATCTCCGAAAAACGATTTTCTTATAACTCCGTCAGCACAAATTGACTCAAAATTTTCTTTTGAAGTCATATGATACAAATATTCAGGTTTAATACTTTCTTCTCCAATATTCTGTAATGGCTGTATGATTGGAGAATTTGTTACTCTGGATACTCTTCCTCTGTTAAGTATTACTATTGCAATCAAAGAAACTAGTCCAAGACTGCCTGCAGCATACGGTAAAATTTTCTTAGTCCTTAAATGTTTATCGTTCTTTTCTTCCAAAGGCTGTATATTTGATTGTGAATTTGTTGATAGCGTACGGTTATTCGTATGATTTCTAAATGACAGATTTATAATACTATTCACTTTCATATCTATAGCTAAATATAAAAATAAAAAATTTTGCTATATTATTACATATTTTTAATAATAAGTTGAAAAAGATAGGGGTTTAGTAAAAAATATTTCCAAAAGGGGGCTGCAAATGAATGAACAAAAGAAAAATACAAACAAAAAAGTGAAAAAGTTTTACATAATTCTGGGAATGCTTCTAATTCTTCTTATACCCATATTATTTCTCGGTAATATTGTAAATGACAGAGAAAATTATCGGGATGAAGCTGTTAACAAAGTAAAAGTTTCCTGGGCCGATGTACAAACAATAAGCCCGCCTGAATTAAATATATTTATTCCGGAGAAAAAAGAAACCATAACAAAATCACTTGAATTAAACAACTATGAAGCTGAGGTAAAGGTAAAAACAGAACTCCGTAAAAAGGGGATTTTTACGGTTCCGGTTTATACTGCTGACGTTGAATTAAAAGGAGACTTTTTAAACTCTTATGGAGATTTAAAAAATATAAAATCAGAACTTTTAATAAATGTAACCGACTCAAAAGGTTTTATCTCTCAACCTAAATTTAAATTTCTAAGTGATAAACCGGTAACTAACAGTTCTAAAAAATATACAAAAATATTAAACACTAATGAAAAGAGTTTACCGTTTGAAATAACATATCAAATTCGCGGAATAAATGAAATTTACGTTGTGCCGGGAGGTATAAATAACGAAATTGAAATTGAAGGGGACTGGAGCAATCCAAGCTTCGAAGGGGATTTCCTTCCATCGGAAAAAGAAATAACCGATAAAGATTTTGAAGCAGAATGGAAAATTCCTGCAATAGCCGTAGCATCGCTTAATAATGAACCGTCCAACCTTAAAACTAATTCAGACACAAATTACGGTTATACTCCATCTCAAACAATAGAAAAAGCCGGAGTATCTTTTTTAATGCCGGTTGACAATTACAGAATGGCAACAAGAGCAGTTAAATATTCTTTCCTATTTCTGGCATTGACATTTCTGGCATACTTTATCTTTGAAATTACCGCTAAAAACACAAAACCGATACATCAGCTCCAATATTTAATGATGGGCGGAGCAATGCTTATATTCTATCTGCTTCTTGTTTCAATCTCAGAATTTATGGCATTTTGGGGTGCATATATTATAGCGGCAGGCATGACTATAGGCTTAATTGGATTATATACGTATTTTGTAATAACTAAAAAAGAGAATTTAAAATTTTCACTGTTAATATCTGGCATAATGGCAATTCTCTACATATTCCTTTATGTATTGCTTGCTCTTCAGGATTTATCTTTAATAATAGGAAGTTTAATGCTATTCCTGATTATGTCATTGATTATGTATTCAACAAGAAATGTAGAGTGGGACAGTGACAATAACAACTAAATTATTAATAAAAAAATCCTCCGCCGCGATGCGGCACCTCCTTTAAAAAGGAGGCATGCAGAAAATTCTCCAGTTGTAACTGGAGAATTTTCTATTATTTATAATTTTGCATTATTTTGTACAAAAAATCCCGGAAATGGATTCCAGCTCAGATGCAGGCGAGTTACACGAGCCTTGCAGATGAGGGTACTTTGATAAGTAAAGCCATAGAGTTTTGAGTTACACGAAAAACTCCCGTGGATCGAAAACTTTTCGGGATTTTTAAAATTTCAGCTATTTGCGAAAAAGTTTACAACAAAAAAATCCCGAAGATGGATTCGAACCACCGTTAGAAGAGCCAGAATCTTCTGTCCTGCCACTAGACGATTCGGGATTGAATATGCTTATATTATAAATTGAAAAATATTTTTCTGCAAGCCCAATTTATAAAAAATTACAAATATTATAAGAATTATGGAAAAAAAATATTTATATGTTTTAATTAGAAGTATGCAAATACAATCAATATCTTTGGGATATACATTATCACCCGCAAAATTTATGCTCGCCCCCAAAGGATTAAATCAGTCTATCAATAAAAGAGATTATAATTCAACAGATGTTTATACTCCTGGATATAAGGATATTAGCTTCGGCCAAAAGCTTAACTATGTTGATTTTATTAAGACTTTGCATAAAGTTTACAAGAATAAATCTTTAAAGAATATAGTGCTTTCTGCTATCAGCGAACAGAAGAATTATGTTGGAAGCGGATTTTCAGCCGATGTATATTCTATCCCCGGAGTGGATAAATATCTTATAAGGCTTGAGCGTAAACATTTCAGTCCTGGCAGCTTTAGTAAATACCCGATAATATCAGAACCCCAGAATGAACTCGCACCGAATTTCGGACAATACATTGCAACAAACAATCATGGATTTTTTATTACCAAGAAAGTTTTTGGTGAAAGCCACTCTCTTCCGAATTGGTCAGAAAAAATAAAGGGAATTGAAAACGATTCATCAGCCCTCACACACAAAGAAGCTGAATACATTTTAAGAAAAATAACCGAATTATCTGAATTTCCGCAAAAAAGTTTTGATGAACTATCATTGAAAATTCAGAAACTTAATAAACATACAGATTGTGAAATAGATATTATGAATCCTAATAACCTTATATTAAATAACCAATTACAGGAAATTAATATAATAGACTTATGGTATCATCACAGTGATAACGGTTCAACAGCACCATTTAACGGCACGGATAGTATGATAAATCTCATGCTCGATCCGCTAACTCATAATCAAGTGTATGAAAAACTGGGAAATAATGGAAAAGAAAAACTTATCAATGCCTCTAAAAAAATAATTCAAAAAGTTTTTATTGCAGCTCAAAAAACCGGACTTACAAGAACAAAAAATAATGCAACGATTATCTATAAGGATTTTGACAAAAATGCCAACCTTACCTTTGCAGTTCCGGCTTATGATGAGTTTTTAAAATTGTATCATGATTTATTATAAACCTGACAGCATAATATGCTTACTCAACTTCAGCGAATTGAAACTGTCCTTTACTTTTATCATATGAAACTTCATATTTTTTATTTGGTTCTACGTTAACTTCAATCTTTTGAGGATCATATGTTGTTCTAACCCACTTATGAAGAATCCCCGGTCTTTGAGTTTCATATTGTAATTCAAGAACGTTTGTTCCAGGAAGTAAATAATGTCCTCTTTTTGCGAACCCAACCATGATTTGCTCTTTAGGTTCACCATTAACTGACAAACAGTTCAAGGTAGTAGTGAAACCCAGAGGATGAAACTGGCAATCTTTTATAACCATAACCGAGGCTTCAGGATGCTCTTTTTCAAACTGTTTTTTAGACATATTGTGCACATACATGGCAACTACCTGTATTATCACACCCAAAAGTATTATACCGCCTACAAGAAAAATATACTGACTCATTTTAATCTCCTTATTTTTTTACTGTATCCACTTTTATAGGTTCACTATTTTGATTTCTTGCACCTAATGCTGTCAATAATTGTTCATAATCATCTCCGCTAAAATTAGAACAATCGAAATAACATTCATTTCCAGTTTCTTTACTTATATAATAAATGTCCTGATCTTCGGCATTTTTTGTATTTGAATATTGAGAATATTCAGACCAGCTGTATTTATCAATATCAAGAGAGGTAATTATTTTACCAAATCTTTTTACGAGAAATTTATTATCATCTGTTAAAATAACAGAAAAATTATCACTGACAAAAACTTTATATAAAATCAAACAAACAACTATTATTGCAGCTACAACGGCTATAAGGAAATTATGCGTAAGTTTCGCTGTTAAATTAAGAACAAACCAACCACCGCAAAAAGCACAAATCGTCCAAAAAAGTTTTGTTGTCAACTTACTCTTATATTCTTTCATCACTCTAACTCCATATCATAATGATTTTTTATAATTATACTTCAAAAATAAATAATAATCTAATTCATAAAAAATATTTATTTAACTTTAAATATATATTAACAAACATTAAACAGCACAGAAATTTAATATTAAATTTCCGCACTGTTTATATTCTCTCAATATAATACTTTACATATGCCATGAGGAGGCAACCAGATTCATCAAATCCTCATTATTTTTAACTGATTCTATATTAGTAAATTCAATACCGTTATTGGCCGCATAAGATGTCATATTCTGAATAATTTTATTTATATCCTCATTAGACAAATATTTACCGTCACTTAATTGAATTCTCTCAACAGTATTATTTTCAAGTTCCTGATTTTTTACGGTAATAGAATCTTCACCCAAAGCAGTACCGTAATCAATAATCAGATCATTACCATCCTTAAATATAGCGATATTAGAAGATTCAACCGAATTATCAAACCTTATAACATCATCAATACCTGCATCATCAGTTACGGTATCATTACCGTCTCCGCTATAAAATCTATATGTATCAAATCCTTTGCCGACTATTAGCGTATCGTCGCCTAAATCTCCCATTAACGTGTCATTGCCGTCGCCGCCATACATCACATCTATGCCGCTTTTCCCAGTTATGCTGTCATTTCCGCCATTGCCGTATATTATATTATAGGATGATGTGCCCACTTCTAAATCTTCACCACTTCCACTGCCCAGAATATAACTTGTATCTCCGTCCTTATATTTCTTTACCTCTTCTAATCGGTTGCTTTCGCCAAACACTGCTTGAACCGTTTCGACTGCCTCTTTCAACGTATTACTTGTCAAACCAAACAATGTCTTTAAACTTTGGACTGCATCTCCTGCCAAATTGCTGTCATTATTTACATCATACAGATACAATGCTAATGCCTTACTCGCATTCCAACTGTATCCTTCAGGTAACGTTATGTATTTGCTGAAATCCTGATCTAAATAATCTGAATGAGGTTTAAATTCATTGTTTGGTTGCCCATTTTTATCTTTGCTGTCCGCATACATCCCATCTGCTATGTAATATCGTGTTTCTCCAATATGCTCTCTATATGACCTACCGGATCATTCATATTCACATAATTTATTATATTCTCACTCGTCCCGCCTGATGGTATGTCTATTCCTGGGGCCTCAAACGTTATTGCCGGTTCTTGTTTCAATGACGCTACATATTGGGCTAACGCTCCACCTAACGAATGTCCTGTTATTGTTATGTCTATTCCTTCGTAGTTTTCTGCTACTTTATCATAAAACTCTATTGCTTTATTCTTTTGGCTTGGTGTCAATGTTAATAATATCTGTAAGTTTGATGGCGTCCAGTCTAATATACTGTCGGTGCCCCTATAGGCTATTACTATTTCCTGTAATTTATTATTTGTATCATAGCGGCCATATGCCACTGCTGCAAAACTGTTTAGGGTTTCATACACTCCTGATGCATTGTTACCTGGGATATCTAATACTTGCCAATTTGAAATTTCATCTGAACATCCACATTGCTGTCCCCATGCTATTAATGAATCATTTGCACTAACATATTTATCTTCTTCATTTAAAACTTCTTTTAAATAACAAGCCTTTGCAAATATTGCTAAAAACTCAGCACTTAAGATTGTTGAAGTACTCTTTTCTTCCATTAAAACTGCAGACATCATTTACCCCTTTCTAATATTTATATAGCATCGATTTTGTATTTTCATATCCGATTATTAATAATTTTCCTTGCATAGGAATCAAATATGGACGATAAAAATCTTTATGCGATATCTTATAATTATAAATTTTATTATTCCTATAATCATATATTGCATAAATTAATGATGTTCCTGGATAAAATATATCTCCACTATTTATTGTTCCGTACCCCACAAAAATTGTTCCATCATCCAATAATAAAGCACTCCCAATAAGGGCTTTTGGTGCTTGTTGCATATAATAAATTTTTCTTTCTTTTGGATCAAATCTATTTATTTGGTTTCTATCTTTCCCTAACCCAAACGATAAGACAGATCCATCACTTATTTTAACGGCACTATATGATAGAAAACCTTTATCAATAGGAATATCTGTAATCTCACCAGTATTAACATTTAAAATTTCCATCTTTGTTGCATAATTTCCTGCCAATTCACCTAATATTAAAATTTCATTTTCATCTAATAATATTGCTCTTGATATTAAAAATTTATTATTAGTATATTTATTTTGCAAAATTGTATTTCCGGAAGTTGATTTATACAAACTTTTTTTTACTTTGCTGATTAATGAAAAACTTTTATTTTGCGGCTTAAATATTTCAAACATACCATCGGAATAAATGAAAACCCTACCATCTTTTAACAATATTGTATTTATATTAGATTTGTACGATAAATTTGTATCAGATATCCTTGTAAATTTTTTTTCTTTTATATCATAGATCTCTGCTAATTTTGAACAATCTAAATCTTTACCATATTTATTATACGCACAGAAACCTCCAACTATTAAGATATTATTCTCATTATATTTGATTGCTCCGTAACCTGAACGTGGATAGTTCATTGTTACACCTAATGAAATCATGCTTTTTGTATCTACGTTATAAATTTTTGCGGGTATAGGTTCGTGAAATCCCATCCCTTCTAGCCCACCAGCAAAAAAAACTTCGTTATTATTAATTTTTACGGGTTGATTTCCATCTGTTGAAGTCAAATCCAAAGTTACAAAACGGCCTTTATTATTGAAAAATCCGCATGTGGAAAATAGAACTAATATTAGTACTACTACACACACACTCTTCGAGACCATTTTCAACTCTTTCATACACTCCATTCCTCATTTTTCTAATACATTTTCTGATTATAATCTATATCTTTATATTTATCTATTACCCAACTGGCTATATTTTTTCATGCCGCTAACTTTAATAAAAATCACAATACACTGCAAAGCTTAATGCTAAATACTTTTCGTCATTATTCATACACATCCTCCGGAGTTACTAACATAATTATAAAAAGCGTCGCCATAAACTCACTAAAATTCGAAATTAATACTGGCCACCATAATATACAACAATCTACTATTACCCAAAAATTTACACCATCTGACAATGGCACTAAGCCATTGAGCACTAAATATAAATTCACAATTAATAGGACAACGAATGTAATTAGATTTAATATTGATATTAATTTTGGTTTCTTTCTTATAATAAGTAAAATTATTATATGGATAATACTTATTATCATAGAAATAATAAAAAAAAATGCAATTATAAAAGCAACGCCAAAAGCTCCAGTAAGCTGGGGATAGTAATGCAAAAATTGTTTATCCGACCAAATAAAACCACCATTATCTAATGCACTAAAAAATATATATGTAAGTAATATAACAATACCGAGCAATATTCTTAAACTTAATTTTTTAATTCTTTTTAATAATACATGAAGTATTTTTTATATTTTGCATACTTGCTTACGGTCTGAGTTTCAACTACATATCTTCTTACCGTAGCCTCAATTCTTTTTGTATTTTAGCTTAGATTTTTATATAAATCTATCACCCATGTGGGTATATTTTTATTACAGTAACCATTTTTATTTTCCCCCATCTAACATGCCTTTAATAATACACTATATCTTTTATTTTTAATTCAATATAAATATTATACACCATATTAAAATAAAAATCCACAAATTAAAGTGTGTTAAAACTTCCAAGCTTTTATCAAAAAACATGTTCGCTGGAACCGCATGCACAAAAAGTGAAAATTTTTTACAACAAAGCTTATAGACATAAGCCTTACACAGGATAAAAACTTAATACTACAACTGCATTGAAATCAGACAAACAATATAAAAGCCGGCTTTTGTTTTGCAATAAAAAACTCCCCACACTGTACGACATTGGAACTTTTTGTGCAAGAGTTGTATGAAAAAATTGTTAATATTAATAACTTTGAGATTTATTCCATGATAAAATCATATTATGCATTATAAAGATAAGGTGTTATATATAATAGCAGGTGCAAATGGCAGTGGTAAAAGTACTCTTGCAGAAGTTCTTTTAAAAGAAAAAAGCTTAGCATTTCTTAATGCAGATGAAATAGCAAAAGAAATTGCTCCAAATGCAATTAATAGTGTTCCTATATCTGCAGGCAAAGAATATTTTAAACGCTTAGCCAAATTTTTTAAAGAGAACCTGTCATTTGCAGTAGAATCAACTCTGTCTGGTAATAATATTACAAGAATAATAGATAAGGCGAAAAGTCAAAATTACAAAATTATTCTAGTATATTCTTTCTTACAAAGTTGTACTACATGTATCAAAAGAGTAAAAACACGTGTTAAAAATGGCGGGCATGATGTTCCGGAAGAAGATATTATTCGCAGGTATTACAAAAGTCTTGTTAAATTTTGGGATGAATATCGTTTTCAAGCAGATGATTGGACATTGTTTTATAATGGATATGATTATGCTCCTGTGGTTGTCTCCTTTGGAGTAAAAGAAAAATATGATATAATTAATAAAGAAAAACAAGAATTATTTTATAACATATACAAAATTGCAAAGGATGAAATACACGTTAATGACAGATAAGGACGCTTTAGAATTATTGAATATGTTTACAACAGCTGCTCAAATTGCAAAATCAAGAAATAAATTTGAGTATCATATGAATTTAAATGAAGCTCTTTTAAATGAATTATTCAAAAAAGCATTTCCTCTTATGAAAGATGATATAAACAGACAATGCATTATAAAAAATTTATTGGCAAATAATTAATTTATTCCGCCTTGGGGTTCTCATTCAACTATAGAAACTTTTGTAAAAACAAATGCAGGGACAAGTTTTACTTTAATTTTAACAATAAAAAACTCACCACATTGTACGACATTGGAACTTTTTATTCAAAAGTTGTATCATAAAATTGTTGAAAATTGAAGAATTATGAATTTAAATATTTTCCATTTTTTGTAGTTTTTCCAATCCCGAAATAAAATAAATAACCTGTGTAATATTATCAGAGTTAAGTGTTGTTCTGGTTGCGAGCAGTTGTCTTAATTCATCTTCAAAAGTTTTTTCAGGAAGATTGTGTTCTTTAGTTTCAAACAAAATGTCCGCCAGAACAAACAATTCATCATTGAATTTTAAGGCATCACTAAGCTGTTTAATGGTAATAGCTTTTGGAAAGTTAGCCATTTTGCCGTTTTCAAGTTTGGTTATTAGAGCCGCACTGACACTTGATTGCTTTTCTAACTCTCTTAAACTTAATTTTAAAGCCAAACGTCTTTGTTTGATTACAGTGCCGAATTTGATTAGTTGAGTATGTTTATCCATAATTTACCTCAAAAGAATAATATCAAAAACAAAACAACAAGATTAATGAAGACTATATTAAGCGTAATGGAAAAATTTATAATAATATTAAAGATATTGCTAATGATTTTCCACAATATACAAAACAAATTAAAGAAAAAGTGAAAGCTCAATTTGATCAAGACGATGTTCCGGGAATAGTATTTCACGAAAATAGTAGTGTAGCTCAAGCTATTAGTAAATCACAAGAACTAAATGATTTTATTTATAAAAATGCAAATGCACTGAAATCAGGAAAAAAGGTGACTGGTTCTTTGGGATTCACTAGTAATAACAATTTACACAACGCATTTGGTAAAGTTGACATCTTATCAGCAAAGTTGAAAGGAAAATATATTGATATTATATTATTAGACACATATGATTTTAATCCAAATGAAAAAAATCCTCTGGTTGAAATTGGATATTCCGCACAAAAAGCAGGTTTATTAAAGCCATATTATACGATAGTAAAATGCAAATATAAGATATAAAAGGTAAAAATGAATAGTTTAAGGTTTTATATATTTTTTAATATTTTTAATATTTTGTTAATTAGTTTCATAATATTCTGTGTGTATGTTAGTGCGGTTTTAACCTTTGATATACAGGGTTCTCCAGGATCCGATATGAGATTTCTTTATGGTGCTGTTATATTTATTACCTATATTACATTGAATCTAATGCTTCCAAAAATATTTATAAAATGGGCAAAAAA
>ENA-UOJC01001403-UOJC01001403.1-human-gut-metagenome-genome-assembly--contig:-C104-NODE-1403-length-32974-cov-72.157447_pt1 | contig 32974 bp, 29 predicted proteins | sample MGYA00242339_ERZ723886 | MGnify/ENA metagenome assembly ERZ723886 | reverse complement strand
GATTTTACGAACACTTGCATAAATTTGCACTTGAGTGTTGAATTCACCGAATGTTTCCGAAGGTTAAATACGTTAAAGTCCGAAGCGCGGAAATGACGCTAACGGCGGCTGATGCGCGCCAGATAGTCGTAGTGGCCGCCCTCGAGCAGGAGTTCGGCCCTGAAGCCGGCACGGCCGGCGGCCGCCGCCAGAGTGTCGAAATCGGCGTAGAGCCAGTCGAAGGGCCGGCCCTTTACGGCGCCGTACCTCATGCGGTAGTCCACCTCGCCGTAGTAGCCGTCGGCGGGGTCGTAGTCCAGCCGGCCTTCCTCGTCCTCGAAGATGTAGCGGAGGTCGGAAGAGTCGGCCAGCACCGCTCCGCCGGGGGCGAGCAGCGCGCCAAGACGGGCGAAGAACCGCGGCAGGCCCTCCAGCCGGCCGCAAAGGCCGATGCCGTTCATGAGCAGCAGCACGGTGTCGAAGGGGCCGCCAAGGTCGTCGGCGAAGAAGTCGGCCAGGCGGGCGTCGCGCACCCCGCGTCGCCGCATGACCCCGACCGAGAGCGGCGACACGTCGACGGCCGTCACCGCGAGGCCGCGCTCCTGCAAGGCCAGCGAGTGGCAGCCGGCGCCGGCGCCCACATCGAGCACGCGGCCATGGCAGAGGCCGAGCGCCGTGCGCTCCAGCAGGTTCATATCGTCCACTGAACGGAAAAGGTGGCCGACGGGCATCTCGTCCTCGTCGAAGAGCGACGAGAGCACGCGCAGCCGCCGCACGGGGCGTCGCTCATAATAGTCGCATATGGCATGACCCATCGGGTCGTATCTTTCTTCAAGCAGCATAACGTGGCAAAATTAAGCAAAAGGCGCGACATGGCGCAACATCAGGGCCGGCACCGTTGCCGGTAATACCTCAGAACGGGGCGCTCCACCCACGCACTGACCGCTGCCGACAGCCCGAGAACGACGAGCAGCACCAGGCAAAGTGACAGGGCCGGTCCGACGAGCTGGGGGAGGCGGAAGAAGGCCGCAAGCTGCACGACGGGAAAATGGAGCAGGTACATATTATAGGAAAGGTTGTCGCGGCCGGCCTCCCACCGGCCCCACCCCGTTCCGGTCATGGAGAAGCCGACAACAAGGACGGCGAACGCCGCGGGGCATACGAGGATGTCATAATTGTATGCCGTTCCCTTAAAGGCAAAAGCGAGGAGGGCCGCCGCCATCAACGGCCACTTGAAACGCCGGAAGGTGCCGTACCAGTAATAGAGCAGCACCCCGCAATAGAAGAAGGCCATCAGCCCGAGAAACTGGCGGCTGAGCACACTGTAGACGGGCCGGCCGGTGGCGCAATAGAGTTCGTGGAAGAACACGCGGTAGGCTACCGACACGAGAACGACGGCGACAAAGACCGGCGTGGCCCGGCCGCGGGCTTTCCGCACAAGCCACGCCACCACGGGTACGGACAGGCAAAGCAGCCACTCGACCTTCATGGTCCAGAGCGAGCCGTTGACGGCCGGAATGTCGAACGAGCTGAACACGCCGGGCAGAGTCGGTTCGATAAAATTAAGGAAGAAAAGATTGGAAACGAGATATTTCACGAAATGTCCGGACAGGAAATAATCGCCGGCACTCCGGGAGGACACGGCCGCAAGGAGCACCGCAAACAGGACAACGGCGGAAAAATAGGCCGGCAGCAGACGCACCATCCGCGCCACGATGTAGTGCCGCAGACTCGCTTTCCGCAGATAGCCGCCGTAGACGAGGAAGCCGCTGAGCGCGAAGAATCCTCCGACAGCCACATCGCAGTCTATCGGGAAACGGATGTCCGAGCCGGTCAATATATTGAAATGCGAAACGATGACCGCAAAGGCCAGCACATAGCGTACCAGCCCCATGTTGTTGGGCACGGGCACGGAACAAGGCATCTTATCGGGGCGGATGGAAAAGCGCATAGCGGGTTCTCTAAGGTAACGGCCGGAGCTACGCCGCGCCGGTTCATTCTACGAATAAGGTGCGAAGATACGCATTTCCTGCAGAAAAACAGCGCACATTCCCCTTCGCTTTGTTGCGGCAGCCGGCCGGGAGGTGGCGGAAGTACGGGTTCGCCCCAAAGGCACGGGCAGGCTTATTGGAATAGTACTCCGACCTCTCCACACACTATCCAGAAAGGATAGCGGCCCTCGCGGAGGACCGGCACCATTTGTCGGCGACAAAACGCCAAAGGAGCGGCGACACCGGATGCCGGACCGCCAGGGCCGCCATCTTAAAGGTCGTCTATCGCGTGCTTCTTGATGATGCTTCCGTTTATCTTGTCTTTATAAGAAAGTACGGCAAAGGCCTCGTCTTCTTCATGCTCTATCGAGAGCACTATCTCGCCTTTGTCGGTGGCAAAGCGGGTCACGTACTTGCACTTGTCCATCTTAACATTGAACATTCTCATCCGGTCGTCCTTGGGTTCCTGACCATACGCAGACTGGAACTTCTCGACGCAGGAAGACGGCTTGCCGTATTTGGCCGTCAGGAGTTCCTTGAGATGGGCATAGTCTTCGTAAAGCGCCTGCCACTGGTCATGGTCGGGGAAGTACACCGTGATTTGGGAGACCAGGTCTTTATCGGCCAATGTCTCGATGTAGACCGAGCACTTCTTGAAGTCCGCGAAATCGCCGCTGAGAAGAGCCCGCCCGGCTTTCTTCTTCTCCACGCGGAAGCCGCTTCTTTGCATGCGGGCCACGAACTTATCGAGCGGCCCGTCGATGGGGACATTCTTGAACCTGAGGTGCGGGTTGTCCTGCATGGCCAAATCGTCCGCAGACTTCTCGTCCGCCGCCGGCGCGTCTTGCTGCACCGGTAAACTCTCTTCCGCAACCTCCGGGACTTCTTCACCGGCCTTTTCCTTATCGCCCTTAGAATTGGAACTCCCACAGCCGACGATGAACGCCGACAGCATGAAACAAGCAACTGATTTCTTCATTGTCTGCATGGTTTCAATTTACAAAACATATATGCGCCTGCAATATTAGCAAAAAGGGAGGAGAAAACGGATGAAAACGGCGAAAATATCATCAATCCGAGGAATACAGCCGGCCGGCACAAGCTCCGAGCCGGACTTACAGGCCGCCGCAGCGCGCCGGCCCGGCAAACAAGAAGAACGGCAGCCGAACCTTATGATTCGGCTGCCGTTCTTTATAGAATAGTTTCGGGCAATGCCCGGAGGCTTAGGCGTTCTCCTGCTGGAGCTTCTCGTACTCGTCGGCGTCGCCCACGACAATACGGTTGAACTCGCGCAGACCGGTGCCGGCGGGGATGAGGTGACCGCAGATCACGTTCTCCTTCATGCCCTCGAGATAGTCGGTCTTGCCGCTGATGGCAGCCTCGTTGAGCACCTTGGTCGTCTCCTGGAAGGAGGCGGCGGACATGAAGCTCTTGGTCTGCAAGGCGGCGCGGGTGATACCCTGAAGTATCTGCGTGGAAGTGGCGGCCTGGGCATCGCGCACCTGCACCAGCTTGAGGTCGCGGCGCTTGAGCTGCGAGTTCTCTTCGCGGAGCTTGCGCACGGTGACGATCATGCCCTTGCGCATGGTTTCGCTGTCGCCGGCGTCGACGACCACCTTCTTGCCCCAGATGCGGTCGTTCTCCTCGGCAAAGTCGAGCTTGTCTACAATCTGCTGCTCGAGGAAGCGGGTGTCGCCGGGCTGGTCTATCTGCACCTTGCGCATCATCTGGCGGACGATGACCTCGAAGTGCTTGTCGTTGATCTTCACACCCTGGAGACGGTATACATCCTGAATCTCGTTGACGATGTACTCCTGCACAGCCGTGGGCCCCTTGATGGAGAGGATGTCGTTGGGCGTGATGGAACCGTCGGAGAGGGGCGTGCCGGCACGCACGTAGTCGTTCTCCTGCACGAGAATCTGCTTGGACAGGGGCACCAGATACTTCTTGACCTCGCCGAGCTTGGAAGTGACAATGACCTCGCGGTGGCCGCGCTTGACATTGCCCATGGAGATTTCACCGTCGATTTCGCTGACAACGGCGGGGTTACTCGGATTGCGGGCCTCGAAGAGCTCGGTCACACGGGGCAGACCGCCGGTGATGTCGCCGGCCTTGCCGACGGCACGCGGAATCTTGATGAGGATGTCGCCGGCCTTGAGCTTCTGACCGTCCTCGACCACGATGTGGCCGTTGATGGGGAAGTTGTAGGTGCGGATGAGTTCGCCGTTCTCGTCGACGATATGACCGGAGGGCACGCGACCCTTCTCCTTGCACTCGATGACGATGCGCTCGCGTAGACCGGTGGCTTCGTCCTCCTCGACACGGTAGGAAACGCCTTCCTTGACATCCTCGAACTGGATGGTACCGGCATGCTCGGTGATGATGACGGCGTTGAAGGGGTCCCACTTGGCGATGACGGCGCCCTTCTCGACCTTGTCGCCCTCGTTGACGAAGAGCTGCGAGCCGTAGGGTACGTTCTGGGAGGAGAGGATGATACCGGTGTTCTCGTCGACGAAGCGGACTTCGGCCAGACGGCCGACAACAACCTTGCCGGCGCTGCCGTCCTCGTTGACGACATCGACGGTACGGAGTTCGTCGAACTCTACGCGGCAGTCGCTCTTGGCCACGATGGTGGCGTTGGCGGCGGCATTGGAGGCGATACCACCGGCGTGGAACGTACGGAGGGTGAGCTGCGTACCGGGCTCACCGATGGACTGGGCGGCAATGACGCCGACGGCCTCGCCCTTCTGCACCATACGGCTGGTGGCGAGGTTGCGGCCGTAGCACTTCATGCAGACGCCATGCTTGCTCTCGCAGGTGAGCACCGAACGTATCTCGACGCTCTCGATGGGAGAAGCCTCTATCTCGGCGGCGATAGCCTCGGTGATTTCCTCGCCGGAAGCCACGATGAGCTGTCCGGTGGTGGGATGTATGATATCATGCACGGACACGCGGCCGAGAATGCGCTCGCCGAGCGAGGAGATGATTTCGTCGCCGTCCTTCAGGGCGGTGCATACCAGTCCGCGGAGGGTGCCGCAGTCTTCCTCGTTGATGATCACATCGTGCGACACATCGACGAGTCGACGGGTGAGGTAACCGGCGTCGGCCGTCTTCAGGGCGGTGTCGGCCAGACCCTTACGGGCACCGTGGGTGGAGATGAAGTACTCCAGCACGGACATGCCTTCCTTGAAATTCGAAAGAATCGGGTTCTCGATAATCTGCGCGCCTTCGGCACCGGCCTTCTGAGGCTTGGCCATCAGACCACGCATACCGGCGAGCTGGGCAATCTGGTCGGCAGAACCACGGGCACCGGAATCGAGCATCATGAACACGGCGTTGAAACCTTGGTCGGCCTCGGTCATCTGCTTCATGAGGGTCTTCTTCAGGTCGGTATTCACGTGCGTCCAGGTGTCGATGACCTGATTGTAACGCTCGTTGTCGGTGATGAAGCCCATGTTGTAGTTCATGGTAATCTGGTCAATTTCGTCGTTACCGCGCTTCACGATGTCGACTTTCTCGGCCGGAATGATGATGTCGTCGAGGTTGAAGGACAGACCGCCCTCGTAGGCCTTGCGGTAACCGAGGTTCTTGATGCCGTCGAGGAACTCGCAGGCGCGGGCCATGCCGACGGTCTTGATGACCTTGGAAATGATGTCACGGAGAGACTTCTTGGAGATGATGGTGTTGATGTAACCGCACTCGACAGGAATTATCTCGTTGACAATGACACGGCCCACCGAGGTCTCCACGAGGTGACGCAAGGGTACGCCGTTCTCGTCTATATCGTCGACCATGACCTTGACGGGAGCATGCACATCGACACGTTTCTCGTTGAAGGCCACGATGGCTTCTTCGGGACCGTAGAAGGTGAGGCCGCTGCCGAGGGAACCGGGACGGAGCTTGGTGATGTAGTAGAGTCCGAGCACCATATCCTGAGAAGGCACGGTAATAGGCGCACCGTTGGCGGGATTAAGGATGTTGTGACTCTGGAGCATCAGCATCTGCGCCTCGAGAATGGCTTCGTTGCCGAGGGGAAGGTGCACGGCCATCTGGTCACCGTCGAAGTCGGCGTTGAAGGCGGTACATGCCAGCGGGTGGAGCTGGATGGCCTTACCTTCGATCATCTTGGGCTGGAAGGCCTGGATGCCGAGACGGTGAAGCGTCGGGGCACGGTTGAGAAGCACGGGGTGACCCTTCATCACATATTCGAGGATGTCCCAGATGATGGGCTCGCGGCGGTCGACAATTTTCTTGGCGCTCTTGACGGTCTTGACGATGCCGCGCTCGATGAGCTTGCGGATGATGAAGGGCTTGTAGAGCTCGGCGGCCATGAGTTTGGGCAGACCGCACTCGCCCATCTTCAGCTCAGGACCGACAACGATGACGGAACGTGCGGAATAGTCGACACGCTTACCAAGAAGGTTCTGACGGAAACGGCCCTGCTTACCCTTCAGATAGTCGGAAAGAGACTTGAGGGGACGGTTGCTGTCGCTCTTCACGGCACTGCTCTTGCGGGAATTGTCGAAAAGACTGTCGACAGCCTCCTGAAGCATACGTTTCTCGTTGCGGAGAATGACATCGGGAGCCTTGATTTCGAGCAAACGCTTGAGACGGTTGTTGCGGATGAGCACGCGACGGTAGAGATCATTGAGGTCGGAAGTGGCGAAACGGCCGCCGTCGAGAGCTACCAGCGGACGAAGGTCGGGCGGCGTGACGGGGATAATCTTCATGATCATCCACTCAGGACGGTTGCGGTCCTTGCTGGCACGGAAGGACTCGACAACCTGCAGACGCTTAAGGGCCTCGTTCTTACGCTGGACGCTGGAATCGGAATTGGCACGGTCGCGCAACTCGTAGGAAAGTTCGTCGAGGTTGATGCGTGTGAGGAGGTCGTAAACGGCCTCGGCACCCATCTTGGCAATAAACTTGTTAGGATCGCTGTCCTCAAGATACTGATTGTCCTTCGGCAACTTGCGGAGCAGGTCGAAGTATTCGTCCTCAGTCAGCAGGTCGTTGACAGCGACCTCATCGGCCAATGCGCCGGGCTGGATGACCACATAGCGCTCGTAGTAGATGATGGAGTCGAGTTTCTTGGTAGGGATACCGAGCAAATAGCCCATTTTGTTAGGCAGAGACCGGAAGTACCAGATATGGGCGACAGGCACAACAAGCTGAATATGGCCGGCACGCTCGCGACGCACTTTCTTCTCGGTAACTTCCACACCGCAGCGGTCGCAGACGATGCCCTTGTAGCGGATGCGCTTATATTTACCGCAATGGCACTCGTAATCCTTGGTAGGGCCGAATATGCGTTCGCAGAAAAGGCCGTCGCGCTCGGGCTTATAAGTACGATAGTTGATGGTCTCGGGTTTGAGTACCTCGCCATACGAATTAGCCTGGATATCCTCCGGAGAGGCCAATCCGATGGTTATCTTCGTGAAGTTACTCTTTATCTTGTTTTCTCTTTTAAATGCCATGTTTTTATAAACTATTAGTTTAAAGAGCTACTTATTTTATTCAAGGGAGATATTCAAGCCCAGACCGCGCAGTTCATGCAGCAGTACATTGAGCGACTCGGGAATTCCGGGTGTGGGCATGGTGTCACCTTTGACAATGGCTTCGTATGCCTTGGAACGGCCGACAACATCATCGGACTTGATGGTGAGGATTTCCTGGAGAACATGAGAGGCTCCGAAGGCCTCGATGGCCCAGACCTCCATCTCTCCGAAACGCTGGCCGCCGAACTGGGCCTTACCGCCAAGAGGCTGCTGGGTAATCAGCGAGTACGGGCCGATGGAACGGGCATGCATCTTGTCCTCGACCATGTGACCGAGCTTAAGCATATAGGTGATACCTACCGTTGCTTTCTGGTCGAAGGCCTCGCCGGTGCCGCCATCGTAAAGCTGCGTGGAGCAATAGCGGGGAAGGCCGGCCTTGTCGGTCCATTCGCAGAGATCTTCGAGTTTCGCACCGTCGAAGATGGGGGTGGCGAACTTGACACCAAGTTTACGGCCGGCAGCGCCGAGAACGGCCTCGAATATCTGACCGAGGTTCATACGGGAAGGCACACCCAGGGGGTTGAGCACAATATCTACGGGAGTACCGTCGGCCAGGAAAGGCATATCTTCCTGACGCACGATCTTGGACACAATACCTTTATTTCCGTGACGACCGGCCATTTTGTCGCCGACACCGATCTTACGCTTCTTGGCAATATAGACCTTAGCCATCTGGATGATGCCGGAGGGAAGTTCATCACCGATAGTGATGGCAAACTTCTGACGCTTCAGGACGGCATCCATGACATTATATTTCTTCAGATAGTTGATGACCAACTGACGAATGAGGTCGTTGGTATGTTCGTCAGAGGTCCAACCGCTGAGCTGCACGGAAGAGAAGTCGATGCTATTGAGTACGCCCTTGGCAAACTTGCTGCCCTTGGCGATCACTTCCGTACCTATATTATCCTTGACACCAAGCGAAGTCTTGTCTTTCACCAGTGCAAGGAGCTTTTCTATCATAAGGCTCTTGAGGCTGGCGGTTTCCTTGGCGAAATCATCGTCGAGCTTCTGCAGTTTGACTTTGTCGCTTGCTTTCGACGCACGGGTCTTCATGGCCTTGGTGAACAACCGGCGGTTGATGACAACACCCGAAAGAGAAGGATTGGCCTTCAGGGAAGCATCCTTTACATCACCGGCCTTATCGCCGAAGATGGCACGAAGCAGTTTTTCTTCCGGCGTAGGATCGCTTTCACCCTTAGGTGTAATCTTACCTATCATTATATCGCCGGGATTAACGCGGGCACCGATACGGATAATACCATTCTCATCCAGATCTTTAGTTGCATCCTCGCTGACATTCGGGATGTCGTTGGTGAGTTCTTCCAGACCGCGCTTTGTTTCGCGTACTTCGAGCGAGAACTCATCCACATGGACAGAAGTCAAAATATCCTCGCGCACAATGCGTTCGTTAAGTACAATGGCATCCTCGTAGTTGTAGCCCTTCCATGGCATGTAAGCCACAAGAAGATTACGGCCCAATGCGAGTTCACCCTGCTCGGTAGCATAACCTTCGGTCAGAATGTCACCTTTCTTGACTCTCTGTCCTTTCTCACAGATAGGACGAAGGTCTATGGTCATATTCTGGTTAGTACGACGGAACTTGGGAATGACATAAGTCTTGGTCGCCGACTCGAAGCTGACAAACTCTTCCTCTTCAGTACGGTCGTAGGTAATGACAATCTTTGTAGCGTCTACAAAATCGATCACACCATCTCCCTCCGCCGTAATCATCGTACGGGAATCCTCGCACACCTGCTTCTCGATACCGGTACCTACAATAGGAGCCTCGCTGCGGATAAGAGGAACAGCCTGACGCATCATGTTGGAACCCATCAACGCGCGGTGGGCGTCGTCATGCTCAAGGAACGGAATAAGCGAGGCTGCAATAGAGGCAATCTGCTGGGGGGCAACATCCATGAGTTCTACCTGCGAAGGGGGAACTACCGGATAATCGGCATCCTGACGGCACTTGACTTTATCGCGAATAAAGGAACCGTCATCATTCAACGGGGCATTTCCCTGACCAATGATGCGCCCTTCCTCTTCTTCGGCCGAAAGATATACAACTTCGTCATTGTCAAGATTGGCAATAGAGTTCTCTACCTTACGATACGGAGTCTCTATGAAACCGAGCTCGTTTATCTTTGCATAAACGCACAATGAGGAAATAAGACCGATGTTAGGACCTTCCGGGGACTCAATAGGACACAAGCGGCCATAGTGAGTGTAATGCACGTCACGAACCTCGAAGCCTGCACGCTCACGAGACAGACCGCCAGGACCAAGAGCCGAAAGACGACGTTTATGAGTAACCTCAGCCAACGGGTTCGTCTGGTCCATGAATTGGGACAGCGCGTTAGTTCCGAAGAAAGAATTGATAACGCTCGAAATAGTTTTGGCGTTAATCAAATCGGTCGGAGTAAACACTTCGTTGTCGCGAACATTCATGCGTTCACGGATCGTTCGGCTCATACGGGCCAGACCGATGGCAAACTGGTTGGAAAGCTGCTCGCCTACCGTGCGGACACGACGGTTGCTCAAATGGTCGATATCGTCGACAGCGGCCTTTGAGTTGATAAGTTCAACAAGATACTTGATTATCTCGATGATATCCTCACGTGTCAGGACGCGTACATCCATGTCAGTGGAGAGACCGAGTTTCTTGTTAATACGGTAGCGACCTACCTCACCCAAGTCATAACGCTTTTCCGAGAAGAACAGGTTGTTGATAACTTCACGTGCACTGGCATCGTCGGCAGGATCGGCATTACGCAACTGACGATAAATATAAAGAACGGCTTCCTTCTCCGAATTACAGGGATCCTTCTGGAGGGTATTGAAGATAATAGAATAATCAGAGGAAGAGTCTTCCTTGTGATGCACAAGGATAGACTGGGCTCCGCTACTGATGATTTCTTCTATATGCTCTGCCTCCAGCACGGTCTCACGGTCGAGAATGACCTCGTTACGCTCAATGGAAACAACTTCACCGGTATCTTCGTCCACAAAATCCTCTACCCAACTCTTCAGGACACGGGCTGCCAACTTACGGCCCACCATCTTCTTCAGAGCAGTCTTGTTGACCTTGACTTCCTCGGCAAGATTGAATATCTGAAGAATATCCTTATCATTCTCAAAACCGATGGCACGAAGAAGAGTCGTCACAGGCAACTTCTTCTTACGGTCAATATAAGCATACATCACATTGTTGATGTCCGTAGCAAACTCGATCCAGGAGCCCTTGAAGGGAATAATACGGGCCGAATAGAGCTGCGTGCCGTTGGCATGAATATTGGAACCAAAGAACACACCCGGAGAACGATGCAACTGCGACACCACTACACGCTCCGCACCATTAATAATAAAGGTGCCGTTCTCGGTCATGTAAGGAATAGGACCAAGGAACACATCCTGAACGACCGTATCGAAATCTTCATGATCAGGGTCGGTGCAGTAGAGTTTCAGTTTAGCCTTCAAGGGAACACTGTACGACAATCCGCGCTCAAGACACTCATCTATGCTGTAGCGGGGCGGATCGATATAATAATCGAGAAATTCCAATACAAAGTTATTGCGAGTATCCGCGATAGGGAAATTCTCGGCAAAGACTTTGTACAGGCCGTCATTCTTACGCAATTCCGAAGGAGTATCGAGCTGCAAGAAATCTTTGAAAGACTTTAACTGAACGTCCAAAAAATCGGGATAGGGCATCGGATTTTTAACAGACGCAAAGTTCACACGTTTGTTGATTACTCTGGAAGCCATCGTTATGTTATATGGTTGTACTTATTTTATAGACACAAAAAGGTTAAGAACCCTCTACCAGAGGATTCTTAACCAAACCCTTTTAAAGGGTAACTTATCAAGCGATTTCTACTTCAGCACCGGCCTCTTCGAGAGCCTTCTTCAATGCCTCAGCTTCTTCCTTGGCAACGCCTTCCTTCAGCTTGCTGGGAGCGCCGTCAACAAGATCCTTAGCCTCTTTCAGACCAAGGCCACAGGCTTCCTTAACAGCCTTTACAACCTGAAGCTTAGCAGCACCTGCGCTCTTGAGAACAACGTCGAACGACGTCTTCTCCTCAACAGCGGCGGCACCACCGGCAGCGGGGCCGGCAGCAACAGCAACAGCGGCTGCAGCGGGTTCAATACCATACTCCTCCTTGAGGATAGTTGCCAACTCGTTTACTTCCTTTACTGTCAAATTTACCAATTCTTCAGCAATAGCTTTGATATCTGCCATTTTCTTAAATTTATTTGTTTTGTTTTATTCAGTTCGTTTTTCGGGAAATCCGATTACTCAGGGCGCTCGCCCAAAGTTTTAAGCACACCGTGGATAGTCTGTCCGGCGGACTGGAGTGCAGAGATGACATTCTTTGCAGGAGACTGCAGAAGAGACACGACCTCGGCGATAACCTCGTTCTTGCTCTTGATAGCGCAGAGCGCATCCAAATTCTCCGCACCTACATAGAAGCCTTCTTCGGCATAAGCGGCCTTCAAACCAGGGATGCCGTCCTTGCCAACTTCCTTAAGGAGTTTGGCCGGGGCATTGGCCACATTGCAGAAGAATACTGCCGTGGTACCCTTAAGGCTGCCATACAAAGGAGAATAGTCGATTTCAGCAGCTTCGAAAGCTTTGTGCAGAAGGGTGTTCTTAACGACCACCATCTTAATCTCCGCACCAAAGCATTTTCTACGCAGACTGCTCGTAGCCCCGGCATTCATTCCGGTGACATCCACCAGATAGAAATGGGCATATTCCTTTAATTTCTCACCGAGCTGTTCGATGATTATAGCTTTATCTTCCTTTCTCATGATTCAAATGCAATTAAATTTCTTCAACAGATTTGGGGTCAACCTTTATACCCTTGCTCATAGTAGAGGAAAGATAAAGACTCTTAATATAAGTACCTTTAGCTGCAGCAGGCTTCAACTTGATGATAGTAGAGATGAACTCCTTCGCATTGCCGAAAATCTGATCGGGAGTGAAGGACACCTTACCGATAGATGCATGAACAATACCGGTCTTGTCGACCTTGAAGTCTATCTTACCCTGCTTTACCTCACGGACAGCCTTGGCAACATCCATGGTTACAGTACCGCTCTTAGGATTAGGCATCAATCCGCGGGGACCGAGCACACGGCCCAACGCACCGATTTTACCCATGATAGCAGGCATCGTGATGATTACATCAACATCTGTCCAGCCACCTTTTATCTTCTCGATATATTCATCGAGACCTACATAGTCAGCGCCAGCTTCCTTAGCAGCAGCTTCGGCATCAGGCGTACAAAGGCAGAGCACACGAACGGCCTTACCGGTTCCATTAGGCAGCGAAACAACGCCGCGAACCATCTGATTGGCCTTACGGGGATCTACGCCCAAGCGTACGTCAATATCAAGAGAAGCATCAAACTTTGTGGTGGTAATTTCCTTCACCAAAGCAGACGCCTCTTTCAAGGTATATGCCTTCCCTGCTTCAATCTTGTCAGCGACCAACTTCTGATTCTTTGTCAGTTTACTCATTGTTCAAAAATTGAAGTTTAATTATTAACCCGGGAAGTCTCCCTTGATAGTGATACCCATACTGCGTGCGGTACCCGCTACAAGTCTCATAGCTGCCTCAACAGTAAAACAATTAAGGTCGGGCATCTTGTCTTCGGCGATAGTCTTCACCTGATCCCAGGTAATCTCGGCAATCTTGCTACGATTAGGCTGGGCGGAACCGCTCTTTTTCTTGGCTGCTTCGAGCAATTGGATAGCGACAGGAGGAGTCTTTACTACGAAAGAGAAAGATTTGTCATTATAGTAGGTAATGACAACAGGAAGGACTTTTCCTGCCTTCTCCTGAGTTCTGGCATTGAACTGCTTGCAGAAATCCATTATATTGATACCCTTGGAACCGAGGGCCGGTCCTACGGGAGGAGAAGGATTCGCAGCGCCACCTTTAATCTGTAATTTGATTAATCCAGCAACTTCTTTAGCCATTGTAATTATTATTTTTATTGATTGTATTGAAAGAGTGAGATACGTAACAAATATCTCTTACTCCTTCGCTATCTGCATAAAACCAAGGTCAAGACCGGTACTGCGTCCAAAGACTTTCACGGTCAAGGTCACTTTCTTCTTCTCGTTGTCGACCTTTTCGATGACACCGGAGAAGCCGCTGAAAGGACCTTCTGTAACTTTTACACTCTCACCTTCGACAAACGGGATTACCGGCTCAAGAGCCTCCTCCTGCATTTCATCCACCTTACCCAGAATTCTGTTTACTTCGCTTGCACGAAGCGGCGTAGGATTGTCAAGTCCGCCCAAGAAACCGAGCACCTGAGGCGTATTGCGCAGTTCGTGTGCGATTTCGCCCACCAGACGGGCTTCCACCAGCACATAACCGGGCAAATAGTTGCGTTCTTTCACAATACGCTTGCCGCCGCGCACCTGTACCACCCTTTCTGTAGGAATAAGTACTTGCGCAACATGACCGCCAAGGCGGCCATTCTTTATTTCGGCATCAATGTACTCCTTAACTTTGGCTTCCTTGCCGCTCACAGCGCGCAGAACATACCATTGCATTTCTACTTCGGCCATGTCTATCAGAATTTAGCTATTGGGATAAATAGCCTGCATGAGTGTATAAAAGACCTTATCCTCGGCAAACACGACCAGTGCAATGACAATGGAAGCAACGAGAACGACAATTGCACTGTGAGTAAGCTCCTTACGTGTAGGCCACGTGGTTTTATGAGCTAGTTCCTGATAAGAATCTTTACAATATGTGATTATACTCTTAAACATTGTTCTTTCGATTAGCACGGGAAGAGAGGCTCGAACTCCCGACACCTGGTTTTGGAGACCAGTGCTCTACCAACTGAGCTATTCCCGTATATATGAGCCCTGCCTGACAGCAAGGGCTCATATTATATTTGACTATATTATTAGTCGAGGATTTCGGTGATCTGACCGGAACCTACCGTACGGCCACCTTCGCGGATAGCGAAGCGGAGACCTACGTTGAGGGCTACTGCGTAGATGAGGTCAACCGTGATTTCCACGTTATCGCCGGGCATTACCATCTCAACGCCTTCGGGAAGGTGAATTTCACCCGTGCAGTCCATCGTGCGGAGATAGAACTGAGGACGATACTTATTGCCGAACGGAGTGTGACGGCCACCCTCTTCCTTCTTCAGAACGTAGATGGAAGCCTTGAACTGCTTGTGAGGTTTGATGACACCCGGGTGAGTGATAACCATACCACGCTTGATCTCGTTCTTGTCGATACCACGGAGGAGCAGACCTACGTTGTCACCGGCTTCACCTTCGTCAAGGATCTTGCGGAACATCTCCACGCCGGTAACTACAGACTTCTTGTCCTCGCCGAGGCCGAGAATCTGAACTTCGTCACCTACCTTTACGATACCGGTCTCAACACGACCCGTAGCAACGGTACCACGGCCAGTGATAGAGAAGACATCCTCCACAGGCATCAAGAAGGGTTTATCCTTATCGCGGACAGGTTCCTGAATCCAGCTATCGCAAGCCTCCATCAGCTGCATAACGGACTCTTCCCACTTGGCAACGCCATTGAGGGCACCGAGAGCAGAACCGCGGATGATAGGAGTATCCTCCTCGAAGTCATAGGACTCGAGCAACTCGCGCATTTCCATTTCAACGAGTTCGAGCATCTCTTCGTCGTCCACCATATCGCACTTGTTGAGGAACACCACGAGACGGGGAACGTTCACCTGACGGGCGAGCAGGATGTGCTCACGGGTCTGAGGCATCGGACCGTCGGTAGCGGCAACAACGATAATAGCACCGTCCATCTGGGCAGCACCGGTAACCATGTTCTTCACATAGTCGGCGTGACCCGGGCAGTCAACGTGTGCATAGTGACGGTTTGCAGTTTCATATTCCACGTGAGAAGTATTGATGGTGATACCACGTTCCTTCTCCTCGGGAGCGTTATCGATCTGATCGAAAGACTTAACCTCGGAAAGACCGTTCTTAGCCAACACAGTGGTGATAGCGGCGGTCAGAGTCGTCTTACCATGGTCAACGTGACCAATCGTACCGATGTTTACATGCGGTTTGGTACGTTCAAATTTTTCTTTAGCCATAGCTGTTGTATTTAATTTATTGAATGAATTATCCCGTTAATGTTCTTCACACAAAAGAGAGCTGTTAGTGAGACTTGAACTCACGACCTCTTCCTTACCAAGGAAGTGCTCTACCGCTGAGCTATAACAGCATTAAAAGCAAGAGCGGAAAACGGGGCTCAAACCCGCGACCCCCAGCTTGGAAGGCTAGTGCTCTATCAACTGAGCTATTTCCGCAACGTTCTCAAAGAGGTGGGCAAAGATGGATTCGAACCACCGAAGGCGTAAGCCAGCAGATTTACAGTCTGCCCCATTTGGCCACTCTGGTATTTGCCCTTGCTTTTCGCAGTCCTACATTGGCCGCCCTAAGTGCAGCCGCCGGAGGAACCACTCCGAAACGGCTGCAAAGTTAGGCATATTTTTTTATCCGCAAAACTTTTCTTACTATTTTTTCATTTTGCGCGTTGTTTTTCCTTGTATTTCTCGGCCTGCCGCTGCAGAGCCTCCACGCAAAGATCCACTCCCTCCTCGAACGTGTCGCACACCTTCTCGGCGTGGAGCATGGCACCGGGCACATCAATGCGCACCTGCACCTCCTTGTTCATGGCCGTTTCGGGCTTCACCACCTTGAGCACCACCTCAGCCTTGGCGGCTGCGTCGCAGCTTTTGGCTATTTTCCCCACTTTCTTATCTATGAATGCCTGCAACTTCTCTGTTGCGTCGAAATGGATGGACTGAATTCTAATTTCCATAATGTAGTCTTTGGCGTCTTCTTGCGAAGACCGGTTCCACTTGATGAAGCCTTGCGCCACACATGCGCCGCCGCTTCACGAAAGAGTTTCTTTCAATGGCGAATATAGACATTTTTTTGCGGGCGGACAAAACATACGGATATTTTTATCGCCGGCACCAACATTTTTTAAGGGCTGCCGCTTTTTGCATCCGACCATATATCGGCTGGCACGACAATCCACGAAAACGACACATTATTATATATAGACATCTGTGCAAGGCTATCGCATTTCAATTCTCACTTCCCCAATAACACGAATCTCACATTCCACCACCCTACTCCGTAACGGGCAATTTCTACGGTCACACACCGACACGGGGCTATAAAGGCGGCAAAACATTCCATGTGCGACCTCTGAAAAACAGCGCAAACGAGCACCTTCAAAAAGCATTACTTGGTGTTCGAAAAAGCATTACTTGGAATTTTTACACGAGTAAGTGCTTTTTAAATTCCAAGTAATGCTTTTCAGAAGGGGTTTATGGGACGATTCAACCGGACGGCTCAACAAATAAGAACAAAATGAGAACCAACATATTAGACATTCCACCGATAAGAACACAAGAGTGAGACGGAAAAGTCCGGTAAGGCAGTCGCTTCCGCGGTGGAGCGGTATGTCACGAAACCGGCGGTTCATCGTCGGCCGATGCGGTGTCGGCGACAATACGTCCCCGCGGATGGGCCGACGAATAGGTTTTCGCCAGATCGGCAAAGGCGGCATGGGTATAGATCTGGGTGGTCGACACACTTTCATGCCCCAGCAACCGGCGGATGGCTTCGAGGTCGGCACCGTTGTTGAGCATGACGGTGGCGAAGGTGTGGCGGAGTACGTGGGGACTGCGACGCGGGAGCGTGGTGACGAGGGAAAGATAGCGTCGCACCACGGCCGCCACCTGCGAAGGAGTGATACGGGTGAGCCGGGCGCCGACAAAAAGCGGCCCCTCGTTGCTGCCGCAAAGGGCGGCCCGCTCGACCATATAGGCGGACAGGGCCTCGTGCAGTTCGGGGCCGAAGGGCACCAGGCGCGTCTTGCTGCCCTTGCCGAGCACGCGGAGGGTGGAGTTTTCGAGCGACACACCGGAGACATCGAGGCCGATGAGTTCGCCGCGGCGCAGACCGGCACTGTAGAAGGTGAGGAGCATGAGGCGGTCGCGACGACCGAAAAAATTGTCGGGAAAGGGAATATCGTCAAAGAGACGGTCCATTTCTTCCTGCCGGGCGAACACGGGCAGCGGACGGGGCGAGCGGGGATTGCCGACGCCGGCCATGGGGGTGCGCGCTACGACGCCTTTGAGCAGCAGATACTTGTAGAAGGTGCGGAGGGCGCTGAGTTTGCGCTTCATGCTTTGGGGCTTCACCCCGCCGGCCACGCGGGCGGCAAGCCAGCGCCGCACGAGATCGGTATCGGCATCAGGAAGCGTGAGTGTCTGGTCGGTGGCGCGGAGAAAGCTGCTGAAGGAATGCAGATCGGTGGCGCACGATTCGAGATAGCTCTCGGCACGCCCACGCTCCGTACGGAGGTAGTCTAAAAAGTTGCGGATGTATTCCTCGTCAGTCATCTTGGCAAGAAAAGAATAAAACGGCCGGCACCTCAAAGGCACCGCCAGTCCAAAAGAAAGAGGCAGGAAAGTGCTTTCCGGCGCCAGCGGCGCGACGGAAAGCATCTTCCTGCCCTTTGTCAGATAATATGTCGGACGCGACGGCTTAGTCCTCGGCGCGGCGGAGCTGCTGCACGTACACGGCGTGCTCCTTGGCGAGACGCTTCAGCACGGAGGGTTTGTCGAACTGCTGGCGGGCGCGCAGTTCCTTGATGATGCCGGTTCTTTCTGACTTTCTCTTAAACTTCTTGAGGGCGCGTTCGATGTTTTCGCCTTCCTTTACGGGTACAATAATCATGTTGTGCTTTGATTTTTTATTTTGTTGTTACTTAATTTCGGTATTTCCTGCGGGTTGCAAAATTAGTCATTAATTTTATATGGGGCAAATTTTGCCCTTCTTTTTTACTCGCAAACTGCGGCAGCCGAGGCGAAAGCGGCATTAAGACACGCCGGCAGCCCCGCCGACGCCACGCCGCGCGGCGATCCTATTGCCCGATATGCTTCAGGTTGCAGAACATCAGCCGTCGCTGCTCATCGCGCAAGTGCATCCCGTTGCCCTCGCAGTAGCGCCAGAAGCGGCAGTCGGCACACTCGCCGTTCTTCATCCAGCCGCGCCGGCGGTATTCCTTGAATCCTTTCTGCCATATTTCGGAGAAACGGTCTTTATAGATATTGCCTTGATGATAGTCGCTGCGGATGCTGAGGCAACCGGAAATGGAACCGTCGGCCAGCACCGATGCCACATTGATGCCGGCCTGGCAGAAGTACTGGTGGTTGCGCACACGGTGCTCATATTCGCCCAAAAAGCCTTCGCAGCTATAGCTCAGCGCTATCCTGCCTTCAACTCTCGTGGCTACTATGAAATCCATCAGCCACCGCATCTGCGCGGAAGACAGCTGCAGCATTTCGTCGCCCCGGGCCCGGCCGCTCGGAAATACGGTGAATATGCGCCAGCGTCTGACGCCGATGGACAGGAGATAGTCCTTGAACTCTTCGAGGCGGTTGATGTTCCGCCGGTTCACGCAGGTGATGACATCCCACGTGATGAATCTGCGCGACAGACAACGGATAGCTGCCACGGCACCGTCGAAACTGCGTCCGTTCCCGCGCATCCAATTATGATCTTCTTTAAAGCCGTCCAGACTGATGGCGATGGTTTTTAGTCCGGCACCTATCAACCGGTCGGCCATTTCTTCCGTCAGAAGCAGACCGTTACTGACCATACCCCATACAAAGCCCCGGCGGGTTATTTCACGCCCGCACTCCACGATGTCGGGCCGCACAAGCGGCTCGCCGCCGGTGGTGACGACCATCACCTGCCGCGGATCGGCTATAGCAGCCACGTCGCGCAATACGGGCAGGAAGTCGCGCAGCGGCATGTCGGGCTGCGACGCCTCCGTCCGGCAGTCGCTGCCGCAATGGCGGCACCGGAGGTTGCAACGCAGCGTACACTCCCAGAACAACTGTTGCAGGATGTGTTTCTTCTTACGCCGGTTGTTTCTGATCCGCCCTATCTCCAGCCGGAGGACATCGGACGGCAACAAATGACTACTCATCGCTAGAAAAACAGGAATAACAACAGGAGAAGAACGACTACGAACGCTGCAATCCAGAAGAGCGGCTTGCCGCTCCGCTTTACCGGACCGGAAGCCGGCGGCGGACCGTAAACGCACGGCCGCGGATTGTAATCGGGCGGCGGCGGGCCGTAAACACACGACGGAAATTCCTTTATGTCGTCGTCCTCTTCCTTTATTATCTTCTCGTCTTCGGGCGGAGGCCCGTACAGACATTCATATTTTTCGGTCATAGTTCTGTGCTGAAATCATATATAATACAACAGGTTTCCGGCAAGCGCCGCAACCGGTCAGTCCTTGACAAGATGCACGGTCTGCTGCGGATAGGGGAAATTGATGCCGCGCTCGTTGAAGGTGTCGTAGATGCGGCGATAGGTCTCGTAGTACACATCCCAGTAGTCGGCCGACTTCACCCACACACGAACGGTGAGGTTGACGCTACTGTCAGCCAGGGCGCCGACGGCAACGAGGGGTGCGGGATCGGACAATACGCGGGCGTCGGCGGCCAGGGCGTCGGCGATGGCGGCGTGGGCACGGTTTACATCCTCGCCGTAGTCGATGCCGATGGTCCACTCCAGCCGGCGGGTTTCATTGCGTGAGTAATTGGTGAGAACGGCGTTGCTCATGGAGCCGTTGGGTATGAAGATGACCTTGTTGTCGGCGGTGGTGAGAAGGGTGTGGAATATCTGTATTTCCTGCACCTTGCCCTGAACGCCCTGCGCCTCGACCCAGTCGCCCACGCGGTAGGGTTTGAGCAAAAGGATAATAAGGCCGCCGGCGAGGTTCTGCAGGTTGCCGGAAAAGGCCATACCGATGGCCACACCGGCCGAAGCGAGGAGAGCGGCGAAGGAAGTGGTGTTGATGCCAAGGGCACCTATGACGGTGACGATGAGCAGGACAGTAAGCAGAATGTTTACAAGACTGCACAGAAAGGTACGGACGCCGTCGTCGACCTTACGGCGAAGGAGCATGCCGCTTACGCCGCGACTGATGACGCGCATGAGAAAACGGCCCACCACGTAGATGACGATGGCGGTGAGTATGTGCTTGCCGGCAGAGACCGAGAGGTCGATGAGGCGGGCCAGCAGCTGGTCGATGTGGGTTACGTTGATTTCAGGAGGAGTTGCTTCGAGTAGGAACATGGATAACGATTCTTCTTATTATGATTATAGGTGTATCTTACAAGACAGACGGCCTTCAGCGGCGGCTTATGGCTCCCGAAGAACTGATAGAAACGAGGCCCGACGGAATATCGAGTTCGGTCAACTGCTTCATCTCGCGGGCCACGGCACACGAGGCGTCGGCGCGCGGACCGAGGCCGCGGCGCTGCACGAAACTGTGTATCTGGCCGGAGAGGAAGCGGCCGAAGGAATCTATCTTCACCTCAAGCATAGGGGCGTAGCCGGAGATGCCGGAGAGACTCATGCCATAAGGTGTACAGAAGTTGCCGAGGCTATAGGCTATGAACCGGTCGCGATAAAGCTCTACGGCCCGCGTCACGTGCGGCCCGTGACCGTAGACGATGTCGGCACCGGCGTCGACACAGAGGTGGGCCAGGTTGCGCAGCGCGCCGCGGTTTTCATTGTAGAACGTTTCGGTGCCGTAAGGCAGGCGGCGGTGTGACGCGCCCTCGGCGCCGCCATGAAAGGAGACGATGACGATGTCGCAAAGCGCGGCGAGGCGGCTGACGGTGGTGCGGACGGCGGCGGTATCGAGGTGAAGGTTGGTATAGCCGTTGTGTCCGAAGGCGCAAAAGCCGTAGCGCACGCCGGCCCGCTCTACGATGGCGTGGTCGGGCTGTGACTTAAGGCCGCAATAGGCTATGCCGAGACTGTCGAGGCAGCGCATGGTGGAGGACACGCCGGTGTCGCCGAAATCGAACGCGTGATTGTTGGCCATGCTGAGGAAGTCGTAACCGGCCTCGCGCAGACGGGGAGCGAAAGAGGTGGGAGTACGGAAAGCGTAGCTTGACTGGGAGACGCGCTTGGTGCTGGTGCCGCCGTCACAGAGCGTACCCTCGAGATTGCCGGCGGCCACATCGGCGCGACGCAGCAAAGGAGCTACATCTACGAATAATTGCCGTCCTTCATCGGGCGGCAATTGCACGGAGGGATAGGTAGTCCCCATCATGACATCGCCGGTAAGGGCGACGGTCAGTGTATCGTTGTCCGCCGCAAACAGGCAGGTGTTGAGCAGACAGGTCAGTATAAACGACAAAATCATACGGTGCATCTGTACGCGTTCAAGCCGGGAGCGACACAAGCGGCCGGCAGTCAGTTGTCGCCGGCGGTGTCGAGCACACGGCGGGCGCCGATGTAGCGGCGGCTGTAATAAGCCTCGTTGGAGTCGGATATCTTCACGCCCTGCGAACTGCTTGCGTGAACGAACTTGAAATTATTGTTCTGCGGATCAACATCGACCACAATACCCACATGACCTACGCTGCGCGACGAGCGCGATCCTCCGAAGAAGACGAGATCGCCCTTCTTGAGATCGGCCTTACGGTTCACGGGAGTGCCCTGGGTGTACTGGGCCCGCGAGGAACGGTGGAGTTTGATGCCCTCCTGGCGGAACACGTAGCTGGTGAGGCCGGAGCAGTCGAAACCGGAGGGACTGCTATGGCCGCTACGGTAGCGCACGCCAATATATTGCAATGCCGTGCGGACAACCTGCTCGCCGGCGGAGGCCAAAGCGGCATCGGCGTCGGACGCGGCGGGAAGCGCGGAAGGAAGGACGGCGACGGAAGGACTGTGCACGGCGTGCTCGGCAGAGGAACGTACAGGTAATTTATCCGTCTCTAAGGATTTTTGTGAATGAGCGGCGGTCATTGCCAGCAGGGAAAGGCTCAGCGTCGCTATAATCTTTTTATATTGCACCGGTTTATATAGATTTTAGGTTTGCGTAAGAATTTCGGTTACAAATATATAAATAAAAAACGGTTTCTCAAAACCGGCCGCTCGGAACGGCCTATACAAATAGTATGCCAAACTTTTACGACCGATCGCTTAAAGCTCTTAGATACAAATAGTTTTACACTTCGATTAAAAGTAGTAAGAGAAGTAATAAATATTTTTATTTTAATCTTTTTTTACAGTCGTATTTCTCCGCTGCCGGCACAGATACGCCCGTCCGAAGTGTAGAGCACGCAAAACTGCCCCGGTGCCACTCCCTGCAGCGGAACAGCCGGACGGATGAGAAAATGTCCGTCGGGCAAGCGCCGGAAGGTAGCCGGCCGGGGCTGCATCGTATGTCTGATCTTAAACAGCACGCCGGCCGATGCCGCGCCGTGCCAAGGGTCGCCGGCAATGAAGTGGAAATCCAGAATGCGAAACCCGCATTGCATCTTTCCGGCCCACGCTTCCCGGTGCGACACATAGATGATGTTGTTTTCCAAGTCCTTGTCCGTCACATACCACGGCCCGCCGGGCAGCCCCATCCCCTTGCGCTGTCCTATGGTCATGGTCCAATAGCCGTCGTGCCGGCCGAGAACGCGCCCCGACTCTTTCTCCACAATATCTCCCTTACTGATTCCCATCAGTCCCTTGATGTATCCGGAGTAGTCGATCTGCCCGAGAAAGCAGAGTCCCTGACTGTCGCGGCGCCGGGCGGGCGGAAGCCGCCGGCCGACGGCGAGGGCCCTCACCTCCCGTTTCGTGAGATGTCCGACGGGGAACATCACTTTCCGCAGCATCGCCCCGTCGATCTGCGAGAGGAAATCCGTCTGGTCCTTCACGGGGTCGGGCGAGGTGCCGAGCCATGTTCCGCCTTCCTCGCGCAGCACGCGGGCATAATGCCCCGTCGCCACGCAGGCGTACCGGTGTCCGGCATATTCCTCGAAGGCACCGAACTTGATGAGACGGTTACAGAGAATATCAGGGTTGGGCGTCAGGCCGCGGCGGAGACGGTCGACGACATAAGCCGTCACCCTCTCCTCGTAAGCCTGCCGCAGATCCACAACCTCCAGACGCAGGCCGTAGCGCCGCGCCAGCAGCGAGGAAAGTTCCAGATCTTCCTCGACGGTACAGCCGGACTCATTGCCGGGAGGCGCGATGCTGATGTAGAACAAATCGGGCCGTAGCCCCTGTTCGCAAAGCAGATGCGCGGCCACCGCACTGTCCACTCCGCCGGAAACGAGCAGGGCTGTTCCGCCCGCGGCATCAGGCCGCCATGTAACGCGCGCGTTCATATCTTCTGCAGGGCCTGCTCCAGATCGGCCAGGAGGTCGTCGATATGTTCCGTGCCTACCGACAGGCGCACCGTGGCGGGCGTGATGTGCTGCCGCGCCAGTTCTTCGGCGGACAGCTGCGAGTGGGTGGTGGTATAGGGATGGATGACCAGACTCTTCACATCGGCCACGTTGGCCAGCAGCGAGAAGATGCGGAGCGCGTCGATAAAGCGCCAGGCTTCCTCCTGCCCGCCCTTCACCTCGAAGGTAAAGATGCTGCCGCCGCCGTGCGGCAAATACTGCCGGTAGAGCTCATGGCCGGGATGGGAGGCCAGGGCGGGATGGCTGACGCGGGCTACCTTGGGATGCTTCGCAAGATAGGAGACTATCCACAGGGCGTTCGCCACATGGCGCTCCACGCGCAGCGAGAGCGTCTCGAGGCCCTGCAGCAGGATGAAGGCGTTGAAGGGTGACAGCGTGGCGCCCGTGTCGCGCAGGATGACGGCGCGGATGCGCGTGACGAACGCGGCGGGGCCGGCGACATCGGCAAAGACCGCGCCGTGGTACGAGGGGTCGGGCTGCGCCAGTGTGGGAAACTTGTCGGCCCGGGCCTTCCAGTCGAAGGTGCCGCCGTCCACGATGACGCCGCCGAGACTGGTGCCGTGGCCGCCGATGAATTTCGTGGCCGAATGCACCACGACGTCGGCGCCGTATTCGATGGGGCGCACGAGAAAGGGCGTGGCGAACGTATTGTCGACGATGAGCGGCACGCCGTGCCGGTGGGCGGCGTCGGCCACGGCGCGGAGGTCGGTCACATCGGCGTTGGGGTTGCCGAGCGTCTCCACGAACACCGCCTTCGTCTCGGGGCGGAAGGCGGCCTCGAGCGCGGGAGCGTCGTTCACGCGGACGATGGTGTGCGAGATGCCGCGTTCGGCCAGCGTGTGCGTGATGAGGTTGTACGACCCGCCGTACAGATTGTCGGCAGCCACCACGTGGTCGCCGGCCCGGAGTATGTTCTGCAGGGCATACGTGACGGCGGCCGCGCCGCTGGCCACGGCCAGAGCGGCCACGCCGCCCTCGAGGGCGGCCATACGCTGCTCGAGCACGCCCTGCGTGGGATTGGTGAGGCGTCCGTATATGTTGCCGGCGTCGCGCAGGCCGAAGCGGTCGGCGGCGTGCTGCGAATTGTCGAACACGTAGGAGGCGGTCTGATAAATGGGTACGGCCCGTGCACCGGTCGCGGCGTCGGGTTGTTCCTGTCCGGCATGAAGCTGGAGCGTCTCGAAGTGCAATGATGATTCTGTAGCCATGATTCTGTCGTTTTTATGGGTTGATTTCATGGTGCAAAGGTATGGATTATGTATTTTTATTCCAATATCCGACAATAAATTGGAATAAAACGCTAATTTTACAGCATCATTCAGGCAAAACATCTTATTTCACCCTTAAACGGCCTTACCGGCGGAAATATATTCTATGGCGGAAAAACTGGACAAGACTGACCTGGACATCCTGCGCGCCCTGCAGGGCAACGCGCGGCTCACCCTCAAGGAACTCGCGGCGCAGGTTCACCTGTCGACCACGCCGGTGTTCGAACGCATGAAGCGGTTGGAGAGCAGCGGATACATCCGGCAATATGTGGCCGTGCTGAATGCCGAAAAACTGAACCGCGGATTCATGGTGTTCTGCAGCGTGAAGATGAGCCGGCTGAGCCGCGAGATTGCCGCGGACTTCGCGGCCGTCATCCGCGACATACCCGAAGTGACCGAGTGCTACAACATCTCGGGCCGCTACGACTATCTGCTGAAAATCCACGCCCCGGACATGAAATACTACCAGCAGTTTCTGCTGAACGTGCTGGGCACCATCGAATATCTGGACTCGCTCGAGAGCACATTCGTCATGGACGAGCTGAAGCAGCACTACGGCATATCGCTGTAGAGCCGCCTCCCTGACTATTTTATAGCCATCGGATATTCCGAAAGATTACGCAATATGATATTCACTGAAACGGAAAGACTGGTGCTGCGCTCATGGGAAGACGCGGACCTGCCCTCGTTCACGGCCATGAACCAGGACGAGAGGGTCATGCGCTACTTTCCCCGTCTGCTGAGCGAGGCTGAAACGGCAACCTTCTACAACAGGATTAAAGATGAGTTCCGACAGAAAGGATGGGGACTGTATGCCGTCGAGGAAAAGGCGACCGGAGAGTTCATAGGCTACGTGGGACTTCATGAAATCGGTTTTGAGGCAGACTTCACGCCGGGCGTCGAAATAGGCTGGCGGCTGGCTGCCGACCGCCACAACCGGGGCTACGCTACCGAGGCGGCGCTGAAGGTGCTGGAACTGGCCAGGGCGCACGGCATGCGGCGGCTCTACTCTTTTACGGCAAAAATGAACTCTCCCTCCGAGCGTGTCATGCAGAAAATAGGAATGACTGAAGCCGGCGAGTTCCGGCATCCCGCAGTGGCGGAAGATTCCCCGCTATCGGTCCATGTTCTCTATCGGATGGATCTATGAAACCATAGCAGAAGAAGCGGGCTTATCACTCCCGACCGCCGCCGGCACCTGTCTTAATCCCAATCGGTCGTCAGACCGCCTTGGTGTAATTCGTCCATAGCTCTTTTGGCGCCTTGCTCCTCTTTCCGGCCGTCTTTTCCCTCGTCCGCAATCGGCCCAACCCGCTATGCCCACATCCGGACAAAGAAAAATACGCCGTGCAAAAAGAAACAATACGCGCAAAATTTCAACGGCCGATTCGATTTTAACACTATTTGCTTTCGGCTGAAAAATTTCGTATATTTGTATCACAGAAAGGGCAGCTCGCGCGGGCTGCCCTTTATTTATGGGCTGTCGTCGGGCGGAAAGGCGCCTTTTTTCGGGTACTTTCGCGCAAAAATGCAAGTAATGGAAGTGCGAAATGCACTACTTGGAAATAAAAATGCACTACTTGCATTTTAAAATACATTACTTCCGCGCACCAATGCACTACTTGTATTATGCACAAGGCGGCGTTCCGAACGTTGCAGAAGGTTAAATACGTTAAAGTCGGAGGCTCCTCCTGCACATTATCCGGCGCCGCGGAATGTTTTAATTATTTAAATATCGCCAACTACTATGAATTAATTAGTTCACACTTATCCGATGTACTATATTTGCCGTAGGAAATAACGGGAGGCTTTGTCCGCGACCGGGCGGGCCTGTATGTACAACCAAAACAAAGGTGCTATGAACTCATACACAAAGCAAAAGTCACTCACGAAAGCGGAGCTTCACCTGATGAACATACTCTGGGACAAGGGCGAAGCGACCGTGCGCGACCTCGTGGGGGAGATGGCGGAACCGAAACCGGCCTACACGACGGTGCTGACGGTGATGCAGGTACTGACGAAGAAGAATGTCGTGGAGCCCCGCCGGCAGGGCAAAGTCAACGTGTTCACGCCGCTGATGTCGCGCGACGAGTACATCAGCGGTTTCATGGAGGAGACGCGCAACACCTTGTTCAAGGGCTCGCTGAGGAACTTTCTGCTCTTCTTCGCCCGCAGCGAGAAGATCGACAAGGCGGAGCTGAGGGAAATACTGAAGGAAATGAAAGAAACGGATGGAGGAGACGCGTGATGGAGACCTTGCTGCATATCATGGAACTGGGCGGCAGGATGCTGCTGCTGTCGGGCGCGATGCTGCTGGCATACGCGATGTTTCTGCGCCGCAGGGCCGGCTACCGCCTGTGCCGCCGACTGCTGCTGTCGGTGCCGTTCCTGTGTCTGGCGGTACCGGCGCTCCACTTCGCCGGCGGCCGGCTGGCGGAAGCATGCGGACCGCGCGAGGTGACGGTGACAAGGGCGCAGGCCGGGGAATACATCCGGCAGATGCCCGAAGGCGACGCTGTGCCGGCCGACGGTATCGTGCTGGCAGAACAGCTGCTGCCGGCAACTGGACAGACGGACTACGACGGGCTGGGACGGACGGCGGCGTGGGGCATCGCGGCGGTGGCAGTCCTGCTGTTGCTGCTGATGGCCGGCCAGCTGCTGGTGCTCGCCGCGCGCTGCCGGCGCATGGCGCGGCGGGGCACGGCGACGGACGACGGCATCGTGCGCTGCCGCGAGATAGATACGCCCTTTTCCTTCGGCCGCCGCATCTTCCTGCCGGCCGAAAGGCTGACGGCTGACGGCGAACGCATGGTCGTGGCGCACGAACGGGCGCACATCCTGCTGGGTCACTCGACCGAGGGACTGCTCATGGAGGTGTTCTGCCGGCTGTTGTGGTTCAATCCTTTCGTGTGGATGGCGCGAAGGGAGCTGCGCAACGTGCAGGAGTTCGAGGCCGACAGGCAGGTGCTGGACGCCGGCACCGAAATACTGCCTTACCAGACACTGCTGCTGGAGGAGACCATGAAGGAATGTCCGGCCCTGGCCGACGGTTTCAACCGCTCGTTCGTGCGGCGGCGCTTCATCGAGATGAAATCGCCGGGCCGGCGGAGAAGTTCCTCGTCGCTGAGGTTTGCGGTCGTCGCCACAGCGGTGTGCATGACCGGACTGGCTTCGGCCGGCGGGGGCCGGGAGAGGGTGATACTGAAAATAGCGGACGAGGACGCGCCGGCGATGGCGGAGATGGCCGCCGCAGTGCCGGACACACCGGCGGCGAAGGCGCCGAAGCTACAGCCGGCGCCGGACACCGCAGGACTGGAAACGGCGGACGAGGAACGGCCCGCGGAGGCCGCACGCACCGCGACGGCAGAAGACGACCGGCCCACGAGGGCGCAGGACGGCTGGCCCATCCTCTACAGTCTGCCGCTGACGGACGACCACGCGACGAGACGCGTATATATGCGGCACACGGCAGACGAGACACACCTGACCTTCTGCCAGACCGTGAGGTCGGACGACGAATTCTTCAAGTTCGGCGGCCCCGAATGCTACATCGTCGACTGCGACAGCGGCATCCACTATCAGGCGCGCCGCACCGTGCCGGCCGGGGCGTGGAACCACTTCCACCTCCGCGGCATGAAGGGCAAAAGGATAGCGGTGACCGTGGCATTTCCCCGTCTGCCGGCCGATGTGCGGGAAATAGCGCTCTACCGCGTCACCGGCCATCTGCAAAGCGACAGCCGCTACAGAGTGAAGGACATACTCGTAAAATAAATTCATACTAATCCCTATAACACACACTATCATGAAGAAAATCTTTCTGGCCCTCGTCGTCAGCATGTTCCTGACGGAGTCCTGCTCTTACCACTATCATTATTACGGCGAGAACACGCCGTGTCTGAATTTAGACGGAGCCACGGCGTGTCTGACAACCAGCCCGGACCAAAAGACGCCTTACCTGACGATCAGCTCCGGCAAAATCAAGTCGAAAGGCTCCATCAAATACGACCGCTCCGCACCGGACATAAAGCTGCCCGAAGTGGAGAAGCCGAGCGTCAACTACGACCCCTCGGACTACAAGACCTTCGCCGTCTACACGAAGCTGCACACGGTGGAACAGCCCGTAGGCGAGGCAATGGCGGACAAGAACGCCATCTGGTGCACGAAAGAGGGCACCTATCTGGCCCGCGTCGACAAGATGCTGTGGAACGAGCGTTACTTCCAGACCCAGTCCGGCTGCTACCTCCGCGACAGCCGTACCGGCAAGAAATATCCGCTGCGCAAGGTATGGGGCCTGCCCTTGGACGAGACTTACTGGCTGCACTCCGTGGCGGGCGAATGGTTCTGCCGCGTCTTCGAGTTCCCGCCGCTGGATCCCGGCTGCACGCACATCGACATCATCTATAGTAAAAAGCCGCTCAAGCACATAGAAGGCACCACGGGCTGGGGCCACCCGCAGGACGAACTGAACATCAGCGTTGCGGAACTTCAGGCCAACCAGCCCCGAATGAAGTTCAAGCCGACGGTCATTGTCAAATGACAGCTTCCACCGGGATGCACAGGACGCGCTCATAAACTACGTTGAGGAAGTCGTGCCTTACCGGACTTATCGGCCGCCACACGACGGTTGTCCGAAAAAAGGCGTACTTTTATATGGTTAAACTTTTAGTCCGTAAACTTGAAGAGAACCGAAGCAGGGCTGACCACCGAATGGATGGTCGGCCCTGCGCCTTTTACTCTCCATTAGTCCTCACATCAATGCCGCCCCTGCAAAAGAAGTCAGACACACATATTTATGTTTTAACGGATAGTAAATAATAGGAAAACAAGACATAATGTTGCCCTTTGCTTAGAAATTAGTATTTTTGCACAATAAGATATAATTGGATGTCTTACTGGACAAATTCAGAACAGTAATAACACTTAAAAAGGAGGTTTAAAGAACAGACAGAAAACGAAAGGAACGCAAAAGGGAACAGGCACCCGGAAGAGTGATGTCCCGCAGGTTGAAGACACAAAACGCCGTTCAGAAATGTGCGGCACAAACAATAAACCGAAAAAGCGTTTCCATTCCATAAACTTGAAATGAACAGATAAAATAAATATTGAGCTTTTAGCTCTTGTTCTCTTCTTTGTGAATACCGCCAAACATTCATCATCCGAGAACAAGCAGACTGAAAGTTCACGCTGGTAGGGCGTGGACTATTCTGTGCTTGTAGGATGAGATGGTCACTTGGCGGTAACCAACAAAGAAAGCAAGCGAAAGAATGGTTACACGCCTTTTTAAATTCAAATAAAATGAGCAAGTTCGCAAAAATATTAGTAACAACAGGTGTAGTTCTTATTTTCTTTATGCTTTTCGCGGCAATTGTAGGTGCGAGAGGTGATGCAGGTCATAGCACCCCTGGAATCATCGGATTAATACTCTTTGCCGCATTTATAGGTGCAATCAAAGCCATTTGGAAAAGCGACAGGAAAGATGAAAAAGATAATGAAGGTATGTTCCAGAAATAATTGCCATGTTTAAAGATTATTATGAAATCCTCGGCGTTGATTGGCATGCTTCTCAAACAGAAATCAAAACAGCATACAGAAAGCAATCCATGAAATGGCATCCAGACCGAAACCACGGTTTGGATGTCACGACAATGATGCAGGACATCAATGAGGCTTATGCCATATTAAAAGATGAATCGAAACGTGAGAGATATAATCAAGAGTACATTCGGTTTATGAATTACGGCAAAAGCTATCATGAAGAATATAAGTCTTCTGTCAACTCATTCCATACATATGATTATGATGTAAAAGATGAAAATCTGAAAGAGGATATGAAACAAGCCCAGGAATATGCAAGAAACCTTGTAGCTGAATTTATGGAATCTTTCAAAAAAGTATCTGGCGATGCAACAAAGGGGGCTTGGGATGGAGCAAAAGGCTACATTATTGGAGGTATTATTGCGACCTTTATATTTGCATTAATAAGAATGTGTCATTAGAATTAAAGCATTATGAATAGAAGATTTTTTATTGGAATAATCATTTGTATTATTTTGTCATCTTGTGGACAAAAACAGGAAACGACTTACAAAGCATACACAAGTCCTAACGGCAGTTATAGTGTGGAAGTGCCATCCTATGCCGTTAAAAGCAGGAGCGCTGCAGATTTTATGAGTTTTGAGAACAATGAATACCACTTGACAATCAGCATAAGGAATGCAGGTAACGATAGAATTAGTGAAGATATTGAGAAAAGACATACTGCAGATAACAATTTCACATACACGCCTTTACAATCCTCTGACTCTACATCTTTCTACAAAATTACAAAAGGAAACAATATGTGGTCTGCCTATGACTTGTATATGCTCAAACAAATAGAAGGAAATAGATATATCATCCATGTTAGTTCTGACATAATTGAAAAAAACGAGTTAATCGATATAGCAAAATATGTACATTCGTCAATGAAACAATATAACAAGACAGAAAAATATACAACAGCAGAAACGCCTCTCCCATTGTCATATTCCAATAAGTATTATTCAATCAAATATCCAAAAGGATGGAAGAAAATTGTGCACTTGGATGAAATGACCGAGGTATATATAGGGTCAGAAACAAACAATTTTGGATTTACAATTGTAAGATTTGAAACTAACTATAATCTTTCGGAAATAAACAAGGATGGAAACGAAAACATTAAACAGGCAGGTTTTAAAATAGCTGAGGACAAAGTGATAACGTTATGTGGTCAAAAATGCTACAGAGCAATTCATGAAGTAAGGGTACAAGAACAAAAAGTAAAACATATTTCCTATACGTTCAAAAAAGGTGATATGCTATACAATATCAAATTTGGAAGCGTAACAACTAAAGCCCAAGAGGAACTGGCTAGTGAAATTATGAAATCGTTTCGTTTAAAGAATTAAGGATATGAAGAAAATTTGTTTGTTGTCTTGCCTGCTATTAATAACTATGTTTTCTTATGCTCAGCACCTAAATTTTATGGGGATTCCAATAAATGGTAACATAAATTCATTTCAGACGAAAATAGCACAAAAAGGAATCAAAGTATCCAATAGAAGCAAGACAGCCCCAGCAGGCGTTCGTATTTTTGAGGGATATTTTGCGAATGAGAAAGCAGAAGTCATCGTATTTTATAACGTTAAGACAAAAAATGTTCACCATTGCCGTGTTGCATTCGATAAAGTCTTTGAAACAATTGACGAAGTACAAACTAAGCTTGATTATTATAAAGAAATATTAAATCAAAAATACGATGGTCTGACATCAGACATGATTGACGAATTTAAAAGTAATACCAATTATAGTATTGCGGTTGTTCAACCTCCGATTATAGAGGATGCCCCATTGTTAGGCTTTATAGAACTAAGCATTCAAGAACTTGATTACAATTTAGGTTATTCACTTTGGATTGATTATATTGACAGCGAGAATAGCACAAATAATGAGGAACAGAAAACGAATGACCTTTAGTTTCGCATAACGTAGAAAAACGTAACCATCTCATTGAAATCGATACTCATATCCTTCTGATGTTACACCATTACCATACGATTGTTCTAAAGCGTAAACAGCATAGTCCCGCCCCGTCCCGCACATACAAAAAAAGTTCCCCTCCGGACGTTCAGGTCCAGAGGGGAACACTATAAAATATATGCGTAAGTCCCCATGTTTATCGGGTAAGCCGGAATATCTGCATACTTTGTCCTCTGAGCCTGCCAAAGCGTGAACGGTAAAGTCACAGATCCTTTATTTCCGAGGCTAGTCCGTATACCGGCCGGTATCAAAGCATTCAGAGCAAATCCTAGGGGCCCGCAAACAAGATTCA
>ENA-UOJC01001399-UOJC01001399.1-human-gut-metagenome-genome-assembly--contig:-C104-NODE-1399-length-33018-cov-12.227103_pt1 | contig 33018 bp, 25 predicted proteins | sample MGYA00242339_ERZ723886 | MGnify/ENA metagenome assembly ERZ723886 | reverse complement strand
CTGGTCATCACCACCATCAACTCCTTCCAGTGCTTCGCGCTGATCCAGCTGCTGACCTCCGGCGGCTCCGGCACCAACACGGTGATGTACTATATCTATTACACCGCCTTCAAGCTGACGGAAAAGGCCGGCCACTTCGGCTACGCCAACGCCATGGGCGTGATCCTGGCCATCTTCATCGGCCTGCTGTCCGCGCTCCAGTTCAAGCTGGCAAAAGAAAAGTAAGGGGGGAAGGGAACTATGAAAATCACATCCAATCGTACCAGAGCCTACCGGATTTTCAGCCTGATCGTGTTGATCATCCTGGCGTTCCTGTTTATCTTCCCGCTGTACTGGATCGTCACCGGTGCTTTCAAAACCGGCCAGGACATCTATGCCCAGACGCCGCACCTGTGGCCCACCGAGTGGACCATGGCCAACTTTGAAAAGCTGTTCTCCCGCCGCTCCGCGCCCCTGTTCCAGATCGGTGCGCTGGTGGGGCCCACCGTTCCCGGCGTCATCCGCTGGCTGGTGAACACGGTGTTCATGTCCGTCATGGCCATGCTCCTCACCTGCCTCACCGCCGCCATGGCCGGTTACGCCCTGGCCAAAAAGCGGTTTGTTGGCCGCACCCTGCTGTTCTCCCTGATCGTGTGTGCCATGGCCCTGCCCAAGCAGGTCATCCTGATCCCCCTGCTGCGGGAGATGTCCGCCCTGCGCCTGTGGGACACCCTGTGGGCGGTTATTTTCCCCACCGTCGGCTGGCCCTTCGGCGTGTTTTTGATGAAGCAGTTTGCCGAGGGCATCCCCGGTGAGATCCTGGAGGCCGCCCGAGTGGACGGCGCCGGTGAGATCCGCACCTTTGCCACCATTGTCCTGCCCATGGTCAAGCCGGGCGTGGGCGCGCTGGCCATCTTCACCTTCATCAATTCCTGGAACGATTACTTCATGCAGTTGGTCATGCTGGCCAGCAACGCCAACTACACCATCTCCCTGGGCATTGCCACCATGCAGGCGGAGACCTCTGTGGATCTGGGCCTGCTGATGTCCGGCGCCGCCCTGGCCGCCGTGCCCATCATCATCGTGTTCCTGGTCTTCCAGAAGTACTTCACCCAGGGCATCACCATGGGCGCTGTGAAGGGCTGATAGGGAAGACCGTATCAAACGGCGATTTCCCGCTATACTGAAAAAGAATGGAGCGTTTGATCGTTATGAAAGACATCACCAAATATCAGGGTATTTTCCCCGCGTTTTATGCCTGCTATGACGCCGAGGGGGCCATCAATCCCCAGGCGGTCCGCGAGCTGACCCAGTATTTTGCGGACAAGGGCGTCAAGGGCCTGTATGTGGGCGGCTCCTCCGGCGAGTGCATCTACCAGAGCGTGGCGGAGCGCAAGCTGGTGCTGGAGAACGTGATGGCCGTTGCCAAGGGCAAGCTGACCGTCATCGCCCACGTCGCCTGCAACAACACCGCCGACTCCCGGGAGCTGGCCGCTCACGCTGAGTCCCTGGGCGTGGACGCCATCGCGTCCATCCCGCCCATTTACTTCCACCTGCCGGAGCATGCCATCGCCAAGTATTGGAATGACATCTCCGACGCGGCCCCCAACACCGACTTCATCATCTACAACATCCCCCAGCTGGCCGGTGTGTCCCTGTCCGTCTCCCTGATCCGGGAGATGATCAAGAACCCCCGTGTTGTCGGCGTGAAGAACTCCTCCATGCCCGTGCAGGATATCCAGATGTGGAAGGATGAGGGCATCATCGTCTTCAACGGCCCCGACGAGCAGCTGCTGGGCGGCCTGGCCATGGGCGCCATCGGCGGCATCGGCGGAACCTACGGCGCCATGCCCGAGCTGTATCTGAAGATCCGGGAGCTGTTCCTGGCCGGCAGGATGGAGGAGGCCCGGGAGATCCAGAACGAGGCCTGCCGCATCATCTACAAGATGTGCTCCGCCCACGGCAACATGTACGCCGTCATCAAGGCTGTCCTCCGCAAGCAGGGCGGCCCCGACTGCGGCGGCGTCCGGCCGCCTCTGGCGCCACTGACCGATGCCGACCAGGCCGTGGTGGACGAATGCGCCGCCATGATCGCGGCCGCCATCGCCAAGTACTGCTGAAAACCATCGCGTAACAAAGGAGAAACCATTATGAGGATTTATCAGGAGGCGGATTACGAGGCCATGAGCCGCCGGGCCGCCAACCTCATCTCTGCCGAAGTCATCCGCCGCCCGGACTGTGTGCTGGGCCTTGCCACCGGCTCCACCCCCATCGGCACCTACAAGCAGCTGACCGCCTGGAACCAGCGGGGGGATTTCAGCTTCAAGGAAGTCCGCACCGTCAATCTGGACGAGTACAAGGGCCTGGCCCCCACCCACGACCAGAGCTACCGCTATTTTATGCAGACCAACCTCTTTGACCACATCGACATCGACGTGGCAAACACCCATGTGCCCGATGGCCTCGCCGCCGACCCCGACGCCGAGTGCGCCCGGTACGACGAGCTGGTCCGCTCCCTGGGCTACGCCGACCTGCAGCTGCTGGGCCTGGGCCGCAACGGCCACATCGGCTTCAACGAGCCCTGTGACAGCTATATCAAGGAGACCCATGTGGTGGACCTGACCCAGAGCACCATCGATGCCAACGCCCGTTTCTTTGCCAGCGCCGATGATGTGCCCCGCCAGGCCCTGACCATGGGCATCGGCTGCATCATGGCCGCCCGCCGGGTGCTGCTGATCGCCAGCGGCGCCGACAAGGCTGACGCCGTGTACAACGCGTTCTGCGGCCCCATCACCCCGGCGTGCCCCGCCTCCATCCTCCAGCTTCACAATGACGTGGTCCTGGTGGGCGACAAGGCGGCCCTCAGCAAGCTGGTGGCCGCGGGGGTGCCCGTATGCGGATAACCGGCGCTCAGGTATTCGATCCCACTCGGGGCTTTGTGTCCAAGGATCTGTGCATCGCGGGGGAGAAGATCGCCGAAGAGGCATCTGACCCTGTCAGCGCCAAGGGCTGCTATCTCATCCCCGGCCTGACGGACCTTCACTTTCACGGCTGCGTGGGCGAGGACTTTTCCGACGGCGACGCCGCCGGCCTTGCCAAAATCGCCGCCTATGAGCTGTCCCGGGGCGTGACCCAGATCTGCCCCGCCGGCATGACCCTGCTGGAGGACCAGCTCTCCAGGATCTGCGCCGTGGCCGCCGCCCACCGGGCGGCGGGCGTCCCCGGCGCGGAGCTGGCGGGCGTCCATCTGGAGGGCCCCTTCCTCTGCGCCGCCAAAAAGGGCGCGCAGAACGGCGCGTGGCTCCACGATCCTGATCTTCCCATGCTCCGGCGCCTCCAGAAGGCCGCCCAGGGGCTGGTGAAGCTGGTCACCGTGGCGCCGGAACAGCCTGGCGCTATGGAGTTCATCCGGGGCGCTGTGGAGGACGGCATCGTCGTCTCCATCGGCCACACCACGGCGGACTATGACACCGCCTGTGCCGCCATGGACGCCGGCGCCAGCCACTGCACCCATCTGTTCAACGCCATGCCTCCCTTTACCCATCGCGCCCCCGGCGTGATCGGCGCCGCCTCCGACCATCCCGGCGTCCGGGTGGAGCTGATCTGCGATGGTATTCACATCCATCCCAGTGTGGTCCGCACCACCTTCCGCCTCTTTGGAGCCAACCGCGTGGTGCTGATCTCCGACTCTCTCCGGGCCGCCGGCATGCCCGATGGGCAGTACCCCTTCGGCGGGCAGGAGATCGTGGTCAAGGGTCCCCGGGCAACGCTGGCCCACGACCCCAATACCCTGGCCGGGTCCGTCACGGACCTGATGGGCTGTCTCAAGACAGCGGTTTCCTTTGGCATCCCCCTGGCCGACGCGGTGACTGCCGCGGCGGTCAACCCCGCCAAGGTCTTGGGTATCTATGACCGGGTGGGCAGCCTGGATGTGGGCAAGACGGCCAATGTCGCCGTCCTGGACGAACATCTGGAGCTGAAAGCAGTTCTGTTCCACGGCAATGTGGCTGCCGGCTCCCTGTGAGCCGGGCTGCATAATCCACGGCACGGCCTCTACTCCATTTTCATAGAGCCCGTGATCGAACTGAAGGAGGAAAAAGCCGCCGGCCGGCGGTGCGGCAGTGTGGAGACCTGCCGTAAACCCTCGGGGGACGCTCCTCCGGCGGGGAGGCTCCAGGCGCGGAGGCGCGGGAGTCACGGCCAAGAATTATGTCAACTGTTACTTTGAAGGGCGTCAAGAAGATCTACGACAACGCTGTCACCGCTGTCCATGATTTCAATTTGGACATTGCTGACAAGGAATTCATCGTCCTGGTCGGCCCCTCCGGCTGCGGCAAGTCCACCACGCTGCGGATGGTGGCCGGCCTGGAGGAGATCTCCGAGGGCGAGCTTCGCATCGACGGCCGCCTGGTCAACGACGTGGAGCCCAAGGACCGGGATATCGCCATGGTGTTCCAGAGCTACGCCCTGTATCCCCACATGACCGTCAAGGAGAATATGGAGTTCCCCCTGAAGCTGAAGAAGGTGCCCAAGGAGGAGATCGACCGCCGCGTCAAGGACGCCGCCGAGATCCTGGGCATCACCCAGTATCTGGACCGCAAGCCCAAGGCCCTGTCCGGCGGCCAGCGCCAGCGTGTGGCCATCGGCCGCGCCATCGTCCGCGACCCCGCCGTGTTCCTGATGGACGAGCCCCTGTCCAACCTGGACGCCAAGCTCCGCAACCAGATGCGCGCCGAGATCATCAAGCTGCGCCAGCGGATCAACACCACGTTTATCTACGTCACCCATGACCAGACCGAGGCCATGACCCTGGGCGACCGCATCGTCATCATGAAGGACGGCTTCATCCAGCAGATCGGCACCCCCCAGCAGGTCTTTGACCATCCCGTCAACATCTTCGTGGCCGGCTTCATCGGCACGCCCCAGATGAACTTCTTCAGCGCCAAGCTGGTAAAGGACGGCGAGGGCGCCTATCACGCCGTGGTCAACGGCACCGACATCCCCCTGTCTGAGGACATCCAGAAGGCCCTGACCGGCAAGGATTCCCAGGACGTGACCCTGGGCATCCGCCCCGAGCACATCCGCTTTGCCCCCGCCGGCACCCCCGGCGTCCTCACCGGCACGGTGGAGGTCTCTGAGATGATGGGCAGCGAGTATCACCTCCATGTGACCTGCAGCGGCCAGGATGTGGTCCTGCGCGTTCCCACCATGGATCTGCCCGCGGAGCTGCGGGGCGGCATTACTTACGGCGTGGAGATGAGCTTCACCCTTCGCCCCGATTCCATCCATCTGTTCGATCCGGAGAGCGAGGAGAATCTGGTCCGCTTCTAAGCAGAGCCATCGGATATATCTGAAAACGAGCCGAGGAAAACCATGGTTTTCCTCGGCTCGTTTTCATTCAGTTGACCCGGACCTTGACCACGCATTTACGGCAGGGCTCCGGCCCGTCCACGGCGATGCCGGGCGCGTGGGCGTCCTCCGGCCAGAAGGCCGCGAAGCGGTCGCCTGTCACCAGGATCTTGTCCGTGGGGCCGTGGTGAAGCCAGATGTCGCCCTCCGGCCGGGCTTCCACCACCTCCGCCATGTCCTCCAGAGGGGCCACACCCATATACTCCCGTCCGGAGATCAGATATTGGATGTCCACATATTTCCTGTGGGCCTCCGGCGTGTCGTTGGCCGGCTTGCTCTCATAGCTTTGAATAAAGAAAAACAGATCGTCGCCGTCTACTTCGTACCGTCCGTCCTCCAGCTTGGAAAAATCGGTGTCCCGCAGGAGCTCCAGCCCCCGCATCACACCGGGGTGGATGCCCTGGTAGGAGCTTAAATGTTTTGTTGTTCCGTATAGCATGGAAGTGCGCCTCTCTTTCTGTCTGCCCGGGCCGCCGGGCTTTTTTCACGTAAATTGTACTGCGGAAACCGGCGGGGCGCAAGGGCTCTCCGCAAAAAACCGCGGCACGCGGCCTTTCGTGACGCAGCGGGCGGCCAAGCGTGCGGGCAGTTGAACCTACACGCCGTGCGCTTCCCCGGCTCCTTTGAGAAAAGCCCGTTCCGCGGAGCCGGCAAACAGGTCGCAGACCCGGACGGACGCCGCCAGAAGGTCGTATTCCATCCCGGCGTCCAGCCAGTCCAGGCAGACGCCGATGATGGTGCATTTATAGTACCGGATCAGAAGATGCCTGTCCTCGGGTTGGATGGACAGGCCCGCGGTGGCAGCCGTTACAAATTCCTCCACGACATACAGCACCAGGTGTTCCAGGGTTTTCAAAAAGTTTTCCCGCTGGACAGAGCGGTAGATGTGCAGGATGGCCTGCTTGTATGAGCCGCAGTACTGGATGACCAGCTGGATGCAGTCTATCAGAGAGGCCGTTTGGATGTGATTTTGAATGATCTCGTCAGCCCGCTCTCTTGCCAGCCGCTCCACCAGGTCGGGTATGTCCTGAAAGTGGTAATAAAAGGTGTTGCGGTTGACGCCGCAGCGCTCGACGATCTCCTTCACAGTGATCTTGGTCAGGGGCTTTTCCGCCAGAAGCTGGTCAAAGGCGGCGGCGATCAGCAGTTCCGTGTGGTTCATCGGGAGACCTCAGTCACGGCAGCTTTGGGGCGGACAGGCGGAAAAGCGGCGGTTTTTACCATTGTGACCTCCATATACTGCGGCGGCGGCCGCGGCTGTCGGGCTTCCGGTGGACAGCATACCGAATCTGGCGCATCGCCGTAGGATCCGCGCGGGCAGAGCGCCTGGAATTTTGTAAACAGTATAACGGATGGCGGCAGAAAAGTAAAGGGGCCGCAGCCGGTGGAAAACCCGTTCAAACGGCAAAAAGGTTTTGGCGGCCTCCCACGCCGCATGAAGGTGCCTTTCCCCGGGGCATGTGCATAAAAAGAGGAAAAAAGGAAATGCTCTTCTCAAACAGCTGTTGACATATATTCCAAAATATGGCAAAATAGGTGTTAATAATTGGAATTCCGTCAAGGCGAAAGGGGACGCGTCAATGGAGTGTCGCAGAATGTGCATGTCGGCCATCAGGGAATATGAAAGGGAACTGGTCTGCGCGGAGAAAGCGGAGAGAACGGTTTTGCAGTACCGGCGGGCGGTCCAGCGGTTTTATCTCTGGCTCCCGCAGGATAAGTGTGTCACCAGGGAGACTGCCCTTGCCTATAAGGCGATTTTGCAGCAGCAGCAAAAGGCCGCCAGTGTCAACACAACACTGGCGGCGCTCAACAGCTTTTTTCACTTCTGCGGCTGGACGGAGCTTCTGATGAAGCCCCTGAAGACGCAGCGCAGGATTTTCTGTGATGAAAACCGGGAGCTGGACTATCAGGACTATCTGAAGCTGGTAGAGGCGGCGGAGGTCTCCTCCAAAACGCGGCTCAGCCTGATCCTGCAGACGATTGCCTGTACGGGCATCCGGATCTCCGAGCTGCGGGCCATCACCGTGGAATCCATCCAAAAGCGGTGCGCCGTGGTGTCCTGCAAGGGGAAGATCCGCACCATCCTCCTGCCGGGCAAGCTGTGCCGGAAACTGCAAAAATACGCGCAGCGCAGCGGCCTTTCCAGCGGGCCGGTCTTTGTCACGCGCAGCGGCGCGCCGATAGACCGGGGCAACATTTGGGCGGATATGAAAAAACTTTGCGGGAAGGCCGGAGTCGATCCCCACAAAGTATTTCCGCACAACCTGCGGCACCTGTTCGCGCGGCGCTATTACGAACAGCACCGCGATTTGTCAAAGCTGGCGGATATCCTGGGACATAGCAGCATCAACACTACCCGCATCTATATCATCTCTTCCGCGAGAGAACACGCCATCCAAATCGAAGAATTGGGGCTGGTCATATAGATTACGACATAATGATGTTTATGTCTTAATGAAACACCCGGGCTCGTGATATAACACAACATAATGATGTTTATGTCGTAAGTCATCAGACGGCATTTTTCCTGTTTTTGGATATAAAGTTTTGACTATGAGACATATGATGCGAAATACCCCTTTTTTCACCACAAAAAAATGGCAAGCCAGATAGACCGACGATTTTTAGGAAATTGTCGGTCTATCTGGCTTGCTGTTTTTGCACCGATTCCAAAGTGAAACTGTGCTCTTCTGAAAAAAACCATGCCACAATTTGGAGAACAGCACTTGATTTTTATGTTATCTTGGGGTACAATGCGTTTGAGCGTATGTAAATTGTGTTCCTGCCGTCTGCCCGGGCTTTCGGATTACGACATAAACATCATTATGTAATGACCTGCGCCAGACGCTGGTTCACACCCATTTTGGATACTGCGGGTTTTCCGGAAGGACGGAACGCTGGCCGTTTACCGAAAGCCTGGGGGATCAATAAAAACGAATTCCATGAAAAGGAGAGAATGCAACATGAAAAAGCAGCGTATCCTCAGCGCTTTGCTGGCATTGTGTCTCGTCTTTTCCCTGGTGCCCACGGCACTGGCAGCGGGAGCGGACGACTTCACGGATGTTGGCAAAGACAGTTGGTGCTACGACTACGTGGACTATGTGACCTCTGAAGGTTACTTCCTCGGCACCACTGACACGACCTTCTCCCCGAATCGGAACATGACCCGCGCCATGTTTGTGGTGGTCCTGTCCCGGTTCGACAGTGTGGAGGTCGACAACAGCCAGAGCAGCTTCACCGATGTGGAGCCCGGCGCCTGGTGTGCCGGCGCCATTGAGTGGGCGGCGGAAAACGGGATCGTAACGGGTAAGGGCGACGGCCGTTTTGCCCCCAATGATCCCATCACCCGGGCCCAGATGTGCGCCATCATGGACCGCTATGTGGATTACTACACCGCGAAGCACGGCGTGGTCGTGGCCCAAAAGGGCACGGCGTCCACCCTGGCCGACCAGAGCCAGGTGCCGGCCTATGCCGCTGACGCGGTGCGGAACTGCCAGATCTATGGCCTGATCAACGGCTATCAGGATGGCTCCTTCCGGCCCCAGGCATATTCCACCCGCGCCCATGTGGCGGCCATCATTTACCGCCTGGCCTTCCTGATCGACGGAGCCAAGGACGCGGACAAGTACGTTGTCTGCCCCGACTGCGGCGAGCTGGTCCCCAAGGGCGAGCTTCGGTGCCCCAGCTGCGGCTATAAGTTCAGCGGCGGCGCCGGCGCCCAGAGCAGCCAGACCAAGCCCGGCAGCGGCCGTCCGAGCACCGAGCCTGACGAGCCCGACGAGGGTCGGTACACCTATCAGCTGACCTACAAGGACACCGATGGCGGGTTCCTGCGTCCTACTGTTAAGAAGACTACGGACGAGACCTCCTATAGATTCCCGGCCTATTACCCTGAAAAAGCCGGTCTCGCCTTCCTGGGCTGGAGCCTGCGGGCCGGCGGCGATGTGGTATATCCTGCCGGTGAGCGGATCGAGCTGACCAAGGACCGTCCTGAGCTGACCGTATACGCGGTTTGGGATGAGGATCTGGATCCCGACGATCTCATCGGCTGGGCTGTGAGGAATACGATTGAGGACCCGACTGTCAAGAATTACATCGACAAGGTCAATGAGATCGGCGGCAGCGTTTCCGGCGCTTCCGCGAAGGTCATCTTCCCGAGCAATAAGGTTGAGGAAGACGGAACTTATGAGACCCTCACCATTACTGACAGCGTCGTTACGATTGTCGAGGATCCGAAAACCGGCGCAGAGATCAAGACCCGTCCTCTGACCATGACCATCAATGCGGATGTCTCCGATGATATTGTGGCTGACCTCATTGAGACGGCGGCCGCGACCGCTGTGGGAATGCTGTCTGATGAGGACACGCCCGGCGAGATGAAGTCCGCGATCCAGGAGATCGTTGACAGCATCAAGGCGAAACTGGCGGAGCACGGCATCGAGGTCTCCGGGAAGACCACCGAGGAGATTGTGGAAGCCGTGTATGAGAAACTGCTGGAGACCGGCAGCGGCCTGTGGAGACAGTACTTCTACAAGGCGGCTGATCCGGAGGCTGATGAGGAGTCCGGCGACCAGAAGGGCGGCTTCTATACCGGTAAAGTCACGGTCAGCGTTGGCGATGAGACTGCCACCATCCTCATTAATGAAACGAATACTCAGAACCAGACCACGCTGGAGGGCTGCGCCACCCGCGAGGATCAGATCGCAAAGGCCGAGGATTTTGCGTTGGCCATTGCCCACGAGCTGTATGCGGATCTGACAACTTACGAGAGCTATACCTCTCAGGTCACCATGGACAGCGTTGTGACCGTGACCTTCTCCAAGCCCGTCAATGAGAAGTATGCGGCGAAGACCGACAACTTCCCCTATGTGTACCCCGTGACGCTGCAGCTCAACCTGGACGGCGGCGATCTGGTGGAGTACAAGTTCGTTGAGGGTACAGGCAGCTATGTGAAGCTGCACCTCACGGAAAAGGTCCAGAAGGCCTACACCGATGCTGTGAACGAGATTCTGGAAGCCGCGCTGGAGCAGCAGAGTGTGCAGGAGTTGCTGGACAATAATATCAAGGAAATCGTGCAGAACAACGGCCAGCTGCAGTCCCTGATCGCCAAGATGAGGGATCCGCTCGGCATTGCGGACGCTGAGGACATGGTCATTGATACCATGAACGACCTGATTCTGGCGTATGTGAAGAACGACGGCCAGACCGCGCTTGACAACAGCGCTGTGTATGATCTGATCGATGAAGTTTCCAAAGAAGCCATCAATTATACTGACAGCTACTTGGCTGCGAAGGTGAATGACGACTTTGCCCTGATGATCAAAAAGAGTGTGACCCCTGATAACCTGAAGGATCAGCTCGACAAGTTGGGCGGCTTCGATCTGGGATTCCTCGCGAAGTATCCCGATGTGGAAAAGTACGTCTTCGCAGTTGTCAGCGATGCGCTGCGGAAAGAAGTCGGTGATTATACAACGACTTTCGCCGATGATTGCAGATCTGATATGGAAGATGGCGTGGATGAACTGATCCAGGAGCTGCTGAATGATTCCAATGAGGCCTACAGCAAGTATCAGGGCTATCTGGAGCAGATTCAGGCCCTCCACACCATCGCTGCCATGGAGGATGTCACGCTGGGCACGATGCTTGCAAAGCTGGAAGCCCTGAATGACGAGCTTCACTTTACCGAGATGCTCAGCACCGCCACAAATGACAGCATCACCGCGCTGGTGGCCTACCTGAACAAGGCTGCCAACCTGCCCGGCGATGTCAGCATCCAGGCCAACGGCTATACGCTGAACAAGAACGTCCTGACAGACGCGTTTGTCGGCGTTGACAGCGTCGAGGAGGCCTATGAAGCCCTGACCGGCCTGATGAAAGAATATGAGAACCTGAGCCTGTCCGACTTCACCGGTGTAAACGGCGTGCCCGTTACCGTGAGCTATAAGACCAAGAATCCCTTTACCTTCTACCTGGTGCTCGAGATCGATCCGATGCCCATGACCGACTGATCGAGACAGGATCTGACGACCCCAGTTACCCGCTGTGCCGGGGACATTCCGTCCCCGGCACAGCGCCCGGGTCTGTGGAACCGCGGCCGGCGGATCTCCGGCCGCAGTTCCATGCATCCGGACGGCGGCGCTCTGCCGCCTGTCCCCGCAAACCCCTTGAAACCACGGAAGGAAGCGAACCCATGAACGAAAAGCTGCTAGACTACCTGGTCTCCCACGGCATGGTAAGCCAGGACCAGGCCCAGGAGCTGTGGAAAGCGCATACGGCCAGCCGGAAACCCATCCGGGAACTGCTGGCGGAGCGGGGCACGGTCTCGGAAGAGCAGCTTTTGGAGGCCCTGTCCGCCGTGTTCCGGATCCCGGCGGTCCGGCTTCACGAAAACCCCATCCCCCCGGAGGTCCGCCAGATGGTGCGGCCCGATGTGGCGCGGAATTACAGCATCATGCCCTTCGCCCTGGACCCCAACGACAAGGGGACGCTGTGGGTGGCTGTCAGCGACCCCATGAATATGAAGGGGCGGGACATGGTGGCCGTTTCCAGCAAATGCCGGGTGCGGACGTTTCTGGCCACCAGCAGTGACATCCTGGCGGCCATCGGCCGCTACTACGGCTCCGACGAGATGCAGGAGGCCGCCGAGCAGTATGCCCAGGCCCGGGACGCCGACCGCACCGTGGAAGAGCAGATGCTCCAGGAGGATATCAACTCCTCCCCGGTGGTCATGCTGGTCAACTCCATGGTGGAGCAGGCCGTGCGCCAGCGGGCGTCCGACATCCATGTGGAGGCCGGGCCGGAGGGCGTCCGGGTGCGGTGCCGTGTGGACGGCATCCTCCACACCACTGCCAACTATGACCAGCGGCTTCTCTCCGCCGTCATTGCCCGCATCAAGATCATCAGCGGGCTGGACATCTCCGAAAAGCGAAAACCCCAGGACGGCCGCTTTTCCACCACGGTGGACCGGCGGGAGTACGATGTGCGTGTTTCCACCCTGCCCACGGTCTACGGCGAAAAGTGCGTGATGCGTCTGGCCCAGAAGAAGGCCCTCAGCCGCAGCAAGGAGGCGCTGGGCTTTTCCAAAGAGGAGATGGAGAAATTCGACCAGATCCTGAAAGCGCCCAACGGCATCGTGCTGGTCACCGGGCCCACCGGCTCCGGTAAATCAACAACACTTTACACCGCCCTCAGCGAGCTGAACAGCGACACGGTGAACATCGTCACCGTGGAGGATCCGGTGGAGGCCAATATCGAGGGCGTCAACCAGGTGCAGGTGAATCCCAAGGCCAACCTGACCTTTGCCAACGCCCTGCGCTCCATTCTGCGCCAGGACCCGGACATCATCATGATCGGCGAGATCCGGGACAGCGAGACCGCGGCCATCGCGGTGCAGGCGTCCATCACAGGCCATCTGGTGGTCAGCACCCTACATACCAACGACGCCGCCAGCAGCGTCACCCGCCTGCTGGATATGGGCGTGGAGAGCTACCTCATCGCCGACGCCACGGTGGGCATCATCGCCCAGCGGCTGGTGCGGCGGCTGTGCCCAAACTGCAAGCGGAGGCGCCCCATGCTGCCCCATGAGATGGACTATCTGGAGATCCCCCCGGAGGAACGGCAGCAGGCGGCCATCTGCGAGCCGGTGGGCTGCCAGCGGTGCAGCGGCACCGGCTATTACGACCGCATCGGCGTTTACGAGATCATGGAGATCACCCCCGCGCTGCGCACCATGATCTCCCGCCGCTGCACCACCGACGAGCTGCGGGAGCAGGCCCTCCGGGAGGGCATGCACACCCTGCGCCAAAGCGCCCGCCGCCTGGTGCTGGACGGCACCACCTCCCTCAGCGAGATGCAGCGCATCAGCGTGGAGGATCAGAACCGGCTGGCCGAGGTGGCCCCATGATGGATCTGCAGGAGCTGATCGGCCGCGCGGCGGCCCAAAACGCGTCGGACATCCATTTGACCGTGGGCCTGCCCCCGGTTTTCCGCGTGGACGGCGCCCTGGTCAACGACGGGGAGGATCTGCTGACAGAGGAAACCGTTCGCGCCGCCGCCAAGCAGCTGGCCACGGAGGCCCAGCTGGAAGAGCTGGACGCGGTGGGCGAGGTGGACTTCGCCGTGACCTTTCAGGACACCAACCGCATGCGGTGCAATATTTTCCGGCAGCAGGGATGCACGGCCATGGCCCTGCGTCTGCTGCCGTTGACGGTCCCCACGGCGGAGCAGCTGGATCTGCCCCCCGTGGTGGTGGCCCAGGCGGATAAGCCCCGGGGACTGGTGCTCATCACCGGCCCCACCGGCTCCGGCAAGAGCTCCACCCTGGCGGCGCTGCTGAACCACATCAACCAGACGGAGCGCCGCCACATCATCACCCTGGAAAACCCCATTGAGTATGTCCACCGGCGGAACAAATGCATCATCAACCAGCGGGAGGTGGGCACCGACACCGGCAGCTTTGCCGCCGGATTGCGGGCGGCCCTCCGGCAGGACCCGGACGTGATCCTGGTGGGCGAGATGCGGGATCTGGAGACCATCTCCACCGCCATCACCGCCGCCGAGACGGGACATCTGGTGTTCGGCACCCTGCACACCAAGGGTGCGGCCAACACCATCGACCGCATCATCGACGTGTTCCCCGCCAACCAGCAGGCCCAGGTGCGCATCCAGCTGGCGGACGTCATCGAGTGTGCCATCGGCCAGACCCTGCTGCCCAGGATCGGCGGAGGCCGCCGGGCGGTGTTCGAGGTCATGGTGGCCACCCCCGCCGTCCGCAGCCTGATCCGGCAGAACAAGACGTTCCAGATCGTCAGCAGCATGCAGACCGGCAAAAAACAGGGCATGCAGCTTTTGGACGACGCCCTGATCGAGCTGGTCCGCTCCGGCCAGGTCACCGCCGACGCGGCGGCCGCCGCGGCCAACGACCCTGACGCGGTCCGGGCGGCGGGACGCTGAATTTACCATTCGATTGATGAGGAGGCACGGCTTTGCCTTTTTTTAGTTACGTTGCCATCGATAAGCACGGAAAGAAGATCAAGGAATCTGTGGAGGCTTCCTCCCTGGACACCGCCAAGAACTCCCTGCGGGGCGCGGGCTACACCATCCTGGAGATCAAGGAGCAGAACCCCCTGAACCGGGACATCAACCTGCCTTTCCTGGGAAATCCCACGGCCAAGCACATGGCCATCTTCTGCCGGCAGTTCGTGTCCATTCTCCGCTCCGGCGTGCCCATCTCCGCGGTGCTGACCATGCTGGGCCAGCAGACGGAAAACGCCAAGCTGGCCGCCGCCGTCCGGGAGATGCAGGCCGACATTGAAAAGGGCGAGACCTTGACAGGCTCCATGCGCAAGCACCCGAAGATCTTTCCCAACATGCTGGTGAACATGGTGGCAGCAGGAGAGGAGTCCGGCAATCTGGAGGATTCCTTCCGCCAGATGGAGCTCTATTTTGAAAAGGCCAAGCGCACCAAAAGCGCCGTCACCCGGGTGATGATCTACCCGTGTATCCTGCTGGTGGTCATGATCATCGTGCTGTTCGTGATGATGACCAAGATCATTCCCATGTTCCTCCAGACCTTCAAGGAGATGAACGCGGAGCTGCCCAAGCTGACGCTGATGGTCATGGCCGTCAGCGACTGGTTTGTGGACTGGTGGTGGCTGTTGCTGCTGATCCTGGTGGTGCTGGTGGTGGGCGGTATTTTGTTTGACCACACCAATAAGGGACGGCATTTTTTTGGTTTTCTGGCGCGAAAGCTGCCGCTGGTTGGCAAGCTGACGGTCCGGTCCGCCTGCGCCACGCTGTGCCGCACCATGTCGCTGCTGCTGGCCTCCGGCCTGACGCTGACGGAGAGTTTGGAGCTGGCGGCGGGCAACATGAACAATATCTATTTTAAAGAAGCTGTCCGCTCCGTCCGGGGCATGGTCACCGAGGGCTGGACCCTCAGCCGGGGCATCCAGGAGACCCGCGTTTTTCCGCCCATGGTCAGCAATCTGGTGGGCGTGGGCGAGGAGGCCGGCGACCTCCAGGGCATGCTGGGCAAGCTGGCGGATTATTACGACGAGGAAGTGGAGGAGGCCACCCAGAAGCTGCTGGCGGCGCTGGAGCCCATCGTCATTTTGTTCATGGCGGTGTTCGTGGTCATCATCGTGTTCTCCATCTTCCTGCCCATGCTGAACATGACCTCGGCTTACGACCAGTATCTGTAAGCCTATACATTATTAAATGTATATCACAGCCGCTCCACACGCGTCGGATAGGCGGCGTTTTTCCCGGAGTGTGGCGATGATATAAACAGCAAAATTTTCAAGAAGAAAGGATTGATCCCCCATGAAGAAGTTCAAGGAGAGAATGGCGGAGAAAGCCGGCTTTACCCTGGTGGAGCTGATCGTGGTCATCGCCATTCTGGGCATTCTGGCTGGTATTGCTGTGCCTGCCTATACTGGCTACATTAAGAAGGCTAATGATGCTGCCGTTTCAACTGAACTCTCTGGTGTGCTGACAGCCGCAGAAGCTGCAAACGCGACTAATGTAAAGCAAGTTTCACAAATCAGCATCACTGAGACAGGAGTTGTTACTGTTACGTTGAAAGATAGTGGCACGTTGGCCACCAATTACTATCAGACATTTGCGCTCTTACATGGCAATGCTACGGCTGCAAATTCTAATGTTACTATTACCGGTTTAGACAAAAAAATGGCCGATAGTGTCTCTTTTACTGGTGGCGCCACTTGGTATGCTGAAGCGGTTACTTCTGGTGATGCTGCTGCACAGCATCCTGCTGGTTGGGTCGGAATTGAGAAGATAAGCGGCTAAACTTTTCCGGTATTTTCCCTGCCCCGGCTCCTATCAGCCGGGCGGGGACTCCCCCGCACCCCTCCATTATACATTATATAAATATATAAAGGAGCACCCCCATGACCCGATTTCTCCCCCTGCTGCTTCTGACCCTGCTGGGCCTGTGCGTCGGCAGCTTCTGCAACGTGCTGATCTTCCGCCTGCCCAGGGGGGAGGAATTCGTGAAAACGCCCTCTCACTGCATGTCCTGCGGCCACCGCCTGCGCTGGTATGAGCTGCTGCCCCTGGTGAGCTGGCTGATGCAGGGCGGAAAGTGCCGGGCCTGCGGCGCTCCCATCTCCCGCCAGTACCCCATTGTGGAGGCCCTGAACGGCGGGGCGTGGCTGCTGACGGGCTGGCTGCTGTGGGGAGACCCGATCCATACCGTATTATACTGCGCCCTGTTTTCGGCGCTGCTGGTGCTGGCGGTCATCGACTGGCGCACCTTTGAGATCCCCAACGGACTGAACCTGGCGATCTTCCTGCTGGGCGCGGCACAGCTGGCCCTGGACCTGGGGAACTGGAAGACCTACCTCATCGGCATGCTGTCCGTCAGCCTGTTCTTCCTGCTGCTGTGGTTTGTCACGGTTGGCGCGGGCATGGGCCTTGGCGATGTGAAGCTGATGGCCGCCGCGGGATTGCTGCTGGGCTGGCAGCGGATCCTGCTGTCCATGCTGATCGGCAGCGTGGCGGGGGCGGCGATCCACTCCCTCCGCATGCTGCGGGGCTCCGGCCGGAAGCTGGCCTTCGGGCCCTATCTGGCGGCGGGCATCTGGCTCTCCGCCCTGTTCGGGGAGCAATTGATCGCCGCGTACCTGGGCCTGTTCGGGCTGTGAGGGCATCACGGGCCGATCTCCGGCCCAAGAGCCGCCGCTTTGCGGCAGTTGGCCTCCGAAAGGCGGCCCGCGGGGCGCCCCCATCCGGTTCACAGGCGCCGCCTCCGGCCCGCCGCGTACCGATTGGAACGATCACCCCCGTAGGGGCGGATATCATCCGCCTGCGGCCCCCGGCGGCAGGGCGCCCCATCCGGTTCACAGGCGCCGTTTCCGGCCCGCCGCGTACCGATTGGAACGATCCCCCGTAGGGGCGGATATCATCCGCCTGCGCCCCCGCGTAAAAGAACTCCCCTGTGGAAAGGGCAGAACCGTCCCTGGGACGGCTGTGCCATTTCCACAGTCCGGGAAGGAGAGAGATATGAAACAGAAAAAACGATCCGGCAAGGCGCTGGTCATCCAGCTGGGCAGGGACGAGATCCGCGTGGCCCTGATGACCCTGGGCGCCGCGCCGAAGATGCAGCGCTGCATGACCCTGCCGGCCCCCCAGGGCGCGGTGGCGGATGGGATGATCCAGGATCTGGACGCCCTGCGGGACACCCTGAAGACCGCGCTGAGCGCGCCGGAGTACAGGCGGCGGAAACGGGCGGTGTTCAGCGTCTGCTCCACCCAGATCATACCGGAGACGGTGACAGTCCCGGCGGTAAGCCCCAAGAAAATGGAAAAACTGCTGGAATCCAACATGGACCTGTATTTCCCGGTGGATGCCAGAGAGTATCACCTGGTCTGGAAGACCATCGGAGAGACCGCCGGCGGGGAGGGCGAAAAGGAGATGTCCGTCCAGCTCTGGGCGGTGCCAAACACCCTGCTGGCGGGTTATTATGCCCTGGCGAATAGCTGTGGTTTGTCTGTTGCGGCAGTGGACTACTGCGGCGCCAGCGCGGCGGCCGCCATGGGCGCGGACTTCGCCGCCCCGGCAAAGAGCGGCCGGACCCATCGGGAGCGCCGGGAGAAAAGGCGCCCCGCCTCCCGGAGGGACGGCGGGACAGAGGGCGCGGCCGCCACCGCCGTCATGGCTCCCCCGGAGACGGCCGAAGCGGAGGAGGCGCCGGAGGCCCGGCTCTGCCTGCTGGCGGAGCGGGAGTACCTGATGATGACCTTCATCCAGGCGGGGCAGGTGAAGCTGCAGCGGCTTTTGCTGTGCGCCGCCGATCCGGAAAGCACGCTGAGCGAGGCCCTGATGGTCCTGGAGTATTACAGCTCCATGGAGGCGGGGCGCTACAGCGGCATTTCCGGCGTCGTCTGCGGCGCCCTGGCGGAGGATCCCGTGTTCCTGCAGGCGGTGGAGGATACCTTGGATCTGCCGGTCCAGGTGCTGGACTGCGCCCAGGGGCCGGCGTGGTGCGTGTGTCTCGGCGCGGCCCGCGCCACATTGGATTTCGGTGTCCCGGCCATGGACCAGCGGGGCGGCGCCGGCCGTCAGCTGGCCCAGGCGTGGCAATATGGCCTGGTGCTTGTGGGCGGGGCGCTTTTGGCGGCCTCGCTTTTGCTGACTTTCGGCTCCCGCGCCAACTGGCAAGTCACGCTGGACGGGCTGAGGGCCACCACCCAAAGCCTGGAGCTGCAGGCGGCGAAAACTGCCGGAAACGCCGACCGCTATCATCAGTATGAATCCGCCTATCAGTCCTATGAGAACGACTGGGACACCTTGTTCGGGACGGAGGACACCCCCGGCGCCCTGCGCACCTACAACGACAACCTGGTGCTTGCCCTGGAGGAGCTGGAGGACACCCTGCCCAAGACCGCCCGTGTGGTCACCATCGGCATCGCCGCCCAGGGGCTGGGCCTTCAGCTGGCCTGTGAGTCCAAGGAGGATGTGGCCTACACCATCATCGCCCTGCGGGATCTGCAGTATGCCACGCTGGGCGCCATCTCCAACCTGTCCTACGGGTCCGGCCTGGACGGCCGGCAGGTGCTATCCGCCCTGACAGGAGTCAGCGAGGAGGACCTGGCGGCGGCCCTGGGCGGGAGCGCCGGCACGGGGGAGGCCGCCGGAACAGGGGAAGCTGCCGGCACGGGGGAGACCTCCGGCACCCAGCAGCAGACGGCGGAGACCGCCCCCACGGAGGGCAGCCAGATCGATCTGTCCTCACTGATGGGCCTGCTGCAGCAGTCCTCCGATTACCAGAAGCTGCTGGAGCAGGCCATCACCGGCGGCAGCCTGACCCAGAGGGACCTGGAGAACATCCTGAACCAGCTGGACCCCAGTCAGCTGGAAATGCTGGAGGCGATGTACGGCAAAACGCCGTCCACCGACTGGACGCTGGAGGAGCTTTTGGAGGACGCGAGCTTCTCCCAGCGGCGGGCCGCCATGCGGACGATGCTGACAAGCGACCCCATTGCCATGTACCGCTTCTTTGACGTGTTTGAGGCGGACATCAAGAAGCCCGCCGGGACGGAGATCCTGTTTGACGATATCTCCGACGACCTGTGGGACAATTCGGAGCTTTTCATGGGCGCCTTCAACGGGGATGTGGACGCCATGAAGCAGATCCTGCCGGTCATGCTGGATATCATCACCGGAGACCGGGAGACCCTGTCGGAGACGGAGCGGCTCATCATGACCGACGACCCGGCCCTGGCGGAGCGGCTGGCCTATTACCTGGCCGTGGAGATGGGCGTGCAGCGTGACAACGCCGGCCTGGGCGATATCGATACAGACGAGCTGCTGGACGACATCATCAACGGCACGCTGCCCAATATGCCGGGCCGGGACAATGTGGCCGATGGGATCGCCGGGGTGCTGCCCTCCCTGATCCCGGGGGTGGACGCCGCCCAGGATCAGCAGATGCAGGACTGGTTCAAGGACTACCTGCTGGGCGGCGGGGATGACGGCGAGACCTGGGATGTGGTCTGGTCGCTGCTGGACGGCGCGGACAGGAGCCCCGGCGCGGCGATCGATCCCTCTGAGAACGCGGAATACTCCCTGGACGACAAATACTACATCACCGTGGCGCTGAAGTATAAAGAGGATCTGATCCGGGCGGAGCTGGAGCGCAAGGGCCTGGTCTATGACGAAAAGGCGGCAAAATTGGAGGTGGACGGATGAAAGTGATCGCGAAAGGCTGGAAGGTCCTGCTGGCCGTCCTGCTGATCATGGCGGCTCTGCCCGTCTTTTTCCTGGGCTATCTGCGGGAGAAAAAGGACTTTGAGGCGGAGCAGAGCCAGATGAAGGCCCAGATCATTTCGCTGCAGGCAAGCATCGCGGAGAACATGCGGTACGCGGACGTGCAGGAGCAGATCCCGGAAGCCAGCGCGGCGCTGGAGGACAGCCGTCTGGCCCTGTATGAGAAGTTCCCCACCGAGCTGCGGGAGGAGGATCAGATCATGTACGTCCTCTACCTGGAGGAGCTGTTTGAGACGGAGATCAGCTTCAGCTTCGGCACGGTAGCGCCGGTCCGGATGCTCAGCGACGGCGCCATTCTGGAGGGGCTGACGCTGACCGTCAATTACGAGACGACGTACCAGGGTTTCAAGGAGATGGTCGACTATCTGGCCACAGACTCCCGCATCACCTCCATCCAGTACGCCACTGTGGATTACGACTCGGAAAACGACACGGCCACAGGCACCCTGACCCTGCTGTGCTACATCATGGACTCGGATCTGCTGGAGTATGAGGAGCCGGACGTGAACAAGCCGCAGACGGGCAAGCCGAATATTCTCTACTGAGGAGGGGTGCTATGCAAGATGCGAAAAACGGGGGAACCGCGGGCTTTTCCCTGGTGGAGGTCCTGACGGCCATCACGGTCCTGGGGCTGATGCTGGCTCCCATCGGCGCCAGCCTGGTGATGTCCCACCGGCTGAATGCCCGCAGCCAGCAGCTGATGGAGGACCAGCTGGCGGTGTCCAACGCCGTGGAGACGCTGATGGCGGAGGGGATCGATAAAGATGACATTGATGACAGAGGTCTTTATCAAAAGGATAAGTGGAAACCCGTTGAAATTAAGGCGTGCCAAGGAAGCGTCGACCTTGAAGACGGCAGTAAAAAGCCGATCGCCGCATATCAGGTAACGGTGACAAGCGGCGATGTGGAGGTGGAGACCTACATACGCCCCGCGCCGCCCGAAGCTTCGGAGGGCGGGGAGGAAGGCGGTGACGGCGATGGATAAGACGCGCCGTGACGGCGGATATGTCCTGGTCTATGTAGTGGTGGTCATCGTCATTTTGTGCATCCTCGTCCCCGCCGCCTGCTCCAACAGTCTGCAGAACCTGAAAGCCCAGCAGGCGTCCGTTGAACGGATGCGGCAGCTCTATACGGCAGAGGGGCAGATCGAGCGGTTTGTGGCGGAAGTCAAAGATGGCGCGATGAATTTAAAAAAAGGCAAAGAAAGAGAGAACAAAGACGCGGCAAAAAGAGCCATAGAGAAGGCCTTTGGTACAGATAGTAGTACTAATGCTGTATTAGATAAAGCCGTACCTGTTTCTGGGCAGTCTTTTAAGATAATAAAGAATAATGGAAAATGGAGCGAAAACGACCCCAAAAACTGGTTGCGCTATAAGATTTCTGCTGTATCAAAGGCGGAGAACATTCAAGTCGAGACGTGTATTGCGATAGAGCTGGCAGCTGATATTAATAGTCGGATGGAGGGAGAAGGTGAGAGTCAAGTACAGTATTACTCCTACGAAATCACCTCCTGCACCATCACCTACGAATCCTACGATATCTCCGCCACAGCGGGAAACGAGTCGGAGGAGGTGACGCCATGAAACGCTCGACCGCAGGCTTCACCCTGGTGGAGCTCCTGCTGGTGATCCTGTGCAGCTCCGTTGTCACTATGGCAGCCATGTCCTTCCTCCTGATGGGCATGCGGATGACCGGCGAATCCAACGACACCGCCCAGCGCCAGCAGACGGCCCGCATCATCCTGACCATGGTGGAAAACCTGGGCGGAGAGATCCAAAGCGTAACGGAGGATGCTGACTGGAAAATCACGGGAACCGGCGGCAGTGAACTTCTGGCGTATTCAAATGCAGAGAAGAAAATCACCGCCCACGGCATGACCCTGATAGACGGCCTTGAAGAGGCCACGGCGGCCATGAACGGCCAGCTTCTCAGCTTCACCCTGAAAACCGGAAAAGGCTCCTACAAAACCTCCGTCTACTGCCGCACGGCGCCGCCGAAGCAGCCCGAAAGCGGCGAGACCCTGGACCCCGCGGAGGAGGCGGCCTTCCTGACCACCTTCCGCTCCCGGGTGGCGGAAGCGGCAGCCGCCAACGCCCAGGCCGCCCGGTCCGATCCCGCCGGGCCAGCGCCCGCCCCTGCCGTCACCGCGCCAACGGAGCGGGAGAGCCGCCTCGCCCTGCTCAACATCCTGGCGGGCCAGCACGGCAGCGGCGGCGAGATCCAAAACCAGCCGGCGGACGCGCCGTACCGCTACTTCTCCGAGTGGTACATCGGCGGCTACGGCGCCGGCAAGCCCGGCTGGAACGCCGACACCCCCTGGTGCGCCTGCTTCGTCTCCTGGGCGGCGGCGCAGCTGGGCGACGCCTATTTAAATACCGTTCCCCGCTTTTGCAGCGTGGACGACGGCATGGAGCGCTTCCAAAGCGGCTCCATCGGCACCTGGCACGGCCGGGGCTACGCCCCCACCCCCGGCGACTGCATCTTCTTCGACTGGACCGGCGGAAGTGACCCGGCCCATGTGGGCGTGGTGTTCTATGTGGACGCGCCCGCCGGAAAGGTCTACACCATCGAGGGCAACAGCAGCGACCGTGTCGCCATCCGGTCGTATGCTCTGGACGATCCTTGCATCCTGGGCTATGGCGAATTGAATTGGAAGCAATAAGGAACGCGAAAGCGCCGCACCGAAAGGCGCGGCGCTTTACATGAAAGGGGAGAATTTTTTATGCGCGAAAGTCTGCACGATTACTGTATCCGAAACGGACGGGAGGAGCTGCTTGCCCAGTGGCTGGCCGACCAGAACGGCGGTATGACGCCCCGGACCATTTCCTACGGCAGCAAGGTCAAAGTGTGGTGGCAGTGCGAAAAGGGCCACCGGTGGCAGGCGGCGGTCTATACCCGGGCCGGCGGCGGCAGCGGCTGTCCCTACTGCGCGGGCCTGCGCCCCAACCCCGGCGAGACGGACCTGGCCACCCAGTACCCGGCCCTGGCGGCGGAGTGGCACCCCACGAAAAACGGCCTGCTGACCCCGTCGGACGTCATCGCCGGAAGCCACAAGCGGGTCTGGTGGCGCTGCCCCAAGGGCCACGAGTGGTCCTCCGCCATCAAGACCCGGACCCAGGGCTGCGGCTGTCCCGTCTGCGCCCACCGGCAGGTGCTGGCGGGGGAGAACGACCTGGCCGCCACCCATCCGCTTCTAGCGGCGGAGTGGCACCCCACACTGAACGGGCCGCTGACGCCCGCCGACGTGGTGGCCGGCAACCGGCGGAAGGTCTGGTGGAAGTGCGCCATGGGCCACGAGTGGCAGGCCAGCATCGCGTCCCGCTCCACCGGCGTGGGCTGTCCCGTGTGCGCGGGGCGGAAGGTGGTGCCGGGGGAGAACGACCTGGCCAGCCAGTTCCCGGAGGTGGCCGCCCAGTGGGATCACGAGAAAAACGGCGCGCTGACGCCGGAGGGCGTCTCCCCATACAGCAACCGCCGGGTCTGGTGGGTCTGTGAGAAGGGCCACGGATGGCCGGCCCAGATCATGGCCCGCACCGGCAGCGGCAGCGGCTGCCCCTACTGCGCGGGGCGGAAGGTGCTGCCCGGCTTCAACGACCTGGCCAGCCAGGAGCCGGAGATCGCCGCCCAGTGGCACCCGGACCTCAACGGCGCCCTGACGCCGGACATGGTGACGGTGGGGAGCCACAAAAAGGTGTGGTGGCAGTGTCCCAGCGGCCACGTCTGGAAGGCCGTGGTCTATTCCCGGGGCCGGGGCCGCAAGTGCGGCTGCCCGGTGTGCGCGGGCGTGGTGAGCGACAGGCGGCAGCGCCGCTATCAGGCCGGACAGGTCAATCTTGGAAAACTTACTTTAAATCAGGAGACAACAGCCGCAGGCTGATGAAGATAGATTTCCCAGCAAACCCCAAAAAAGCCGGGATTCCGACAGAATCCGGCAAAATTTGACAAACAAGGAGGAATATGCTATGAAAGTAGCGAAGCAAAAGCGCACAGGCGGCTTTACCCTGATCGAGCTGATCGTGGTCATCGCCATCCTGGGCATCCTGGCCGGCGTTGGCACCGTGGCGTACACGGGGTACATCAAGGCCGCACACAAGGGAGTGGACGAGCAGATGATCTCTGATGTCGCCTACTCCATGTACCTGGCAAGCTATGCCGATCCCAATTTCCTGGAAGGCGAGGCCTATGTGGTAGGACTGCAGCATGGCGATGATCCCAAGCTGGCGGCGGTAAAGGCAGAAGGGGCGACCCAGGAAGCAGCGGAAGTTGCGAAGCTGAAGAACGCGCTGGAAATGTCTTTTGGCACGGGATGCACTGACAACGGCACTTTGGCGCTGACCTATGACGGCTGGAAGCTGGGTGCGGTCAACGGCGTGCTGAGTCTTGTATCTTCCAGCTACCACGGAAAAGAGGAGCAGCTGTTGGGAGATATCCAGACTTTCACGGATTCTTTGGATGAATTTCTTACTGATAGCCGTTTGTCAAGTGTACTGAGCTCTACAAACAGCGATTATGCGAAATATCTGGCAAGCATGGGGGCTACCACTTCCCGGGAAGTGGCAAATGCGACCACACTGTACCTCGCCCAATATGCTGCCAGCAAGAGTGATCCGGAGCAGTATGCCGCATGGTGGAGCAGTGGTTTTGATCCGGACGCTATTCCGGAGGAAATCAAAGAGGCGTCTGAGAAATTCAACGATCCCGACGACTATAATACTGAAGAAGCCTACGATGCCACCGGCGATATCATGATGTTTTATGCGGCAAAGGTCGCGGCGGCCGAGGCAGCATATCAATATGTGATCAATGACGAGGGAGAGAATTCTGCCTTGACAGAGAAATTTACTGCTGTGCAAAAAGCCAATGGGCTGAGTTCTCTAATGACAGCTGTAACCGAGTTTAACAGTGCGATAAAAGCGAAACCCAGCTATAATGCTTGGTGCAATGACCAGGCCGCAAACGATGCTAAGGCCTATATTCAGTGCCTGAACGCCATCAATGAGTCTTCTGACAGCTTTTCCGGCAATCTTTCTCAGCAAGGCGGACAGGGGACGGGGCTGTATACAGACGGTAAGGCCCTCTCCATGGTCAAATCCTATGTGAGCACCGCACAAGCACTGGAAAATGCGGGGCTTACGGAGGATTCCAACGCCGTGGCGGTCACTGTCTGCAAGGATTCCAATGGGAAGATCATTGTGACGGTTTATAAGGACGGCAAGGCAACAACTGCTGATAGTGGAAACGGAGAAGATGAACCCGGCAATGTAGCTACAGTTGCAATTTCTGGTAATTACACTTATACTGATGAAGGCGAAGAATGGGATTTTGGAACGACTTCACAGACGCTTAATGTTGGTGATACCGTTAATATTCAAGTCACATTTACTTTGGCTGATTATAATGATGGCTTTAGTGAAAGCGAGGCGGCTACTATCGATACTTTCCGCAGAGCTGTTCAGGCTGCCGTGGAGGCTTTGCTGCAGAATAAAAGTGATTCTGCTATTACAGTGAGCGGAAACACAGTGGTGAGCGGAGAAAGTGTAATCGCCAGTGTTACTGTGATAGGCAATACGGTCACTACTGATAGCCCTGCCACAATCATCAGCAGTGGAGAGCATGTTGCAAATTATTCTTTTATCGTAAATGGATAATCGTATTCAACACTTCGGTGTATGAATAAAATTTTATTTTGGAGGTTGTACCTATGAAAACAAAGAAACGACTGTTACCCTGTATCCTCTCGCTTATGCTGGCAGTATTACTGCTGGTTCCGACTGCCGCTGCTGTGGATGTTTCAGCACTTGCGGTAGACGGAGTAAATGTTTCCGCAACTGCATCTGAAGTATCAACTGTCAACGACTGGACTGTGGGAACAAATTCTGCTGCGGTCTCTGGAAGGTCTGCTACTTCGGCCACCAGCGGCACATTGACTTTCACCGCCACAAAGGACGGCGTGCTGACGTTTGACTATACTACGCCGAGCAGCGTTTATCTTACGGCAAACTTTGAAAACAGCAACGGCACGTATTTTGTTAATGAGAATAACAAGGTAGCGGTTGCTATGTCTGCTGGTGATACGCTGTCTGTCAGCGCCACAATTAAGGTATCTTCCAGGACAACACGGACGCTTGCACTGTCCAACATTGCCTTTGACGTCGGTGCTGTCGCTCTTGTTGGAACAACACCGTATTCTTCCGTAAAGACTGCTTTGGACAATACTTCCAGCGACACCGTGCGCCTGATTACCGACGCCACGATCACCGAGGACTGCACCGTTCCCAGCGGCGTTACCCTGCTGGTGCCCTACAGCGCGGATGACACCGGCGCCACTAACGACTATGACCGTCATGGTTCCGTGAATACCTCCGCCTATGTGACCCTGACCGTGGACAGCGGCGCTGACCTGACTGTTGCCAACGGCGGCAAGCTGGTCGTCAATGCCAAGGTCATGGGCTGTGCCGCCAAGGAAGAGGGCCTGCCCTCCGGCACCTGCGGCGAGATGGTTCTGAACGGCGGTCTGACCGTTGCGGGCGGCGGCACCCTGTATGCCCGCGGCTATATCACCGGCTCCGGCTCCATTGACGCGCAGGATGGCGCTTCCATCTATCAGCTGTTCCAGATCAAGGATTACCGCGGCGGCAGCACCACCATGGACATCATGGACACGGTGTTCCCCATCAACAGCTATCTGCTGGAAAGCATCCAGGTTGATACCACCTATGTGTACGGCGCCAAGATGTACGGCCAGTACTTCATCTCCGCCGGCGACAAGTATTTCAGCGAGCTGCTGCCCTTCCTGTCCGTGGCAAATAATACCACCCTGCTTATCGGAACGGATTCTGACGAGTGCCTGTTCAAGCTGTCCAGCGGAGCCACTGCGGATCTGACCTATGCAAACGGCACCCTGACCATGACCACCCACGGCGCGGTGCAGACCGGCGCCATCACCCTCAGCGCCGCTACCGGAATTTCTGTTGCTACCATCAACTCCGCTGATCTGGTCTGCCCCTTTGCATCCAACCTTGCCCTGGTGGTGGACAGCGACAGCACCTTCACATTCAATAACCAATTCAAAGTCCTGCCTGGTGCTTCCATCGTTGTTAACGAAGGCGGTACGCTGAATGTTGTTGGCCAGCTGTATGTCTATGACCATGACGCCTATCTGCCCGGCTTTACCTATGGCCAGAGCACTGTTCCCGGCGATGCGATTTTGACGGTCAACGGTACGCTCAACGGCACTGTGTACAGCTCTGATGACGCGTGCAGCAACATCATCGTTGCAGGCTATACTTCCGCTGCTGGTGACACCGTTACCATTCAGGAGCATGTTATGACCGGCGCGAATGCCGGATATAACACCGTTCCCTTCTATGCCTGCAATCTGACCTCCGCCGCTGAGGAGGAGATCGTGATTGAGGAGCCTGTCGAGGTTGAAGAGCCTGTCGAGGTTGAAGAGCCTGTCGAGGTCGAGGAGCCCATCGAGGTTGAGGAGCCTGTTGAGGAGAGCGCTGATACCGAGGAAGTCGTTGTCATCATCGATCCCGAAGTGGTCGCTCCTCTTGAAGTGGCCGCTATTGCCGAGTAATTGGCAAACCGTTTAGGCAAATTCCCAGGAACAGGGACGCTCCGGCTTACGCCGGAGCGTCCCCGCAATGTCTAAAATCCCAAAATCCTGTCCAGAATATCCCCATCCCATTCCCAAAAAGGAGCCGGCCTATGAAACGTCAGCCCTCCAGCGGCTTTCTGATCTTCCTGCTGATCTTCACCTATCTGTGCAGCCTCTTCGACCTGTGGTACACCCTCTACGCCGTGGAGTATATCGGCGCCGCCCGGGAGGTGAACCCCGTCTTCGCCCTGCTGCTGCAACATCCCCTGCTGGCAGTGCTGTATAAATACGCCGTCCTGCCATTGGCCCTGTACCTGCTGTACCGCTTCCGCCGCTTTGGCGTGGCCCGCTTCGGCATCTACCTCTGCGCCCTGTGCTTCGGCCTGACGGTGGCCTATCAGCTGCTGATGATCCCCCGCTGGTGGGTGTGACCGCGCCGCCGGACAGATAAAAAAGACCCGCCCAACTCACTGTTCCGCAGTGAGCCGAGCGGGCCTTTTCTATAAATCAAAACTACTTTACATAGAAGACATTACCGCGCTTTTTTCAAAACCGCCTCATGCCTGCTCCGCCAGCTTCTGATAGCTCTCGTAGCGCGCCTGCGCCTCCCGCGCCGCCTGGGAGAACAGCGTTTCCGCGTTTTCGGGGAACGTCTTGTGCAGGGAGGCGTAGCGCACCTCGCCCTCCAGGAACTCCTGATAGCCCATGGTGGGCGCCTTGGAGTCCAGTGTAAAGGGATGATCCTTGCGGGCGGGATTGTAGCGGTACAGCGGCCAGTAGCCGGCGTCCACCGCCCGCTTCATCTCCGCCTGGACCTGATCCATGCCGGCCTTGATGCCGTGGTTGATGCAGGGAGCGTAGGCGATGATCAGGGCGGGGCCGGGATAGGCCTCGGCCTCGGTGATGGCCTTGAGCAGCTGGTTGGGGTCCGCGCCCATGGCCACGCTGGCCACATAGCAGTTGCCGTAGGCCATCATCATCCGGCCCAGGTCCTTCTTGCCGGTCTTCTTGCCCGCCGCCTGGAACTGGGCCACGGCGCCCAGGGGCGTCGCCTTGCTGCTCTGGCCGCCGGTGTTGGAGTAGACCTCCGTGTCCACCACGAGGATGTTGATGTCCTCGCCCATGGCGATGACGTGATCCAGGCCGCCGAAGCCGATGTCATAGGCCCAGCCGTCGCCGCCGTACATCCAAACGGGCTGCTTGGCCAGATGCTCCGGGTGACGCAGGATGAGGGTCTTCAGCTCCGCCGCCCGGCCGGTGACCTCCGCAGCCTGCAGCGCGGCGGCCAGCTTTTCCGACGCGGGCATGGAGGCGTTCACGTCCGCGAAGGTGTCCAGCCACTCCGCGATGGGGGTTTCCAGCTCCGGGACCAGGCCCCGCAGCTCCTCGATCCAGGCCCGGGTCTTATAGCGCTGCTGCTTTACGGAGAGGTACATGCCCAGGCAGAATTCCGCGTTGTTTTCAAAGAGGGAGTTGCTCCAGGCGGGGCCCCGGCCCTCCTTGCTGACGGTGTAGGGGATGGAGGGCATGGCCGCGCCCCAGGCCTGGGAGCAGCCGGTGGCGTTGGCCCAGTACATCCGGTCGCCGTAGAGCTGGGTCAGGAGCTTGGCGTAGGGCGTCTCCCCGCAGCCGGCGCAGGCGCCGGAGAACTCGCACAGGGGCTGGCGGAACTGGCTGCCTTTGACGGTCTCGGCCTTGAAGGCCTTCTTGTCCGTCAGGGTCAATCCGTATTCCCAGGCGGGGGTGACGGAGAGCTCGCCGGTGACGGGCTCCATCCGCAGGGCCTTGCCGCTCATGGGGCAGGAGGCCACGCAGCTGCCGCAGCCGGTGCAGTCCATGTCGCTGATCTGTAGGGAGAAGCGGTACTCCTTGGCGCCCTTGGCCGGGACGCTGACAAAGCCGGCGGGGGCGTTTTCCGTCTCCTTGTCATCCAGCAGGTAGGGGCGGATGACGGCGTGGGGGCAGACGAAGGAGCAGCGGTTGCACTGGATGCAGGCGGCGCTGTCCCAGACGGGGAGGCGGGTGGCGATGCCGCGCTTTTCGTAGGCGGTGGTGCCCAGGGGCATGGTGCCGTCCTCGTAGCCGATGAAGGTGGAGACCGGCAGCTTGTCGCCCTGCTGGGCGTTGCAGGGACGCAGGATCCTGCGGATGAAGTCGGGCTCGTTGGCGTTTTCCGCCTTGGGCGTGTCGGCGCAGTCCTTCCAGCTCTCCGGAATGGGGACCTCCACCACATGGCCCACGCCCTGGTCGATGGCCGCCAGGTTCATCTGAACCACCTTTTCGCCCTTCTTGCCGAAGGACTTTTCCGCAGCCTTTTTCATATAAGTAACGGCCTCTTCAATGGGGATGATGTCCGCCAGACGGAAGAAGGCCGCCTGCAGCACCATACTGGCGTGGTCGCCCAGCCCCAGGCCCCGGGCGATGGTGTTGGCGTCGATGATGTACAGCTTGGCGTGCTTTTCCGCCAGCCCCCGCTTGACGGCGGCGGGCAGTTCCTTTTCCAGCTCCTCGGGCGTCCAGCGGCAGTTCAGCAGGAAGGTGCCGCCGGGCTTCAGCTCGGAGACGATGTCGTATTTATCCAGGAAGGACTGGTTGTGGCAGGCCACAAAGTCCGCCTCCTTCACCAGATAGGAGGAGAGGATGGGTTCCTCGCCGAAGCGGAGGTGGCTCCGGGTGATGCCGAAGGACTTCTTGGTGTCGTACTCAAAGTACGCCTGGGTGTACATGTCAGTGTTGTTGCCGATGATCTTGATGGAGTTCTTGTTGGCGCCCACGGTACCGTCGCTGCCCAGGCCCCAGAATTTGCAGCTGACCATCTTCTTGCGGATCAGGGGCAGGCTGGGCCCCACCGGCAGGGAGCGGTGGGTCACATCGTCCTCGATGCCCACGGTGAAGCCGGAGAAGGGGGCGTCGTCCAGCAGATGGTCGAACACCGCCTTGATCTGGGCGGGGGTGGTGTCCTTGGAGGAGAGGCCGTAGCGGCCGCCGCAGATATAGGGGGCGTCCTGGTGGTTGGCGTAGGCGGCGCAGACGGCCAGATACAGGGGGTCGCCGGCGGCGCCCATCTCCTTGCAGCGGTCCAGGACGGCGATCTTCTGCACCGTCTTGGGCAGGGCCGCCCGGAAATGCTCCTTGGAGAACGGATTGAACAGATGCACCTGGAGATAGCCGACCTTTTCGCCCAGGCCGTTCAGATAGGCCACCGTCTCCCGGGCGGTGCCGCTGACGGAGCCCATGGCCACAATGACCCGCTCGGCGTCGGGAGCGCCGTAGTAGTTGAACAGGTGGTAATCCTCGCCGGTGACGGCGTTGATCTGCCCCATGTAATCCTCTACAATGTCCGGCAGGCCGTCATAGAAGCGGTTGTTGGCCTCCCGGAACTGGAAGTAGACGTCCGGATTCTGGACGGTGTTCCGCAGGGAGGGGTGATAGGGATTCAGCGCCGACTCCCGGAAGCTGCGGACAGCGCCCCAGTCCAGCATTTTGCCGAATTCCTCGTAGGGGATGGCCCGGATCTTCTGGATCTCGTGGGAGGTGCGGAAGCCGTCGAAAAAGTGGATGAAGGGGATGCGGCTCTTGATGGCGGACAGATGGGCCACGCCGGCCAGATCCATGACCTCCTGCACGCTGCCGGTGGACAGCATGGCAAAGCCCGTCTGGCGGCAGTTCATCACGTCGCTGTGATCGCCGAAGATGGACATGGCATGGGTGCCCACGGTGCGGGAGGCCACATGGAGCACCGCCGGCTGGCGGGTGCCGCTGATGCGGTGCATCGTGGGGATCATCAGCATCAGGCCCTGGGAGGAGGTGAAGGACGTGGCCAGGGAACCGGCCTCCAAAGCCCCGTGGACCGCGCCGATGGCGCCTGCCTCGGACTGCATCTCCACCAGGTTGACCGGCTGGGTGAACAGGTTCTTCCGCCCGTTGGCGGACCACTCGTCCGTTTTCTCCGCCATAGGGGAGGAGGGGGTGATGGGATAGATGGCTGCGACCTCTGTAAAGGCATAGGCCACATACGCCGCGGCCTCGTTTCCGTCCGCCACCATGATCGTTTCTTTACGCATCTGATTGACCCCTTTTCTTCATGCAATTCTTGAAATCAGCCAACAGGAACATCTAAACAAATTGTAATAATAAAGAAACGGATTGTCAATCCTAACGTTATCATACAACTGATGAAAAATCAGACAACTTGTTGTGCAAATAGTCAATATTGTGTTTCCGACACGGAGATGGTATAATGCAAAAGACCTTAAAGCCTGTTAACCAGGGGTGGAGCGCCGTATGGAAAATGCAGAGATGTTCAGCCATTTGTGTGAGATCGCGAAAATGATCTCGGAGACCTTTGGCTACAATTGCGAGACTGTGATCCACGACTGCGAGCATTATGAGAACTTTATCGCGGCGATCTACAACGGCCATGTGTCCGGCCGGAAAAAGGGGGACTGTGTGTATATTACGGGAGACCCTGTTCCGAAAGACGCATTTCAAAATATTGACCCCGGCACCAATTACATGAACTGCCAGGTGGTGACGACCGGGGGAAAAACGATCAAATCCTCCACCATTTATTTCAAGAGCGAAAACTACCACTACGGTCTCGGTATCAATTTTGACATTTCCCAGTACGCGGGTATGCGGGACGCGCTGGATAAGCTGATCTCAACCTCCACAAAATTGGCGGAGGAGCTCCATTCCCGCCAGAGCATCAATCAAATCATGAACGAGTGCATCGGCAGCGTTGGCGTCCCGGTCGAGAAAATGGGGAAGTACGACCGCATGCGGATCATTCAGATGCTGTATGAGCGCAATGTTTTTCAGATGCAGAAGGCGGTCCCCTATATCGCGGAGCGGCTGAGGATCTCCCGTTTCACGGTTTATAATTATTTAAAAGAATTGGGAAGCGGGGGCTGAAGGCGCGGGAGGATGGGCCTGGAATCACAGTTCAATAGATGAAAAGGGCTGTCCCGCCAGAGCGGCGGGACAATCTCAGTCAGGGGAGGCCATTGCGCTGCAATGGCCTCCGTTTTGATGTCCTGGAAATCGGCCGTCAGCGGCGCTGTTTGAGACCGGCCGCCGCAGCTGCCGGACAGGGGCGGCGCCGGTCAAGCGGGCAGTAAAGCCTTAAAGTGGGCGCGGCACAAAAGGAAGAATCCCTGGAGCCATGGAAGCTCCAGGGATTCTTTTGCCATGCGCTGCCCCAAAATATGTGGGCCGCAGCCCATATTCCCGCTTTC
>ENA-UOJC01001395-UOJC01001395.1-human-gut-metagenome-genome-assembly--contig:-C104-NODE-1395-length-33079-cov-10.365855_pt1 | contig 33079 bp, 28 predicted proteins | sample MGYA00242339_ERZ723886 | MGnify/ENA metagenome assembly ERZ723886 | reverse complement strand
TTTTCTGTTATACTAAAGTTGTATTCTCGGATTCCGCTTACACGGGCACACGGACCGCGGAGGCACGTCCGTCTTATCCGACAAGATAAATTCTGCGCATTGTACATAAATCACACCGAAACGGCGAGAGCAAGCTCCCGCCGCTGCCCTTTTTCCGAAAGGAGTCGCCGTAAAAAAAGCCAACGAACTGAAAAAACTGCGGCGCGAAAACCGTGCCCTGCGCCGCCGCATCCGCGACCTGGAGCAGCACGGCGCGCCCGCCGCCCCGGTCGAACGCACAAGCGATGCGGCGGCATTTGACGCGAGCAACTACTTTTCCTATCTGCTGGCGCGGCTGCGGCAGAAAAGCCTGTTTGCACGCGCCGAGAAGATCACGCGCTATTTCCGCAGCTCGATCTGGGTCACGCGCCTGTTCCGCTACGGCATGCTCATCTATCAGTATTTGCAGGCGGGCGCTTTTGTACTCTTGTACACCGCGTTGTTCATCCTGATCATCCCGATCGTGCTGTCGCTCTCGCTGGCAACTCTGATCGTGACGTTGATCCTGCGCAAGAAAAACGCCGACCGCCTGATTGCCGCCTGTACCGAGCGTGGCGCCGACGTGCGCTTCCTGCTATTTTCCACCAAGGAAGACTTTGACCCGGCGGCGATCCGTGCCGAGGCGGAAAAGACGCCGAAGGCAAGCGTACTGGTCGTCTCCCCGTTCTTCTTCCGCCCCCGCGGCTTCGGCGAGCGCGAGGACATGTACGTCTGCTGGCGTGACGAGGGGGAGAACGCCGTGATCCTGCGCAAATACTTCTTCTTTTACCTGCGCCGCCGGATGCGGCACGCCGAATACTTTTCCATCACCGAGACCGTGCTTGAACAGCCGAAGGAGGACACCGAAACGCCATGCTGACCCTGCTCTACGGCACGCGCCATGCGCGCAAAGAGATCTATCGGCGCATCCGCCGCAACACAGACGGCGCGCGGCGCGCCTACCTCATCGTTCCCGATCAGAAAGCGCTGCTCGCCGAAAGTGAGCTTTCCGGCATACTGCCGCCCTGCGCCGCGCTCTATGCCGACGCAGTCGGCTTTTCCCGCCTTGCCAACCTGGTCTGCCGCCGCTACGGCGGACTGACCTACAACTATGCAAACGACGGCGCCAAGGCGCTGTCCATGTACCGCGCCGTGCGGCGGCTGCGCCCGATGCTGAAGGTCTTCACGGGCGACATCAAACCGGCGACGCTCTCCTCGCTCTGCGCGCTCTACACCGAGTTCCGCGCGGCGGCGGTCACGCCGGATGACCTTGCCGAAGCGGCAGACAGACTTCCGCCTTCGCCGCTTGCGGACAAACTGCGCGACCTTGCGCTGCTCTTCACCGCCTACAGCGGGCTTCTGCACGAGCATTTTGCCGAACAGACCGACGACCTGGACACGCTCTGCGATCTGCTTGCGGCGCATGATTTCTTCGGGGGAGCGGCGGTCTACATCGATTCCTTTGTCAGCTTCACCAAGCAGGAGCTGACCGTCATCGAGCGGATGCTGTCGCGCGGCACGGATGTGACGATTGCCCTGCCCTACGCAAGGGGCGGCGGCGTGCACCTTATGGAATGTGCCGACACGCGCAAGCGGCTGATCAAGCTCGCCGCGCGTCTCGACTGCGCATTTGAAGAACAGTACACTGCGGACGCCGAGCCGAATCTCGACGACCCGCTTGAGTTTGCCAAGGCGCGTATCTGGGATTTCGCCGTGGCGGAATCCTTTGCGGGCAGCGTCGGCGACGCGCTCACGCTGGTGCGCTGCACCGACCGGCGCGAGGAAGCGCGGCTGTGCGCCTGCGAGATCTTCCGCGCCGTCTCAGACGGCGCCGCCTACAGCGACATTGCCGTCGTCATGCGGAACACCGCTGACTATGAAGGCATTCTCGACCGATATCTTGCGCGCTGCGGCATTCCGCATTTCTTCTCGGTAAAAACCGATGCCGTGACCCTGCCGCTGACGCGGCTGATCCTCTCCGCCCTCTCCCTCATCGTGTGGGACTTTCGCCTGGCGGACGTGACGGCGTACATCAAGACCGGGCTCTGCGGACTTTCGGACGACGCCTGCGACCTCTTTGAGGAATACATATCCCGCTGGAACATCAACGGTGCGCGCCGCTATCTGGACGGCGAGGATTTCACCATGGCGCGGGACGGCTACACCGCCGAGGCGGTGGACGCGGCGTCGCTTGCCGACATCAATGCAATCAAGCGGCAGTTTGTCGCGCCGCTTGCGCGCTTTGCCGACTCGCTTGCACACGCGGGGACGGTGCGCGACTTTACCGCCGCCGTCTTTGACTATCTGACCGACTGCGACATCAAAAATGCCTGCACGCGCCCCGAGATCGTACGCTACTTCGGCGTGGACCGCACGGCAGATGCCATCCGTCTGTGGAACGTCACGATGGACGCGCTCGACACGCTGGTGGACGCGGCGGGCGACGAAACCGTCACAGCAGCGGAATACAGCACGCTGGTTGAGCTGCTGTTTTCCGGCATCGACATCGCCGAGATCCCGACCTCGATGGATCAGGTGATGCTCGGCAGCACCGACAACATCCGCATCGACCGCCGCAAATACGTGATCGTCCTCGGCGTCAACGAGGGCACTTTTCCCGCGCCGGTCGCCGAGAGCCCGACGCTCTGCGAGTCCGAACGGCGCACGCTTGCCGCCGTCGGCGTTGAACTGTCACAGTCGCTGGAGCTGCGCTCGGCGCGCGAGCTCTACAGCTTTGTGCGCGTCCTCGACTTTGCCGACACGCGCGTGACCGTCACCTACCACACCACCGCGGCGGACGGTTCTGCCGCTTCCCCCTCCTTCGCCGTGGAGCGTCTGCTGCGCATCTTCGGCGACAGTCTGCTCACCTACGATTTTGCCGCGCTTGCGCCGATTGAACGGCTCTGCTGCACGGCTGCTGCCGTCGATGCGGCAGCCGCGGCAGGCGGCGCCTACGGCGATGCGCTCCGTGCGTCGCTTGCAAAGTTCGGGGTCGTCCTGCCGCCGCTTGACCGGGCGCATATCACTGGCGGCGCGGCGGCACTGACCGAAAAGACGGCAGCCGCGCTTGCGGGCGACGTGCTCCGCCTGTCGCAGTCCCGACTTGACACCTACGGCGACTGCCATCTGAAATACTTCCTGCAATATATGCTGTCCCTCGAGGACGACGAGCCCTTCACCTTCAATCCCGCCGACACGGGCACTTATGTGCACAGCATTCTCGAACGCTTTGTGCGGGACACGCAGGCGGCGGGGCGGCGCATCGCCGACTACACGCCCGAGGAGCTGCACGCCGTTTCGGTGCGTCTGTGCACCGAAGAAAGCCGCCGCATCATGTGTGCGTCGGGCGGCGGCAATGCGCGGTTCATCAGCTTTTTCGAGCGCATGCAGAAGAACGTGGAGCTGATCCTCTCCGATCTCGTTGCCGAATTTACCGAGAGCGACTGCGAACCGCTGCTCTGCGAATACAGGATCGGCATGGACGGCGGACACGCGCCGCTTGTGATCGACCTGCCGGTCGGCGGACGCGCCTCGCTGCGCGGCATTGCCGACCGCATTGATATCTGCCGTGCGGACGGGAAGACCTATCTGCGCGTGGTAGACTACAAGACCGGCAAAAAGGTCTTCCGCGAGAGCGATCTTGAAAAGGGCAAGAACCTCCAGCTGCTGATCTATCTGTTCACGCTCTGCCGCGTGACGGATGCGGCATTTCTCGATCGCGTCGGCGCCGGGAGCACCGATGCGCTTGTCCCTGCCGGTGCGACCTACTATGTGGTCAAGCCCCCGACGGTCAAGCGTGATGCCCCCCCCGCGGCGGAGGCAGACATCCCCACCGAGGCTGCCGGGATGCTCGGGCGCTCCGGCTTTATTCTCGACAGCGAGGCACTCGGGCACATGATCGACCGCACCGAGAAAAAGGTGTTCTCCAAAAGCCTCACCCGCAAGGATGCGGGCGAAATGGACACGCTCTTTGACACGGTGCAGACAGCGATCGCAAAGCTGGCGGGCGACATGCGCGCGGGCAAAATCGACTGTGCGGGTACGGCGCGGGGCGCAAACGGTCCCTGCCGCTACTGCGACTACGCCGCGGTCTGCCGCATGAATCCGACGAAAGGAGACGAGGACGATGCCTGAATTCACACGGGCGCAGACCCGCGCCATCGAAGAAGACGGTCGCACGCTGCTCATCAGCGCAGCGGCGGGCAGCGGCAAGACGACCACGCTGATCGAGCGCATCATCCGCTCGGTCTGCCGCAAAGATCACCCGATCCCGCTCGACCGTCTGCTGATCGTCACCTTCACCCGGGCGGCTGCCGCCGAGTTGCGTCTGCGCATCTCGCGGGCACTGACCGACGCACTGGCGAAGAGCGGCAACGACCCGTTTCTCGCCCGTCAGGTCACGCTCCTGCCGAGCGCAAAGATCGGCACGATCGACAGCTTCTATCTCGATCTGGTGCGTCGGAATTATGCGGCGCTCGGTCTGTCGCCCGCCTTCCGCATTGCAGATGCGGGCGAGGCGGCGCTGATCGCGCGCGAGCAGATGGAGGCGCTGATCGACGACTGCTATGACGACCGTGCGGGCGACATCGCCGGCGGCGCGGTCGGCTTTGCCGCGCTTGCCAACCTGCTCTGCGGCACGAAGGACGACAACCTTGCGGACATTCTGCTCTCGCTTGCCGAAAAGCTCGACGCCTATCCGCGCGGCGCGGCGGCGCTCTTTGACCGTGAGGACGAAATGCGCGTCTATGCCGCGGGCGACTTCTTTGCCTGCCCGCTCGGCGCGCGCATCGAGCGCGAGGTGCGCGATGTTTTTCTCTATATGAAGGAGCGCTACGCCTATGTGCTGGCGCTCATCCGCGCCGACGAAAAGCTCTCGCTTGCCTACGACCCCGCCTTCAGCGAGGACTACGCGGGCATTCTGCGCATGCTGAACGCACTGGACACCGGCTATGCAGCGGCGTTTGACGCCATCCGTTCTATCGGCTTTTCCCGTCTCGGCAGCTACCGGCAGAAGGACAATCCGCACCCGTCGCTCGCCTTTATCAAATCGGTGCGCGAGGACTACAAAGATACGGTCAAAGGCTTTCTCTCCGGCTGGTTTGCCACCGATGCCGCGACGCTTGCAGACTGCCTCTTTCGCACGGCGGATGCCGCGCACGCCATCGGCGGTCTGCTGTGCGAATACGAGCGGCGCGCGCGCCTTGAAAAGCAGCGCCGCGGCGTCTGCGACTTTGCGGACATCACGCGCTATGCCCTCTCCCTCTTAACCGATGCAGACGACAATGACACACCGCTTGCCGACACGATGAAGGAAGCCTACGATGCGATCTACATCGACGAATACCAGGACGTCAACGCGGTGCAGGACCGCATTTTCCGCGCGATTGCAAAGCCGGACAACCGCTTCATGGTCGGCGACATCAAGCAGAGCATCTACGGGTTCCGCGGCGCGGAGGCGGCAATCTTCGCCGGGCTGCGCAGCAGTTTTGCCCCGATCGACGACGCCGCGCCCGGCGAGAGCGCCACGATCTTCATGAGCGAGAATTTCCGCTGTTCCCGCGAGGTGGTGGACTTCACCAATCTGCTTTTTGCACGCCTGATGCCCGCAATTTCACCCGAAACCGGCTACACCGAGGGCGACGCGCTGATCTACGGCAAGCGCGGCGACCGTTTCCCCGTCCCGGTGCAGTTTTTCCTCTGCGAAAAGCCGCCGAAGGACGCTCCCGATGCGGGACGCCCCGTGGAGGCGGAGCGCATCGCAGACGAGATCGAGCAGCTGGTGCGCTACGGCGAAAAGCAGGACGGCTCCCGCATCCGCTACGGCGATGTGGCGCTGCTCTTCCGCTCGCTGAAAGGAACCGCCGCCGACTGCTCCGCCGTGCTGCGCGCCCGCGGCATCCCCGTGGAGACCGACGCGGGCGCAAACCTGCTCGACGCACCAGAGATTCAGATCCTCGTCTGCCTGCTTGAAACCATCGACAACCCGCGCCGCGACATCAGCCTTGCCGGTGCACTGCTCTCGCCGCTCTGCGGCGTCAGCTGCGACCGCCTTGCCCTGCTGCGCCGCCGCGCTGACGGCAAGCGTCTGTACGAAACGATCCGTGACTACCTTGCAGAAGACGATACGGAAGGTGCCAATGCGGACGACGACCGCGCGCGGCTTGCCGCGTTCTTCGCCGACCTTGCCCAGTTCCGCGCGATGGCGCGCTGCCTGCGCGCGCCGGAGCTGATCGAGGAGATCTGCGACCGCCTTGCCTATGTCGCCCGCGTCTGCGGCGCGGACAGGCTGCGCCGCGCCAATGTCGAGCGCCTTATCGAGGCGGCGCGCGGGGCGGCGTCCGGCGGACGCGGCAGTCTCTCCGACTTTCTGCGCTACCTCCGTCGCGTGGAAGCCGACGCAAAGACGCCGCTTGCCGCCGCAAAGCCGGACGGCAGCGCACAGGACGCGATTCACATCATGACCATCCACCAGTCCAAGGGACTGGAATACCCGGTTGTTTTTCTCGCCGATGCGGGAAAGACTTACAACACGCGCGATGCCGACGCGTCGCCGATCTACAGTGCGGCAGGTGGCTTCGGGCTGCGTCTGCGCGACGAGAGCGGCTTCTGCCTCTATGACAACCTCGTGCGCAAGTCGGTCTCACTCGCCGTCCGCGACCGGAACCGGGAGGAGGAGCTGCGCCTTCTTTATGTAGCGTTGACCCGCGCCCGTGAGCGACTGTACATCACCGCAACGCTGCCCGATCCGGAGAAGGCAATCGCCCTCGCCGAGATCGAGAGCCGCTTTGCCTCCCCCTATGTGCTGCGCGACAAGCAGGATTTTCTCTCGCTTGCGCTGATTGCCTCACGCGGGGAGCACGCCTTTGTCGAGACGCACACCGTGCGCCCAGGGAAGCGTCACGGCGACGCTGCCGTGCAGGAAAAAACGCCGGCGGCATCCGCTCCCGCACCGGACGCCGCCGCGCTCCGCGCGCTGAGTGCGCGGCTGTCCTTCCGCTACCCGCACGAAGCGCGGACGAAGATCCCCGCCAAGATCGCGGTCTCGCTGCTCTACCCCGACATTCTGGACGACACGCTGTCGGCATTGCCGATCGACGAGGACCATCTCCCGCCGATGAAGGAGACGCCGCGTTTCCTCGCCGATCGCCAGAGCGATGCGGCGCGGCGCGGCACGGCGACCCACCTCTTTATGCAGTTCTTCGACTTTGCCTATGCCGCAAAGAACGGTGCTGCGGCAGAGCTGCGTCGCCTGTGCGACGCGCGTTTTCTGACGCCGGAGGACGCGGCGCTGGTCAACCTTCCCGAGGTGGAGACCTTCCTGCGTTCCCCGCTCTTTGCGAAAATGCGTGCGGCAAAGCGGATTTTCCGTGAGCAGCGCTTCAACCTGCGGCTGTGCGCCGCCGACTTTGCGACCGACCGCGATCTGCGGGCGGCGCTTGCCGACGAGCACATTCTGGTGCAGGGGGTCATCGACTGTTTCTTCTACGACGAAAAGGGCAATATTATCCTTGTGGACTACAAGACCGACCGTCTGCACGGCGGTCGGGCAGAGGCGGAGCAGGAACTCCGCCAAAAGCATGTGCGGCAGCTCGGCTATTACGCCAAGGCAGTCGAGGCGCTCTGCGGCAAGCCGCCCGCATGCGTTCTGCTCTATTCGCTCGCCCTCGGCGGCACGGTTGCCCTGTAAAACGGTGTATTTTTCGGAAATGCACCGCACAGGCAGCGCAATTCCGCACGGATTTTGTCAAAATGACGGTTGCTTTTATCCGTCAGGCGGCGTATAATAGAAATGTTAAAAAAGCTATTCTGATATTGAGGTATGCTGATGAACAACGAGAAACGCGCAATGCTGACCGAAAAGGCAAAGCTGGTTCGCCGCGGCATCATCGAAAGCACGCACAGCGCGGGATGCGGACATCCCGGCGGCTCGCTTTCGGTTGCCGACATTGTGACCTATCTGTATTTTGCCGAAATGCACATCGACCCGAAGAATCCCGCCATGCCGGATCGCGACCGTTTTGTCCTCTCCAAGGGGCATGCCGCACCCGCCCTCTATGCGGCGCTGGCAAACCGCGGCTACTTCCCCGTCGAGGATCTGAAGACGCTCCGCAAGACCGGCAGCTATCTGCAGGGACACCCCGACATGAAGGGCGTGCCCGGCGTGGACATGTCCACCGGCTCGCTCGGGCTCGGCTTTTCCGCCGCCTGCGGCATCGCGCTGGCGGGCAAGTGCACCGACGCATCCTATCGCGTATACTGCGCTGTCGGTGACGGCGAGAGCGAGGAGGGGCAGGTCTGGGAGGCGGCGATGTTTGCCGCGCACTACGGGCTGGACAACCTGACCGTGTTCCTCGACTTCAACGGTCTCCAGATCGACGGCAAGATCACCGACGTCATCAATCCGACGCCCTTTGACGAGAAGTTCCGCGCCTTCGGCTGGAATGTCATCGTGATCGACGGGCACAGCTTTGACGAGATCGAGGCTGCCGTCGAGGCGGCGAAGGCATACAAGGGCAAACCGACCGCGATCATTGCGCATACCGTCAAGGGCAAGGGCGTGTCCTTCATGGAAAATCAGGTCGGCTGGCACGGCAAGGCTCCGAACGACGAGCAGTATGCCGTGGCAATGGCAGAGCTTTGAGGAGGGCATGACAATGGCAGATAAGAAAGCAACCCGCGAGGCTTACGGCGACGCGCTCGTCGAATTCGGCGCGGCATACAAGAATCTTGTCGTCCTCGATGCGGACCTCGCCGAGGCGACCAAGACCTGCAAGTTCAAGGCGGCATACCCGGACAGATTCTTCGACTGCGGCATTGCCGAGGGCAATATGATGGGCGTCGCGGCAGGACTTGCCGCATCGGGCATGATCCCGTTTGCCTCCAGCTTTGCAATGTTTGCGGCAGGCAGAGCCTTTGAGCAGATCCGCAACTGCATCGGCTACCCGCACCTCAATGTCAAGATCGGCGCCACGCATGCCGGCATCACGGTCGGCGAGGACGGCGCAACCCACCAGTGCAACGAAGACATCGCGCTGATGCATACCATCCCCGGCATGACGATCCTCAACCCCGCTGACGCCGTGGAGGCGCGCGCCGCCGTCAAGGCTGCGATCGAGATGAAGGGTCCGGTCTACCTGCGCTTCGGCAGATATGCCGTGCCGGTCATCAACGACGAAAACTACCGCTTTGAAATCGGGCACGGCGTGGAGCTGCGCGACGGCAAGGACGTTTCGATCGTCGCCACCGGACTGACCGTCTCGATGGCGCTTGAGGCAGCCGAACTGCTCGCCGCCGAGGGAATCAGCGCCCGCGTCATCAACATCCACACGATCAAGCCGATCGACGAGAATCTGCTGGTCAAGGCAGCAAAGGAGACCGGTGCCGTTGTCACCGCTGAAGAGCACAGCATCATCGGCGGACTCGGCGGTGCGGTCTGCGAGGTTCTGGCAGAGAAGATGCCCGTGCCGGTGCGCCGCATCGGCGTCAACGACAAGTTCGGCAAGAGCGGGCAGGTGCCCGATCTCCTCAATGCCTACGGTCTGACCGCAGCTCACATCGCCGAGGTCGCCCGCGAGCTGGTCGCCGCAAAGAAATAAAGAAGCATGAAAAAAGCCGATCCTGCGATCGGCTTTTTGTTATTCGGTTTGCTCACTCATCGGTCTCGGAGAAATTCTCCTTGCCGACGCCGCAGAGCGGACACTCAAAATCCTCGGGGACATCTTCCCACGCCGTGCCCGGCGCAATGCCTCCCTCGGGATAACCCTCTTCTTCATCGTAGATCCAACCGCAGGCATCACATACATACTTCATCTTCCTCTACCCTCCTGTCCGTGTGTGATTTTCTGCATATCCCGCGCATGGCGGGTCCACCGACAAAACGTCGGATGCATACAAAAATTTTCTCTTGCATTTTCGCCGCAATTCATATAGAATGATTTCGTACATTCAAAGTCGGAGGCTCTTATGCAAATCTCGATTTTCATTCTCGAGCTGATCGGCACGGTCGCCTTTGCCGTTTCGGGCGCGATGGTCGCGCTGAAAAAGAACATGGACATCTTCGGCGTGGCGATCCTCGGACTGACCACAGCGGTCGGCGGCGGCGCGCTGCGCGACATTCTGCTGGGCAATACCCCGCCGGTCATGTTCCGTGAGCCGGTCTACGCCCTGCTTGCCATCTTTGTCTCCATCGTGGTCTTCATCCCGCAGGTGCGGCATCTGCTGACGCACAATCACGCGCTCTATGACCGCATGATGCTGGTGATGGACTCGCTCGGGCTCGGCATCTTCACCGTGGTGGGCATCAACACTGCCTATGAGCTGTCCAACGACTATACGTTCTTTCTGCTCGTCTTCGTCGGCACGATCACCGGCGTCGGCGGCGGCGTGCTCCGCGATGTGATGGCGGGAGACACGCCCTACATCTTCGTCAAGCATGTCTACGCCTGTGCATCGGCGGTCGGCGCAGTCCTCTGCGCCGCACTCTATGTACCGCTCGGCAAAGCGCCCGCCATGTTCCTCGGCGCCTTGACCGTCATTATTATACGCCTGCTTGCTGCGCATTACAAGTGGAGTTTACCACATAGCCGCGAAAAATAATCGCCTTTTTCTTTCGCAAAATAGACAAAAAGAATGCCGATGTCGGAAACATCGGCATTCTTTTTGTTTTCGCAAACGGTTTACTTCGTGTTGTCGCCGAAGCGCTTGATCTTCTGCGTTGTGGTCTTTTCCAGCGGCTCCTGCAAAATCTCGACGACCTTGATGTGCTTGTAGTTCGGCATCTGCGCGTTGACCATCTGGACAACGGCGCGCACCTCGCTCTGCACTTCGTCGGCGCTCGGCACATGCCCGAGCTTTTCGCGCAGGGCGGTTGCATTCGGATAGATCTTCGCCTTGACGCAGGGGTCGTCACCGCGTTTTGCTTCGATCACAAGCGCCTCGCCGATGCTGTCAAACTGCGCAAGGCGGGTCTCCAGCTCCTCGGGGTAAATGTTCTTGCCGTTCGCCGTGACGATCACGTTCTTGCTTCTGCCGCAGATATAGACTGCGCCGCGCTCGTCGATGCGCCCGAGGTCGCCGGTGTGGAACCAGCCGTCCCGCAGCACCGCATCGGTCGCCGCAGGATCGTTATAGTAGCCGAGCATCACATTGTCGCCGCGGGCGACGATCTCGCCCACGCCCTCGTCGTTCGGCTCGTCAATGCGGATCGTTACGCCGGGCAGCGGGACGCCGACCGACTCGGGATCATAGAAGAAATCGTTGTTGCAGGCAAGCAGCGGCGCCGTCTCGGTCAAGCCGTAGCCCTGATAGAGCGTGAAGCCGAGAGCGTTGAAGTCGAGCGCAAGCTCCGCATCCAGCTTTGCCGCACCGAGGATGAAGGTGTGCAGTTTGCCCCCGAGCGATTTTTTCACCTTGGCGCAGATCGCATAGCGGACAAAGAACGGCACCTTGGCAAGTGCCGCCGCCAGCGGCTCGGTCTCAAACAGCGTCTTGTACTTCTCGGGGCAGCCCGCGATCACCGATGCGCGGATGCGCTTGTGCAGTGCGACCAGCAGCGCAGGCACGACCGTGAGCACGGTCGGCTGATACTCTGCCGCGTTCTTGGCGATCTTGGTCAGTCCGTCGCAATACGCGATGCAGACACCGCTGGACAGCGCATAGAGGCAGTTCATGGTGCTTTCATACGTATGGTGCAGCGGCAGGATGGACAACGTCTTGTCGCCCGCAGCAAAATGGATCACCCGCATGGAATAGTAGATGACCGAGCAGATGTTGTACTGCGACAGGCAGACGCCCTTGGAGTTGCCGGTCGTGCCGGAGGTGAACAGCAGGATCTGCATCGCGTCCCGCGGGATCTCCAGTGCGTTGACCGCGGCAAAATCGGTGCGGTGATCGGGCTGGGACATCGCGGCGATCTCGGAGAAGAAGTAAGGCTGTACCGATGCACCGAGCGTGGGATACAGCTTTTTCGCCGCCTCCTCATCGAAGCAGATGGCGGCGCACCCCGCCGCGTTCATGAAGTCCCGGACATCCGCCGCGGACAGCTCCTTATCCAGCGGCACGGCAACGCCGACCGTTGCAGCAGCGACATAGGCAAGCACCCATTCAAAGCGGTTTTTGCCGATGACGGCAATATGTTTGCCCGCAAGCCCGGCGCGCAGAAACGCGCTGCACAGCGCATAAAAACGGTCGCGCAGTTCGACAAAAGATATATAGGTATACATCCCCTCGGCGACGCGCAGCTGAAACGCGGGACGGCGACCGTAGGCAGTCGCCATGCCGTTCATCAGCTCGCGGAAATCCGCATACCGGGGCGCTTTGTAAATCTGCATTTGCATTTTTCCGTTGCCTCCTTGACAAATCGGTTTTTGCGTGTATAATTATTATATCAACATATTGTCAGAAAATCAACAACCAATCTATTTTAGAATGCTGTGTATTCGACAGTTGTACACAATCTGTACGAAAATTCACAAAAGATACACGGAGGCTCTCGCATGGCAGAAAACAGACGTGTGCGCATGACCAAAAAGATCATCAAAGATGCACTGCTTGAATTGCTTGATAAAAAACCGCTCGATAAAATCACCGTGACCGACATCTGCAACACGGCGGATCTGAACCGCTCGACCTTCTACGCTCACTATGAGGACGCGGCACAAGTCCTGCGCGAAATCGAGTCCGACGTCATGCAGCAGCTGCCGGTGGACTCGGACTTTCTCACCGAGGGCAACGGCGATCGCTTCTTCAATATGCTGACCGATTTCTTCCGCTATGTGAAAGAGAACGAAAAGCTGTTCCGCATCCTGCTCCTGAAGACCGGGCGGGTCAACTTCAACCAGCGTCTTGCCTCCACCATCATGGGCAAGTATCACAAGCAGAACCTCATCCGCGATTCGCTGATCGAGCGCTACCAGTACATCTATTGCGTCAACGGCGCGTTGGAATTGCTGAAGGAGTGGGTCAGCAGCGGATTCCCCATCGACGAACGCAAATTTGCCGAGATCATCATGCGCATGTCCATGCAGGCAAGCAGCCTCGATAACATGGAGCTGTAATATAAAGATTTCAGATAACCGGGCGGCGTGACAGCCGCCCGGTTTTTTCACGTCCAAGTTTTCCCCCTTGGGGGAAGATCCCGCCCGCGGCGGGGGATGAGGGGTAGCCATTCTTCAGAATGGCGTCTCTGCAGCACAAAACGAGGCTGCCCAGACGGACGCTTACGCGTCCTACCCCTCATCCGTCAACTTCGTCAGGATGTTTTTCGGTTTCGCTCGCGAAATCGTCGGTGTTCAGCCGACGAAGAAAAACGCCGCGAGACGCTTTGCGTCTCGTACAGCTCTCCCCCAAGGGGAAAGCCTATATCACAGCCCCCGGACTCGCCGGATTCGGATGCAGAAGCCGCGCTTGCCGATGCAGCCTTATTTTCATAAGGCAAATCGGCAAACGCGGCTAAAAAAAGAGCGCCTGCCTGCGGCAAGCGCTCTTTTTCGGTCTGCGCCGAAGGCGGCAGTCCTATTTTCAGAACATGGGGACGACGGCGCCTTCATAATGCTCATTGATGAACTTCTTGATGGTCTCGCTCTTGAGAACCTCGGCGAGGGCAAGCACGCCTTCGTTCTTCTCGTTGCCTTCCTTGACGACGAGGATGTTTGCAAAGGTCTCAGCTGCCTCGGAGTCCGCTGCCTCAACGGCGATCGCGTCCTTCACCTTCAGACCTGCTGCGAGTGCATAGTTGCCGTTGATGACGGCGACTGCAACGTCATCGAGCACGGTCGGGAGCAGCGCTGCTTCCATCTCGACGATCTCAAAGTTCTTGGGATTTTTGGTGATGTCCACCTTGGTTGCGTTCAGACCGACGCCGTCCTTCAGCGTGATCAGACCCTGTGCGGCAAGCAGCTGCAGTGCGCGTGCCTCGTTGGTTGCATCGTTCGGAACAGCAATCTTTGCACCGTCCGGCAGATCTGCCAGCGACTTCACCGTGCCGGCATAGATGCCAAAGGGCTCATAGTGGATCGCAGCGACCGAAACAAGGTGCGTGCCGCGGCTTGCGTTGAACTCGTTCAGATAAGGGGTGTGCTGGAAGTAGTTTGCATCGACTTCGCCGTCCTCGGTTGCCGTGTTCGGGATAACATAGTCATCAACAACGGTGATCTGGAGGTCGTAGCCCTTTTCAGCCATCAGCGGCTTGCACTGCTCGAGAATCTCGGCGTGGGGTGCGGAGGTTGCAGCGACCTTGAGCACTTTGGTCTCGGTCTGGGTCTTGCCGCAGGATGCGAAGCCTACGCAAAGCAGTGCGGCAACAAGGATGAGGGAAAACAGCTTTTTCATGGTTTTGGTCTCCTTAAAAATAATTTTTTGTTTTTATATAAATTAAATGGGTTTGTGCGCTTATTTGCGGATGCGCTTGTCGCTCTTCTTGGCAACAGCGCTGAGAACCTCCTGCATGATCTGCACCAGCAGGATAATGAGCAGCGATGCAGCATACATCATGGTTGCATTGGAGCGGTAGATGCCGTACTGAATAGCAAGCTGACCGAGCCCGCCGCCGCCGACAAGATAGGTCATCGGGGTGTAGCCGAGGATGGTAGTGATGGCGATTGCCGAGCCGACGAGCAGCGACGGCTTTGCCTCAGGAATCAGCACCTTGCAGATGATCTGAAAATTGTTTGACCCCATCGACTGCGCCGCCTCGATGACGCCGCTGTCTACCTCGCGGAGCGAGGATTCGATCATGCGGGCAACAAACGGCGCCGCCGCGATCACAAGGTACACAATGAACGCCTGGTTGCCGAGCTTGCTGCCGACCATCGCCTTGGCGACCGGCTGCGTCAGGATCAACAGAATGATGAACGGGATTGAACGCAGGACGTTGACGATCACGCCGACGACCGAGTTGACCGCCTTGTTCGGGAAGAGGCTGCCGGACGTTGTACCATACAGCAGAACGCCGAGCGGGATGCCGATGACATAGGCGAGCAGCGTGGACACGACTGTGACATAAAGGGTGTCCCACACGCCCTGTGTGAGCATTTGAATCAACTGATCAGTTGCCATCCGTATACACCTCCTCGGAGAATGCAAGCCCCGTGTGCTGCATATAATCCAGCACGCGCGCCTGTGCGCTTTCGTCAGCGGGAAGCTGAAGCACCATCTGCCCGTACACCTTGCCGTCGAGCGACTTGGTGTTGGCGAAGACGATGTTGACCGCCGCGCGGCACTCCATCGTCATCTTGGAGATGATCGGCTCTGCGGTGTCGCTGCCGTCGAAGGTCACGCGGATGCAGCGCGAGCCGAGCACGCTCTCGATGCCTTCGCCGCCCTGCGGCATGATCAGCCGACGGGCAATGGCGGATTTCGGTCGGAGGAAGACTTCGCTGACGAGCCCCTCCTCTGCAATCTCGGAAGCGTCGATGACTGCCACGCGGTTGCAGATCTTTTCAATGACGCGCATCTCGTGCGTGATGACCACGATCGTGACGCCGAGGCGCTGATTGATCTCTCTGAGCAGATCGAGGATCTGCACAGTGGTCGTCGGGTCGAGGGCGCTGGTCGCCTCATCACAGAGCAGCACATGCGGCTCGGTGGCAAGGGCGCGGGCAATGGCGACACGCTGCTTCTGCCCGCCGGAAAGCTGAGACGGATAAGATCTTTCTTTGTCGGCGAGGCCGACCATATCGAGCAGCTCCCGTGCCCGCTTGACTGCCTGTGCCCGTTTGACACCGGCGATCTCGAGCGGAAATGTGATGTTATCAAGCGCGGTGCGCTGCGAAAGCAGATTGAAGCCCTGGAAGATCATTCCGATCTTCTGCCGCGCCGCGAGCAGCTCGCGCCGCGAGAGCGAGAGCATCGATTTGCCGTCCACCAGCACGTCGCCCTCGGTGGGGACCTCCAGGAGATTGATGCATCGCACAAGGGTGGACTTTCCCGCACCGGAAAGTCCGATGATACCGAAGATGTCCCCGTCGTTGATCGTCAAGTTGATGTTCTTCACCGCCGTGAAGTCACCTTCGGCGCCGTGATAGGTCTTCGCCAGATTTCGGATCTCGATCATAGCCGTTCCTTTCACTGATTGCGATTTTTACAAAAAGAAGCGGAAAACCTCTCGGCTTTCCGCTTTACATACACAGAAAAAGAATACCGCGAGATTTATTTTGCGTGACAAAGGCTGCGCATAGACATCATGCCCATGCACATGCACATCATTGCCATTGCAAAATAACCAAGCATTGTTTTTCTCCGTTTCTTTGTTGATGTGTCGATTATACGCCCGCCGCCGCAAAATGTCAATAGAAAATTCACATATTGGTGAAATTACGGTGTTTTGCGGCAAAATGCGGCATAAGACACGTCGTTTTTTGTGCGGATTAGCCCTCTTTCACAGTAGGATGATCCCCGCGTCGGCGCATTTCTGCTCCATCTCCTCGGGCCAGACCGAGGACTGCACCTCGCCGATGTGCGCCTTCTCCAGCATCAGCATGCAGAGGCGCGACTGCCCGATACCGCCACCGATGGTCAGCGGCAGCGTGCCGTTTGCGATCATCTGATGGTAAGTATACTTCATTCTGTCCTCGCATCCGGCAGCCGCCAGCTGCGCCGCCAGCGACTTCTCGTCCACGCGGATGCCCATGGAGCTGAGTTCGATCGCGCAGTTCAGCACATCGCTCCACATGAGCAGATCGCCGTTGAGCGCCCAGTCGTCATAGTCGGGGGCTCTGCCGTCATGGCGTGAGCCGTTGCGCAGCTTGCCGCCGATCTGCATGATGAAGACGGTCTTATGTTCCTTCACAATGCGGTTCTCGCGTGCATGCGGGTCAAGGTCGGGATAGAGGTCCGCCAGTTCCTGCGAGGTAATAAAGAAGGGCGTCTCACAGGTCATGTGCGTCAGCTGCGGGTAGCTTGCCTTGACGGTCAGGTGCGTGGCGCAGATGGCGCGGACGATGCTCGTCACCGTGGCGCGGAGATAATCCTCCGTGCGCTGGTCGCGCGTGATGATCTTCTCCCAGTCCCACTGGTCGACATAGATGGAATGCAGATTGTCCGCATCGTCGTCGCGGCGGATCGCGCTCATATCGGTGTAAAGTCCCTTGCCGACGCGGAAGTTATAGCGCATCAGCGCCATGCGCTTCCACTTTGCCAGCGACTGCACGACCTCTGCCTCGCCGCCGATCTCCTTCATCGTGAAGTGCACCTTGCGCTCTACACCGTTCAGATCGTCGTTGATACCGCTGTCGGCACGAACGATGACCGGCGCGGTGACGCGCTCCAGATTGAGCGCCGCGGCAAGCACGCGCTCAAAGGTGTCCTTGACGATCTTGATGGCGCGCTGCGTCTCGAAAATGTCCAGTACGGGGCGATAGCCCGCGGGGAAAATCATGTTTTGCATCTTTCTACACTCCAATGCCGGAAAAACTGGGATAATCATAGCACATCAGAAGCGGTTTTGCAAGAGGTTCGCGGTGAAAAAGGGCGGGCTGCCACAGACAGCCCGCTTTTGTTTCGTTTATACAAGCAGCTTTGCGGCGATATAGGTCAGCCATGCGGCAGCATAGGCAACGGCAAGGTTGAAGGCGACGACGGCAGCGGTCCGCCGCGCGCCGCATTCGCGGCGGAGCACCGCAGCCGTGGCGGCGCAGGGCGTATACAGCAGCGAGAAGACCAGAAAAGATGCTGCCGAGGCGGGCGTGAACAGGGCACGCACCGCCTCGCCCGTCGGCAGTCCCCCAGCCAGTACGCCGAAGGTGGAGAGAATGGTCTCCTTGGCAAAAAAACCGAGCAGCAGTGCGGATACCGCCGTCGCATTGCCGAAGCCGAGCGGCGCAAGCGGCGCCGCGCACAGGCTGCCGACACGATAGAGAAAGCTGTCCGTCGGCAACGATACAAAACCATGCGGTCCGAGGTTTTCAAGCAGCCAGACCGCCGACGCCGCGAGAAAGATCAACGTGCCCGCGCGGAAAAGGAAGTCGCGGCATTTCTCCCACACGGCGGCAAGGAGCGTGCGCGGATGCGGCAGCCGATAGGGCGGCAGTTCCATGACAAAGGCTTCCGGCGGCTGTCCGCCGATGCGCGTCAGCACCGCCGCGGCAAGCAGCGCCGCCGCAAGTCCGAGCCCGTAAAGCAGCAAAAGCGGCAGAATACCCGCCGCGGGAAATAACACAGCCGTGATGAGTGCAAAAACGGGCACGCGCGCCGGACAGCAGACAAAGGGCAGACAAAAATACAGCACCCACCGTTCGCGCGGCGAGGCGACGCGTGCCGCCATCACGGCGGGAACCGTGCAGCCGAAGCCGACACAAAGCGGAAAGAAGGCTCTGCCGGACAGTCCGAGCCGCGAAAGAAGGGGATCGCAGAGAAACGCCATGCGTGCCGCAAGTCCGCTGTCCTCAAAGACAGACAGGCAGAGAAACAGCAGCGCGACCTGCGGCAGAAAGCCGAGCACGCCGAGTACGCCTGCGCACACGCCGTCCAGCAGAAAAGACGCGAGATGCGGCTCCACCGCAAAGTGCGTGCAAAGCGCCGCGAGCGGGGCGCGGATGCAGGCATCCAGCAGCGCGTCAAATCCCGCTTTCAGCGTCATGCCGACACCGCCGAAAGAGAGATACAGCGCGGCAGCGACCGAGAGCAGCACGAGCGGCAGCCCGACATACGGGCGCAGGACGATGCGGTCGATCCGGTCGTCCCGACTTTCGCACTGCGTTGTCGCGATCGACGCTGCGGCGACCGCTCGCGGGTCAAAGCCGCCGCGCGGAACCGGCGCATGCCGCGCACCGGCAAGCAAGGCGTCGATCCCCTCTCCGCGCCGTGCCGAGATCGGGAACGCGGGCAATCCAGTCAGCTGCGTGAGTGTATGGACGTCGATCCGCACGCCGCGCCGCGCAAGTTCATCTGCCATATTCAGCGCCAGCACCATCGGGCGGTGCAGCGATGCCAGCGCGGCGGTGAGATGCAGGCTGCGTTCGAGCGCGGCGGCATCAATGATCTGCAAAATCACGCCGTCGGTCTGCATCAATGCGTCGACGGCGGCGCGCTCGTCCGCGCTGTGCGGCGTGAGCGCATACATACCGGGCAGATCCGTCACCGAAAAGTTCTCGCCGCCGCGCGCAAAGTGCCCTTCCCCCGCATCGACGCTCACACCCGCAAAATTGCCCGTGCGCCGATGCGCGCCGCACAGGCGGTTAAACAGCGTACTCTTGCCCGAATTGGGATTGCCGCACAGAATCAGCCTTGTCAGCTCCGCTCACCTCCACCTCAAGCGCCGCGCGGCGGCTCATTGCGATGCGCACGCCGGATACACGAACAACGCAGCCGTACCGCGCGGCAAAAACCACCTCGACCGCCGCACCGCGCGCAAAACCGAGGCTCTCCAGATACCGGCTGCGCGCCGCGTCGGCAGGCAGTGCCGCAATGCGGCTGCGCGCGCCGCGCGCAAGTCCGAAAATGCACATATTTCGTCACTCTTTTCCGAAAAAGTCTTGTATTGCTGCATAAAGATATGTATAATAAGAAAATGATATGTGAAATTTGATGTGAAAGGAAGGGTGGCTTCGGTGAATGACCTGCTCGGCGCAGCGCTGCGCTGCCCCCTGTGCGGCGAGCCGCTTGCCGTCGTCGGCAATTCGCTGGTCTGCGCGGGCGCAAGACGGCACACCTACGACATGGCGCGCACCGGCTACGTCAACCTGAACACCCACCTGCCGCAGAGCGGCGACACGGCGGAAATGGCGGCGGCGCGACAGGCTTTTCTGCGGCGCGGCTACTATGCCCCGCTTGCCGACGCGCTTGTCCGCACAGCACAGGCGCATACGCCGGGCACTTCCCTGCTTTGCGACGCGGGCTGCGGCGAGGGATACTACACCGAGGCGGTCGGCGCAGGCTTTGCCGCCGTGCTCGGCGCGGATCTCTCCAAATATGCGCTTGCCCTTGCCGGCAAAAGCGCAAAACGCGCGGGGCTTGCGGAAAAACTGCTCTACACGGCGGCGAGCGTCTACGACCTGCCGCTCACAGGCAGCACATGCGACTGCGTGATGAGCGTATTTGCCCCGATCGCCGCAGAAGAGGTTTTCCGCGTGCTGAAGCCGGGCGGCGTACTCCTGACGGCAGCCGCCGGGCGTGATCACCTCACCGAGCTGAAGGCGGTGCTCTATGACACGGTGATCCCGAACGACACGCGCCGCGACTACCCTGAAAACCTTGCGCTGCTGCACACCGAAAACCTGCGCTTTACCGCTGACATCGCGGGGGGCGACATCTACCCGCTCTTCACCATGACACCCTATTTCTACCGGACAAAGAAGGAGCGCGCCGCACGGCTCTCGGCGCTGGACGCGCTGACCGTCACGCTCGACTTTGAACTTCGTGTATACAAAAAGGAAAGTTGTTAAATGTTCAGTCTGATCATCCCGATGTACAACGAGGAGAGCATTCTCCCCGCTACGCTGCAAACGCTGCATACCTACATGCAGGCAAATTTCGACGACTATGAGATCCTCTTCTCGGACGACGGCTCGACCGACCGCTCACGCGAGATCGTCGAAACATGCGGTCTTCCCCATGTGCGCGTGATTTCCTATGCCAAGAACCGCGGCAAGGGCTGCGCCGTGCGGCAGGGCATGCTCGCGGCGAAGGGCGACGTGCGCCTGTTCACCGACTGCGACCTTGCCTACGGCACCGATGTGATCCGCCGCCTGTACGACATGTTCACATCGAACAGCTACGACATCATCATCGGCTCACGCAACATCGGTAAGGACGGCTATGAGGGCTACACCCCCCTGCGCCGTCTGGCATCCAAGACCTATATCCAGGTGCTCTGCGCCGTCGGCGGCTTCAAGCTCAGCGACTCGCAGTGCGGCTTCAAGGCATTCTCGGCGGCTGCTGCCGAGGCAGTCTTTCGGCAGTGCGAGACCGACGGCTTTGCCTTTGACTTTGAGGCGATCATGACTGCCGTCGCGCTCGGCTATTCCATCGGCGAGATCCCCGTGCGGATCGTCAACCACCGCGCCTCCAAGGTGCATGTCTTCTCCGACAGCTTAAAGATGCTGCACGACCTTGCGGACATCCGCCGCCGCGTGCGCGCACGGCAAAGAAGTGCAAAATAATCTGCATTTTTGCACCCGGCGCTTGCGCAAGGCTTTCGGGAATGCTATAATCTTTGTGAATAAGATCGCGTCATTGCGAGAAAGGATACAACTATGGACATCAAACAGGAATCTCTCCAGGCACATTACAACTGGAAAGGCAAGATCGAGGTCATTTCGCGCTGCCGCGTCAACGACCGCCACGATCTGTCGATCGCCTACACCCCCGGCGTTGCGCAGCCCTGCCTTGAAATCCAGAAGGACTACAACAAGTCCTTCGAGCTGACCCGCCGCTCCAACCTTGTCGCGGTCATCACCGACGGCACCGCCGTGCTCGGTCTCGGCGACATCGGTCCCGAGGCGGGCATGCCCGTCATGGAGGGCAAGTGCGCGCTCTTCAAGGAATTTGCCGATGTGGACGCCTTCCCGCTCTGCATCCGCTCCAAAGACACCGAGGAGCTGATCCGCACCATCTATCTCATCTCCGGCTCGTTCGGCGGCATCAACCTCGAGGACATCAGCGCGCCCCGCTGCTTCGAGATCGAGAAGCGCCTGAAGGAGATCTGTGACATTCCGGTCTTCCACGATGACCAGCACGGCACGGCAATCGTCTGTGCGGCGGCGCTGATCAACGCGCTCAAGGTCGTCGGCAAGAAGATCGGCGACATCAAACTCGTCATCAACGGCGCAGGCAGTGCAGGCATCTCGATCGGACATCACCTGCTCAACCTCGGTCTGAAAAACCTCGTCATGGTCGACCGTTTCGGCGTGATCTACGAGGGCAAGCCCGAGAACAACCCCGCACAGGAAAAGATGGCGAAGATCACCAACCGCGCGATGGAAAAGGGCACGCTTGCCGACGCGATGAAGGGCGCAGATGTGTTCATCGGCGTCAGCGCACCGGGCATCGTTTCGCGTGAAATGGTCGCCTCGATGGCGAAAGACGCGATCGTCTTCCCGATGGCAAATCCCACGCCCGAGATCATGCCCGATGAAGCGCTTGCCGCAGGCGCGCGCGTCGTCGGCACGGGCCGCAGCGACTTCCCCAACCAGATCAACAACGTCCTTGCGTTCCCCGGCATCTTCCGCGGCGCGCTGGACTGCCGCGCATCGCAGATCAACGAGGAGATGAAGGTCGCCACCTCGTATGCGATCGCATCCCTGATCCCCGAGGACGAGCTGCGCGAGGACAACATCATCCCCTCCGCGCTCAACAAGGATGTGGCAAAGGTCGTTGCCGAAGCGGTTGTCAAGGCAGCCAAGGAAACCGGCGTCGCCAGAATCTGAACGCCTCCAATGCAACCTGCAAAACACCCGCCGCACGGCGGGTGTTTTTTTGACAAAGACGGGCAAAATCTTGCATTCGCGCTGCAAATATGATATAATATTTTTTACATGAATGAAATCCTGGAGGTGTCGGTTTGCTCTCCACAATTTATACCGCCGCGCTCTGCGGCATCGACGGCTTTGAGGTCGCGGTTGAATGCAGCGCACACAGAAAGCTGCCGAGTCTGGAAATCATCGGACTTGCCGACACCGCCGTCAAGGAAGCGAAAGAGCGCATCCGCGCCGCCGCCGAAAACAGCGGCATCCGCTTCCCGAGCCTTGAGATCATCTTGAATCTGGCACCCGCCAACCGCCGCAAGGAAGGCTCCTCCTTTGACCTTGCGATGCTCTGCGGCGTGCTGGTCTGCGGCGGCACACTCCCCACCGAGCTTGACTTTTCCAAAATGGCGTTCATCGGCGAGCTGTCACTCTCGGGCGAGGTGCGCGGCATCGATGGCGCGCTCTGCCTCTGCCTTGCCGCAAAGGCGCACGGGCGCACCGAGATTTTTGTCCCCGCCGCCAACGCCGCCGAGGCATCGGCGGTTCCGGACGTCCGCATCTATCCGGTGCACGACCTCATGGAGCTGGTGCGCCACCTGCGCGGTGAGGCGCCGATCGCGCCGCTCGTCTTTGACGAGACGGTTTTTACGCGCGGGCGCGAAACCTTCCCGCTTGACTTTTCGGACGTCAAGGGGCAGGAGCTTGCCAAGCGTGCGCTGGAGATCGCGGCGGCAGGCGGGCACAACATCCTGCTGATCGGTCCGCCCGGCACGGGCAAATCCATGCTGGCAAAGCGGTTTCCGACCATTCTGCCCGAGATGAATTTTGACGAGGCGATCGAGACAACCAAGATCCATTCCATCGCAGGGATGCTCCCTGCCGATACACCGCTGATCGTCAACCGCCCGTTCCGCGCGCCGCACCATACGCTGTCTGCCGTCAGTCTGATCGGCGGCGGCGCCAATCCGAAGCCGGGCGAAATCTCGCTTGCGCACAACGGCGTGCTGTTTCTCGACGAGCTGCCCGAATTCAGCAAAAGCGCAATGGAATCCCTGCGCCAGCCGCTGGAGGACGGGCGCGTGACCATCACACGCGCCGCGGGCAAGGTCACCTACCCTGCCAATTTCATGCTGGTCTGCGCGATGAACCCCTGCCGCTGCGGCTACTTCTCACATCCCACCCGCCCCTGCACCTGTAAAAAGGGCGACGTGCAGAAATACATATCCCGCATCAGCGGACCGCTGCTCGACCGCATCGACATCCAGGTCGAGGTCGCACCGGTGGACTTTGCCGATCTGCAAAAGCAGTCCGCGGCTGGCGAAACCTCGGCGACAATTCGTGCGCGCGTTAATCGTGCGCGGCAGTTTGCGCATGCGCGCTATGCAGACGGCGGCGAAAGCCTCCGCTGCAACGCGGATCTCTCCGCCAGACAGACCGAGCGCTACTGCGTCCTCTCCGACAGCGCACGGAAGCTGCTGGAGGTCGCCTTTGACGCGCTCGGCATGTCGGCGCGCGGTTATGACCGTATTCTGCGTCTCGGGCGCACGATCGCCGACCTGGACGGTGCAGACATCATCTCGGACAAGCACATTTCCGAGGCGATCATGCTCCGTTCGCTGGACAAAAAGTATTTTCTGGAAGCCTGATCTGCGCAGCCTGCCTCGCCGGTTTGTGCAGATCGCACAAACCGGGTTTTCCACAATTCCCACCGAAAAAGCCTGTGGAAAATGTGGATAACTCTGCATATTTCCCGCCCGGAATGTATATTTCCCGTGAAATCGGCGTTTGCGGGCATTCGGTTATTCACATTTTACACATTTTGAATGTGGAAAACCCGCGCGCGAAAATATGCGCAAAAAATGAAATTTCTACGCACTGCCCAATGTGTAAAATCTTTGGGGTCAAAACTGTGCAGTTTGATAAAGGACGAACACCGTGGAAGAAAACAAGTATCCGATTCTCGACAAAATTCATACCGACGCGGAGCTGAAAGCGCTGTCCGATGCGGACGCCAAAGCACTCTGCGCCGAGTTGCGCTGCTTTCTCGTCGACAAGGTGACAAAGAGCGGCGGGCATCTCGCCTCCAACCTCGGCGCTGTCGAGATCTCGGTCGCCGTACACCGCGTCTTTGATCTGCCGCACGACCGCGTGATCTTTGACGTCGGGCATCAGAGTTATGTACATAAAATTCTGAGCGGGCGGCGCGATTTCGATACCCTGCGCAAGCCGGGCGGGCTCTCCGGCTTTGAAAAAATGGACGAGAGCGTCTTTGACGCCTTCGGCACGGGGCATGCCTCCACGTCGGTCTCCGCCGCGCTCGGCTATGCCGAGGCGGACAAACTCGCAGGGCGCGACAATTACACGGTCGTCGTCCTTGGGGACGGCGCGTTCACCGGCGGTATGGTGCATGAGGCGCTGAACAATCTGAAAAAGGATCTGCATCTCATCATCATCCTCAATGAAAACGAGATGTCCATCTCCAAGAACGCCGGGGCATTTGCCAACCATATCGCGCACATGCGCACCTCCAAGAAGTATTTCCGCTTCAAGCGGGCGACCACGCGCTTTTTCTCCCGCATTCCGCTGATCGGCGCACCGATCCTCAAGGGGCTGCGCACCTGCAAGCGTTATGTCAAGAACGCATTCTACGGCGGGGTCTACTTTGAGGACATCGGGCTGAAGTATCTCGGGCCCGCCGACGGCAACGATCTTGCAACCGTTGAATATCTGCTGACGGAAGCCAAGCGGCGGAACACCAGCGTCATTCTGCATCTGCGCACCGTCAAGGGCAAAGGCTACGCGCCCGCCGAGGAGAATCCGAGCGCCTACCACCTCGTCGGCGGCAATTACGCCGGCAACTTCTCCGAACACTTCGGCAAGACCCTGTGCGAAATGGCGGCGCATGACAGCAGCATCTGCGCCATTACAGCCGCCATGCAGGACGGCGTGGGGCTGTCCGGCTTTGCCAAAGCGTATCCCGAGCGCTTCTTTGACGTCGGCATTGCCGAGCCGCATGCACTGACCTTCGGCGCGGGACTTGCCGCCGCAGGCATGAAGCCCTATGTGGCGATCTACTCAACCTTCTTACAGCGCGGGTATGACAGCATTCTGCATGACATCGCCCTGCAAAAGCTGCCTGTGCGCATCATCGTGGACCGCGCGGCGCTTGCCGCCGGCGACGGCGCAACGCACCACGGCATTTTTGACGTTTCGTTCCTGTCCGCGATCCCGAATCTCTGCATTTTCGCACCCGCGACCTTCGCGTCGCTGGATCGCTTCCTGCACGCCTCGGCGTCCGCCGGGATGCCGATCGTCATCCGCTATCCCAACATGAGCGAGGACAAGCGCATTGCCGAGACCTTTTTCCGTGCGGACACGCGCGAGACCATTGCGCACGCCGACTTTGCAGACCCGACCGCAAACCGCGCCGTGATCATCACCTACGGCAGGATCGCCACCGAGGCACTGGACGCGGCGGACAAGCTGCGGGCACAGGGCATTCCGTGCGGCGTGATCCTGCTGGAGACGCTCAAGCCCTACGAGGTCGTCGCCGACCGCGTGGCAGGTCTGCTGCCCAAGTCCCCTGCTGCGATCGTTTTTCTGGAAGAGGGCATCCGCAACGGCGGCGCGGGCATGTTGACCTTTGATATGCTGCGCAAACGGCACGAAAAACTGATGCGCAACAAAAATACGGACATTGTGGCGATCGACGACAATTTCGTCATTCCGACGCAAAATGAATCCATTCGGCGCACGGCAGGCATAACCGCCAACGATGTGCTGCGTAAAACCGTTCATCTGCTTGCCGGTCTTGCGCCGGAAAGCCGGACAAATCCGTGATTGCATCTTGCAATCTGTCCCAAGGTCTGCTATCATATATGTTGTTGTTAATCTATATAAATAATTATATAGATACCTGTTTGCATGCCACCGCACGCGCTTTTGCTTGCGGTATTTCCCCGCGCCTACCCTACTGACACAAAAAAGGAGTTTTCCATGCGTTTAGCAAGCCAGCGCAAGTATGCTCTGATTCTGATTGACACCTGCATTTATCTTGCCGTTTATGCTGCAACCGTGCTGATTGCGTTTCAGTCCTCGACGATTGAGACCTCCAGCCCGGAAAAATATCTGATCACCGCCATCATTCTGTACTGCACGGTGTTCGGCATGCGATTTATCGCACGCGTCTATAACAATGTGTGGCGCTACGCCAATTCCCGCGCGTACCTGTCCATGCTGCTTGCCGATACGATCGGCGGACTTATCGGCACGGCGATCGGCTATGCTGCAGGTCAGCACATCGGCATCTGGCACATCGTGACCGCGCTCTCCGGCTTTGCCCTGCTCTCGCTCGCCTCCCGCTTTGTCTACCAGCAGCATTACCAGTATCTGAACATGAGCCTTGCGACGATGAACAAGATCAACGTTGCCATCGTCGGCGCGGGACACACCGGCGCGATGCTCGCCGAGGACATGCTCTGCAACTCGGCTTCTCACTACAAGCCGGTCTGCTTTATCGATGTCAACCCCGAAAAGATCGGGGGCAAGGTCTGCGGCATCAAGATCCTGCCCGGGAACGAAAACATCGTCGAGACCCTGAAGGGCATGCCGATCCAGGAGATCTTCATCGCCATCCCCGATCTTGACACGCAGAAATCGCAGGCGCTGATCGAAAAATACCGCCCCACAGGCTGCAAGATCAAATTCTACGACTTCGCGCTGCGTACCGGCAACACCGCTTCAAAGCCGCGGCTGCGTGAGCTGAACTTCGAGGAGCTGCTTTTCCGCGATGCACTCCGCATCACCACGACCGACACGAAGCACTTTTACCGCGATAAAGTCGTCCTCGTCACGGGCGGCGGCGGTTCGATCGGCAGCGAGCTCTGCCGCCAGGTAGCAAAACAGCATCCGAAAAAACTAATCGTCTTTGACATTTACGAGAACAACGCCTATGAGCTTCAGCAGGAGCTGGTGCATCTGTACGGCGACACGCTTGACCTTGCGGTGGAGATCGGCTCGGTGCGCGACATCGCGCGGCTCGAGGACGTATTTGCCAAATATCGCCCGCAGATCGTGTTCCACGCCGCGGCGCACAAGCATGTGCCTCTGATGGAGCACAGCGGTGGCGAGGCGATCAAAAACAATGTGCTCGGTACATACAACACCGCCGATACCGCCGAAAAATTCGGCGCGGAGAAGTTCATCCTGATCTCCACCGACAAAGCGGTCAACCCCACCAACATCATGGGCGCCAGCAAGCGCATGTGCGAGATGATCGTCCAGTGCCGCACCGAGAGTAAGACCACCTTTGCGGCGGTCCGCTTCGGCAATGTGCTCGGCTCCAACGGTTCGGTCATTCCGCTCTTCCGCCGCCAGATCGAGTCCGGCGGTCCGATTACCATCACAGACAAGCGCATCATCCGCTATTTCATGACGATCCCGGAGGCAACGCAGCTGGTTATGCAGGCAGGCGCGATGGCAAAGCGCGGCGAGCTGTTTGTCCTGGACATGGGCAAACCGGTGAAGATTCTGGAGCTGGCGGAGAACATGATCCGCCTGTCCGGGCTGACGCCGTATAAAGACATCGACATTGAAGAAGTCGGGCTTCGCCCGGGCGAGAAGCTCTATGAGGAGCTGCTGATCAAGACCGAGCAACTGACAAAAACCGACAACGATCTGATCTTCATTGAGCATGATGCGCCCCGCAGCCGCGCGGAAATTGACAAAGATATTCGCCGGTTCACCGCACTCTGCCACGGCGACAAGCCGGTGGATTCCGACGGCGTCAAGCGTCTGCTGAAGGAGATCATCCCCACCTATCACAATCCCGAGGAGGTCAACCGCAGCGCGGAGCAGACCATGGAGATGCAGGCGGCATCCTATCCGGATGCCCACGCTGAGGAGCCTGCGGACGTCCCGGCGACGGTGTAACAATCGACAAAAAAGAGAGTCTCAGCTCTCTTTTTTGATACATCCTTGCAATCAGAATGGGCAGTCGCCATGCGCACTGAAAGCCCTCTCCGAGAAATATTTCAGCGCCGATCTGACAAAAGAAAACTGAAAAGCAGCAGCGGAACGCTTCTTTGAAGCGTTCCGCTGCTGCTTTTCACAGGACTGTGATTTTCTCCGCTTCTATGCGCAGCGCATAAAAGCGCGTCAGCCATGCGGGGTCTTTGCAAAGAGCATCCTGCAAGGTAAGCAGTCTGCGCTTGCCGACGCGGCGATCGAGAAGCGCAAACATCCGGACGATCGGGGTTGCGGCGCATATGCTGTCCGCGATCGGTTGGTTGCGATAGATTTCAAGCGCTTCGCAGAATTCCTCGTCCGTGTAGGCTGTGCGCGCCTCCGGCGGCACAGCCGCAAGCAAGTCAAAAAAGCCGTTCCAATAGTCCTGCAAGCCATATCCTTTTTCCCTGCGTCCGTTTTCGATCAGCCAATCGTTGACGGTCTCCCACGAAAAGCGTTTTGCAAGGGTGCCATCCAGATAGACTTCAAACACATGGCAGTTATCCATGCCGACATACCGCGTACAGTTGTACCGCACCCTGCCGCGCAGAGTCGGCGTCAGCATTTCATCCTCCAGATACTTCCGCATTCCACTCCATGAGCCAAGCGCTTTTTTCATCAGACGTTCTTCTCCTCCTCTGCCCGCAAAACATCTTCTATCGTAGTTCGAACGGCGGGAACCGTCTCACATAGCAGGCGTTCGCGCAAAGCGCGCAAGACCCGCGTCTTGTGCATGCCGAGCGCGTCCAGCAAATGAACGGCAAGGCAGCGGTCGTGATAATCCTCGGCAGCAAGCGCGCCGAGCAGCGCGTCAAACGCCTGTGCTTCACCGCACAGCGAAAGACCGTACCATGCGCAGACGCGCGTTGCCATGACAGGGCTGTCCGCCTGCGTCCGCAAAACCGGCAGCACCCGCTCCGGCTGCCGCAGCGCGGCGGCAACCTCTGCCGCCGCCAACAATGCGTATCGATACGGCAATCCGTCAACTGCCTCGCGCGCTAACGCGGCAGTCAGGCAAGCAAGGACTTTTTCCGTTGGAAACGCAGCAAGCGAATCCAGCGCCTGCGTCCGTACAAGTGCATCTGCATCCTGCGCAAGTACAATGAGCGCATCGGCAGCATCCGTATCCGGTGCAAACCGCACAAGTGACTCCGCCGTCAGGCTGCGCACTTCCGCATCCTTATCCTGCGCGAACGCAAGCAGCCTTGCCAGCGTTTCCGCCGATACGTCTTCGTCCGGCAACATCAAAAGTTCATCCAAAGCAACCGACATAATATGCTCCTTCCGGCATTAAACACGCGACAATCGCCTTTATTTGTTGTCGCTTTCCCCAACAATATCGCCATGGTAAAGTTCTTGCTCCGGCGCATCCGTATCATAAACAAAAACCCATGTAATTTTGGTTTGCTCATTATAGAGAATGCCACTGTCATCATCGCTGTCATTTTCAGCAAGTTCAAATGCCAAGCCCGGATATGCCTTTGGATACAGCAGCACATCCAGACCATCATATCTGACCGTATAGGCGCCCAGCGCATCCTGCGCTTGCCGAACAGTCGTGCCGACGCCAACAGAATGAAATCGCCCGGCTTTCGCCCCTGTCAAACCGATTTCCTGCAATGTACCCTTTGCCGCCGAAAATGCTAAGAAGCCGTCCGCAATATCCCACCGCAATTCGCTTTGATCAAAATGCAGATGCTCACTATCCAGTTGTGCCTCAACCTCATCCTGTGTCATACCGATTCTGTAATTGCCAATCCCGACTCCGGGTGTAATTGTTTTCATATTTGTTTCCTCTCATACAGTTTCATATGTGCCTCATCTCTGCGGTTCAAGTTATAATCTGATTCAACCAACTGCCCTTAGTCGTCTGCGCTTCGACGTACAGTCCGCCCGCACAGATTTTCCGCACCAATGCAGCCGGAATTTCCTTGCACGCCACATACATGTAATAATCGTATCCGAACCACACAGCTGCACGCCCTTGCGGATCAACAAGTCTGCACCAAAAGCATTCGCGCAGCTGCAGCTGAAAGCATACTTCAAAATCCGGCACGCTGATCTCAGATATATCGGCTACGCGCCGCAAAAAATCTGCCTGCGCAGCAGATAGCGACAGCCCTTTTTCCGCAAAATCATTTTGCAATACAGCCGATGAACGCACAGGCGGTTCCAGTTCCTTGACACGCAAAGCATCTACATGCAGCGCCTGCAAAATGCATATCAGCGCGTCCGTATAGCGGCGCTCTGTTTCGAGATATGCCGCCGGACACAGTGCACAGCCATTCACCGCCCTTCCAATGTCGGAATAGGATGTCCATGTCCATGGAAGATACCGCCCCTCCGCGTCGCGCAAGGTCGGATCATATTTTGTGATTCGGTAAATCATGCGGTCACCTTTACGTCTTTGCGTTCTTTTCAGTCATCGTATTCTCCTCTCCGGCGAATGCGCGACCGCTGTAAAACAGCTCCAAAGACATCACCGAAGTGGTCACTTCCATGCCGCACGCCGCTATCTGCCGTAAGGTTTCCGCAGACAGCGAAACATGCATCTGCACGCTTTCGGGGTAGACGGACAAGCAAAGCCAAACGCGATACTTCTGCGCCCATTGCGCAAACAGTTGTTGATTTCTGTAGCAGGTCTGCACAAGATCGCGAACTGCTTGGTCAATCTCCGCATCCTGCGCGATCTCCTCACCAAAAGCGATGCCGTCCTCCGCATAGGTCACCTGCCCAAAGCGCGTATCTTTAGTTTCGCCCGCACGATACGCAAACTGCGCCGCGCGCCCGACCGCAGTCTCAATTTCTTGAAACGGAATTCCGTTTCCGGTTATTTTCAAAGTCAAAAAATGCACGAATTGTCCTTTCGTCTGCCATTTGCGACAGATTTATTTATAACCGTCTAAACGATCGTCCAACCTTCTGACGAAAGCGAAAGCGTCCGAACAGACGCTGCCAAGATGTTTTTTCGATTCCACAGCGCGTCCATATCCTCCGTTTTGCCGACCTCAGTCAACCGAATGTGCGCACCGTCAACGGCGCGCACCAAAACACCTGTTTGCAGCAATTCCATAAGGGCATCCGCCGTTGGAGCCGGGAACGCCGACATCGGCGCTCCCCCACTTTGCGAAAGTGAGAATTGCACCAGCCGGAGCAGCACATCCCGCGCGGCGGCAGGGTTTGTGTAGAAGAGTTTCAGTGTGTGCGCATCATCGTGTGACAGATAGATAAACGCATTTCGCAGCGGTGGGAAATCAATGCCGCGCAGCGGCGACCACATGTGTGCCGCATACAGCAGCTCCGCCACCTGCTCCGGCGTCAGCGCGTCCGGGCTTGCACCGTCCGCAAAATCTACAAAGCAAAAATCGCCGAAGCGCAGATCTTCGCTTGCAAGAAAGGCTTTGATCTCATCCTGCCCGCAAAGCAGCTCAAAATTTTTGCAGCAATGCGCGCCAACATAATCGCTTTTCAGCAGCAGCATGTTGCGGATATATGGTTTCGCGCAGGCATAAAACGCCGCAAACGGAATACCGCCGAGCGTGACCGCCTGCGCGGTCGTGTCCAGCCAAATATACATATCATGCATCGTTGTTTCTCCCTGTGTTCAAGCTCGGAACTGCAAAAGCCGCCACCAAAGTGCGCCCTTTTGGCGCAGCAAAACCATCCGCCAGCGTTTCCGATCTTTCTTCCATCTCTTTTGAATCTGCTGCGCCTGCAAATGTTCCGGAATGGGTTCACCGTGGACATAATCCGGCGAAACGGAAATGCCCTCGCGTGCATTGTCCTCAAGCGCCGTCACCAAGCGTCTCGCAAGATCACAGCATGTACAGAATTCTTCACAATATGGCATCTTCTCAAGATACGCAAAGATAACTTCTGTCACACGCAGCATCGTAAATGTATCCATCTTTGGCGCAGCTGCCAGCACACACTGCAAAATCTGCGGCAAAGCGCCTGCGAAATGGCAGTCGCCCAAAATGGTGCAATAATTCTGCACCGCGCGGGAGAGCTTCTCACAGTTCGTCTCTGCGGGCAGTTGATCCAGGATACCGGTCAGCATTTCCCGCCGCCACACCATCTCGGTCTCTTCCGGCACTTGAAACGCTGCATATATATCGTATACACCGTTGAGATGCATGAAATAGGCGTTCCCGACACAGTTGAAAAAGATCTCCCTGGCGGTTGTCGGAATTTTTGAAAACGGCATCGCATTCGCCTCCCTTATAGCGTTCAAAGTTCTCCGCAATGTCCGAATCGTACAACCACATTTTAACACAAGATGCTGCATGCGTCAAGATATGACAAAAAAATACAACGTGATGTGTAGAATGGACATCCAACACGGTAGGAACCGGCGCTCTCGGCGACCCGCACAAAACATGCGTAAAACTCCATGCATACCGTAAGGCGGGCTTGCTCTCGCCGTTAGAGTAGATAGGGAAAGAAAAAGGCTCGTAGTGTCAGGGATTCACGAACCCGCTTTGCGCCGGAATGAAGTGCGGATGCGAGGCTCCGGTGGAGCGCAAAGCATATCCAAAGCCAAAAGGCTTTGGAGGGGTTCGAATCGGAAACCATGATACCAAAACAAAAGAGCACACCGAATGGTGTGCTCTTTTGTTTTGGTGCACCTTCAGGGATTCGAACCCGGGACCCAC
>ENA-UOJC01001393-UOJC01001393.1-human-gut-metagenome-genome-assembly--contig:-C104-NODE-1393-length-33097-cov-7.500605_pt1 | contig 33097 bp, 31 predicted proteins | sample MGYA00242339_ERZ723886 | MGnify/ENA metagenome assembly ERZ723886 | reverse complement strand
GGTGCAAGAGTCGTCGCGTTGGCCGCCCCGGGGCCCGCTGGGCGGGCCGGCCCCCCCGGCCCCGGCGGCCGAAGGCCGCCGAAATCGTCCTTTGGACGATTTGCCCTGCGGGCCCGGAAAGCCTGAGAGACCGCAGAACCCGGGAAAGGGCGCTGCCGGAAAGCCGGTGTTCTGTATATATCTATGGCCGAAGGGGAGAAAACTTGCCCCCGCGGGCGGCGATATTTGAACGGAATGTTAAATTTGCAAAGAGGGCAAAAAAGTGCGAAAAACCCCTTGATTTTTTCGTGAAAATGATTACAATAGTATATAGTTAGCACTCAAGAGCAATGAGTGCTAAAATAATGAAGGAAATCATATCAATTTACGGAGGGATACAGTTATGACAATCAAACCTTTGGCAGACAGAGTCGTGATTAAGATGCTGGAAGCGGAGGAGACCACCAAGGGCGGCATTATCCTGGCACCCAGCGCCAAGGAAAAGCCCAGCATTGCTGAGGTGGTAGCAGTAGGCCCCGGCGGCCTGGTGGATGGCGAAAAGGTAGAGATGTACCTGAAGCCCGGTGACCATGTGCTGCTGGCGAAATACGCCGGTACCGAGGTGAAGGTGGATGGCGAGACCTACACCATCCTGCGCCAGGGCGATGTACTAGCCATTGTGGACTAAATAATAACGCGTGATAAGCGAATAGGAGGCTTTTATTTATGGCAAAGCAGATAGCATATGGTGAGGAAGCCCGCAAGGCACTGCAGGCGGGTATAGATCAGCTGGCGGATACCGTCAAGATCACCCTGGGGCCCAAGGGCCGCAATGTAGTACTGGATAAAAAATATGGCGCGCCCCTCATTACCAATGACGGCGTGACCATTGCCAAGGACATTGAGCTGGAGGACGCTTTCCAGAACATGGGCGCCCAGCTGGTAAAGGAAGTTGCCACCAAGACCAACGATGCCGCCGGCGACGGCACCACCACCGCCACCCTGCTGGCGCAGGCGCTGGTACGGGAGGGCATGAAGAATGTGACCGCCGGCGCTAACCCCATGATCGTGAAGAAGGGCATGCAGAAGGCCGTGGATGCCGCTGTGGCTTCCATAGTGGAGCACAGCCAGAAGGTGAGCGGCAGCGATGATATTGCCCGTGTTGCTACCATTTCCTCCGGGGATGAGGCCATTGGTAAGCTGATTGCGGATGCGATGGAGAAGGTTTCGGCCGACGGTGTTATCACCCTGGAGGAGAGCAAGACCGCTGAGACTTACAGCGAAGTAGTGGAAGGTATGCAGTTCGACCGCGGCTACATCACCCCCTACATGGTGACCGATACCGAGAAGATGGAAGCTGTCATTGATGATGCTTACATCCTCATCACCGATAAGAAGATCGCTTCCATTCAGGAGATCCTGCCGCTGCTGGAGGAGATTGTGAAGGCCGGCAAGAAGCTGGTCATCATCGCCGAGGACATCGAGGGTGAAGCCCTTTCCACCATCATCGTCAATAAGCTGCGCGGCACCTTTACCTGTGTCGGCGTCAAGGCTCCCGGCTTCGGCGACCGCCGCAAGGAAATGCTGCAGGATATCGCCATCCTGACCGGCGGTGAGGTCATCAGCGAGGAGCTGGGCCTGGAACTGAGCGCTGCTACCATGGCGCAGCTGGGCCATGCCAAGCAGGTGAAGGTCACCAAGGAGAACACCATCATCGTGGACGGCGCCGGCAACTCCGACGACATCAAGGAACGCATCGCCCAGATCCGCAGCCAGATAGAGACCACCACCAGCGACTACGACCGTGAGAAGCTGCAGGAGCGTCTGGCGAAGCTGGCGGGCGGCGTAGCCGTCATCAAGGTGGGCGCTGCCACCGAGGTGGAGATGAAGGAGAAGAAGCTGCGCATCGAGGACGCCCTGGCTGCCACCAAGGCTGCCGTAGAGGAAGGCATTGTAGCGGGCGGCGGCGTAGCGCTGCTGAACGCTACCGATGCCGTCGCCAAGCTGATCGACAGCGTAGAGGGCGATGAAAAGACCGGCGTTCGCATTGTGCTGAAGGCCCTGGAGGAGCCGGTGCGCCAGATCGCTGCCAACGGCGGGCTGGAGGGCTCGGTCATCATCGATACCATCCGCCGCAGCGGAAAGGCCGGTTACGGCTTTGATGCCTACAAGGAGGAATACTGCGATATGATCCCGGCCGGTATTGTTGACCCGACCAAGGTGACCCGCAGCGCCCTGCAGAATGCAGCTTCCATCGCCGGGATGGTGCTGACCACCGAGAGCCTGGTGGCTGATAAGAAGGAGCCGACCCCTCCCGCGCCCCCCATGGGTGACCCCACCGGCGGCATGGGCGGCATGTATTGATGCCAAGCGAATAACTGAGTTTGCCTCAAAAAAGGAGCTGTCCCCACATGGCGTGGGGGCGGCTCCTTGGGTTTTATGGGACAGTGGTTCCGGAATGCTTTTTGCGCGAGGGATCAGAGGGTGATTTTGACGATATCGCCCTTGTGGGTGGTGATATCCACCAGCAGCCAGCCGGGGTGGGTGCGGGCGAAGTCCCGCAGGGAAGTGAGCAGCTGCCCCAGCATCTCCGGCGGGATGCCGCAATTTGGGGCATGCTTGCGGATGGCGGCGGTGACGATGTGGATGGAAAACCGGCCGTATACCAGCCAGCCGGGCAGGCGCAGGGAGATATTATTCTCTTGGTTGTGGACAATGATCTTCATGGCTTACTCCACATACACTTCGACGATATCGCCTTCGGCAGATTCGACCTCGACCAGTTTGCCGATGACGCCCTGCTCCACCAGCGCCATGATCTGCTCGATATCGATGCTCTTCATGGCCTCCGCGGCGCCGCTGCCGGCGACCTCCGGCATCTGCATGCCCATTTTTATGCCTACCTGCACCAGCGACATGGGCAGATTGACCCGGACTTTATCGCCCCCGTGGGAATTGACGATGATCCGGAGGACCATATCCTTGATGGGCTTGCGCCGTTCCTCGGGCAGCAGGGCGGTTTCCGGCTGGCTTTGGTTGCCCAGGAGCTCATCGGTGGTGATGCCGAAGAGCCGGGCCAGCTGCGGCAGCAGGGTGATATCGGGGCAGGAGAGATCGTTTTCCCATTTGCTGACGGCCTGCGGGGTGACGCCGAGTTCGGCGGCGAGTTCTTCCTGGGTCATATTCTTTTTGCGGCGCAGCTCCGCGATGCGGCTGCCGAGAGTCTGATTCATCATAATAATGTTACCTCCAAATGTTGTGTAATGTTTGGGGTGGGAGCTCCGTTCCATGACTAAAGTATAACGGATATGTGGCCCAAAGAAAAGAACGCGTTGGTTGAAGTGGGGGGCAAAATTCACAACCGGCGGTTGGAAAACGGCGCAACCGGCGGTTGAGTGGGCAAAAAGCCATAAAAATATGGTCTTTTTTGGCGGTGTAAAGAAAAACGCTTGACAGAGGAGCGGGAATAGGGTATAATGTGAGCTGTAAAGAAATCCGCTTTACAAGGCGGAAGGACGGGAGTGACCGCGGCGTGGCAAAAAACCTGGAGATATCCTTTTTGCTGGATTTTTACGGCGATATGCTGACCGATAAGCAGCGGGATGTGGTGGAGCTGTACTACAATGAGGATCTTTCCCTGGCGGAGATAGCGGCGCACAGCGGCATTACCCGGCAGGGCGTGCGGGATTCCATCAAGCGGGCGGAGGGCCAGCTGCTGGAATACGAGGAACGGCTACACCTGGCGGCACGCTTCCGCAGGATAGAGAATGTGCTTTCTTCCATCGTGGAGGAGGCCGAACTGATAGAAAAGCTCAATGACCGATTTGGCGGAGCGCCGGAGATAGACCGGAGCGCGCAGAGCATCATCCGGCTGGCCAATAAGCTGGACGAGGACTGAACCGATAAAAAGGAGACCCTATGGCATTTGAAGGACTGACCCAAAGACTGGCCGGGACATTCAAAAAACTGAAGAACCGCGGCAAGCTGAGCGAGGCCGATGTAAAAGAGGCCATGCGGGAGGTGCGCCTGGCACTGCTGGAGGCGGATGTCAACTACGGCGTGGCCAAGAAGTTTGTGGCGGATGTGACCCAGAAGTGCATTGGCGCCGGGGTGCTGGAAAGCCTGACCCCCGCCCAGCAGGTCATAAAGATAGTAAACGACGAGTTGACCGAGCTGATGGGCAGCACCCACCAGCGCATCAATCTTTCTTCCCGCATTCCCACCGTGCTGCTGATGTGCGGTTTGCAGGGCAGTGGTAAGACCACCCACAGTGCCAAGCTGGCGTATATGTTCCGTCAGCAGGGAAAACGCCCTCTGCTGGTGGCCTGCGATATTTACCGCCCGGCGGCCATAGAGCAGCTGAAGGTGGTAGGTGAAAAGGCCGGGGTGCCGGTCTTTGAGATGGGCCAGACCGACCCGGTGAAGATCGTGAGGAAGGCGCTGAGCCATGCGCATGATTACGGCAATGATATCGTCATCATCGATACCGCCGGCCGGCTGCATATAGACGAAACGCTGATGGACGAGCTGAAGGCCGTGAAGGAAGCCGCCAAGCCGGACGAAACGCTGCTGGTCATCGACTCAATGACCGGCCAGGACGCGGTGAATGTGGCGACTGCCTTTGACAGCCAGCTGGGCGTGGATGGGATCATCCTGACCAAGCTGGACGGCGACAGCCGCGGCGGCGCCGCGCTTTCGGTAAAGGCGGTGACCGGCAAGCCCATCAAGTTTGCGGGCGTGGGCGAAAAGATAGAGGATCTGGAGCCCTTCTATCCCGACCGGATGGCTTCCCGTATTTTGGGCATGGGTGATATCCTTTCCCTCATTGAGAAGGCGTCCAGCGGCATAGATGAGCAGAAGGCCATGAAGATGGTGGATAAGCTCCGCCGCAGCGAAATGGACTTTAACGACCTGCTGGACCAGATGGATGAGCTGAAAAAGATGGGCCCGCTTTCCTCGGTGATGAATATGATCCCCGGCGCGGCCGGTAAGCTGAGCGACGAGGACGCCGAGCGCAGCGAAAAGGAGATGGCCCGTTCCCGCGCCATTATCTATTCCATGACGCCGGCGGAGCGTGCCAAGCCTTCCCTCATCGACCCGAAGCGCAAGCGGCGCATCGCGGCCGGCAGCGGCACCAAGGTGGAGGATGTGAACCGCTTGCTGCGCCAGCTGGAGCAGAGCCGTAAGCTGATGAAGATGATGAGCGGCAAGGGCGGCAAAAAAGCCAAACGCATGGGCTTCCCCGGTGGGTTCCCCGGCGGGATGCCCGGTATGATGTAACACAGGTTTTTCCCGGCAGGGCCGGAAAAAATATAGGAAACAGTCGGTGTAATGCCGGTTCATTCAAACATTTTTGGAGGTAAACTAACATGGCAGTAAAGATCAGACTTCGCAGAATGGGCGCTAAGAAGGCTCCCTTTTATCGTATCGTGGTAGCGGATTCCCGTTATCCCCGCGATGGCCGCTTCATCGAGGAGGTAGGCTACTACGATCCCACCAAGGAGCCCTCTGTTATCAAGATCGATGAGGAGAAGGCCAAGACCTGGCTGGCCAACGGCGCTCAGCCCACCGATACCGTGAAGGCTCTGCTGAAGATCCAGGGGATCGTGAAATAAGCAGTCCCCTGTTTTTTGAAGCGATAAGGAGACCAAAAAATGGAAGAATTGATTGCAACCATCGCCAGAGGCCTGGTGGATGACAAAGAAGCAGTCAGTGTTACCGCTGACCCGGCGGACGAAGAGGGCAATGTCGTTTATCACCTGCATGTAGGTGCGGAGGATATGGGGCGTGTCATCGGCAAGCAGGGGCGTATCGCTAAGGCGATCCGTACCATAGTGCGTGCCGGTACCAATAAGTCCGGCGGCCGCGCGACGGTCGAGATTGACTGAACAAAACTGCGGGGGAGGACGAGATGTGCCTCCCCTACTGTTTTTTACACGGAAAAGGAGAGCCCGATGAAGGAATTTTTGGAATGTGGGAAGATCGTTTCCACCCACGGGGTGCGCGGCGAGGTGAAGGCCGAGGTGTGGATGGACAGCCCCGAGGAGATGACCGCCCTGAAAACGCTGTACCTGGATGGCGGCAAGACCCCGCTGACGGTAAAGGGCGCGCGGGTGCACAAGAACATGGTGCTGCTGACGCTGGCCGGCGTGGAAACCCCGGAGGCGGGCAGCGCGCTGCGGCAGAAGGTGCTCTTTGCCCGGCGGGAGGATATTCCCCTGGAAAAGGGGCAATACTTCTTGCAGGACCTGCTGGGCTGCGAGGTGCGGGACGCCGATACCGGCAAGCCCTACGGCAAGCTGTGTGATATCACCGAAACGGGCGCGAACCGGGTGTACCATATCCGCTTTGCTGATGGCAAGGTGCGGCTGGCGCCGGATATCCCGCAGGTGGTGCTGCGGCTGGCCCCGGAGGAGGGCGTGATCGAGATTCGGCCGCTGGCAGGGCTTTTTGACGATGTGACGGAGGACGACTATGAGGTTTGACATCGCGACGCTGTTCCCGGAAATGTGCGAAACGGTGGTGAACAGCAGTATCATCGGGCGGGGCATAAAGGCCGGCAAGCTGGAGGTGCACTGCCACCAGATACGGGACTACACCACCGATAAGCACCGCCGCACCGACCTGCGGCTGCATGGCGGCGGGATGGGTATGCTGATGACCTGTCAGCCGATCCATGACTGCTGGAAGGCCGTGAGCGAGCAGATCGGGCAGAAGCCGTATGTCATCTATCTTTCACCGCAGGGCAAGGTGCTGACCCAGGCCCATGCCAGGGAGCTGAAGGAGAAGGAAAACCTTTTCCTGCTGTGCGGCCACTATGAGGGCGTGGACCAGCGGGTGCTGGATGAGATCGTGGATGAGGAGCTTTCCATAGGGGACTATGTGCTGACCGGCGGCGAGCTGGGGGCGCTGGTACTGGTGGATTGCATTGGGCGCATGGTAGAGGGTGTACTGCCCAGCGAGGAGTGCTTTACCGAGGAGAGCCACTGGAACGGACTGCTGGAATATCCGCAGTATACCCACCCGGTGGAATGGAACGGGAGAAGGATCCCGGATATCCTGCTGAGCGGCGACCATGGCAAAATTGCCAAATGGCGGCATGAGATGTCGCTGCGGAACACGCTGATCAAGCGCCCTGATCTGCTGGAAAAGGCCGAGCTGAGCCAGAAAGACCGCTGGCTGGTGGCGCAGATGAAAGCTGAACAGGCGGCAAAAGACGGAAACGATTCCAATGCGGCCCAAACGGATGGCGAAACGGATAGAAAGTGACAAAAAATTATAGGAATTCTGCACAAATGCGCCCCCCGAAAATCGGCGGATATTAGCGGTTCGTCAGAAAAATGGCAAATTGAAAAGTTGAGGGCGGTTTGTAATTGAAAGAGCCGGCGGATTTTGCTATAATGCTTAATGGAGAAATAAGGGACCCCCATTTCTTTAGGCGAAGAGGAGATGTCGATATGTACGCAAAAGAAGTATCCGTTCAGAATCATGTTGGTCTGCACGCGCGGCCCGCGACTTTTTTTATCCAGAAGGCCAATGAGTACAAGGCTTCCGTTTGGGTGGAGAAGGAAGAGCGCCGGGTAAACGCCAAGAGCCTGCTGGGTGTTCTTTCCCTGGGCATCGTGGGCGGCACGACCATTAAGATCATCGCCGATGGCGCTGATGAGCAGGAAGCGGTAGATGCCCTGGTGAAGCTGGTGGAGACTGGTTTCGCGGAGTGATATCTGCCGGGAGAGACAGAGAAGAAAAGGTGCGGAAAGCCATGGGCTGCCGCACCCTTTTATTTTTAGACGGAAAAGGATATTGCGTTCCGGCGTGGAAAGATCACCTGCGGTGAGGCCACAGAGGGAAGATTTGCCGAGAAAAGGGTAGAAAACGGTTGCCGAGATGAAAGAGAGGGTAAGCAGGGATTGGGATAGACATCCCCTCCCCCAATAGCGGGGGAGGGGGCAGGGGAGAAGGGGCAGATACGCCTGTGGCTACCTTTGGAGCGCATCTGTACGCAGTACGGACGATGTTTACATCGTTCGTATCCAGCACAGCCAAGCGCCAAAGGGGATTGCAAAGGGGAAAGTCTGGTTCCCCTTTGCCCTGTTTTGCTTCCTTTTGCAGGAGCAAAAGGAAGTCCCTGCCGGATAGGCATACTGATAATCTAAAAAGGCTGGAGCGAAAACTTTTACCTGGGGCGCATTTATGGTATAATAAAAGCAAAGAGGAGGTGCCGCCGGATGGATATGCAAAAGGTAGCCGAGCTGCGAAAAAAAGCCAATACCCTGCCGGACCAGCCGGGGGTTTACCTGATGCGGGACCGGCGGGGCGAGATCATCTATGTGGGCAAGGCCAAAAAGCTGAAAAACAGGGTGACCTCCTACTTCCGCGGGGTGGAGCGGCACCTGCCGAAGGTCTACCGTATGGTGGAAATGGTACAGGATTTTGATTATATTGTGACCGACAGCGAGTTTGAGGCGCTGGTGCTGGAATGCAGCCTGATCAAGCTGCACAGCCCCAAGTACAACATTTTGCTGAAGGATGATAAGGGCTACCACTATGTGTGCGTGACCAGGGAGGAGTATCCCCGCATCCGGCTGGCGCTGCAGAAGGGGAACGACGACAATGAATATATCGGGCCGTTTATTTCCTCCATGGTGGTAAAGCAGACGGTGGAGGAGGCCAACCGGGCCTTTTTGCTGCCTACCTGCCGCCGTAAATTCCCGGAGGACTTTGGCAAGGAGCGCCCCTGCCTGAATTATCACATTCATCAGTGCATGGGGGTATGCAGCGGCAAGATCAGCCGGGAGGCGTACCATGAGGCGCTGGACGAAGCGTTACAATTTATCCGCACCGGCGGGATGCAATCGGTGGAGAAGCTGACCGAGCGGATGCAGGAGGCGGCGGAGACACTGGACTTTGAGCGGGCGGCACGCTACCGCGACCGCATTTCCGCCATTCGGCGCATCACCGAGCAGCAGAAGGTCATTGAATTCCCGCACGAGAGCCTGGATGTGCTGGGCTGGGTGCAGGGGGAGGATAAGATCTATTGCTCGCTGCTGGTGCTGCGGGAGGGCCGCCTGCGGGATAAGAAGGACTTTTCCTTTGACTGCATGGGCGAACCGGAGGAAGTGGTGACCGAATTCCTGCTGAGCTACTACATGCAGGCGGAAACCGCCCCGGCTGAGGTCTTCCTGGAGCGGGAGCTGCCCGACCGGCCGCTGCTGGAGCAGCTGCTGCGGGAGCACCGGGGGAAGAAGATTCAATTTACGGTGCCGCAGCGGGGCGAAAGCCGCAAGCTGTGCCAGATGGCGCAGAACAATGCCGCGCAGGAGCTGGCCCGGGATACCAACCGCACCGGCAAGGAGATAGCGGCGCTGACCGAGCTGGGGCGGCTGCTGGGACTGCAAAACCCGCCGGATCATATCGAGGCGTTCGATATTTCCAATATTGGCGGGCAGACCATTGTGGGCGGGATGACGGTATTCCGCCGGGGAAGACCCGAAAAAAGGCTGTATAAGAAATTCACGATAAAGGACCAGGCAGCGCCCGATGATTACGCCGCGATGGAGCAGATGCTTACCCGCCGGCTGACCCACTACCGCGAAGCGGCCGAGACCGGCAAAAAGGACGGCTTTGAGATCCTGCCCGACCTGTGGCTGATAGATGGCGGCGCGGGGCAGGTAGCGGTGGCCAAACGAGTGGCGGAGCAGTTCGGACTGGAGATCCCCGTTTTCGGCATGGTGAAAGACGACCGGCACCGCACCCGGGCTATCCGGGCGGAAAACGAGGAGATCGCCATCCGTGCCAGCCAGTCGGTGTTCCGGCTGGTCACCAATATCCAGGATGAGACCCACCGGTATGCCAGCAGCTTTTCGCGCAAAAAGCACCAAAAAGCCGGCTTTGCCTCCACACTGACAGCGGTGCCGGGCATTGGGGAGCAGCGCGCGGCGAAGCTCCTAAAGCATTTTAAGAGCATGGCGGCGATAAGAACAGCCGATGTGGAGACCCTTGCAAAGGCCCCGGGTATGAGTCGGCCTGCCGCCGAGGCGCTGTATCAGCATTTACATGGGGAAGAAACGGCAGAAAACTGACTTTTTCGACCGATGGGATTGACAGCGGACGGGAAAAAATATACCATTAGTAAAAGGGCAACTGCCCCAAGGAGAAAAACTGTGCGAGTAATAACCGGTACCGCCCGCGGGCGTAAACTGAATACCCTGGAGGGCCGCGATGTGCGTCCCACCACCGACCAGGTGAAAGAGGCCATGTTCAGCATCATCCAGTTTGAGGTGGAAGGCGCCGCGGTGTTGGATCTATTTGCCGGCAGTGGACAGCTGGGCATTGAAGCGCTGAGCCGGGGCGCCCGGCTGGCGGTCTTTGTGGAACAGAGCCGCAAGGCACAGGAGATGGTGCGCCAGAACCTGCTGACCACCAAGCTGGCGGAGCACAGCCGGGTAACGGCCATGGATGCCATTGCCTACTTGCAGGGCTGCCGCGATACCTTTGATATCGCACTGTTGGACCCGCCCTACCACAGCGGCCTGCTGGAAAAGGCACTGCCGCTGCTGGAGCCGAAGATGTCCCCCGGCGGGGTGATCCTGTGTGAATCGGCGCTGGACGAAGCGCTGCCGCCAAAGGTAGGGGCGTTCCAGATTAAAAAGGAATACCGTTACGGGAAGATCAAGCTGACAGCTTATCGCATCCCGGAACAGAATGCTACTGAAGAATGAACGGGAGGGAAACGGATGAATACCATTGAAAGTATCCTGAATGATATTGATGAGCTGCTAGAGGATTCCTGGAGCCTGCCGCTTTCCGGCGGGCGCTGCGTGGTGGACGCCGAAAAGGTGCGTGACCTCATTGATTCCATCCGTATGAATATGCCGGCCGAAATAAAGCAGGCACGCGCCGTGGTGGCCGACCGCAACCAGATCCTTTCTCTGGCCAAGGGAGAGGCGGAAGCATTGATCCGCAAGGCGGAGGAACGGGCCAAGCAGCTACTGGAGCAGGAGAGCATCGTGCGGCAGGCCAATGCCAAGGCCATGGCCCTGCTGAACGACGCCAGCACCCGTGCCCAACAGCTGGTGGAGGATGCCCAAAAGCAGGCCGAGCAGACGGTGAATGACGCTGAAGCTAAGGCAACGGCGATTCGGACCGAGGCCAGCACCCGCAGCCGGGAAATGAAGCAGGCCAGCTATGAATTTGCCGAGAATATCCTGCGCACCAGCCAGGAGGTAGTGGCCAAGAGCCTGGGGAATATCACCACCACCCGGCAGGCGCTGGCCCAGGCCGCCAGCCAGGCGGGCCTGCGGGAGGAACCGCTGGAAAAGTAAGCCCGAAGAAAACAGAATATACAGCACCGCTCGGAGGAGATCCGGGCGGTGTTTTTTGCTGCAAAGAAGCGGAAAAACGGTACTTTGGAGTAGGGAAAAGCGTTCGACATTTTTAATCAAATTTTGGTGCTGTTTATGGGCAGAATCACCAAGAAACTGGGCATTATTAGGGAAATGCGGCCATTGGGGGCCAGAATGGACAAAAACCGCGCATGTACGCCCTGCGCGAACAACAGTTTTGTGTTGCAATGTAGGCATTTTCGCTTTATAATCAGCTTGTAAGTGGTGAAAAGTGGGTAGGAGTGGAGCATCTACCCTGTTTCGCCATCATATCAAACCGGAAAGGGGGAAACGATCCGAGATGTTGATGGGACAGTACGAGCACAGCATTGACCCGAAAAACCGGATCAATTTCCCCGCCAAGTTCCGGGAACAGCTGGGCGAAAATTTTATTCTGACCGTAGGGCTGGATGAATGTATTGCGGTGTATTCCGCTGAGGAATGGGACAAGCTGGAGCAGAAGATCAACCAGCTGCCCATGAGCCGCGGACGCAGCGTGAAGCGGTACTTCTTCAGCAACGCGGTGACAGTAGAACCGGACAAGCAGGGACGCATCCTGCTGCCGCCCCACCTGCGGGAATACGCCCACCTGGAGAAGGATGTTATCGTAACCGGCGCTTCCGACCACGCGGAAATTTGGGATGTGGAACGCTGGCAGAGCTACATTGGCCACCTGACCAGCGAAAGCGTGGCCGAGGAGCTGGACTCCTTGGAATTCTAAGGAGGGGCCTATGGAATTTTCGCATTATTCGGTGATGCTGCCCCAGTGCATGGAGGGGCTGAATATCAAACCGGATGGCATTTATATTGATGGTACCGCAGGCGGCGCGGGACATTCCCGGGCCATTGCCGAGCGGCTGACCACCGGACAACTGCTGAGCTTTGACCGTGACCCCGATGCCGTAGCGGAAGCAACAAAACGATTGGCGCCCTACCCGGCCGCAGAGGTCATCCACAGCGAGTTCGCCCGCATCCCCGAGGTGTTGGCCGAAAAGGGCATCGAGGGCGTAGACGGCATCCTGCTGGATCTGGGCGTGTCCTCCTACCAGCTGGATAACCCGGAACGGGGCTTTGCGTACAGTGTGGATGCCCCGCTGGATATGCGGATGAGCCGGGAAGGCATGACAGCCGCCGATATCTTAAACACCTATGATGTGGACGCTATGGCCCGCATCTTTCGGGAATTTGGCGAAGAACGCTTTGCCTATCCCATTGCCAAGCGAATTGCCGCACAGAGGGAAAAAGAGCCCTTTACCCATACCGGCCAGCTCGTCGAGCTCATCTACACGACGATACCGGCCGCCGCCCGCCGCGAAGGCGGACACCCCGCCAAACGGGTCTTCCAGGCGCTGCGCATTGCGGTGAACAGCGAATTGGACCAGCTTTCCCAATGCCTGGATACCGCCTTTGACTGCCTAAACCCCGGCGGACGCTTCGTCATCCTGACCTTTCACTCGCTGGAGGACCGGATGGTGAAGCAGAAATTTGCGGGATATTGCCAGGGCTGTACCTGCCCGCCGGAATTCCCGGTGTGTGTATGCGGCAAAAAGCCGAGAGCAAAACTCATCAACCGAAAACCCATCGAAGCGGATGCCGAGGAGCTGGCACAGAACAGCCGCAGTAAATCCGCCAAGCTGAGAATACTGGAAAAACTGTAACACCGGCGCTGCCACCCACACCGGTGTGAAACGGAAAGGAGGGGCGGCAGATGAATTCCCATTGGAACAGCACCGAAGCATACGACCTTTCACTATACGAAGTCCCGGCCGAGCCGGCCAAGCGTCCGCAGCCCGTCCCGGTGGCCAAGAATAAAGCCCAGAGCAAGAAAGCAGCCCAGAGAGGCGCGATGCGGCGCTTGACCGCCTGCGCCGTGCTGGTGGTGGTTTTCCTGGCGCTGGTGCTGTATCAGAATGTTTCTACCATTGAGCTGGGGAATGAGATACAGACCCAGAACGACCTGTATGCCTCCCTGCAGGATGAATACAGCTATCTGAGCGGCAAGCTGACTGCCAAGACCGCGCAGGAGGTGGACAGTTATGCCGCTGCCCAGGGTCTGTGCAAGGTGCAGGATTACCAGGTGAGCTACATCCGGCTGAATGATACCGATGTAGCGGTGCGCACCGAAGCGGCGCCTTCCGGTTCGGTGCTGGAGAGCCTGATGGACAGCATGGATACCGCGCTGGAATACCTGCGGATCAAATAAAATAGACTGTAACGGTGGTGCAGATTCCAAGAGGTAAGATCCTGTCTTACCTCTTTCGCCACATTTTACGGGAGAACGACAAATTCTCCTATTTTCCTCATTTTAGCGGAAAGGAGACTCCGAATGGCCTCGATCCCCAATAAAAAAATGCGCGGACGCACCATACTGGTGGCGGCATTGCTTATCATCGTCGGTTTTGGGCTGGTCATTCACCAGCTGTACCGGGTGCAGCTGGTGGAGGGAGAATCCTATAAGCAGGAGGCCATGAGCCGCCAGCTGCGGGCCACCACCATCAATGCCAACCGGGGGACCATTTACTCCGCCGATGGACAGATATTAGCCGCTTCCGCCACCTCCTGGCGAGTCATCTTTTCCCCGGCGGATATCACCGATGAGCAGGCAACACTGCTGGCCGATGGCATGAGCGAGATCTTGGGTGTGGATCGGGAGTTTATCCTGGAGCGCGCCGGCAACAAAAAGAGCTTTTATCAGGTCATCAAAAGACAGGTGGATAAGGAAACCGCCGATGCGGCGTATCAGTTCGCCCTAGATAATAAAATAAACGGCGTGACGCTGCTGCCGGATACCACCCGCTACTACCCTTACGGCACCATGGCCTCCACCGTGCTGGGCTTTGTAAATGCCGATAACGAGGGCGCCTACGGGCTGGAGGCCTACTACAACAGCACCCTAAGCGGCACTCCCGGCAAGGTAGTGACTGCCAAGAACGCCTGGGGCACCGATATGCCATATACCTACCAGGATATCACCAAGGCGGAGGACGGCAATAGCCTGGTGCTGACGCTGGACAGCAATATTCAATCGGTGATAGAAAAGCACCTGGCCACCGCTCTGACCGAGCACGCGGTACAGAACCGCGCGACAGTCATTGTGCAGGATGTGAATACCGGGGCGATCCTGGGTATGACCACCATGCCGGACTATGATCCCAATAATCCGCAGGCCATCGTTTCGGAGATCTCCCTGCAAAAGCTGGCCCAATACGAAGAGGGCAGCGATGAGTATAAGGAGGCCTTTGCCTACGAGCAGCAAATCCAGTGGAGCAATAAGGCAGTGAATGAGGCCTACGAGCCGGGCTCGGTATTTAAGGTCATCACCACGGCCACGGCGCTGGAAACCGGTGCGGTGACGATGCAATCCAGCTTTAACTGTACCGGCAGCTATGTGGCGGGCGGTATAGTAAAGCACTGCTGGAAGCATGCCGGCCATGGCCTGCAAACACTGGCGCAGGCTATGCAGAACAGCTGTAACCCCGCCTATATGCAGATTGGTGAGCGGATAGGCGGAACCAATTTCTACAATTTCTTTACCTCCTTCGGACTCACCGAGACCACCGGTATTGACCTGCCGGGGGAGGAGAGCGGTTATTTTTACAGCGAAGCACAGCTCAATTCCACCCAGGGCAACCTGGAAACGGCCTCCTTCGGCCAGAGCTTTAAGGTGACGCCCATTCAGCTCATCACCGCTATCTCCGCTTCGGTAAACGGCGGCTACCTGTATGAGCCCTATGTGGTGGATAAGGTATTGGATAGCGAAGGCAATGTGGTTTCGGTCACCGAACCGACCATCCGCCGCCAGGTCATCAGCGAGGAAACCAGCCGCCAGGTGTGCAAACTGATGGAAGGTGTTGTGACCTACGGCTCCGGTAAAAACGCGGCTGTACCGGGATACAGCATCGGCGGTAAGACCGGCACCAGCGAAAAGCTGGATTCCGATCGCGGCTACTACACCTACTCCTTTGTGGGCGTGGCCCCGATGGATGACCCCAAGGTAGCGGTACTGCTCATCCTGGATGAACCCTATGAGACCGACCTGTACGGCTCTACCGTGGCGGCTCCCGTGGTGGGCGCTATCCTTTCCGAGATCCTGCCCTATATGGGGGTAGAAACTAACTATACCGCCGCGGAACTGGCGACTATCAATGTGACGGTGCCCAATGCCGTAGGCCAGAGTGCCCATATGGGCATGGCGGCCATGACCCAAAAGCAGCTTTCCGCTGTTATCGTAGGCGGCGGCGATACCGTTATCGCCCAGGTGCCGGCTTCCGGTTCCGTCATTCAAAAGGGCAGCACCGTCATCCTGTATACCGATCAGGAATCGCAGGAAGAAAAGGCGATCGTGCCCGATGTGCGCGGAAAAACCGGGCAGGTGGTCAATACCATCCTGACCAACGCCGGGCTGAACCTGGATGCCGATGGCATCGGCAGGATAAGCGATACCGCGGTAGCCATAGAGCAAAGCATAGAGCCCGGTACCGAGGTGCCGAGAGGTACCCTCATCACCGTGAAATTTTCTAACAGCGTAAAACAGGAAGCATCACCATAACATCCCACAGGAGGACACCATGCCGAACCGACCCGACCGGGAGGTTCAATGCGAAGGACTGCTGCAAGCGCTGCCGCCGGAGATGGAACCCATCTGCGATAGCCGCGGGGAAGTAAAAGATAAGATCTTTGTTTGCATCAAGGGAGACCGCCACGATGGCCACACTGATGCCGCGGGAGTGCTGCGGCGGGGTGCTGCCGCCATAGTGACCCAAAAGAAGCTGGGCCTGCCCCGGGAATATACCGTCCCGGATACCCGCGCGGCGCTGGCTCGTCTGTGCGCCCGTTATTGGGGTGAGCCGGCCAAAGAACTGCGAATCATCGGCATTACCGGTACCAACGGCAAGACCACTACCGCCCACCTGCTGTGCCACTTGCTGCAAAGCGCCGGGATCAAGACCGGGCGCATTGGAACGGACGGTATAGTGTGGGGAGAGAAAACCCAACCAAACCCCTATACCACCCCACCTCCTACCGAACTGCATCGCATCCTGCACCAGATGGTAGAGGACGGCATCACCACAGTGGTGATGGAGGTAAGCAGCCAGGCGCTGGAGCAGCGACGGGTGGAAGGGATCACCTTCGCGGCTGCCGTGTTTACCAATCTTTCGCCCGAGCATTTGGATTATCATGGGGATATGGAGCGATACTTTGCCTCCAAGGCAAAGATCTTTAGCCAATGCCGCTGCGCGGTCATCAATACCGCCGACCCCTATGGGCGTCGCCTGCTGGACAGGGCCAATGTGCCGATCTCCGGTTACCACCTGCCGTGGCAATACCGCTGCGAACCGGGCAGGAGCATTCTTCCGTGGCGGGGCGGGCAGCTTATCGTTCCTTTGACGGGAGAAGTCTTTCTCCCCGATGCGCTGGCTGCGGCGGAAACGGCGTTGGTGCTGGGGCTAACTTCCCGGCAGGTGATGGCGGCGATGCCGCAGTGTCCACCCGTACCGGGCAGGGCCGAACTGCTGTGGCAAGGCATGGGGAGGACCATCCTGCGGGACTACGCCCACACCCCCGATGCGCTGGAACGCATCCTGCGCAGCCTGCGGCGGGTGCATAAGGGCCGGCTGCTGGTGCTCTTTGGTTGCGGTGGCGACCGTGACCGCCAAAAACGCCCGCTGATGGCAAAAGCCGCGGCCCGCTGGGCAGATGGCATCATCATTACCGATGACAACCCCCGGAATGAAGCGCCGGAGGCAATCCGACGGGAGATCGTAGTGGGGCTGCCGAAAAACACCCGCTGGCGGGAGGTGCCCGACCGGCGGCAGGCCATAGAGCAGACCATTGCCATGATGCGGCAGGGCGATCTGCTGCTTTTGGCGGGGAAGGGCCACGAAGATTACCAGATCATACAGAATAAAACGATCCCCTTTGATGAAAGGGAGATTGTGACTGAGATACTAAAAAGCGGGAGGATCCCATGGAAAAACTGTCACTGCGAGAAATAGCCGCCCAGCTGGGCTGCCCCCGGCCTCCGGAGGGAGAGATCACCCGTGTGATCACCGATAGTCGGGAAGCCGGCCCCGGGATGCTTTTTGTTGCGCTGCCCGGGGAACGGGTGGATGGCCACGACTACATCAACCGGGCGCTGGCGGCAGGGGCCGAAGCGGCGGTGGCCGAGCATGACGGCGACTACACCCCAGCAGAGAAGGTACTGCGGGTAAAGAGCAGTTTGCGGGCGCTCCTTGAAATCTCCGCGCTGTACCGGGCCAAAATGTCGGCCCAGGTGATAGGCATCACCGGCAGCGTGGGCAAAACCACCACCAAGGAAATGGTAGCGGCAGTGATGGCCTCCTCCTTCCGCATTATCAAAACCGAGGGCAACCAAAATAACGAGATCGGCGCGCCCAAAACACTGATGAGCATTACCCCCGAAACTAAGGTAGCGGTGGTGGAAATGGGCATGAGCGCCCCGAATGAGATCAAGGACCTGTGCTACGCGGCAAAGCCGATGATGGGTATCATCACCAATATCGGCGTTTCCCACATCGAGCATCTGGGCAGCCGGGAAAATATCCTGAAGGCTAAGCTGGAGCTGGCCGACGCTTTACCGGATGGCGCCACACTGCTGCTGTGTGATGATAACGACCTGCTGCATACCGTTGACATCCCCCGCCTCCATGTAGTACGCTATGGCCTGAACAGCCCGCGGGCGGAGATCAAGGCGACCATCGTCAGTGCCACACCGCTTTCCACCAATTTTATGCTGCATGCCGAGGGCCAAAGCTGGCGCGCCACTATCCCCGGCACTGGGGAGCACCTGGTGCTGAACGCCCTGGCGGCATTTGGCGCGGGGCGGGCGATGGGTATTCCGGCGGAAACCGCCATAGAGGCCCTAAAAAACTACACCCCCAGCGGCCAGCGCCAAAAGGTGGTGGAGCATGAGGGCATTACCATGGTGGAGGACTGCTACAATGCCAGTCCCGATTCCATGCGGGCGGCCATCAAGACACTGGGGCGTTTCCCCTGTGACGGCCGTCGCATCTTTGTAGCGGCAGATATGCTGGAGCTGGGCGATATCGCCGAAGAAAGCCATCGGGAGATCGGTGCCCTGTGTGCCCAAGAGGGGATAGACCTGCTGCTGACCTGGGGCCCCCTGGCACAGTATGCCACCCGGGCCGCCAAAGCCGCCGGGATGGAAGCTCATCACTTTGAGGAAAAGGAAGCGCTGACAAAATATCTGGCCGCCACGGCGCACCGGGGCGATGTGATATGGTGCAAGGCCAGCCACGGCATGGCGCTGGAAGAGGTTATTGCCGCATTTTACCGGGATTACCACGCATAATATAACAGAACAGAAAAGGGAAGTGCATCATGAATATTACCGCTGTCATCGTGGCCGTACTGCTGGCCAGTGTTATTACCGCTGTGGGGGGCTTTTGGCTGTTGCCCATGCTGCGCCGTCTGCATTTTGGGCAGACTATCTTAGAGATCGGCCCCAAGTGGCACCAGGGCAAGCAGGGTACCCCCACCATGGGCGGCCTTATGTTTATCATAGGCATTCCCATTGCGGTGGTGGTAGCCTATCTGTTCATGCATGCCTCTACCGTGGGCGATCCAATGTCGGCAATTATGCGGGCCCGTATGTTCTATGGCCTGGTGCTGGCGCTGCTATTCGGGGCCATCGGCTTCCTCGATGACTACCTGAAGGTCGTAAAAAAGCAGAATGAGGGCCTGACCGAAAAGCAGAAGATGGCGCTGCAGATTCTGTTTGGCGCGGTGTACCTGCTGCTTCTGCACATCAGCGGCACGCAGTCCACCATGGTAACCATTCCCTATATCGGCACCTACGATTTTGGGGTATTCTATTATGTGTTTGCCATGTTTGCCATCATTGCCCTTTCCAATGCTGTCAATTTCACCGATGGCCTGGATGGCCTGCTTTCCTCCGTGACGCTGGTATTGTCCATCGGCTATCTCATCTTCTGCTACCTGCTGGGCATGGGAGAAATGGGCATCATGGCGGGGGCATTGGGCGGCGGCTGCATCGGCTTCCTGTTCTGGAACCATTACCCCGCCAAGGTATTCATGGGCGATACCGGCTCCCTTTTTATGAGCGGTATGGTCATCGCGCTGGCCTTTGGCACCGGGCTGCCCTTCTTTGTGGTGCTGTTCGGCATTATTTATGTTATCGAGATCGGCTCGGTGGTGCTGCAGCGCTGCTACTTTAAGCTGACCCATGGCAAGCGCATCTTTAAGATGAGCCCCATTCACCATCACTTTGAGATGAGCGGCTACACCGAAAAACAGATTGTGGTGATGTTTGCCGTTATCACCGCCATCGGGAGTGCGCTGGGCATTCTAGCGCTCCGGTTTATCTGATGATTTAATTTAGAAAGCAACGGAAAGGGGGCGGAAAGCCATGGCAGAAAGTAGGCGCAGAGCGCGCCCCAAATCACAGGAGGGATTCTTCCGCCGCCTGTTCCCCCGATATGAGAATACCAGTGTGGACCTCACCTTCTTGGTAATGGTCATTCTGCTGCTGGTATTTGGGCTGGTGATGATGTTTAGCGCCAGCTATGCGCAGGGCTATTACCGCGAAGGCAACAGCTACCACTACATTGTGCGGCAGCTGCTGTGGGCGGTCGTGGGCCTTGGGGCCATGTTTGTTTTTTCCCGCCTGGATTACCATGTGTGGCGCAAGCTGGCCTGGCCGCTGTTCCCGGTGGTCACCGCCATGCTTATCCTGTGCTACTTCATGCCGCCGGTCAATGACGCCCATCGCTGGATTTTCATCGGCAGTTTCCAGTTTCAGCCCTCGGAGCTGGCTAAATTCTCACTGGTGCTGCTGTTTTCGCACCTGCTTGTTTCCAATGAAAAAAAGCTGGGGCGGTTCCGCTACGGTATTTTCCCCTTTGCGGTGGTGCTGGGCGTTTATGCCGGCCTCATCGTAAAGGAACCCCACCTTTCCGCCACCATTCTGTTGGTGGTGATGGGCGGTATCATGCTGGTGGTGGGTGGTCTGCCCATGAAGTGGATCGCCGCCGCGGGAGGCATTGCCGCCGCGGGTGTCGCCGCCATTATGCTGGTGCCCTCGCTGCACGAGCGCGCCATGGAGCGTATCACCATCTGGAAGAATCCGGCCTCTGATCCCTTGGGCACCGGCTATCAGATCCTACAGTCGCTGTATGCCATCGGCTCCGGCGGCCTGATGGGCTCCGGTATCGGCAACTCCCGGCAGAAGTACCTCTTCCTGCCGGAACCGCAGAATGACTATGTGTTCTCGGTCGTCTGTGAGGAGCTGGGCTTCATGGGGGCGTTGGTGGTCATTGTGCTGTTCGCCCTTCTCATCTGGCGGGGCTTTACCATTGTTATTAAGGCCCGCGATCGCTTCGGCGCCATGCTGGTCACCGGCTTCATTGCCCAGGTGGGGGTGCAGGCCATCCTTAATATGGCGGTCGTCACCAATACCATCCCCTCCACCGGCATCAGCCTGCCGTTCTTTTCCTACGGCGGCACGGCGCTGGCCATCCTGCTGGGAGAAATGGGCATCGTGCTTTCGGTCTCCCGCCAAACGACAGTAGAAAAGGAGTAACATCCGTATGAAAGTTCTGTTTGCCTGCGGCGGTACCGCCGGTCATATCAATCCCGCGCTGGCGGTGGCCACCGAGCTGCGCCGCCGGGTGCCGGATTGCGAGATCCTTTTTGTAGGCAACCCCGGTGGCATGGAGGCGACCCTGGTGCCGCGGGCGGGCTTTCGCTTTGCCCCCTATCGCTCCATGGGCATCCAGCGCCGTTTTAGCTGGAATAACATCAAATATAACGCCAAAAGCGTATGTCTGCTGGTAACGGCCCGCAGCCGCGCCAAAAGAATTCTGCGGGATTTTGCGCCTGATGTGGTGATGGGTACCGGCAGCTATATTTCGGCCCCCATTCTGCTGGCCGCGGCGGCACTGTGCATCCCCTGTATGACCCACGAGGCCAATGCCCTGCCCGGTGTTTCCAACCGCATGGTGGCGCAGAAGGTGGATAAGTTCCTGCTGGCGGTGCCGGAAGCGGAAAAGCACCTGCCGCAGCGCCAAGATTACATCGTCACCGGCAACCCCGTCCGTCCGGAGATCCTTGCGGCCGACCGGGCCGCCGCCCGCGCCCGTTTGGGGGTCCGTCCCGGGCAGCTGTGTCTGTTGTCCTTTGGCGGCAGCCTGGGGGCGCAGACCATCAATGAAGCCGTAGCGGCGCTGATGGCCTGGCATGTGCCGGAGGGAAAGCTGCACCACATCCACGCCACCGGCCGGTATGGGGTGGAGCTGCTGCCACGGCTGCTGCGGGAAAAGGGTGTCGCTTATGAGAATAACCCCAACCTGGATATCCGGGAATACATACATGATATGCCCGATTGTCTGGCGGCTGCCGATTTGGTCATAGCCAGGGCCGGTGCCATAACGCTGGCGGAGCTGACCGCAGTGGGGCGGGCCTCAGTGCTCATCCCTTCTCCCAATGTGGCGGAAAACCACCAGTACCACAATGCCATGGTGTTGGCCAATCATAAGGCTGCCGTGGTCATTGAGGAAAAAGATCTGACCGGCGAAAAGCTGGTGGCGGCTGTAAAGGAAATGACCGCCGACCCCGAAAAGCTGCGGGAGATCGGTCTGGCGGCCAAGGCACTGGGTGTCCCCAATGCATGCGGCCATATCACCGATGAACTGTTGGATCTTTATAAAACTCACAGAAAATAAGCTGTAAGGCCTGTTTTTTCACCCAATATTCCGTATAGGCATAGAATACCCCCGAAAGCCCAAGGGCAAATACAGGGGGGAGCGATGCCGTTTATGCGCGGATTGCGGATCACAGGAGGAAACAGACTAAGCGGGACCATAGCGGCGCACGGCGCCAAAAACGCGGTGCTGCCCATTCTGGCGGCTACCGTGCTGTGCAGTCGTTCAGAGATTAAAAACTGCCCTAACCTCAGCGATGTAGCGGTGAGCTGTCACATCCTGCGGCACCTGGGCTTTGCGGTAGAACGGGCGAGGGATACCCTGATCATTACCCGGGAGGATACCGGCTGCCGGGATGTTCCGTCGGAATGGATGCGGGCCATGAGGTCCTCTATTCTGTTCCTAGGCGGGATGCTGGCCCGCTGTGGGAGCGTGACCCTGTGCCCGCCCGGCGGGTGTGCCCTGGGCGGCCGTCCTATTGATTTGCATCTTTCCGCCCTGCGCCAAATGGGCGCGGTCATCAGCGAGGAGGGTGATACCCTGCGCTGTGCCGCTCCCGGCGGTCTGCATGGTGCCGCGGTGCAGCTGCCCTACCCCAGCGTGGGCGCTACCGAAAACCTGCTCATCGCGGCGGCGGGAACGCCTGCCGAAACCAAAATCACCGGTGCCGCCGCCGAACCGGAGATCTCCGATCTGCTGGCCTATCTGCGGGGCTGCGGCGCCCTAATAGAATCCCAGCCCGATGGCGCCATCCTGGTGCAGGGCAGGGAAGCGCTAACCGGCTGCTGCTGCCATGCCATCCTCCCGGACCGTATCGAGGCGGCGACCTACCTTGCTGCCGCGGCCATTACCGGCGGAGAGATCACAGTGTACGCCAGCCCGGAACACTTGGCGGCGCCCCTGGCGGCGCTGCGGCGTATGGGGTGCCGTATCACCACCGGGGAGCAGAGCATCACCCTTACCGCTCCAGAACATTTACAGGGGGCCGGCAGCATCGTTACGCTGCCGTATCCCGGCTTTCCCACCGATCTGCAAGCCATCTTTATGGCGCTGGCCGCCGCGGCAGAGGGCTACACCGCCTTTACCGAAACGGTCTTTCCCCGGCGCTGGGCCCATGTGGAGGAACTGCGCCGCTTGGGTGCGGATATCACGGTGGTCGGCAGTCATGCAGTCATCCGGGGGGTGCCCCTTATCGGGTCAGCCCTCACCTGCACCGATCTGCGCGCCGGAGCCGCTGTGGTACTAGCAGCATTAGCGGCAAAGGGAGAAAGCAGCGTTACAGCTATCTCCCACATCGAACGCGGCTATGCCGATTTTGTTCCAACCCTGCGCCATCTGGGCGCGGATATTTACCTGACGGAAGTCTAAACCAAAGGAAGGAGAACCAAAGCCCATGACTGCCAAGCCCACCCGTAAACAGCAGACCCGTCGCCGCCGCCGTGCGGTGTTTATCCTGCTGCTTGCGGCGGTGCTGTGCGGCGTGGGCTTTTACTGTGTCAGTGTATTTTGCAGGGCCACCCATATAGAAGTGACCGGCAGTACCCGCTACGCCGCCGAGGATATCATAGAAGCCGCCGACATAGGGGAGGAGCAGAATATCTTCACCATTTCCCAAAAGGCCCTGAATGAGCGAATTACCGCCCTGTGCCCCTACATTGAGTGTGTAACGCTGCACCGCCGCCTGCCTGATACCCTGGAACTGGAGCTGCACGAGTTCAATACCATTTACGCCTGTATCGGCAGCATGGGGCGGGTCACCACCCTTTCCGCCAATGGCAAGGTGCTGGAGCAGTGTGCCTCTCTGCCGGAGTATACCTGTCTGCTGCTTGGTGCCGATTTTTCCGGCTATACCGCCGGGGAAAAGCTGCCGGAGGAATGGCAAAAGACCCTGGCCGGTGTGGATAAGGTGCGCGCGGCCCTGGAGGACGCCGGAATGCTCCCTGAGATCGGGTATATTGAGATCGGGGAGGAGCAGAGCTACAAGGCTGTCTATCAGGACCGCATCCAGCTGCGCCTGGGCAGCGAATACGATTTGGCCACCAAGCTGCTCACCGCCCAAAAGATCATCCAGGATGAGCTTCCCGCCGATTTTATCGGGTACCTTGATGTTTCGGTCAGCGGTCGGGCCTACACCCGGCAGCTGCCTCTTACCCAGGTGGCGGATGCACAATATCTGGCCATTTTGGGTGGAAAACAGTAGCAGATATACGCCTTTTGGGTTGCATTTTCATGATGTTTCTGTTATGATAGATTAGGAGAAAACTCTAAACAGGAGGCAATAGTGCTGATGATGAATATAGAGCTGGATAACGATTACGAAAAAATGGCTGCGATCAAGGTACTGGGCGTCGGCGGCGGCGGCGGAAATGCCGTCAACCGCATGATCCAATCCGGCATGAGCAGCGTGGAATTTATCTCTGTTAATACCGATAATCAGTCCCTGCGTTTTTCCAATGCCTCTTACAAGCTGCACATCGGCGATAAGCTGACCCGCGGGCAGGGTGCCGGCGGCGACCCCATGAAGGGCGAAAAGGCAGCGGAGGAAAGCGAAGATGAGATCACTTCGGTGCTGCGCGGTGCCGATATGGTATATATCACGGCCGGTATGGGCGGCGGCACCGGCACCGGTGCGGCTCCCGTTATTGCCCGCATCGCCCACGATATGGGTATCCTCACCGTCGGTGTGGTTACCAAGCCCTTCTCCTTTGAGGGCAAGCGCCGCATGGATCAGGCCACGGCCGGCATCGAGCGGCTGAAGGAGCATGTGGATGCTCTGCTCGTTATCCCCAATGAGCGCCTTCGCAGTATCTCGCAGGAAAAGATCACTCTGGCCAATGCCTTTGCCAAGGCGGATGAAGTGCTGCTGCAGGCGGTACAGAGCATCTCCGACCTCATCAATATTCCAGGTATCATCAATCTAGACTTCGCCGATGTCACCTCCATCATGAAGGACGCCGGCTATGCCCATATGGGCCTGGGCGCTGCCAGCGGCCCCAATAAGGCCGAGGAAGCCGCCCGCATGGCCATCGCCTCTCCGCTGCTGGAAACCTCCATCAACGGTGCCCGCGGCGTTATCGTCAACTTCCTCGTTCCGCCCGATGTCGATCTGGAAGACATCACCAATGCTTCCCAGATGATCCACGATGCCGCCCACCCGGATGTCAACCTCATTTGGGGTGTCGCCTTTGATGAAAAGCTGGAGGATGAGATCAAGATCGTTGTCATTGCCACCAACTTTGACCATGAATCCGGCTTCCGCATCCCCACTCCCCCGGTGGATACCGAAGTCCCGGAGGACAAGATCACTGAAGTGGAGCCGCAGACCGAGCAGGAGCCCATCAATGATGACCTGGATATCAGCGCCCTCATTGATATGCTCAATCACGATCGGGACAAGCGCTCCTGAGCTTTTATAACTTTATCCCCCTGTCACTTTTGGCAGGGGGATTGATTTTACTGGGCAGTCGATTATAATAAAGCTAAAAAAAGAGGGGAGCGTGAACTCATGAATGTACTGTTGACCGGCGGGGCCGGTTATATCGGTAGCCACACCGCAGTAGAGCTGCTGAACCGGGGTTGTGATATTGTCATAGCGGATGATTATTCCAATAGCAGCCCCGTGGCAGTGGAACGCCTCCGGCAGATCACCGGCCGGGATTTCCTGCCTACCATGTCGATGTAACCGACCGCGAAGCCGTCCGCCGCATCTTCCGTGAGAATAAAATCGACTGTGTCATTCACTTTGCCGGGAAAAAGGCGGTGGGGGAGTCTGTCGAAATTCCCCTTTCCTACTACCGTACCAATCTCGATGCCGCCCTGACGGTACTGGAGTGTATGAAGGAGGCCGGTGTCAGCCGGTTTATCTTCTCTTCCTCCGCTACCGTTTACGGCTCGCTCAATCCCATCCCTTACCGGGAGGATATGCCCCGCGGAGAGTGCTCCAGCCCCTACGGTACCACCAAGGCCATGATCGAAAAGATTCTGGAGGATGCCTGTCATGCCGATCCCACCCTTTCGGCGGTGCTGCTGCGGTATTTTAATCCCATTGGGGCGCACCCCTCCGGCCTCATCGGGGAGGACCCTCAGGGCATCCCCAATAACCTGCTGCCTTACATCGCACAGGTCGCGGTGGGCCGGCGGGAACGCCTTATGGTGTTCGGCGATGATTACCCCACCCCCGATGGCACCTGCCGCCGGGATTATCTCCATGTGATGGACCTGGCTGCGGGGCACCACCGGGCGGCCTGCTACACCATGGAACACCCTGGTGTCACGGCGGTCAACTTGGGCACCGGTACCCCGTACAGTGTGCTGGAGGTCATCGAAGCGTTCCGGAAAGCCAGCGGCCGGGAGGTCCCCTATGTCATTGGTCCCCGCCGGGCGGGCGATCTGCCGGAATACTGGGCTGATGCCGCCAAAGCAAAGGAGCTTTTCGGCTGGCAGGCACAGTATACACTGCAGGATATGTGCCGGGATACCTGGGCCTGGCAAAGCAAAAACCCGCAGGGCTACCCCAAAGCCTAAGCCTGCCCCATCCGGGCGGCGGCGCTCCGCTCTCCGTCGGGGCGCCATCCCTTTGGGATAGGCAACCCTCCCTCGCTCCGCCCCGCCGCCCTGCCTTTATGCATGCCGCAAAAAAGAGACCCTTCGCAGGGTCTCTTTTCGCGTTTTATTGATTATTCCACCGTTACACTCTTGGCCAGGTTGCGTGGTTTATCCACATCGCAGCCGCGGGCATTGGCCGCTCCCAGCGCGATGAGCTGCAAGGTGACAACTAACAGCAGCGGCACATATTCGTCCTCCACTGCCGGCAGCCGGATAATCTCATCATAGCATTCGGGGTCGACTTCCAGCCCTTCCAGCGTAATGAGCAGCACATGCGCCCCACGGGCTTTTACTTCCTTCACATTGCTTATCATCTTGCCCAGCGTCTTGCGCTGGGTCGCCAGGGCAATGACCGGGGTGCCGTCGGTAATTAGGGAAATAGTCCCGTGCTTCAGCTCTCCGGCGGCGTAGGCCTCGCAGTGGATATAGCTGATCTCCTTGAGCTTCAGGGAGCCCTCCATCGCCAGCGAGTAATCCAACCCCCGCCCGAGGTAGAAGAGATGCTCGGCATTTTTCAGTCCCTCGGCATACCGGAAAAATTCCGGTTCCATGGCCAATACATGCGGCAGGTAGCTGACAGCATTCAGCAGCTTCGGCAGCTGGCGGCAGCACCAGTCCATCGGGGCGCCCTTATCCGCCGCAATGCGGAAGCCCAGCAGATACATCATTGCCACCTGCACCGAATAGGCCTTGGTGCTGGCCACCGCAATTTCCGGCCCGGCGTAGGTGTACAGGCAGTAGTCGGCCTCCCGCGCAATGGAGGAGCCTACCACATTCACGATACCTATAACGGGGATATGGTTTTCCTTAAAGAGCCGCAGCGCCGCCAGGGTATCGGCGGTCTCGCCGCTTTGGCTCACCACCACCGCCGCGCACCCTGGGGTAAAGATGGGATCGCGGTAGCGCAGCTCGCTGGCTACCTCCACCTCTACCGGCAGCCGCGCCAGCTTTTCTATGATCGCCTTACCTACCATACCGCTGTACATGGCGGTACCGCAGGCGGAAACATACAGCTTGGTCACATCCCGAAAGAAGCCATCCGGCAGGCCATCACCCTCAAAAGTCACAAACCCATCCTTGGTACGCCCATCAATGGTATCGGCCAGGGCGCGGGGCTGCTCGTGAATCTCCTTCTGCATAAAGCAGGGATAGCCGCCCTTTTGTGCCTGCTCCACCGACCAGTTGGCAATCTTGGCTTCTTTTTCGATGGGGGTCCCGTCCGGGGCGTAAAAACGCAGCTCCCCGTAATGGGCCACCACCACTTCTTCCTCCTCCAGCAGGTAATACTGCCGGGTGTATTCTATAATGGCAGGTACATCGGAGGCCACATAGCTACCGGTCTCATCCTTGGCCGCAATCAGCGGGCTGCCCCGGCGGATGCCGTAAACGGTATCCGGTTCCCCTTCCAGCAGCATACAGAAGCCGTAAGCTCCCTCCATCTCCGCCGTAGCGGCATGGATGGCTGCCACAGGGCTCTCGTGCAGCTTCATATGGTGGTCCAGCAGTGCCGCCGCTATTTCGGTATCGGTTTGGGTCAGGAAGTGATATCCTTCACGCTCCAGCCGCTCCCGCAGCGCCCGGTAGTTTTCTATAATGCCGTTATGCACCAGCGTCACACGGCCTTGCCGGTGGGGGTGGGCATTCACATCATTGGGCACGCCATGGGTGGCCCAGCGGGTGTGCCCGATGCCGCAGTGGCTGGCAAGGCACTGGTCGCCGCAGGCGGCCCGCAGGTTGCTCAGCCGCCCTGCCGCCTTGATGACCTCTATTTTTCCCTCGTCCCACAGGGCAATACCGGCGCTATCATAGCCGCGGTATTCCAGGTTTTCCAGCCCATGCAGCAGCTTTTCCCGGGCGTATTCCGCCCCCGAATAACCAATGATTCCACACATAAATAATAAGGCTCCTTTCCCGCAGATATCCATGGCGCGGGAGAGAAACCTTCGCTAAAAGTGCTTTTACCCTATGGCACGGCGGGCCGGTACAGCAGCTGCGCCGGCAGGATAACGAAAACCAAAGGGGAGAATACAGGCTGTTTCTCTCCGCGGAGTCCCGCAGGGATGCCAAAAAACATTCCCCGCATGGGATATCTGTTTTGTTCGTTATCCATGGCCGGCTCTTTGTTGCACGGTCGCCCGTGTTTTTGCGCCGGCCTGCGCTGTGGCAGCAGCGGGAGGGCATCCGCCGAATTTTCGATACTCCCTCCACCTCGTCATCCGCCCGCGGTACACAAACCGGGCGGTACTGGCGCTTTGACCATGTGATATTATAGCAAAATTCCGGTGTCTTGTAAAGAAAAAAGAGGAAAGAGCCTGCCGGTCCTTTCCTCCCATATTATGCAGCCTTATGCCGGAATATGCGGAGTCGCGGCTTGTTCGGCCTCCAGCTGGGCCAGGTGGGTCTGGTATCGGTCCAGGATCGCCTCTTCCAGGGTATGCCGCGCCTCCGGCGTGATGGGGTGGGCAATATCACGGAATGTCCCATTCTCATCCTTGCGGCTGGGCATCGCCACAAAGAGCCGCTCCGGCCCCTCAATGACCTTGATATCGTGTACAGCCAGGTCGCCGTCTATGGTGACCGAAACCAACGCCTTCAGCCGTGCGTCCTCGTAAATTTTGCGGATCCGAATATCGGTGATATTCATGCCTGTTTCTCCTTTCAGATGCCTTTTATTGTTGTTGGGCGCAGGCAGCGAACGGAATGATCGGCGAGGGCTGTGTCAGGGCCTCGACAGGCGCCAGCCCGTCTTCACCGGGCGCCAGCCTGCCTTCGCCCCCTCCTTGCCCTCATCCGATCCTGCCGCCCGCCGCCTGCGCCTGCGGGCTTCGCTTGCCATTAGCCTTGTCCGCCGCCTGGCAAATTATGCACTTCCCGCCGCTTTTTGTATTAAAATGCCCGTCGCTATTGTCAAAAGCCCTACTAATGGGGTATAATATACCATGTATGAAATTCTTAAAGGTGGCGGTCACAGTATGGTAAAACCGATTGAAACAATCCCGGAAGGGGTCAAACATATCCATTGCATTGGCATCGGCGGCAGCGGCATGTTCCCGCTGGTGCAAATCCTGCACGGCCGGGGCTACACCATTACCGGCAGCGATAATAACGAAAGCGACATTGTCAATTTGGAGCGTCAGATGGGCATTGAGGTGATGATGGGCCAGCGGGCGGAAAATATCCGGGGCGCCGATCTCATTCTCTATTCCGCCGCCATTATGGATACCAACCCCGAACTGATTGCCGCGCGGGAAAGCGGCCTGCCCCTGTGGGAGCGTGCCAAAATGCTGGGGGCCGTCTCCAGCTGGTACAGCGAGGCGCTGGGCGTTTGCGGCACCCACGGCAAAACCACCACCACCGCCATGATCGTGCAGATCCTCTATATGGCGGGACTGGATCCCTCCGCCGTCATCGGCGGCAAGCTGCGGACCATAGGCGGGTACGGGCGCAGCGGGGCAACGCAGCGCTTTGTGTACGAGGCCTGCGAGTTCAAGGATACCTTCCTTTCCACCCACCCGGATATCGCCCTTGTCCTCAATATCGATAACGACCACATGGAATATTTCCACACTGTGGAAAACGCCATGAAGAGCTACACCAGGTTCGCCCAAAAGGCCCATACCGTCCTGTATAACGGCAGCGATGAAAAAACCTGCCGTGCCATGGAGGAAGCGGCTGGGGAGGGGAGAACCTTCCTCACCTTTGGCTGGGAGGACACCAACGACTATTACCCCGCCAATCTCCGCCACCTGGGTGGTCTGGACCGCCGCTTTACCCTCATGTTCCGCGGCAAGCCCCTCACCGAGATCCACCTGCAGATCCCCGGCGACCACAATATCCTCAATGCCATTGCCGCCGCCGCGGGCGCCATGCAGCTGGGCGCCACCCCGGAGCAGGCCGCCGCCGGGCTTTCGGCCTTTACCGGGGCGGGCCGCCGCTTTGAGGTGCTGGGCAAAACGCATAAAGGCGCTACCGTTGCCGATGACTACGCCCACCACCCGGCGGAGCTGCGCGCCACCCTCACCGCCGCCAAGGAGCTGGACTTTAAGCGTGTATGGGCCGTGTTCCAGCCCTTCACCTTTAGCCGCACCTATATGCTGCTGGAGGACTTTGTCTCCGCCTTGTCCATCGCCGACCGCGTGGTGCTTTCGCCCATCATGGGCAGCCGGGAGGTCAATACCTACCACATCACCTCGGAGGATCTGGGCGAAAAGATCCCCGGCTGTGTCTGCCTGCCATCCTTCCAGGCCATGGCGGATTATGTCGATCGGTATTCCGAGTCCGGTGATTTGATCCTTACCCTTGGCTGCGGCGATGTTTATAAATGTGCCCGCATGATCCTGCACCACGAATAACTTTTCCAGAGGCTCTCCCTTCGGCGGGGAGCCTCATTCTTTTTCGTTGTGCATTTACTACAAAATATCACGCAAAACTTCGTCAATATATTAGCGTGTCCCCAAAATGTGACCAATTTGTAAAAAAACACTTGCATTGTTCCGCTAACGGTGCTATAAATGTGACAACAGAATAAAGCCAATTTGGTAGAGGTTGCGGGTTTCATCAGTAACCATCCCCATACGGTCCGGGAGACCGGGGAGGGAGAAAGGGAAAGCCGCCGAAGCGAAAGCGCTCCCCCGAGAGCCTTTTTGCTGGGACGCAGCAGAATATGCTGCGGACTGTCACAGAAACTGTGGAGAGCTATCAGCGGGTTCCTGCGTTATTGCTATTTGTTTTTATTACGCCGGCCATGAGATTTGTTTTCCGCATTTCTCATGGCTTTTTTCGTCCCATTTTTCAGGAGGTAAATCTTATGTTTGGTACATTCTGGGCACTCGTTCCCCCCATCATCGCTATCGGTCTGGCCCTCATCACCAAGGAAGTGTACAGCTCCCTGTTCATCGGCGCTGTGGCCGGCGCCCTGTTCTATGCCGGTTTCCATGTGGAGGCGCTCGACTCTCTGCTCAATGACGGCGTAGTGGCCGCCATCCGTGATAATGCCGGTATCTTCATGTTCCTCGTGCTGCTCGGCATCCTCGTTGCCCTGCTCAATAAGGCCGGCGGCTCCGCGGCCTTCGGCGCTTGGGCCAAGACCCACATCAAGACCCGCGGCGGCGCCATGTTCGCTAGCTTCCTGCTGGGCGTGCTCATCTTCGTGGATGACTACTTTAACTGTCTGACTGTCGGCAGTGTCATGCGTCCCGTTACCGATAGCCATCATGTTTCCCGCGCCAAGCTCGCCTATCTCATCGATGCTACTGCCGCCCCCATCTGCATGATCGCCCCCATTTCCTCTTGGGCAGCTGCCGTCTCCGGCGTTGTGGAGGATTATAGCGGCTTCGATTTGTTCATCCGCGCCATCCCCTTCAATTTCTACTCCCTGCTCACCATCGTCATGGTGCTGTTCCTCTGCAAGACCGGCATGGACTACGGCCCCATGCGCCGCCACGAGCTCAACGCTATCCGCAATAATGACCTGTTCACCGAGGGCGAGCAGCCCGAAGCGGTGGAGGAGGTCTCCAACCCCCGTGCCCGCGTTATCGATCTGCTGCTGCCGATCATTGTGCTGGTGGTGCTGTGCGTCAGCGGTTTGGTCTACTCCGGCTACCTCAATGGCGCCAATAATTTCATCGAAGCCTTTGCCAACTGCGATGCTTTCTTCGGCCTGCCCTGGGGCGCTATTGTGGCACTGGTCTTTACCGTCATCTACTTTGTTCTCCGCCGGGTCATCTCCTTTAAGGATGCCATGAGCTGCATCCCGCAGGGCTTCTGTGCGATGGTTCCCGCAATCCTTATTCTCACCCTGGCCACCTCCCTCAAGAATATGACCACTCTGCTGGGCGCCAAGGAATTTGTCGCCGGCATGATGCACAGCGCTTCCAGCAGCCTTTACAGCCTGCTGCCCGCTGTTATCTATCTGGTTGCCTGCGGACTGGCGTTTGCCACCGGCACCTCCTGGGGCACCTTCGGCATCCTTATCCCCATTGTCACCGAGGTCTTTAAGGCTGACTTCACCCTGATGATTGTTGGCGTTTCCGCCTGTCTCGCCGGTGCGGTATTCGGTGACCATGTTTCTCCCATCAGCGATACCACCATCATGGCTTCCGCCGGTGCCCAGTGCAACCATCTGAACCATGTTTCCACCCAGTTCCCGTACGCAGCCACTGTGGCTATTGTTGCTTTCTTTACCTACATCATCGCAGGCTTCGTTCCCAATGCCGTCATCGTCCTGCCCATCGGCATTGTCCTTATGCTTGCTACCCTGTTCGTTATCCACGGCATCACCAACCGCCGCGGCGCGGAGGGCTGATCGCCCCGCTTTGCTTTTCTGCCAGCCTCTCCGCAAAAGGAGGGGCTGGTTTCTGCTTCCCCGCAAATCCCTGCATACCGCGCATCGGCCCGCAGGGCGCCCCGGCTTCGCCGGGGCTGGCC